>ERZ761603.452-NODE-452-length-34914-cov-9.888953_pt1 | contig 34914 bp, 31 predicted proteins | sample MGYA00511879_ERZ761603 | MGnify/ENA primary metagenome ERZ761603 (study PRJEB28899, sample SAMN02850040) | bioreactor sludge metagenome | biome: EBPR Sludge; feature: EBPR Bioreactor; material: flocular biomat | place: Australia: Thorneside Wastwater Treatment... | reverse complement strand
TAAGCAGTGGCGATATCCTGACTGAAATTAATGGGACGCGCCTGAGCAGTCCAGCCCAAGGATGGGCCCTCTTGCAGGAACTCATGAGCGCTCGCCAAATCGATGTGCGCGTACTGCGCAATGGCGCCGAGATTCCTCTGACCTTTGTCCTGGATGGTTCGTAACAAGCAAATTCGCTGCTAGCGCGCTGTCACCCTGGCCACCGTATTTACAGACTGCTGAAGATGATCATGACTCACTGGCTGAACAAACGGCTGACTTTTCAATGGCATGCTTTGAGTCGTCAAGCCTTGGCGATACTGCTAGGCGGGTTTCTGGCCTTGCCAGTCCTGGCCGCGCCAGTCACCCTGAATCTCAAAGATGCCGATATCAATGCGCTGGTTGAAAGTATGTCGGTGCTCACCGGCAAGAATTTCATAGTCGATCCTCGCGTCAAGGGCCGGGTGACGATCATCTCTTCTAAGCCAATGGACGAGAAAGAACTCTATGAGGTATTCCTGGCTGTACTCAGCGTCCATGGCTTCGCGGCGGTGCCCAGCGACAAGGTCATTAAAATCGTCCCGGCGGCCGGCGCCAAGCAGGAGAGCGTACCCACCGTGGACCGGTCACGCGGGATTGAGCCGGATCAAATTGTGACCCGGGTGATTCAGGTCCAGAACGTATCGGCAGCGCAGATCGTGCCGATTCTGCGTCCCCTGATCCCCCCCCAGGGCCATCTGGCGGCCTACACGCCGACCAATGTATTGATCATTTCCGACAATGCGGCAAATGTCGAGCGCATCGCCAGCATCATCAGCCGCATCGATCTAGCTAGCAACGAGGAAGTCGAGATCGTGGCCTTGCGCCATGCTTCGGCGACCGAGATCGTGCGGGTGCTGACCGCGCTGGAACAGGGCAAGGCCCGAGCCGATCCAGCCGCCGGAGTGGGCGCTCCGACGCGGATGGTAGCCGATGAGCGCACCAACAGTATTTTGTTGAGTGGCGACCAGACTTCGCGGGTGCGGTTGCGGACCGTGATTACCCATCTGGATACCCCGGTGGATAGCGGTGGCAACACCCAGGTGATTTATCTGCGCTATGCCAAGGCCAAGGATATGGTCGCCGTGCTGCAAGGAGCCAGCAAGAATCTAAGCAATGAAACCGTCCGCAATACCCCAATTCCCGGACAACCGGGGGCACCTCCAGGCGGTGGTGTAAGCAGCAATGGCGGAAGCGGTCTGGTTGATATCCAAGCAGATGAAACGACTAACGCGCTGGTGGTCACTGCGCCGCCGGATATCATCCGTTCATTGCGCTCCGTGATTGCCCAATTGGATATTCGCCGGGCGCAGGTGCTGGTTGAAGCGGTCATCGCTGAGATTTCTGCCGAAAAAACGGCTGAACTGGGGGTGCAATGGGCGGTGGACGCTAGCCAGAATGGATTGGTGGGTTTTACCAACTTCGATGCCGGTACTTCCAGCCTGGCCAACATTATCGGCCTAGCTGCTCAGGCGGATGGTGGCGACCTGACCGCACTTTCCGCATCGCGCGTTCCACAGGGTATCCAGCTGGGAGCCGGCGATTTTACCGGAAAGAATCGCTTTGGCGTCTTGATTAGCGCCTTGGCCAAGGATGCTGATACCAATGTGTTGTCCACACCCACCGTGGTGACGATGGACAATGAGGAGGCGGAGATCATTGTGGGTCAGAATGTGCCGTTCGTGACCGGCAGTTATACGACAGCGACCTCTTCCGGCAGTAATAATACGCAGGTCGGTAATCCATTTCAGACGATCCAGCGTGATGACGTGGGCATCAAGCTTAAGGTGAAACCGCAGATCAATGAAGGCAATGCGGTCAAATTGGAAATCGAACAGGAAGTCTCTAGCGTTGTGCCCTCGGCTAACGCAGCGACACAGGGTCCGACCACCAATAAGCGCTCTATCAAAACTATCGTGATGGTGGAAGATGGGCAAATCCTGGTATTGGGTGGACTCATCGACGATCAGCTAACCGAAAGCGCGCAAAAAGTACCCTTGTTGGGTGACATGCCCTTGCTGGGCAATTTATTTCGCTACCGCAATACCAGCAAGCTCAAGCGCAATCTGATGGTGTTTCTGCATCCAGTCATTTTGCGGGATCCTGCGCAAGGCACATTGTATACCAACGACAAATACAACTATATCCGCCAACAGCAACTGGCTGCCCGGGAGAAAGCCGATTATCTATTGCCCGACGTGCAGCCGCCGCTTCTGAAACCTCAGGAAGCGGTTAAGGAACAGGGGACCGTGCTCAATATGGCGCCCTCTGACATAACGTTATTGGAAGCCAAGTCTCCGGCCTTGATTCCAGCGTCTCCCGTTGCCCAACCCGCGGAATTTGGATTCGGTAACAAATGAGTATTGAATCCGTACCGGTTGCTCCAAGTAGCGAATTATCCAGCGCGCCAGTACGACGTCTGCCTTATGCATTTGCCAAACGGCATGGAGTGCTGGTGCTGGATGCACGTGAAGGCGGAGTAGGGATTGCCTATCGTCCAGGTGTTAGCGTCCGCAGCTTGGCCGAATTGCGGCGCCATCTGAACGCGCCGTTGCGTCCAGTTTTAGTTCCAGCAGAGCAGTTCGAGCGTCTGCTGCAAGACAGCTATGAGGGCGACAGCAACGGCGCGGCGCGGATGATGGAGGATTTTGGTGAAGATATTGATCTCAATCAGGTGGCGCTGAGTTTGCCGGAGCCTGAAGATCTGCTGGAAAGCGCCGATGACGCACCGATCATCCGCCTGATCAACGCCCTGCTGACCGAGGCGATCAAGGAAAATGCCTCGGACATCCATATCGAGTCGTTCGAGAATCGCTTGCTGGTACGGTTTCGAGTAGATGGAGTGCTGCGCGAAGCCCTGCAACCGCCGCGTGCCTTGGGTCCGCTGCTGGTGTCCCGGGTCAAGGTGATGGCCCATCTGGATATCGCCGAGAAACGCCTGCCACAGGACGGGCGTATTTCGCTTAAGGTGGCCGGCCGGCCGGTGGACGTCCGCGTCTCGACTCTGCCAGCCGGTCACGGCGAGCGCGTGGTGCTGCGCTTGCTGGACAAGCGCGAAGGACGGCTCGATTTACAACATCTTGGCATGGAGCCGGGGGATGAGGCGCGGCTCTTGCGGCTGATTCATCGCCCGCACGGCATTCTGCTGGTGACCGGCCCGACCGGTTCCGGCAAGACCACCACGCTGTATGCGGGACTGATTCAACTGAATGACCGCAAGCGCAACATCATGACGGTGGAAGACCCGATTGAATATTATCTCGATGGGATCAGTCAGACTCAGGTCAACACCAAGGTGGAGATGACCTTTGCCCGGGGGCTGCGCGCTATTCTGCGCCAGGACCCGGACGTGGTGATGGTTGGTGAAATCCGCGATTTGGAGACCGCCGAGATTGCCGTGCAAGCATCGCTGACCGGTCATCTGGTGTTGTCGACACTGCATACCAACAGTGCGGTCGGTGCCATTACTCGACTGCGGGATATGGGTGTAGAGCCGTTCCTCTTGTCTTCTTCGCTGATTGGAGTACTGGCGCAGCGGCTGGTACGGAAACTCTGCCCGCATTGCAAGCAGCCGCATTCTGCCACGGCAACCGATCTAGAGACGCTGGGCATTAATCCAGCTGCCGCACCGCCAACGCTGTACACACCGGCAGGCTGCGAACGTTGCAATCAATCCGGCTATCGGGGCCGCACAGGTATTTTTGAGTTGGTGATAGTGGATGATGCGATGCAAAGCTTGATTCATGAAGGCAAAGGCGAACAGGAAATGGAGCGTCATGCCCGGTTGTCCAGCCGCGGCATCCGCGATGATGGAAGACGCCGGGTGCTAGCTGGCGATACTGCACTAGCGGAATTGGTGCGGGTGACGCGGGAGGATTAATGCCCGCTTTCCAATATGCTGCGCTTGATGAGCGGGGCCAGCAGCGCAAAGGTTTGATCGAGGCTGATACGCCTCGCATGGCGCGCCAATTATTGCGCGAGCGTGGCTTGAATCCCCTCGGTGTTGAGGAAGTCGCCAGCCGGGAGCGCAGTCATGGCCACTGGTTGTTTCAACCGCGTATCAGTCCGACCGATCTAGCACTGATCACCCGGCAATTGGCTACATTGGCCGGTTCCGGCTTGCCTTTGGAGGAAGCATTAGGTGCGGTGGCGCGGCAAGCCGACCGGGGACGGTTGAGTGGCTTGTTATTGGCGGTGCGCGCCCGGGTGCTGGAAGGGCATACTCTGGCGACTGCCCTGGGCGATTTTCCCCAAGTGTTCCCAGAACTGTACCGGGCGACCGTCGCTGCTGGCGAGCAATCCAGCCATCTGGACGTGGTGTTCGAGCGGCTGGCGGATTACACCGAAGCCCGCCAGCAAATGCGGCAGAAAGTGGGCTTGGCACTGTTCTATCCTCTGATGCTGACAGGAGTTGCTATCCTGGTCGTAGCCGGTTTGCTGACCTATGTGGTTCCGCAGGTGGTGCAGGTGTTCAGTAGTCTTAATCAGCAGTTACCGGCGCTCACCCGAGGGCTGATTGCGCTCAGCGGTTTTCTACGCGAATACGGTTGGCTGGTGCTAGGGGCTTTGGTTGTTAGTGCGGTGAGTTGGGCCTATGCCCTGCGCCGGATCAGCTTCAAGCGATGGGTGCATCAATCTTTGCTCAAGCTACCATTGGTGGGCCGGTTGACGCGGGGAGCCAACACCGCCCGCTTTGCCCGTACCTTCAGCATCCTGATGGCCAGTGGGGTGCCGGTGCTGGAAGCAATGCGCATTTCAGCTCAAGTACTGAGCAATCTGCCGATGCGCGAAGCGGTCGAACAGGCGGCACTTCGGGTCAAGGAAGGTGCCAGCTTGCAAAAAGCCATCAGCAACAGTGGCTACTTTCCACCGATGACTGTTCAATTGATTGCCAGCGGCGAAGCCAGTGGCCGGTTGGAGAATATGCTGGAGCGGGCGGCGGTGCAGCAGGAGCGCGAAACTGAGACCTTGATTGCTGCGTTGCTGGGGGTTTTCGAACCGGTGCTAATCCTTGTGATGGGCGGGGTGGTGTTGGTGATCGTGCTGGCGATTCTGCTACCGATTTTCGATCTCAATCAACTGGTGCGTTAAGTTAGGGCCTTTCTTGGTTTTTACCTAACACTTGCATAGAGAATGCTTATCCAAGCGTATATTGTTCAGCTTATCGAGAATTAACCTGTCAGACCCCGCGTTGCACTGCTGCCCGTAAACCATTGCTGTCCAGGGTATAGGCGCGGGCGAAGCCACCGATGAAGCGTACCGTAACCGGGTAGAGGCGGAATAATAGAAAATCACCAAATGCAAAACGTGGTGCCGAGCTTGGTAACTGCCTCTGGTAGCAACGCGTGGCTTCCAGATACGCCGCGCTGTCGCGGGAGATGACCGCCACGTCCCCTTGGATCATGACTCGCGCCAAGGTTTGCGGGTCCTCGCCTTCCCGCTCCAATTCGGAGATCGCCAGCCCAGCACGTGGATCAGCCAGCAGATTGCGAGTGTGCGCAGCCAGGGTGCTCAAGTGAAATAGAAACCCGCTAAAATCCGGCTCCGGGGCGTAAGCGGCCCAGGATGCCTCCGGACCCTCGGAGCCTTGTGTCGCCAGCGCTGCCCAGCATCGGTTGCGGATCAGTGCCACCATCAATTGCTGTTCCTGATGATTCATGGCAGTGCCTCTCAATCCACTTCGATTTTCACACCCCGCTGATGGTCTTCCCATAGCGGCGACAACTCCCGCAGCCGATTGACCGCTGCAGTCACTGCATGAACGGTATAGTTAATGTCTTCAACGGTCGTGAAACGCCCCAGACTGAAGCGGATCGCGCCGCGTGCCCGGATCTCATTAATACCCATCGCGCGTAGCACATGAGAGGGTTCATAGCTGGCGGAGGTACAGGCAGACCCCATGGAAATAGCAATTTCCGGCACTGCTGCGAGTAGCGCCTCGGCGGCGATACCAGTGAAACTGACATTGAGAATACCAGCAACATTCTGTTGCGGATGACCATTTAACTCTACAGCACCCAGCCGGGTAAACGCCTGCCACAGTTGATCGCGCAATTGCCGGATCCGGGTTTGCTCAGCATCCATTTCACTATGGGCAATTCGGCAAGCCTCGCCCATCGCAGCAATTTGATGGGTAGGCAGAGTCCCAGCGCGCAGACCGCGTTCCTGGCCGCCGCCGTACAGCAGCGGCTCCAATCGGACCCGAACCGGGTGTTGGCGAACGTATAACGCGCCCATGCCTTTGGGTCCATACATCTTATGAGCACTGAGACTGAGTAAATCGATTGGCAGAGTTTGCAGGTCGATCGGCAATTTACCGGCGCTTTGAGCAGCATCAGTATGTAGCAGAATACCGCGCTCGCGGGTCAGTGCGCCGATCGCTGCCAGCTCATGGAGCACCCCAGTTTCATTGTTGACACGCATTAGCGATACCAGCACGGTGTCAGGCCGCAATGCCGCTGCCACCCGTTCCAGCGGAATCCGGCCATCGGGGCCGGGGTCCAGATAAGTGACCGTACAGCCGTTTCGTTCCAGCCACCGGCAGACGTCGAGTACTGCCTTGTGTTCAGTTTTGCTGGTGAGCAGATGCCGGCCTCGGCGAGCCTGGGCACGCACGGCCCCGATCAAAGCCAGGTTGTTGGCTTCGGTAGCGCCAGAGGTCCAGATGATCTCCTGGGGATTGGCATTGATCAGAGCGGCGACCTGGTTGCGGGCCGTCTCGATGGCTTGCGCTGCCTGCCTGCCGACGATATGGGTTGTGGATGAGGGGTTACCGAATACCCCATCCCGGGTCAGGTGCCGCCCCAGCAGGACGGCAACCCGTGGATCGACTGGGGTGGTTGCGGCGTAATCCAGATAGATGGGTAAACGCATCGCCTGCAGACAGGGATGAGCGAGGTGGTTTTACACCATGGCCGGAAACTGAATGGGTTGGATGCGGTCACGCCGGCGTGTGTGGTGACGATGCACTGTATCGCCAATCGCCGGGCGCTCGACGAACTGTGCCAGCGTAATACCTTCCAGGAAGGTAAAAATTTGCCGGCTGAGGTCGGTCCACAATTGATGAGTTAAACAGCGCCGGCCACCCTGGCAATTTTCATCGCCACAGCAGCGGGTCGCATCCAGCCGCTCATCAACGGCGGTGATGATATTGGCAACAGTGACTTGGTCCGGCATCCGCGCCAGCCGGTAACCGCCACCCGGTCCGCGTACTCCTTCGACCAGGCCATGCTTGCGCAGCTTGGCGAACAATTGCTCCAGATAGGAAAGGGAGATACCTTGGCATTGGGAGATTTCAGCTAGCGTGACCGGGCCGTGCCGGTCGTGAATGGCTAGATGCATCATGGCGGTAACCGCATAGCGGCCCTTGGTTGAAAGTTTCATAGCGGTACCCCGCAGGTTACTGGAATGGAATCATTCCCAATAATAAATTGGGCTGTGTAGGAGCTGTTTGGCCTGGATTCAAGCACATTGGCTAAAATATGCAGTCTCGGGTTCGCCATGTTCTATCCAGGTTACACTCCATAAAAATCAACAGCTTAATTTTCGTATAAGTTTTTGGACAGGAAACTATATTAACCCACTCTATTAGTCAACTAATTTAATAAAATAACACCCGGATTTTTCGAGGGCCTTAGCAAATTTTCAAGTTGCCGTGCAGGGATGCTCGATAAAGCAGTGACCCTGCCGCAAGCAGTAAGTGAGCCACTTGTATAGAAAGCGATTGATTCGCCAGCGGTTGTAAAGTTGGATATGGTTTGTATGCGTTGTATTGCAGTGGGCAGTTTCGAGAAATGCGTGATGCCGCAAGTGGGCTGCTACAACCTCAGCCAGCCGGGCATCATGGTATACCCGGACACGCAGGTCAGGCTCAGTGACCAATACACCATTTTTTTGGCCAAACTGGTAGGTCAGAAGCAACTCACTGGTATAGCGGCAACGCTCGATGACGCGCAGATGTAAATCCAGCCCATCCGGCGTTTGCGAAACCCGAACCGCAGAAGCAGGCGGCATCGTTGGCAGCAAACGGCGCATGTTGATGTAATTGCGTTCGTATAAATCCATCAAGGCTGAAAAACTGCCCGGCGTATTATGCGCAAGCAGCCCTGCGGCATGCGGGGGATGGAGCACGATCATTTATTCATGCATCAGAAAGAGTCAGGGGTTCAAGCTGCCAACCAGCGGCGTCCCAGCACAATACGCTGCCTTGCTTATACCAGTCGCCCAGCACGGCTCGCCGCATCGGTTGGCTATCAAGCATCCATTCATGAAGGGCGGGCCGATGGGTATGGCCGTGAATCAATCGTCTAACCCCATGCTGACGCATGATCCGGTCCACCGCGTCGCGGTTAACGTCGGTGATATCAGAGGCTTTTTGCTGGGTGGTCTGCCGGCTGTGTTCTCGTAACTGGCCAGCAAGGGCTCGCCGTTGTTCTAAAGGCAGGGCCAGCGTCCGCGCCTGCCAGGCTGGATCGCGAACCTGGGCGCGGAACATCTGATACTCGATATCGCTGGTACACAATGTGTCGCCGTGCAGTAACAAAACAGGTTGGCCAGTCAGTTCGACCACTACGCTTTCCGGCAGCAGTTGCATACCGCTAATGGTGGCAAAACGCTCACCAAGTAGAAAATCGCGGTTGCCATGCAGGAAATATACGGGGACTCCTGATTCAGCCAATGCGCGCAAACCAGTGGCAACGATTGATCCCAACTCGCTATCGTCGTCATCGCCGATCCATGTCTCAAACAGATCACCCAGAATGTACAGTGCCTCGGCTTGCCGGGCGCGTTGTTCCAGAAAAGCCAGGAACAGCGCAGTAACGGCGGGGCCGGTTCCAGATGCAGGTCGGAGATGAACAAAGTAGTCATGCCGCTATTTGCTCATTCATCGCTGACTTCCGCCTTGGTGATCACCACCTCTTCGACAGGCACGTCTTGATGACCACGCCGGCTGGTCGTGGCGACGCGGGCGATCGCTTCGACCACATCCATGCCGGCAGTCACCTGGCCAAATACGCAATAGCCCCACCCCTGGCTGGTTGGAGAACGGTGGTCGAGAAAATCGTTATTCTTAAGATTAATGAAGAACTGCGAACTGGCTGAATGCGGATCGGAGGTGCGGGCCATGGCAATGCTGCCGGCTATATTTTTCAGACCATTGTCAGCCTCATTGCGAATGGGGTCGCGGGTCGGTTTCTGGCTCATGTCGGATTCCATGCCACCACCCTGAATCATGAAATTAGGGATCACCCGGTGGAACAGCGTTCCGTTATAAAATCCATCACGAGCGTATTGGAGAAAATTGGCAGCCGTTGCCGGCGCCTTTTCCTGATCCAGTTCGATACCAATGATACCCAATGAGGTATGTAGATTAATCATGAGGTTGAGACTCTTTTAGTGGTTTAGACGGAGTAGCTGGTGTAGGAGCCGGTTGCGGGGCTGTATCGGACGAGGCTGGCTCCGGGGAGCCGGTGAGCACCGTCGCGGATTCAATGACAACGGGGGTGACTGGCACATCACTGAACCGGCCGCCGGGGCCACCGGAACCGGTAGGTGTTTGGCGAATGTTGTCTACCACATCCATGCCATCGATGACCTTGCCAAACACCGCATAGCCCCAACCTTGCGGAGTAGGTTCACGGTGATCCAGAAATGTATTGTCCTTAACATTAATGAAAAATTGGGCTGTGGCGGAATTAGGATCACTGGTGCGGGCCATGGCCACGGTGCCGCGCCGGTTTTTCAGAGTATTGCCCGCCTCGTTTGGGATCGGATCGTGGGTCTTTTTCTGCTGAAAGTCCGGAGTGAAACCGCCACCTTGGATCATAAAGCCGTCAATGACCCGATGAAAGATTGTGCCGTTGTAGAAGCCTTCGCGGACATAGGTGAGAAAATTTTTCACCGATTGGGGAGCTTGCTTGTCAGCCAGCTCCAAGGTGATAGGACCCAGATTGGTATCCAACCGGACTTGCGTATCGGCTAAAGCAGTAGCACTGGCTAGACCGAGGGCGGTGGCCACCAATAAAGAAAATTGCTTTTGCATGGAAGAGTCGCCAAGTTGTGGAAATAACCGGTTCATGATAATCGGCGAACACATGGGTTGCCAGATTTGGCGTTAATTCGCCATCGCCCAGGATAGGCACAGCAATAGATTGGTTTAGCACCAGTAGTGAAGTATGAATTTGATTTGATGGGGGTTTATGAAAATCGCTATGCGGTGGTGGGGCGCTGAGCCTTTTCTGATCAAAGACCAGTTATTACGCTTTCAGTCACGATTTCAGAAAAGTGTCGTTACCCTTTGGCGGGTAACCGCAATACTTCCGATAGGCTATTAAGTTCCGTGATGCTGGATTGTACCCGGGCCAGTGCTTCCATCGCCTGCTCGCGGGTGATGCCCAGGGTGAACATTGCCAAAGCGGGTAACCGGTTATTCGGCTCATCACTCATGCCGACGTGGTGTAGTAGCCGGTTAGCAATCAGCACCAAATTAGAATATTCAGCATGGGGTTGCGTGCAATCTGTATTATGATGCCAGCGGACTGCGGCGATCACCTCATCTGGCATATTCCAGGACTGCATCAGCCAAGCACCAATATGCCAGTGTTCAACGCCCAGGACATAGCGTTCCACAACGCTGAGCGGCACGCTTTGGTTGACTGCCAAGAAGCGGTTGAACAGGAAAAAGTGGGCTGGAAATACATGACCCAGCACCAGGTAACCAAAATCGTGAAGCAACCCGCATAGATAGGCCAGCTTGGGGTTGATATTCAGGGGCTCAGGGGGCAGCTTGGCTAACTCGCTGGTCAATGAGGCACAGTAGATGCTGTGCTGCCAGAATGCCCGCAAGCCTACCGGGCCATCGACTGGAATATGAAAGGTTTGACTCATACAGGAGCCGAGCAGCAGATTAAGGGTGTTTTCAATCCCCAATACCTGATCGATGGCAGTATATAGCGAATCCACTGCGCCATGATGGCCATGCAATGGCGAGCGTGCCCAATACACGACTTGTGCGGCAAGGCTCGGATCCTGTTCAACGATCCGTATGATGTCTTGGGCAAGAACACCCGGATGGTTGCGTAGTTTTAGAATCCGTTGAGCCGTTTCCGGCATGACGGGCAACTCGGTAATCGCTTCGATTCCCTCTTGTAGTTTTGCCGGTGTGTAACGCCGGGTGAGGCTGGTCAAGTTTTGCGGAGTAAACTCCTGCTGGCCTATTAGCGAATCGAGATCCTCGGTCGAGACCGCGAAATGTCCCCAGCGCGCTGACTTGAGCAATTCGCGGAAATCGGGGGTCCGCATGGCTACCAGAACATCTCCACCTCCGCCGTCGAAGTAGATTTCTTTATTTTCATCCGCAACCAAACTGGTGTCAGCCAGGGTGGTTATGGCAAACACACCTGGCAAGGGAGGATGAGAACCCGTCTTGCATCCATATTGTTCAAAGAAATGGTGGGTTTCGGTGCCGTAAAGAGGTTCCAGATCACGCCGGAGCGATTGGCAGATTATCGAAAAATCCAGGATATAACTGCATGGCAAGATCACCATGACCAGCCCTATATCGTCCTTCAGCAAGACAACGCGCACTACCTGCCGGGTAGCAATATCAAGTTTTTCTGCAGCTTGAATCAGTGTTTCAGCAGATGGGCAACTCACTAGTCGATAGGGAAAACCCTGTTGATCTAAATGGGTTCGAACAATATCAGGAAGGTTCATGGAGGTAACGTTAGCGAGTCGCCTGATTGAAATGATCGTCATATCCCTATGAATTATAGCCTCAACTGTATTCTATTTTGACCTCATGAATGCTATTAAATATGGAGTTACTTTATTTTTGTTAAAAAATTATTAAATAATAATTGGTTACATTATTGTCCTGATAGAATTTTCTCTAGCAGGGTAATGGTTAACCCCCTACCAGCTATCAAACAGCCCGGTGGCAGATCTGGCGTGGTTGCTAAAAAGAGGCTGATTCAGCCCGCAACGCTACGCCACAATAGGAATCATCGTGCCCATGGGCTACGTCGTTGGCTTATGCAGGAGGTCCTTCGCAGGTTGAGGTGAGGCTGATTGAGGTATGGTGCGCGGATGAGGTTCTTCCCGCTGGATATCGACCTGCCGCTTAGGCAATTCGGTATAGAAGTCATACTTGGGTTTGAATCGATCAGGCGCTGGTTCAGGCATGCTGACCGGTGGAGCCGGTGGTGGTTGCACAGCGGCTGGCGTGATAGGTATGGGCGGTGGAGCAACCGCGACGGGAGGCTGTTGGAACCGGTCACCCTTGATATAGGCCAACAGTCCACCAAACAGACCGGCCAAAATCAGCGTAATCACCAGTATGCCCAGCCGGCGCACCGATTGGCGGCGTTGCTGGGGCGAGATGGATTTGTAGTCACGACGGATACTCACATAACCTCCGGAGCTGAAACGCCCAACAAGGTAAGACCATTCTTGATGACCTGCCGCGTGGCCAGGCTCAGATTCAACCGGGCATCGCGCAGGGCATCATCGTCCACCAAAACCCGATGTTCGTTGTAATAAGTGTGGAAAGCGTTAGCCAACTCTCGCAAATAGTGCGCTAATTGATGCGGCTCGTGGTTGAGAGCAGCGGTTTCCACTGCTTCCGGGTAACGGGACAAGGCGACCAACAAGTTCTCTTCATGCGATTCGGTGAGACGCGCCAGATGCGCCTGACCGCGGCTTTCATCACGTGACAGCCCCTTCTCGCATAATTGCCTCAGAACGCTGCACACCCGGGCGTGAGCATACTGAATATAATAAACCGGATTGTCTTTGGACTGCGATTTAGCCAGATCAAGATCAAAGTCTAAATGTTGCTCGCTCTTGCGCATGATATAGAAGAAGCGCGCAGCATCGTTGCCGACCTCCCCACGCAATTCACGCAGAGTGACAAATTCGCCGGAACGGGTGGACATTGGCACTCTTTCACCATTGCGGTAGAGGATGGCAAACTGCACCAGCAGCACGTCCAAACGGTCGGGATTCTCCCCCAGTGCTTGAAGCGCGGCCTTGACCCGGGGGACATAGCCGTGATGATCAGCGCCCCAAACATCGATCACCCCGTCGAAGCCGCGCTCGAATTTTTCCAGATGGTAGGCGATATCAGAGGCGAAGTAGGTAGTCTGGCCGTTTTCCCGCTCCACCACCCGGTCTTTTTCATCACCGAAGGCGCTGGAGCGAAACCACAGCGCCCCCTCTTGTTCGTAAACATAGCCGGCATCGCGCAGCCGGTTAAGGGTCTTGTTGACGGCACCGGATTCCGCCAGGGTGCGCTCTGAGTACCACTCGTCGTATACGACGCCGAATTCTTTGAGATCATCGCGGATATCATCAAGAATGGTATTCAGGCCCAGCTCGAACAGAAAGCGATAGCGGTGATCACCCAGCAGGGTGCGTGCACGTTCGACGAGAGCATCGATATGCGCTTCCTTGTCGCCAGGGGTCACTACGTTGCCAGCTGCATCACGGATTTCATCCAGGGGAAGATCCTGGAAAATCCGCTGCGCCGAAACCGCATATGCGCCGCCATGTTCCGCATAGAAACGGACGGCAATTTCACGTAGATACTTGCCCTGATAACCGTTGCTGGGAAACCGGAATTTCTCACCGCAATGTTCCAGGTAACGCAGCCATAGACTGGCTGCCAGAATATTCATCTGCCGGCCAGCATCGTTGACGTAATACTCACGGTGAACGTTATAACCTGCCGCTTCCAGCAGGTTAGCGACGGTGGCGCCAAACGCTGCACCGCGTCCGTGGCCTACATGCAAGGGGCCGGTAGGATTGGCAGAGACGAATTCCACCTGGACACGCCGTCCACCCCCCCCTGTGCTCCGGCCAAAGTCATCACCACGCTGTAGAATCTCGCCCACTACCGCTTGATAGGCCGTGGGTGCCAGGAAGAAGTTGATAAAGCCGGGACCTGCAATGTCGACCTTGGCGATTTGCTCGGAAGCCGGTAGCGCGGATCGGATGTGTTCGGCCAGCTCGCGTGGCTTGCGGCGCGCCGCTTTCGCCAGCATCAACGCGATGGTGGAGGCATAATCGCCATGCATTCGGTCGCGGGCGCGCTCCAACGGAATCGAGGGCAGCTCAATGCCAGCCAGTACCCCATCCTGGCGGAGCCGCTGGAGCGCCTGAGTAATAAGAGATTGAAGGTGGGTTTTCAAGGAAAAAGGCTCATAGGTTTTCCGGTCAACTGATCATGCCGAGTTTGAAATGGTAGCTGATGAATTTTTTGAATTCATTAACAATCTTGAACGAATCGCGCAGCACTTCCCGTTGCAATTTATTGAGATCTTTAGGATTCAGATAATTGTCCTGTGTCCGTCCTTCCCGGATTTTCCGTAAGCCAGCTTCGGCACGCAAGGTGGAAAGGTAGGTGAAGACTTCGATCAACTCAATGCCAAAGGAGGGTTTGAAGAGGTTGCGCTGGCTCAAGGCGGTAATCCGGTCCACCGTGTTGGTTTGCGGCAGGCGGTATTCCAGGGCCAGGCTACGGATACCATGAACGATGGGGAAAATACCGCCTTTCTTAATATCTAATTCATCGCGGTCTTTTTCGACGACAAAATTAGTAAAAAATCCGAGTGGCGTTTCAAACGCGACCGTGGATTTGGCAAACTGGCTGTAGAAAGAGCGATGATCACCGAGCAAGCGATACATATGGTCCTTGACATGGCGAAGTAGATTGTCATCACCGGCTACCGCCATGGCATCGAAAAAGATGGCAAATTGCAGAAAGGAATCGGGAGTTGGGTGAACGATCCACTGAAACAATTCGTCCTTGAAGGCACTCACTGGTTTGCTCCAATATGGATTCGATACCATGATGTTGCCCGGACAGCGCGGGTAACCGAAATCGATCAGGCTTTCAGTGAATTCACGGGTGATCTGCTCTAAACCAAGGTGATTGAAATCGTCGCGCAGGATCAGAGCATTATCTTGATCGGTTTTCAGCACCTGTTCCTCGCGGCCCTCACTGCCCAGTACTAGCAGGCAGGCGTTTTCCATCAGTTCCGAGGGCACCAGCAGGGCGAACAGCTTGCGCAACAGCTTCTTATTCAGCTCCGACACCAACTGCATGATGTAGCGGATTTTGATGCCTTTGTCATGCAAATCGCGGATCACATTGACCAAGTCGCGGCTGGCTCGCTTCAGGTCTTCCTGGGAGCGTGCCCGGTCGATTTGTAGAGCAATCAAATGTGAGTGATTAGACAAATAACTCAGCAGGTCGATCTGTTCGAGAATGCCATAAATGGCTTTACTGTCGCGGATGACCAGGCGGTTGACATTGTGATGGGTCATTCGTAGCAGGGCGTTGAACAGAAAATCATCCGGCTTCATGCTGATTAGTTCATAAGTGGCCAATGGTCCAACCGCATCATCCACTGACTGCCGTTGAATGATGGCAGCCTCGCGTAAGTCAGTGGCAGTGACGATGCCGGTTTCGTCGCCATATTGAACCAGTACCGAGTTGATTTTATGGGCCTTCATGGCCATTGCTGTTTGGTGGATGGATGTCTGCGCTGATACGAAAACGGGTGGATGAATATAGGTATCCTGAATTCTGGCAATGGTAAATGCCGCCAGATCCTGATTGTCGCCGACCTCATGTAGGGCGGCAAGGCGTTGGGAGATCTTCTGCTTATAGAAAGAAGAGAGTTGTGGATGGCTTTGCACCGCTTGCAGGAAAACCGGTCGCGGCATCTGCAAACAGCGGGTAGGCTCGCTGACCACGAAGCTGTGAGTGCCGGCCCCTTCCAACAAGGCGTCAGCATCAAAAGTATCCTCGGCGCCGTACAGAGCGATCACGCACCACATGGAGCCAGCGCTTTTGGCAGCGGCAGCCAGAGACCCTCCGCCTTCCTGATAGGACAGATCAGGATCGCCGTCGATTTCGTAGACCGCGCCGTCGATGATGAAGTACAAACAGGCGGGTATTTCGCCCGCCTTTAACAAAACTTCGCCCGGCTGAAAATGACCAATCTTTAATTCCTTGGCCAATGACGCCAATTCTGTTTCGGAGAGCCGGTTGAATGGAGGCTGGCGGGCAAGGAACGATTTTTGATCGAGGGTAGTCACAGCGGTGCGATTCCGAGAGGCCAAATGAAGAACCCCTTCGCGGCAGAAACCGGAAGGGGCTTTATCTTAACAGGGTTGGCAATATTTAACCCCTCCCGCTCCAACCTTTATCCTTCAGGGAGGGAACGGGAACAAACGCTTAATGGCTAGCCGCGCCCTCAGCGCCGATGCCGGTCTGACAACGCACATCCTGCGCGATGAAGGCTTCATGTTCCTTCTTAGCGCGCTCGCTGGTGTCAGTGATCGAGCCAATCCAGATGCCCAGGAAGGCGATAGTCATCGAGAATAGCGCCGGATACTTGAGCGGGAAGATGGGATCACCCAGTTGCAGAATCTCTTTCCACACCGTCGGACCGACGATCACCAGTACGGTGGCGCTGATCAGACCGAGCCAGCCGCCAATCAGTGCGCCGCGGGTGGTCATCTTGCTGTAGTAAATCGACATCAGCAGGATCGGGAAGTTAGCACTGGCCGCTACTGAGAAGGTCAGGGCTACCAGATAGGCGATGTTTTGCTTTTCGAAGGCAATGCCGAGCAGGATGGCAATGATGCCCAACACCACGGTGGCGATCTTGGAGACCCGCACTTCCTGTTGCTCGTCCACATTGCCATGCGCCCAGACGTTGGCGTACAGGTCGTGCGAGATCGCCGAGGCGCCGGCCAAGGTCAGCCCGGACACCACCGCCAAAATCGTGGCAAAAGCGACCGCTGAAATGAAGCCGAGTAGGATGTTGCCACCGACTGCCGCCGACAGATTGACCGCCGCCATGTTCTGGCCGCCCTTGATGCCGCCGACCGCCGCAGCATCGGCGAACTCCGGGTTGCCGGTCAGCAGCACGATGGCACCAAAGCCCATCAGGAAGGTCAGGATGTAGAAATAACCGATCCAGCCGGTGGCGTAGAATACGGATTTACGCGCCTCAATGGCGTTGCCTACGGTGAAAAACCGCATCAGGATGTGTGGCAGGCCCGCGGTGCCGAACATCAGGGCCAGACCGAGGGAAATCGACTCGATGGGACTGGTCACCAGGGCGCCCGGACCCATGATTGCGCCTTTCTTAGGATGCACTTCCACGGCCTTCTGGAACATCCGTTCCGGGCTCATGCTGCCGTCCGAGGCGAGATACAGCGCGCCGAGGGCGATGATGGTCGCGCCCGACAGCAGCAGACCCGCCTTGATGATCTGCACCCAGGTGGTCGCCAACATGCCGCCGAAGGTGACGTACATGATGATCAGGATGCCAACGATGATCACTGCATAGACATAATCAAGACCGAACAGCACCTGAATCAGCTTACCGGCGCCAACCATCTGGCCGATCAGGTACAGAACCACCACGACCAGCGCGGCAGTGGCCGCCAGACTGCGCATTGGCACCCGCTCAAAGCGGTAAGCCACGATGTCGGCATAGGTGTACTTGCCGAGGTTGCGCAGTTGCTCGGCGATCAGGAACATGATGATCGGCCAGCCGACCAGCCAGCCCACTGAAAAAATTAGACCGTCATAGCCGTTTAGGAACACCAAACCGGAAATACCCAGGAACGAAGCCGCGGACATGTAGTCGCCCGCGATGGCCAAACCGTTTTGGAAACCAGTGATACCGCCGCCGGCGGCGTAGAAATCCTTGGCAGTCTTGGTGCGTTGCGCGGCCCAGTAGGTGATGCCTAGCGTCGCAGCGACAAACACCAGGAACATGATGATGGCCGGAACATTGACTGCTGCCTTCTGGACTGCTCCCAGATCACCACCGGCGGCCAGGGCGCTGCCAGCCATGAACATCAGGCAGATTGCCGGAAATGCGCGCTTCCAAAGACTCATAATACTTCCTCCTTGATTTCGCGAGTGAGCTTGTCGAAGACGGCATTGGCCCGCTGGATGTAGATGCCGGTCAGGGCAAAGGCGAAGACGATGACCGCCACGCCGACGGGAATGCCGACAGTCATGGTGGCGCCTTCCCACAGAGGCGCCGCGAGGAGGGGCTTATCATAGGCAATAGTCAGGATGAAGGCGTAATAGATCACCAGCATCACAACAGACATGATCCAGGAGAAACTGGAGCGTTTGGATACCAGCTCGTGGTATTTCGGATTGCTTTTTATGGCGTGAACCAAATCTTGTTGCATATTTTTTTCCATCGGTGGTAAGTGGATGTTGGGGTTATCGTGATGACCGGGATGGTGCGGCTTGACCGTGACCAAAGGGCAGACAGGCAAAGTTTTGCCTGATCCCAAGGAATATTCACGGGGCCAATTCCCGGCACACGCCCTTTAAGTGAGTGCTTGGTTGTGGGGGAAATCCCACAAACCTCAAAAAGTTTAGACGTATCCCGCGTCAAGTAAAGGGTAAATGATTTGGTTATTTTTATTTTTCAACCCTAGTCAGTGCTGTAAAAGCCCTTCAGTGTCTTAAATGAAGACGTCAATACCGTCAATACGTCAATACAATTCCACCGGATCAATATCCAGCGACCAGCGCACCTGGCGATCGGTGCGTTCTGCCCATAACAGCGTGGTCCAGCGATCGAGGAAGCGATGCAACACCTGACGCTGTATCGCCTGAATCAACAGATGCGCCCGATAGCGGCCCGCACGGCGTTCCATGGGCGCCGGAGCCGGTCCCAGCAACTCCAGTCCATCGGCCAATGGCCCGGCCAAGGCCAGCGCCATTTGTAAAAACCCCGTCGCCCGTTCCGGATCAACGGCTTCTGCCCGCAACAAGGCTTGGTGGGCGAAAGGCGGTAACAACGCTGCTTGGCGTTCCGCCAGCGCCTCCGCCGCGAAGGCCGTGTAACCTCGTGAGACCAGGGTGCGTAACAGTGGATGATCGGGATGATGGGTTTGGATGATGACAGTGCCAGGCTTTTTCGCTCGCCCGGCTCTCCCAGCCACTTGCAGGATCAATTGCGCCATGCGCTCACTGGCGCGGAAATCGATTCCGTATAACCCTTGGTCGGCGTCAATGATCCCGACCAAGGTAACATCAGGAAAGTGATGGCCCTTGGCCAGCATTTGCGTGCCAATCAACAGGCGGCGGCCACCGGCCTGAATTTCCGCCAATAAAGTTTCTAGACTACCGCGCCGGCGGGTGCTGTCGCGATCCATACGAGCAATGCCAGTCTCGGGAAATTCCTGACGGAGGGCAATTTCCAGCCGTTCGGTACCCTGACCAAATCCCCGCAGATCGACACTGCCACAGAGTGGACAGAGGCTATCCACGGGGCGTTGATCGCCGCAATGGTGGCAGATCAAACGCTGGCTGCGTAGATGCAATGTCATGCGAGCGTCACAATGCCGGCATTGACTCAGCCAACCACATTCGTGACAAAGTAGCATTGGGGCAAAGCCACGCCGGTTGAGAAACAGCAAGACCTGTTCGTTCCGATCCAAGTGAGCGCGAATCCGTTCCAGCAAGGGCTGTGAAAGCCCCTCGCGCATCGGTTGCCGGCGCACGTCGAGAATCTGGATGGGTGGTTTGCTGCCGCCGCCGACCCGTTCGGGCAGAGGCAACAGGCCGTAGCGGCAACGCTGGGCGTTGTGACAGCTTTCCAGCGCTGGAGTGGCTGAGCCTAGCACGACCGGAATGCCAAGCTGTTGACCTCGGATCACCGCCAGATCGCGGGCATGGTAACGGAAGCCATCTTGCTGCTTGAAGGACAGATCGTGTTCTTCGTCAATGATCAGAATGCCCGGCGCTTGCAGTGGGGCGAACACTGCGGAACGGGTGCCGACCACGACCCGGGCACGGCCTTCGCGCGCTAGTAACCAAGCTTTGAGCCGCTCAGCGTCGCTGAGGCCAGAGTGTGAGACCGCCAGTGGTCCAGGCAACCGTTCCTGGAAGCGCGCCAGCAATTGTGGCGTCAGACCGATTTCCGGGGTCAGCACGAGTGCCTGCCGGCCATGTGCCAGCACTGCCTCGATTACTTGCAGGTAAACCTCGGTTTTACCGCTGCCGGTGACACCTTCCAGCAAAAATACTTGAAAGCGATCCAGGGCTGAGGTGATGGCAGCAATCGCCTCGGTTTGGGCCAAGGTCAACACAGGCGGTGGTTGGGAGACGTGCGGGGCAGATGAAGAAACCTGGGGCGCGGCGTTTTGCTCTGCCCAGCCCTTGTCTCGCAAGGCGCGAAGGACGGCCGTGCTATTGCTCACTACTGGACGCAATGTTTCCGGTTCAGCGCCATCAGGGCAATGTGCCAGATAGTCGAGTAGCCGCCACTGAGCAGGGGCGCGGCGCAGGAGGCTGGCACTGTCAGCAAGCGCAGTGTGGCCCGCGGCCGTCATCCGCCAGACGGGCGCCGGGGCCGGGTGGGCCGCAGGTTCGCCTTGGCGCAACAATACAGGCAAGGCAGCCGTAAAAACTTCCCCAAGAGGATGGTGATAGTAACGTTGCGCCCACTGGATCAATACCAGAACATCGGCGGGCAGCACCGGTTCAGTATCGAGTATCGCCAGTGCTGGTTTGAGGCTGGCGATATCTAACGGGGTGTCAGTGCCCAGTTCGACTAAAAAGCCAATGACTTGCCGCCGGCCGAAGGGAACGCGCACCCGCATTCCTGGCCGTAGTGCAGCCGGATCACAGCCCGGTGGCGGCAGATAATCGAATGTTCGATACAGAGGCGAGGGGACGGCGATCCGCAGGATCAGACCGGACACCGGGCTGCTCAGCTCCCAGCGCGGAACGCGCCGAGGGTGCCGCCTTGACCTTGGATGAAGACAACATCGCCAACGGCAACCGGCGAAGTCACAATGGCTTTGCTGGCCGCGCGAAGCCGGCCCACGATCCGGCCATCTTCTTTGCGCATCCAGTGCAGATAACCTTCGAAGTCGCCGACTACGACATGGTCAGTGGTCACGACAGGAGCGGACAATCGGCGGCCGGTCAATTCCGTCTGTTTCCAGAATGTGCTGCCGGTGGCGCGATCCAGCGCCAGTACAGCGTCGGTATCATCGCTGGTATACACTTGCCGGGCATCCACATCCAGTCCTGCATAACTGGATATATCACGATTCCAGAGCAGGTTTCCGCTGTGCATGTCGATGGCGGCAATATTGCCGCGATAGGCAGCGAGGTAGAGCATATCGGCGAACACTTTCGGTTCAGAATCGATGTCGATCAGCCGCTCGATCTCGGTGCGTCCGCGTGGTATGGCGACAGTTTTCTCAGTTAGCGGCAAACCTTTTGTCAATGCCAGCACCAACAACTTACCGTTATCGAGTCCAGCGATGACCAGATCACGGGTCACGACTGGCGGGGCGTTGCCACGCAGGCTAAGGGCCGGCATGGCATAAGTGAAAACCCAGCGCTGCTCCCCAGAATCCGCATCAAGCCCGGTGAATTTTCCATCGGCCGTGCGAATTACCACGATACCGCTGGCGGCGCGCGGAGGGGCCAGTACTTCGCTGGAGACCTGAGCATGCCAAGCTTCCTGGCCGTTTTCCTGGCGTAGCGCGATGACTTCTCCTTTGCTGGTTCCAGCCAACACCAGGCCATTGCCGCTAACGCCCACTCCGCCGGAGATCGGCAGATTGGTTGAGGTTTCCCATAGCCGTTGCCCGCTAAGGGCATCTAACGCTGTGACTGTTCCATCATGACTGGCAGCGTAGACGCGTCCATCAACCAAGGCTGGAGTCAGGCGGATAAATTGTTTTTCAGCGCCAGAACCGATCTGGGTTTCCCAAAGCTGCTGGACACCAACCGGCTGAGCAATGGTTTTAAGCTCCGCTGGGGGAATCGAATTGTCAGAATCACCGAACCAACCGCCGATGGTGCTACAACCGGTGCTCAAGATTAGGATCAAGAGAGAAAGGGCGAGGCGGATCATGATGGCGGACCTGAAGTGGATACGGGAGATATTGGAGCTGGTCCGGTGGCCGGAACAGACTCTACGGGAGCTGGTGCCGGGGCAGGCTCAATTACTGCGGGTTTCAGGGTAGATTCCACAGAAGCGGGTTCAACTTCGGCCGGTTTTGGGGCAGCTTCGGCGGGAGCGGGTTCAGCTTCTGCCGGTTCGGCCGGTTTCGGGGCAGCTTCGGCGGGAGCGGGTTCAGTTGCCACCGGTTCTAAGGCAGGTTTGGTAGCCGGTTCTGGTTCTGCAAGAGCAGGTTTAGCCGCCACGGGTTCTGCAGCAGGTTCAGCCGCTACCGGTTCCTGGACCGGAGCCGGTTCGGTGACCGCTGGTTCTGGAGCAGACCCTACAGCCGGTGCTGCTGAAACAGGCTCTGGGACCGGTTTTGCGGCTGGGACGGGAAGTTCCGGGGTGGATTCCGGAGTTGGGGCAGCTTCTGGTGCTAGAGCAGTTGGGGTATGGGCAACTGGCGGTGGTGGAGCCGGTGCGGTAATGACCGTGTCAGCAGTGGGCACAGCTAAGTTGTCGAGTTTAATCTGCAGGATACGGTTGGCGCCGCCTGCCGCCAATGCCGCAGTATAGGCAGCCCGGGCCTTTGCAGTATCGTTGCCAGCTAGGTAGATATCACCCCGTAGCTCTTCCAATTCCATAGTCAGGCTGGCAGTGTTGACCGTGTCCAATAGTTTTTTGGCATCGCTTAATTGGTCAGTAACGAACCATATCCGTGCCAGCCGGAGCCGTGCGATATCTCCAAGTTCAGCAAGCTTGGTGTTATCGATCACCCACTGTAACTGCTGGATAGCTGTGGTGTTGTCACCGCCGTCCATCGCCAGTTTAGCCAGCCGCAGTGCTGTCAAAGCGGCGTAAGGTGAGCCTGGGAAGTCTGCTAATAAAGCCTGACCACTCTGGCGCGCTTGGTGATTATCCGGCTTCTCTACTGCTTTAATAAAAGCGTCATAGCGCAGGGAAGCCTGCTCTGCCTGGGTGTCGCGATAGGTATTCCAGTACCGCCAGCCAAAGATCGCGGCGACGCCCAAGACAATGCCGGCAATGATGCTGAGGCCATTGTCGCGCCACCATTTTTTAAGATCTTCGACGCGTTCGTCATCGGTGTATTGCTCCATCCGGTTCTATCCTCCAGCAATTCAAGTTAATTCTTTCAGCGAAGCAGCCAAACTCGTTGGAAGCCTTCTACATCAAAACATTAAGGCATCGCCCCCAATGCTGCGCGCAGCCAGTCAACCGCCTGATCCTGCGGCAAGGTAATCTGTTCACCTTGGGAGTCACGCAAGGGTTTGATCGCCAAAGCGCCGGCGCTCACCTCGTTCTCAGCCAGAATCAGGGCAAACCGGGCGCCACTGTGATCAGCGCGGCGGAATTGAGCCTTGAACCCGCCGCCGCCGCAGTTCATTCGCAAGCGTAGCACCGGTAACTGGTCGCGCAGTCTTTCGGCTAATGCCAGCGCCGCTTGCTGGGCAGCATCGCCAACGGCAATCAAATAAGCGTGTGGAGTAAGATCAACGCCCGGCTGATCAGCGGCGGCCAACATCGCAACCAGCCGCTCCAGACCCATTGCGAAACCGATTCCGGGTACAGTCTGGCCACCCAGTTGTTCAATCAATGCATCATAGCGGCCGCCTGCACAGATGGTCCCTTGCGCGCCTAGCGTATCGGTCACCCACTCAAATACCGTTTGGCTGTAGTAATCCAACCCTCGTACCAGGCGCGGATTAATTTCATAGGTGGTGCCGGTGCTGTCGAGCAACCCTTGCAATGTTTCGAAATGAACCCGGGATTCGGTATCCAGATGATCCAGCAGCGAAGGAGCTTCTTCAATCACCGTCCGCATCGCCGGATTCTTGCTGTCCAAAATACGCAGAGGGTTCGTATGTAGCCGCCGCAGACTGTCCTCGTCCAGCGCGCCATGCCGTGCCATGAAATAGGCCACCAGCCGTTCCCGGTAAGCGGTGCGAGCAACGTTGGAACCCAGGGAATTGAGTTGCAGCGTTACGTTATGAATACCAAGCCGCCGCCAAAGCCGAGCGGTCAGACTGATCAATTCAGCATCGATGTCAGGCCCGGCCATGCCATAGGCTTCAGCGCCGATCTGGTGAAACTGGCGATAACGGCCTTTCTGGGGTTTTTCGTAACGGAACATTGGGCCGGCATACCACAATCGTTGTGTTTGATTGTGCAACAGTCCATGTTCGATGCAGGCGCGTACGCAACCCGCGGTGCCTTCGGGACGCAGGGTCAGGCTTTCACCGTTGCGATCATTAAAGGTATACATCTCCTTTTCAACGATGTCGGTGACCTCGCCGATTGAACGGGCGAACAGTTCAGTTTTTTCGACCAGCGGCAGACGGATTTCATGATAACCATAGGCGGCAAGCACCTCGCGGGTAGTCGTTTCCAGTGCCTGCCAATGCATCGATTCGGCAGGTAAAATATCATTCATGCCACGGATGGCTTGAAATTGCTTGGCCATGAGTTTGCTTTAGGTGGAAGCTGACTCACTGCTCTGCTCCTTTAAAGGGAGCAGGGCGGAGATATGAAGTCAATGCGGGTGGATTGAGTTGTCTCTACGGGGCAACTCACCGGAGGGCGCTAATCGCGATCCAAGGTGAATCGGCTTACAGTACCACGCCGGGGTACATAGACCGTGGTGTCAACCAAGCGGTCATCCAGAATAATGCGAGCAGCGGGTGCATTGCCCAAGGTCACCTTGAAGGGTGCTGGTCCTGACAGAGCATGTGTGGTATTCGCTTTCATCAAGCGGCTGGTGAGTATATTGCCCTGTGCATCCTTAACCTCCACCCAGCAATCATTGCTGAATTCCAGCAGTAGCTTCGCCTCGCCATCAGCATTCGCTGGCGAATGCGAATCATCTGGGTGCGTGGTAAAGGCAGTTGGTGCAACAATGGCAGTTTGTACCCCGGATACGGACAGTACCGGCGTTGGCTCTGGTGAGGACGCATGCGGCGCAGCAGGCGCCGAAGATTGGATCGCCGTGAAGACCACTGAAGGCACAGCCGCCTCTCCCCGCGTTGGGGCAGGTTCAGCAGGCTGAGGTGCAGGAGACGATGCACTGGCAAGCGATGTTGCCGGTGCTGGATCAGGCGGGGATGCCGTATCCGGGTTTGCCGTTTCAGCCGATTTGAACTGGAATGGATATTGCGTCTGAGTCGTTGCCTTCACCATATTGTTAGCTGTAAGGCCAACATCGGCGGGCTGCTCGTCCGACCACAATACCGCCAAGCGGCTAGGATCAAGGTCGGGCAGGTGCTGAATGGCAGTCCAGCCGATGCCGATCAATAATGCCAAGTAGAGCAGGCCGCGTAGATCGCGTGTTCGGGCCTGGCGGCGCAGTGGATGCACCACTTGGAGTGGTGGGAGGTCCTGGCTAACGATGCCAATTTGTTCCCGATAGCGTTCCAGTACTTGGTGGTCTGGCATGCTCAGTAATCGCGCGTAGCGGCTGAGGTAGCCACGCACGAACACGGGTGGTCCCAGCCGGGCGAAGTCGTCACTCTCAATGGCCTGAATGATGGACGGGTTCAGCATGAGGTGGCGGGCAACATCGCGCTGGTCGGCGCCATGGCTGGTACGAACCTGAGCGAACCAGGCACCTAGCGATTCGGCATGGGTACTGGCGGATTCAGCCAGTGGAGTGAAATCAGCAGTGATCTCGTGGGACATAAGCTATTCCGGCTGTTTTAGGCGGCGGGCTTCATCAGAATTCGGATACTGCGCCACCAAGAGGGCACTGTAATCGCGGCGCAAGAGCGGGTCTCCATCTTGGGAGGATTCAATGGTAATGCCAAGCCACAGGCTTTGCAGTGTCGGGCGGCTCTGGCTATGGTAGCGTTGCAGGAAGGCGCGAGCCTGTAACGTCTTGTTCTGGGTTTGACTGAGCCGGGCCAGTTCGAGCAGGGCGCCGGCATTGCTGGGATTGATATCCAGCGCCTGACGCAACCAGGCTTCGGCCTGAACGGGGTCATTGCGCTGGCGAGCGCAGATGGCCAAACCGGTGTAAGCCTCTGCTGTGTTGGCACCGGCATTGTTCGGATCGGCAATGATTTTCTGAAACTCACTTTCGCCTTCCGCCGTCCGCGCCGGTTCGCGCAGGCACAGGAATCGTGCAAAGTTCAGGCGAGCCAAGGTGTAGTCAGGCTTGAGGTCAATGGCTCGCCGGTAATGTTCGTTAGCGGGACCGTATTCGTGGATTTCCTCATAGAGCACGGCAATGGCGTTATGGGCTTCGGGATAGCTGTCATGGTATTGCAGCGCTTTCAGCAGCTTTTCAGCCGCGACTTCAAAATGGCCGGACTGCATGTAGCCGACGCCCAACTTAAAATTGGCTTCGGCAACATTGCGGTTAAACTCCTGCTCCTGGGTGCTGGCGCACGCCGTAAGCAGCAGTGTCAGGGACAGCATGAGCGGGTAGGGAATGAGTTGCTGCACGACAGTTCTCCCTTAACCCGTTGCGAGCTGCGCCATGCGATTCAGCCGGTGGCCGCGGGCTTGCACCTGGCCAGCGAGCTGACCGCAAGCCGCAGCGATGTCGCCGCCACGGGTTTTGCGAATCACGGTGGTCAAGCCATGAGCCATCAACACCGCCTGGAAGCGGGTGATAGCTACCGGTCTGGATCGCTGGTAGTGCGTGCCGGGAAATGGGTTGAACGGAATCAAGTTGACCTTAGATGGAATATCACGGATTAGCGCTGCCAATGCCCGGGCGTGTTGCTCAGAGTCATTAACTTTATCCAAAAGCACATACTCCCAGGTAATGCGGCGATGCGGCTTGTCCATAATGTAATTTTTGCAAGCGGCCAATAATTCGGCAATCGGGTATTTGCGGTTTAGTGGCACCAGTTCATTACGCAGCTCATCCGTTGGTGCGTGCAGAGAGACAGCAAGACTGACTTCGGAGACTTCTCGCAACCGGTACAGCGCGGGAACCACGCCGGCGGTGCTGAGAGTGACGCGGCGCTTGGAGATGCCGAAACCCAGATCATCTTGCATCAGATCGGTTGCTTTCACCACATTGGCGAAATTGAGCAGCGGCTCGCCCATGCCCATCAGCACGATGTTGGTGATGGCGCGATGGCCGTTGCGCTGATCGCCCAACAGGCGGCTGGCCTGCCAGACCTGGCCGATGATCTCAGCAACGGTGAGATTACGGTTAAAGCCTTGTTGAGCGGTGGCGCAAAACGAGCAGTCCAGCGGGCAGCCGATTTGCGAGGAGACGCACAATGTGCCGCGATCCGGCTCGGGAATGAATACAGTTTCGATACTGTTGCCGTTGTCTAACCGGATCAGCCACTTGTGGGAACCGTCACGCGACGGTTGATCCAGTACGACCTGCGGCGGGCGAATCTCAGCGCATTCAGCCAAGCGTTCCCGTAGCGTCTTACTCAGGTTGGTCATGCTGGCGAAGTCAGTGACACGCTCGTGATAAATCCATTTCATCATTTGGATTGCGCGGAAGGGTTTTTCGCCGAGTTGAGCGAAGAACACTTCCAGATCGCGGCGATCCAAATTGAGTAGATTGGTTTTATCAGCGGTCATGACAGTCGCTTTTGCCCATGATGGATAAATAATGGAAGAGAGCCGCTTAGCGGGCGCGCGGAAATAGATCGACGTGGCTGAAAAAGAAGGCGATTTCAGTAACGGCAGTTTCCGGAGCGTCAGATCCGTGGACGGTGTTGCGGGTGATGCTTTTACCGAAATCGCCGCGGATCGTACCCGGTGCAGCTTTGCTTGGGTCAGTGGGCCCCATAAGTTCGCGGTTTCTAGCAATGGCGTTCTCACCTTCCAGCACCAGGGCGATGAAAGGACTCTCTGTCATGTAGGCCACTAATTCCGGGAAAAACGGGCGCTCGCGATGAATAGCGTAAAAAGCTTGGGCCTGCTCTTGAGTTAGGTGGATCATCCGGGCAGCAATGATGCGCAGACCATGCTCTTCAAAACGATTGATGATGTTACCAATCAGATTCTTGGCAACAGCGCCAGGCTTGATAATAGACAGGGTACGTTCCACGGCCATACAGGACTCCAGCAAATGAGGATGGGATTGGTTGACAAAGCAAGACCCGATGGGTATCGGGCGTGGATCAAGTTTAACGATATTTCAGTAAGACCGGCAACGCGCTTCGCAAAATCATTGCAGGGCTTGAAAAGTGAAGTTTAGCAGGAGGCTAATCGTTGTTGTCGATTAGACCATTTTCCTCAGCTCATATTCGAGGATGCCTTGGGCGCCGGCCGCAGTCAGGCGGGGGATGAGGTCACGTATCTGACCGCTATCGACCACGGTTTCCAGCGCCAGCCAGTTGCGGTCGTAAAGGTGGCTAACCGTCGGCGCATGCAGGCTGGGTAGTAGATGAACGACCTGGTCAATTTGGGCCACCGGCACGTTCATTTTCAACGCGACCTTGTGGCGAGCCGCCAGCGCAGCGCGGGTCAGCAGGGCGATCTGATCGATTTTGGCTTTTTTCCAGGGATCGTCCAGCGCGGCGCGGCTGGCGATTAGGCGAGTGGTGGTGTGCAGTAAGTCGCAGACGATGCGCAATCCATGGGCGCGGATGGTACTGCCGGTTTCGGTGATCTCGACCGCTGCATCGACAAGACCCTCAACGACTTTGGCTTCAGTCGCACCCCAGGAAAATTCTACGCTGGCTTTGATATCGCGTTCCGCCAGATAGCGGCGGGTGAAACCAATGAGTTCGGTAGCGATGCGTTTGCCAGCTAGGTCTTCCACTGAGCTGATCGCGGAATCGCCGCGCACGATCAGCACCCAGCGGGCCGGCTGATCGGAACTTTTTGAGTAACTGAGCTCGGCGATTTCTACTACATCGGCCTCGGTTTCCAGAATCCAGTCCAGCCCGGTCAGACCGGCGTCAAGCGTGCCATTGGCGACATAAGGGGCCATTTCCTGGGAGCGAACCAGCGAACAGCCAATTTCAGGATCATTGATAGTAGGAAAATAGTTGCGGCTGTGAGGACTGATGGTCCAGCCAGCTTGGTTGAACAGTGCGATGGTGGCGCTTTCCAAACTGCCTTTGGGGATGCCAAGTTTGAGTTGCCGCATGATGATGGATCCGGAATCGAAGTGGCGGAAAGGGATGCTAGTTTAACTGCGTGGAACCAGCGAATAAACTTGTAACATGAAACTTCACTTTTCACATGCTTGGAATCTCAGTCCCTCTGAAGCGATTAGCTTGCAACGGGAATTGCGCGCGTATCTGATTCTTGAAGACCGGTTGGGACCGGTGCGGCGGGTCGCTGGTGTGGATGTAGGGTTCGAGGAGGGCGGCGCCGTGACGCGTGCAGCGATCGCCGTGCTGCGTTACCCGGAACTGGATGTCCTGGAAACTGCGATTGCTCGCCGCCCCACTGAATTTCCTTATGTGCCGGGCCTGCTGTCGTTCCGTGAATTGCCAGCGGTGCTCGATGCGCTGGAGCAGTTGCAAGAATTGCCGGATCTGTTGCTGTGCGATGGGCAGGGCATCGCTCATCCGCGTCGTTTGGGTATTGCCAGCCATCTTGGGTTGCTGGTGAATATTCCATCGATTGGCGTCGCCAAGACCCGTTTATATGGAACGTATGACGAACCGCCCAATCATCGTGGAGCATGGGCGCCACTGCGGGCGAATGGTGAGATCATTGGCGTGGTGCTGCGTACCCGGCCCGGTGTCAAGCCGCTGTATATCTCGTCCGGCCATCGGGTCAGCCTGGAAACAGCAATTGGTTACGTAATCATGTGTTGCACCCGCTATCGTTTGCCGGAAACCACCCGTCACGCTCATCGGCTGGCCTCGGGCGGGCGGAGTTAAGTCATGACTCGCGGTGTCAGCATCCGGCGTGCCTGGTCGAAGAAATCGGGCTGCGGTAGCAGTTCGCTACTGGGAAAGCGCACGAACGCCATGGTAAAACGGCGAGCGTCCTGGCGTAGCAGGATTTCATCGAATTCCAGTGTGTTGGTATTGTGCAACGCATTGGATGCCATCTTGACATTCATATGATTCAGAGTGAGCACGACCCGTTCTAGATGTAAATGTTTTTCGGGTTCGCGCAGCGTGGCGGCCACTTTTGCTAGATGGTTTTCAATGGTGGCGGAGCTGATGCGGATACGCGCCAGCTCGGCTTCAATCGCTTGTAGTTGCTTTTCGATCGCCCCGGCATCAGGTGCTTCGGGAACCCGAAGTTCCATCAGAGGTTCCAGAGCCAGCGTGCTTGCTTTATAAAGCTGTGCCTTTTTTTGCAATAACTGGCGCTGTTGTTGCTCCAGTTGCTGCTTGCGGGTACGGGTCGAAACTAAGCGTTGCAGTGCGATCTCGACCAGGTAGTCGAATACCCGGTTCATGGCATCCCGGCGGCTTTCGGCGGCATTGTCGGTTGGTAAAGAGACGCGAGGGTCGCGAAAATTTATCACGGTTTGCGCCACATCGCGCCGCATTAGGTCGCCTTGCAAGTCCATGCCAAGGACATTTTTCTCAACTCGCTCGGTCACCAGGACAGCATAGAGCGTTTGCGGGAGCGGGCCAGGATTTTGCTGCAGGTAGCTGAGCATACCTTGACTAAAGCTGATGATTTCCCGGAGTTGTTCAGGCGAGGCGAACAATGCGCGCACCCGGGGATCGGTCGTAAAACTGCGCCGGCTGAGTTCGATGGCCGGTGGGAAGGTATCGACGAACGTGACGACAAATTCGATGGCCCGCTCTACGGCATCCCGGAGTTTACGCGGGTAGTTTCTTACAGCGCGCAAGCGAGGATCGGTGCCGTCTACAACGCGCTCGATAGCCGAATGAATCAGCGCTTCGTCAAACTTGCCCGGTTTGGGGTGAGCAGGGGTGAAAATGGATTGCAGCCGGCGCAGCACCATGGTTTTTGAGTCTCCTCTCAGGTGTTAGCCGGTGCCGGTGCCGGTGCCGGTGCCGGTGCTGGTGACCATTGATACAACCAGGTTTCGCTGAGCGCACCCTCAGCATCGCGCAAATAGCAACGCAGATCTACGGGTTCGCTGCCGCTAACGACGAGATCAAAATGACAGCGCCACAGCGGCGTTTCCAGAATAGGCCGGGTTGCCACGTCACGAATTTCGCCGCGTGAGGCGGAAACGACGGCTTCCACCTTGGCTTTCTGATTCAGATGGTTGAGCCGGCCACCCGTGAAGTCGATCACGAACTTGCGCATTGGCACGGTTTTCTTCTGGCCTGGGATGCCACCCACACCCAGACGGGTAGCAGCAACCTGGGCAACTAGCGGTTGGTACGGTGATTGTGCGCCCCAGTACATTTGGTAGTTAAAGCGCATCTCCTGGCCGGGTTGCACCGGTTGGGCTGGGTTCCAGAAGGCGACAATATTGTCGAACGTCTCGTCGGAGGTGGGAATTTCAATGAGTTGCACCGCGCCTTGACCCCAGTCGCCTAAGGGTTCTATCCATAGAGAAGGCCGCTTGTGGTAGGCAGCGCCATCATCCTGGTAATTGGCGAAATCACGGTCACGTTGCAGCAGGCCAAAGCCACGCGGGTTGTTGTCCAAGAAGGAATTGACCCGGATATAGTGAGGATTCATCAGTGGCCGCCAAATCCATTCGCCCGCGTGGGTCCACAGCGCCAATCCATCCGAGTCGTGAATTTCCGGGCGGAAGTCATCAGAGACTCGCCGGTCGTTTTCACCGTACTGGAACATCGAGGTCATCGGCGCAATACCCAGCCGTTCAATAGCACGGCGGGGGAACAAATGGGTTTCGACCTTCATGACGGTCGTGTCACCTGGAGTGACGACGAAGGTGTAGGCACCGGTAATGCTGGGACTGTCTAACAAGGTGTGGATCGTGAGCGCTTGGGCGTCTGCTGCCGGCTTCTCAAGCCAGAAGCTGCGGAAAATGGGAAATTCCTCTGGTCGATCCATGCCGGTATCGATAGCTAGGCCGCGGGCGGATAAGCCGTACTGTTTACTCGCGCCGACTGCGCGGAAGTAACTGGCGCCGAGGAAGGAGAACATGTCCCGCTCCCAGTCGGAGCGTGTGTTGACGCGGAATCCGGCGAAACCGAGATCGCCGGCTGATTCCGGAATCCGGTCTTTGACCTTGGGGCCGTACTTGAACATCTCCGGTGAAAAAGTAATGGGCCGGGCAAAGCCGTTAGCAACTTCGTAAAGGCTAACAGGGTGATGAAAGTAAAGCCCCAAGTGAAAGAACCGGGCCTGGAAGGGCAGTTCACCGCCAGCCCACAGGCTGTGATCGATACGAAAGTTATTGAGAGCCTGGTAATCGTCCCAATCCATTGCTGCGAGCCAGGGTGGGCGGGCGTCAGCAGGGGCGAGATAGGGTTCCTGGGCTAGCCGTTGTGCGGTCGCTCGTAACCATTCCTGATTGAAGGGTTGGCCGTCACTGCCGGTTGCAGCCGCTTGGATGAGTGAAACTGGCAATGCCCCACAGGCGGCCAGGCTGAGTAATTGAGATAAAAAGTTCCTTCGATTCATGGTGTTGCTCTAGCTTTTTATAAGCTTGTGGTGACTTGTGAGAGAGAAACGCTTAGATCAGCCACCGTGACTCCAAGAGTGGAGGATGGCCTGGAATATTCCCAAACTTGGAGGCGGTATACAAGGCGAGCCTGTCGAGTCTGTGTTTATTGTAGGCATTGGCTGTAAGAGGCACTATGGCTCATCAAATTTGAAAACGGTATCAGCAATCATCAGATGTGAGAGGTGCAAATTACTTATGCTGGACTGGACGATGCTAACCTTGGTGGGGTTATTATCCATCATTTTCGCAGCCTGGGTGCTCATCCAGGTTTTCCTTAAAGGCTCGGCCTTGCGGGCTTACGATCAACCAATAAGAAACTCTCGCGCTGGGTCGCGGGACCACGCGAGTCCTGAGCATCAAAAGGTGCTGCACTTGTTGGAACAAGCGCAAAAGGAAATTCGCGCTGTCCCCAGAAAACAATGGCTAACCACTGTCCGGGCAGTGATGGCAAGGGGATTTTGCGAACCGCCGTTGTTGGCGGAGGATTCAGGATACCGGGTTCAGGAGGTGGATGCGGGTGGCGTGCCCGGCGAATGGGTGCTAGCGCCAGACGCCGATCTGCAGCGTCGCTTGCTCTACCTGCACGGTGGCAGTTTCATCAGCGGTTGTCCGCACGGTCATCGAGTGATCACCACGCAACTGGCGCGGGTCACAGGCGCTGCGGTGCTCGTATTGGACTATCGGCTGATGCCAGAACATTCGCGGCGAGAATTAATTGCGGATTGTCAAACCGGCTATCGTTGGATTCTGGACCACGGCCCCGAGGGACCAGCCCCGGTTCGGGAATTGTTCGTGGCGGGCGACTCAGCGGGAGGCGGCCTCGTGTTGACGCTGATCGCTTGGGCGCGTGACGCAGGTTTGCGCGCTGCCCATGGTGCTATCGCTATTTCGCCAAGCGTGGATACGACCTTCTCCAGTCCCACCCTTAAGAGTAACCTCAAGACCGATCTGATGCTGGGGCCGGGTTTGGAAAGGTTCATAAAGGTTCCCCGCTCTATTCGACTGCTTATTCTCTGGGTTGTTAACCGGATGATCCCGCCGAATCCGCTGATCTCACCAATTTTTGGCGATTTATCGGGGTTGCCGCCGATTCTGGTACAGGCCAGTGAAGCCGAGATGATGCTGGGCGATGCCCAGCGTTACGTGAATAAGGCCTGTGCATCCAGCTCCAAAGCAGAATTAGAAACCTGGCCGGAAATGCTGCATGTCTGGCATTTGTTTGAACCGATTCTGCCGGAAGCCCAGCAAGCGTTTGAACGCATTGGGCAATTTGTCGAGCGTTGCGCCGCACATTAACGGCAAGCGGTCTGTCCAGGCTGGCTCTTATCATTGCTCCTGCTCGGCTACCTGTCGTCATTCACTTCATGCTCGCCCGTACTTCCATTAGCGCTTGGTCGAAGGCATCGACCCGGATCAGGCCCAAGCGTGGGTATTCAATATCGATGATGACGTACACTGCCACTGCCATGACGGCGGCGAAACCGATCATGTGCAACCAGTTGCGTGACTGGCCACCTGCCATGCCATAACCAGCTAGCAGCGCACTGGTTAGCGCCAACCCAAATAGCAGCACGAAGATGACGAGTGGCGGGTGCAGTTGAGTGGCCATAGCGCGGGTGGTGACAATATCGATCATCTGGTTTAGCGCTGGCAGGAGCAGCATCGTGGCCGGTGGCTGCGCGCCTTCGACCCGTCCAGCGGCTATTACCTGGGTCCAAATTTCCTCTTGTAATTGAATGGAGCGTGCCAGCTCTGCTTTAGCGGCTTCGATATCGGGCAATCTCCGGTAAGCCTCCAGCCGGGAATCCACATAGCGCCGGAACAGGTCACGCAACGCCGGTTGTGCATCAGTGGGTAGCAGATCGAGCCGCAGATAGGCGGTTCCGATTGCATTGGCCTCCTCGATCACCAAATTCCGGCGCACATCAAAGCGCGAAGCCGCACCTGAAAAGGTGAAGGCGATCAGCAGGCCCAGCAGCGCGAACACCGCGCCTTCAATCGCCCCGGTGCCAGCCCGGGCGCCTTCAGCATCGCTTGTCAGCCGGCGGTTGCCTACCCACCGGCCGGCTTCGAGAAGCACCAGCATTCCAAAAAACAAGACTAATGTGATAAAAAAGGTAGAAAGCGCATAGTTCATGGTCCGGTTTCCGATGGAAAATGAATGATGGTAGGGGGGTTATCAGGATCGGGAGGATGCCAATTGAATAGGAAATTTTCGTGGATTTCCACAAATCAGTGCCAGGTTTTGACATCCGGTATCGCCAATAACGGGTCAATGAACCCTAAGCTGTACGTGCATCTAACCTTGGTGACGCTGGCGGGGGGGTGGCTTTGAGTTCCTCAACGCCTGGAAATAGATAACACGCGCGCGATATGCAAGCGTGATCTTATTCATAATGAGGCGCTGCCTAAGAT
>ERZ761603.450-NODE-450-length-35064-cov-14.207861_pt1 | contig 35064 bp, 29 predicted proteins | sample MGYA00511879_ERZ761603 | MGnify/ENA primary metagenome ERZ761603 (study PRJEB28899, sample SAMN02850040) | bioreactor sludge metagenome | biome: EBPR Sludge; feature: EBPR Bioreactor; material: flocular biomat | place: Australia: Thorneside Wastwater Treatment... | reverse complement strand
GATTACAAGGTGACTGGAGTTCAGACGTGTGCTCTTCCGATCTGTCGGCGGCGGCGATTCCGCCGCGGCGATCGAGAAGTTCGGTCTCGCCGAGAAAGTCACACACGTCTCCACCGGCGGCGGCGCCAGCCTCGAAATGCTCGAGGGCAAGAAGTTCGAGAGCGTGGAACTTCTCGACAACGCCTGATCCGACGCTCCGCCTTTCCGCATCCAACGATTGCCCGGGGGCGTACCCCTCTTCCGGCGTGATCATCTTTCTCTTCTATGCCGCGATCGTCTGGTACTGCTGCTTCAAGTGGCGGCGGCATTGGCTCGGTTTCGCGAGCGTCGCGGCGGGCCTGGCGCTGGTCGCCCTTTCCTCGCTGGCACTCGCTTCGATCGAGCGGTACCTGATCCGAACCGGGTCTGCTAAGACCATGGACGCCAGACTCTTCCATATGCTGCTCGGTGTGGAAGCCGCCATCGTCGGTGTGGTCGGGATCTTCTTCGCCTGCCTTCCCCGTGAGTCCCCTCAGCGACCGTGCCGCCGCTGCGGGTATGAGCTCAAGGGGCTTGAAACGTCGAACCCCACGTGCCCCGAGTGCGGACTCTCCAACGCCGCCGCACGCGTCCGCACGATCAGGTGCTCGCTCTGCTCGGAGCGCAGGCCTATCGCGTCACCCGGAGATGTCTGCGAGTCCTGTGTTCAATCACGCGCCGCCCGCGCCATCCCCGGGCCAGAGCCGTCACCCGCCGAGTGAGCCTTCGGCGATCAGGGAGGCGATGGCCTCGATGTCCGCGGTGGGGGGCCTGTCGGACGTGAGCCGTGGCACCAGCGAGCGAATCACCGCGTGCACCTCCTCAACACCATCCCCCGACCGAAGCGGCCGGTGATACTCCAGACCCTCCGCGGCGCACAGGAGTTCGATCGCCACGACGTTCCGGGCCAACTCCAAAACCCGCGCGGCCTTCGCCGCGGCGCGAGGCCCGAACGAGTTGTAATCCTCGATGCCTGCGCTGGTCGGGATGTTCGACACGCTCGCCGGCATGCACAGCCCGATGATCTCGTTGCAGCAGGCCGCCGCTGTGTACTGCGCGATCATCAGCCCGGAGTTCAGGCCCGGATCGGGAGCAAGGTAAGGCCGAAGACGGCTCTCCGCATCGAACGCCGAGACGATCCAGAAGGTGCGTCGCTCGCTGATCCCGGCGATGTGCGCCAGGGCGACGGCCGCGCAGTCCAGCGGGATCGCCAGCGGCATGCCGTGAAAGTTCCCTGCGGAGATGATGCTCCCCGGAGAGCCGGAGCGATCGGCGAACACCAGCGGGTTGTCGGTCACGGCGCCCAGTTCCCGCTCCACCGCGCCTCGGACGTACGAGAGCGCATCCGCCGCGGCGCCCAGCACCTGCGGTGTGCATCGCAGGGAGTAGGGGTCTTGCACGCGGGGATCATTCTCGCGGTGGGAGGGGATGATCTGGCTTCCGACGAGCAGCGCACGCAAACGCTCCGCGACGTGAATCTGGCCGGTCTGGCACCTGACCTCATGAACACGGGGATCAAGAAAGGAGTCGGTGCCGCGGCAGGCATCGATCGACATGGCCGCAGCGATCAGGGCGGCGTCGAGGAGCCGCTCCGCATCGGCGATGAGCAGCGCCGCGCGAGCGGCCATGAGGTGCGTGCCGTTGATGATGGCCAATCCCTCCTTGGCTTCGAGCGTGATCGGACGGATACCTGCTGCCTTCAGCGCGGTGGCGGCATCCGTCCAGGGGCCTCCCTTGACGGACACTGCGCCCTCGCCGATCAAGGCCAGACCGATCGCGGCGAGCGGGGCGAGGTCGCCGGAAGCGCCGACCGAGCCGATCGAAGGTACTCGGGGCGTGAGGCCGGCGTTGAGCAGCCCGAGGAGGGTGTCGATGATGACGGGGCGGACGCCCGACTTGCCGCGCGAGAGCGAGGCGGCCAGGAGGAGCATCATGCCGCGGACGACATCATCCGGGAGCGGCTCGCCGATCCCCGCGGAGTGCGAACGGATGAGGTTTCTTTGAAGTGCCCGCAGATCGTCGGGCGCGATGCGGCGGCGGGAGAGCGAACCGAAGCCGGTATTGATGCCGTAATGAGGCAGTCCATCGGAGAGGGCGGATTCAACGACCGTGCGTGCCGCGTTGAGGCCGGGGATGGCGGCTTTGTCGAGGATGACTGCGCGTTCGCGGCGTGCGACAGAGAGGACATCTTCGATGGAGCATGGCGATGTGGAGAGCGATAGCGGGTCGGTCATGTGTGAAGAGGGTTGGGTGAGCGATGTGAGGAAGCAAGATTCGAACATCAAAACAAAGCAAGCCCCCCGCTCTTATAACGTCCTATAAGATATATTATGTATAATCAATATGAGAGAGGTTGGTGGCTGTTTCATCGTGGGCGAAGTGACCGCCAACTCCTGCTCCCTGCTGTGTTCGAGCATCAGAGCGTTAACTCAAAGAATCTCGTGTCCGGGATCGGGTCGTTGTTGTACCTGGGGATGTCCTTGAAGCCGAGTGATTCGTAGAGTCGCTGGGCTGAGGTCATGGCTGTGTCGGTGTCGAGACGCATGGCGGCGTAGTTCATGGACTTCGCCCGGGCGATGAGTTCCTCGCAGAGAGCGCGGCCGAGGCCGGCGGCTCGGTGCGTGGGACGGACGAAGAGGCGCTTCATCTCGCAGATGCGGCCGCGTGGGGCGGGGTCGATCTCGCGGAGGGCGATGCACCCGACGGGCATGGCGCCGTCCAGAGCGAGGAGCAGGACTCCTGTTGGCGGGGCGTAGCGACCGGGGAGCGATGCCATCTCGGTGTCGAAGCCCTGGAAACAGAGAGGCGTTGAGATGCTGTCGCGGTACTCCAGCATCAGCGATTTCGCGTGGGTGATATGGTCCGGGGATTCGGCGGGGATGATGCGGATGGGCGGCATGGATATGGCGGCAGCTCCAAACTGTCTGCTTGGTGATGTGCTCTGATGCTTGACGAAGTAACAGGCCCTCGTGCCGAAAGGCACATCGTTCCGATCGGTGTGCTGTTCACGAGCTCGGGGATCTGATGCGTGCGTTGATTGCTCGGCACGCCACGGTGATGCACGCGATGGCGAACGCGCTCGCGACGATGACCAGGAAGAGTCGCATCGCGATCCGATCGATCAGTCGCCGCGAAGCGGCATCGGCCTGGGCGAGTTGCTCGGAGAGGCCGGACGATAGTTGATCCTGCTGTTTGGCGAGAATCGCGTTCATCCGTTCGAGAGTCTGGGCGGATTGCACCTCGAAATCCGCGGCGAGTCTGACCGCCGCGGATTGAAGGCCCGCCGCGAACTCGTGCCCGAGATGTTCGACCGTGGTGGTGCGCTCCGTGTTGAAAGCGGTGGTTGTCTTCTCGATGAAATCACTGACCTGCCTGGACAGGGCCGTGTCGAGTTGTTCGATCGCGGCGGCACGCTCCTTGGGCAGTTCGTCGAGCGTTCTGTCGTACGAAGCGACGAGCTGACGCGTTGACGCGGTAAACTCGCTCAGTGAATCGGTGATTCTCGTGCTATTCTCCACGAGTTGCCGCATCTCGCCAACACCCATCACTCGGGTTGTGGTCAGTTCGACCTGCCATCCGAGAATCACGGGAGTTCGCTTCGCGAAGAAAGCCAATCGTTCGGCGAGCAGACGGGATTCCTGCAGCTCGCGGGTGGCGGGCGTGAGATTGGCCGAGGGATCGATCCAGAGCAAGGAGAGAATGCTGCTGGGCGCGACGACCTGTCCGCTCGCGCCGGCTTGTCTCGCGGTGGCGAACTCCTGGAGCCGCACCCAGGAGAGGTCGTGTCGGTCGGGGTTCTCCGTTCTCCACTGAACAATCAGCTCCCGCAGTTCCCGCTTCTGCTGCTGCGTCAGAACCCGGTCGGCGTGACTCCACACGTCCCGCTCCGCGGTGGCGAAGGCTGTGAGGAGTGCGAGTCGATCCGTGTCTGAAAAGGCATCGGCGGCCCAAGGTTCTTCGAGCCACATCCGTTGCAGCATAACCATTGTCACCAGATCCACCAGACCGACATACGGGTTGGGGCCGCTGGCGGCTGACAACGCCGCGAGTCCGGTGCTCAGGCGTAAGCGGGCGGCACGCGTCCTTGAGTCCGGGGTATCCGCGCGGGTGAACACGACATCACAGGCATCGGCGATGGTAAACATGACCTTGTCGCTGAGGCTCATCAGGGCGGACTGCGTCTCGACGGCGCTGAGTGTTGAATCGCGCCACTGGTTTCCGAACCTGCGGGTTGTTGAGGGTTCCGCGCAGCCGGTCATGAAGAACGCGAGCAGAAGGAGTACGAGACAGCGGAACGAACGCCGTCTGAGGCGGTCGAGCGGGGTGAGCCAATCCTCAGAGTTCAATGGGCACTCCGCGGTAATCACCGTGTCACGGAGCGGGGCAATGCGTGCTGCATCGGTTCGGGGAGAACAGAGTGCTGTGCCGGGGTGGGTGATGGCGTTCGTGCCTTGCATCGAGCGATGATAGTTGTCCGGGTTGACCTTCAGTTTCAACTCCCCCACCACCGACGCTGAGTCGGGCTTCGCCGGGTTGAGAGGGCCGGGGTACTGATCGCGCCTTCGCGGCATCTCTTGCAGGAAGCGGATCTATTCTGTGGATGTGTGCGGCGCTCTCGACTGCCGTATGGTCATTCGCGTGATCCGTGCATGTACGGCACTTCCGCATCGTCTCGTGTACTTCTTCACCATTACCCCCCCCGGGTCATAGATTCTCATGAACTGGATGGACGCGAGTCTTTGGATCTGGACGCTGCTTCTCGGTGAGTGGCTGATCCGGCTCATCATGCTGGTTGTTGTTCCCTTCAGGAGGTCGCCGGCGGCGACGAAGGGTTGGCTGCTGCTCATCTTCTTTGAGCCGTGGATCGGGTTGTTTCTGTACCTGCTGATCGGTCGGGCGAAACTGATGCGTTGGCAACGGGATCGTCTGGCTCTTCTGCCGAGAGTCATGTCGCGGGTCGCGGATCGGCTTCACGGTCACCCGAACCGATTTCAGCCGGACGTTGCTCCGGGGCTATTGCAGGCCGTCAACCTCGCGACCAATCTCGGCCAAAGCCCGATTCTGGGAGGGAATCACGTTGAGTTGCTCGCCGAGTATGACGGCACGATCTCGCGTCTTGTTGCGGATATCGATGCGGCGGAGCACCATGTTCACTTTCTGTACTACATCTTTGCGGATGACCACGCGACCGCGCCTGTGATCGAAGCACTCGGGCGCGCCCGCTCTCGTGGAGTGATCTGCCGCGTGCTCGCGGATGCGATCGGCTCGCGGTCGGGGCTTCGGACGCTTCGTCCGAAGTTGACGGCGATGGGTGTTTTCGTTCATGAGATGCTGCCGGTGAGCCTGGTGCCGTGGAGGATGGCGAGACTGGATCTTCGCAACCACCGGAAAATCGCGGTAATCGACGGCCGGATCGGGTACACCGGGTCGCAGAACTTGGTCGCCGCGGACTCAAAGAAGGACATCGTCTACGTCGATCTCATGGTCCGCGTGACCGGCCCGGTGGTGATGGAGTTGCAATATATCTTTGCCGCGGACTGGTTTCTGGAGTCCGGCGAGGTACTCGACGGCGAGAAGGAGTTTCCCGAGCCGATGGTCGCCGGGGAGGTAGCGGCGCAGGTGCTGCCGAGCGGGCCTGATTTCCCGATGCAGAACAATCAACGGCTGTTTGTCGCCCTGATTCATGGGGCGCACAAGCGGGTGGTGCTCACGACCCCGTACTTCATCCCGGATGAGCCTCTCCTGCAGGCGATGCAAACCGCGGTGCTGCGCGGCGTGGAGGTACACCTCTTTGTATCGGAACAAGGGGATCAGCCGGTGGTGTCGCTGGCGCAGGAATCCTATTACGAGGAGTTGTTGCGCTCCGGCGTGCGGATCCACCTGTTCCGGGGCGGCTTCCTTCACGCCAAGCACTTGAGCATCGATGATTCTCTCTCGCTGATCGGATCGAGCAACCTGGATGTGCGGTCGTTCGCGCTCAACGCCGAGGTGATGCTCGTCATCTACGAACGTGCCGTCACGGCGCGCCTTGTCGTTGAGCAAGAGCGGTACCGATCGGAGAGCCGTCCGCTCACCATCGAGGCCTGGTCGCGTCGGTCCTTTTTCCGAACGGTGGGGCAGAATCTTGCCCGGATGCTCAGCCCGCTGGTGTGAGCTTCTTCCATGGTTCGTATGCTGACCAGATGTGAGTTGGCGAGGATCTTTCACGGTCTATGATGCGCCGGGTTCTGAGACATGAGGTGTGATCGCTGAGACTCATCCATATTGGGTGGCTCCGAACGCTCCGATTGTTTAGTCAACTTAAGTAACAACATCAGATTCTTCGGCAATAAGGGACACACACATGGCGAACCTCACGGTATGGAAGTTTGAAACCGCCTCCGGCGCGACCGAAGCCCTGACTACGCTCGCGGAGCTGCAGCGGCGGCATCACATCATCCTGATCGACGCTGCCGTGGTGACGTGGCCTACGGGCAAGAAGCAGCCCCGCACGCGGCAGGCGGTCGATCTGGTCGGTCGTGGAGCGCTGGACGGGGCGTTCTGGGGGATGCTGTTCGGGCTGCTGTTTTTCGCGCCGTTGCTGGGGATGCTGGTGGGCGCGGCGGTGGGCGGAGTATCCGGGAAGTTCAAGGACTACGGGATCAATGATGATTTTATCAAGGACGTTCGGTCAAAGGTGACCGAAGGGACTTCGGCGCTCTTTCTCCTGACCGGCGCTGCCGATCGGGAGAAGGTACAGGAGGCCTTTCAGAACACGAAGATGGAGTTGATTTCCTCCAATCTGTCCGAGACCCAGGAGGCGGAACTCCGCGCGACGTTTGGCGGCAACGAATGAGCAGGAGAGTGAAATGCCCGCATCACGCACCGGCTGATGCCGCGAGCGTGACTCGTGACTGCCTGGATTGGTAGACCGCGGCACTGATCGGAGCGATCACGAGGTTGTCGAATGCCGACACGTTTGATCGTGCACGCGTCCGTCGCCGCTTTTTTCACCTGGGTCATTCCCCTTTATCGCAGTCATGAACCGTCCGCCTTCACGCGCCTGTTCCGAAACACCGATTTGCTGGCGATGGTGTTCGATCGGTCGTTGGACTGCCCGTAAGGAACCGAGCCGGTCATCACCGTGTTCCCTCGCGGGCTGGTCCCGCGTCGTCTGGGAACAGTCCTTCGCGCTTCAATGCGCCGGCGGGTTCTTGCTGACGAATCCGGCCGAGGCTCGGCTTCATTTCCGCCTGCATGACTCATGATGTTCTTTTCATCACGGTCTGATGATCGACGGCGCGCGGTCGTATCATTGAGGCGAGCGGCGTGGGGCTTGAGTTGACCGGCGACTGTGCGGGGCGTGTCGGGCGTGGTAGTCATAAGTTTCAGGGGGTCAACCCCCGCACATCCGTGTGCGTGTGACGATCGGATGATTTGAACGAGATTCGATGCGAATGACCGATCCTTGCACAGACGCGAGCACTACCGATACTTCCGCCCGGAGACGGGTGCCGACGGGCCTTCCCGGGTGGGTTCGCGCGGTGCTCCGCTTTGTCCGCACAACCCTCATTATCTTCGCGAAGTTCGTTCTGGCGGCCTGGCTGGTGCTGGCTGTCTACTACTCGAATCTGCCCTGGCCGTGGGCAAGGTTCGCGCTGGCGGCAGCGCTCGCGGCCTTTGCGGTGTGGGCGCTGTGCATCTCGAACCGGAGGGCGACGCGGACCGTGTTCGCGGTGGTTTACGTCCTGGTCGTCTTCTGGTGGATCATGATCCCCCCGTCGCACCACAGGCCGTGGCGTCCGGAAGTGGCGGTTCTGCCCCGGGCGATCATCGACGGTGACCGGGTTCGCATGGAGGGAGTGCGGAACTTCGAGTTCCGCGACCGGGATGATTTCACGGAACGTTACGAGACGCGGGAGTTCTCGCTCGATCACGTGACATCGCTCGATCTGTTCGTCTCGTACTGGGCGAAAGGCCCGGTGGCGCACACCTTCGTCAGCTTCAACTTCGATGACGGCACGCCGCCGCTGTGCATCTCGATCGAGACACGTCCGGAAGTCGGCGAGGGATTTGACCCGATCGCGTCGCTGTTCAAGCAGTTTGAGTTGATCTATGTGGTCGGGGATGAGCATGACCTGGTGGGGTCGCGGGCGAGTCATCGGGATGAAGAGGTATTCATCTACCCGCTCCGAACCGAGCCGGAAGGCGTACGGAGGCTTTTGCGGGTGTATCTCGAGCGGATCAATGAGATTTACGATCGTGCGGAGTTCTATCACCTTCTGAAGAACAACTGCACGATCAACATCGTCCGGTACGCCAACACGGCGGGCCGGGGCGGGCGGTTCGATTTCCGGCATGTGTTCAACGGATGGATTGATCGGTATCTGTTTGCGGCGGGCTGGGTCGATACCAGCATTCCGTTCGAGGAACTCCGTCGGCGTGCCTGGATCACGGAGATCGCCAAGGCCGCGGCGCACGCGCCGGACTTTTCGTCACGGATCCGGGCCTCTCACACGCCGTGAGCATCCTACATTGCGGACAACTTCATGAATACCTTGACACAGATCGTTGCAGTGTTCATCGGGCTCTTTCTCTCGGTTCCGGGGCTGGCCCAGAATCCGATCCAATGGAACTCCAATGCGCGTGGGGCGATCGACCGGGCCCGCGAGCAGCAGTTGCCCGTGATGTTCTGGGTGACGGAGGGGAGCGGCGGGGACGGGGGAGACCTGAGGGATGCCCAGTCGGAGTCGTTCCGTGATCCGATCGTGGTGGCGATCGCGGAGCATCACTTTGTACCCGTGAGGGTCGGACGCAACAGCCGGGTGTTGGAGGAGGCGCAGCGGCTTGGCCTTCCCACCCGGCACGGACTGTTTGTCGCTATCGTGACGGCGGAAGGGCGGGTGATCGACCAGATTGATCCCGGCCAGGTGGCCGACCCGGAGGTCTTTGCCCGGCGCCTGACCGAGGCCTTTCGTTCGTTCCGTGATGGCCTGTACCGGGAGACGCTGCGGGACACGCTCATCAATTCCGAATCTTCGATGCCGTCGGTTCGGCGGGCGCTCGACACGATCTGGCGACTGAACATTCTGAGTGCGGACCGTGACATCGTGGGATTGCTCGATCGGGCGGACCTCTCCGCGGCGGAGCGCCGAAGGATTTTTTCTCTGCTTGCTTCATTCGCCACGGGGCCGAGCGTTGAAGCGCTGCTGACGTTCACCGTGAAGGGCGACCCGGATGCGGCCTCCTCCCTTGGGCGGGCCGAGGCCGGAGCGCTCGAGTTCCTTCTCACGCAACTGCCCGCCGCTGAGAGTCCGACGCCGGTGCAGATCGCCGCGTACGAAGCGGCGGCGCGGCTTGTGCGGATGCAGCGTCGCCCTGCCGCATTCTGGACGGATGCCGCCCCGGAGGAACGTGCACGAGAGGTCGAGGCGCTGCGGTCTCGCGGCACTGCGGTCCTGGAGTATTGGCAGGGTCGCATTGGTCACTGGCGGTGAACCACCGCGCGACGATGTCCCGTGCCCTGGGCCGCTCCGCGCGTTTGTGACGAGGTGCCGGGTCGTGAATCGCGCGGTTACATCTGGGCAGGGTCGTGCGTATCAGTTCGTGCGATGTGTGAGGTGTACCCGATTCGCTCTCCGCGGCGTCTGTGCTTGAAGGCACTGGCGGTTCTGGCACTGACGGCGATAACCCCCGCGGTCGGCCAGACCTGGACCAGTATCGGTCCCACGCAGACCACGGCGTTCGGCGGTGCGACAGGACGGGTGAGTGCGCTGGCGTGTTCGCCGAGTGATCCGAACCTGTACTTCGCTGCCGGTGCGGATGGGGGCGTGTGGCGGTCGCGCGATGGTGGTGCGACGTGGGAGCCACGAACGGATTTCATGCCCACCACCGCGATGGGGGCGCTGCTGATCGACCCCGCGGAGCCGCGGATCATCTATGCGGGAACCGGCGAGGCCAACTTCGCCAATCACAGCCGCCCGGGTCTTGGGATCTACAAATCGATGGATGAAGGCGAGACGTGGAGACACCTCGCGGCGGAGGTCTTTGCTGGTCGGTGCATCTCCCGCATGGTGATGGATCGCTCCGCCACGCCGGCGCGTCTCTTCGCGTCGGTGACGAGGGCGGGGGGATTCCCGACCCGGGCGGCGGCGAAGGGGCACCCGCTGGCCACAGCGCGGCGGGGTGTGTGGAAGTCTGATGACGGGGGAGAGACGTGGACCGCGGTACTGAACCTGCCCGATGACGACGCGACGGACCTGGCGCTGGGTGCCGGCGGCACGGTGTACGCGGCGATCGGCAACATCTTCGGCGGTGCGAATAACGGGGTCTGGAGGTCCGTTGACCGTGGAGACACGTGGGTGCGGCTCGCGGGCGGGCTTCCGGCGACGAACCTGATGGGCAACATCGCGCTGGCGAGCGCTGCGTCGATGCCGTCGAGGATCGTCGCGCTGATTGCGAGGGTCTCCGATGCATCTGGTGGCGGGGCTTCGCTTCGGGGTGCGTACCGATCCGATGATGCCGGGACGACGTGGACGCAGATCGCCGCGGCTCCGAGCCTGGCGACCTACGGGTGGTATTTCACGGTTGTGGGGATCAATCCCGCGGACCCGGCGGACGTCGTTCTCGGCGGGCTGGACCTCGTGCGATCGGCGAACGCCGGTGCATCTTCGACGAACATCAACATCCCCCACCCTGATGTTCACGCGGTCGCGTTCGACGCAGCGGGGCGGCTGGTGATCGGGTGCGATGGGGGCGTGTATCGGCGGCGCACGGGCGGGTGGGAGACTTTGAACACGGGGCTGTGCCTGACACAGTGCTACGCGGGCTTGTCGCTGCACCCGACGGATGCGGACATCATGCTGGTGGGTTTGCAGGACAACGGGACCGTGCTGCGACCCGGGCCGACCAGTATCTGGAGAATGGTCACGGGTGGTGATGGAGGCTGGACGCAGATCGACCAGCGCGATGCGAGCCGGATGTTCACGCAGTCACAGGGGGTTGGCTCGCTGAACCGATCGACGAATGCGGGTGAGAGTTTCAGCGGGATCAGCACCGGCGCGGGCACGCGGGCGGCTTTCTACAACCCCTTCCTGATTGACCCGCAGAGTTCGTTGAACATGCTCTACGCGACGGAACGCATCTATCAGAGCACGACCGGGGGATCGTCGTTCACGCTGCTGGCCCCGGATGTCACGGGCGGCGCGCCCGCGGCGGTGCGGTGCATCGCCCAGTCTGTGAGTGATCCTCGCTGGGTGTACGCGGCGACGAACGACGGGCGGGTTCTGGTTTCGAGCGATACGGGGGCGACGTTCGACCTGATCCGAACCGGCAACCCGGGATGGCCGCGGATCACGCGCGAACTTTTCATCGATCCGACCGATCCGCGGACGCTGTATCTCGCGGGGGCTGGGTACGGAACCGAGCAGGTGCTCCGCACCACCGATGCAGGGCGGACGTGGGAGGCGTTGGATGCGGGGTTGCCCAACATTCCGGTGAACACGGTTGCGGCGGACGTACGCACGTATCCGCCGCGCCTCTTCGCGGGGGCCGAAGACGGGGTGTACACGTCGGGGGACGACGGACGTACGTGGGAGCGGCTGGGTGAGGGGATGCCGCGCGTGCCGACCATCGATCTGATCCCTGATTTCGGTCGGGACAGGTTGGTTGCGGCGACGCAGGGGCGGGGAGTGTGGGTCTTGCCGTATGTCCTCTGTCTCGGCGACTTCAACCGGGATGGGGGTGTGGATGGCGATGATGTGCGTGCATTCTTTGAGGCGTGGGAGTTTGGGCATCCGGGGGCGGACCTGAATCGAGACGGCGGCACCGATGGAGGGGATGTCGAAGTCTTTTTCGTTGCCTGGGAGGCGGGCTGCTGACCGGTATTGCACGATCATGCCGTTTCGATACGTGATGTGTTTATTCATCACGAAGAAAGAGCGGTGGAACTGTCGCGATACCAATCCCCGCTCACGCCCGATACCCGGAAATCCTTTTCGCTCCTGAAACGTCATCCTCAACCGAGTTGTCCGTTTCGCCGATCCCAGCATCACGGAGCGGGGGCGTGGTGCTGGGAGCCGGTCGCCGCGACGGGCGTTTCGGGCTTGCCGCTCTCCCCCATTCGTTCGAGGTTTCGACATGCCATTCGATAAAGAAGTACTGACCACCGGTGAAGTCGCCAAAATCTGCAACGTGGCGCCGCGCACGGTGTCCAAATGGTTCGATTCGGGCGCGCTCAAAGGCTACCGGATTCCGGGATCGCGGGATCGCCGGATTCCCGCGGCGGAGCTGGCGAAGTTCATGCGGGCGCACGGCATCCCGATCGAGGGGATGAACTCGGGACGGACGCGCGTGCTGATCGTGGATGCGGAAAAAGACATCGTGGGCACGCTGGACCGGATCCTGACGGAGCAGACGAGTTATGAAGTTCGCACCGCCGTGAGCGCCTTCCAGGCGGGGATGGAGTGCGAGAAGTTCAAGCCGCACGTCGTGCTGATGGACATTCACCTTTCCGACGCGGATACGCGGGCCTTTGTCGAGAACGTGCGCCGCAGCGAGCACCTGTCATTCACGAGGATCGTGGCCATGAGCGGCAAACTGACGGATGGACAGGCCCAGAGCCTGCGTTCGCAGGGGTATGACTACTTCCTGAAAAAGCCCTTCCAGGTTCGGCAGGTTGTGGAGTCGATCGAAGAAGTCATGCGGCTGGCCGCGTGAGTGAGTCAAGGGTCAGATTGATGGATAACCCGAACCCCGATCGGTACTCCGATCGGGGTTTTTTAATTTCACTTTGAATGAGAGCATACTTGGGAATCCACCGAAGCATTCAGACTGTTGAACACAAACATAACGTGCGGTTCAACATAGTTTTCACTGTCCAATCACATGGTGTGAGTTGCAGTGAGTGAAACAGATCGCCATCATGTTCATAATATGTTTGGATATTCTAAGAACGTTGTGTCGCGGATTGAATACATCACCGGTTCTTGATACTGGGTTTTGGGGCATTCGTTTGATTGAATCGGCAATGTGATTGTCTGGCGACCCGATCTGGGTTATCGACGTGTGAATTTGGCGAATTTCCTGAAATTAAAGTTGCATTAGGTGCGTTCTGCCTTGATAATGCAGAAACAGCCCCCGCGTTCTGCGGGGGTGAGTTGCCCGTTGTGGGACCTGTTGTACTTCGTGTGTGGGGGAAGGAGCCATTCAGATGCGCTTACGCCGAACCTTCAAGAATTTGTGTACATCGTTGGTCGTCGCGTGTTTCTCGCTGATCGGCGTTCAGCATGCCTCGGGCCAGACTGGGGCCTGCTGCCTGCCTGTGACACCCAACGGCGCTCCGTGTGTGCAACTGACCGAGGCTCAATGCCGCGAGCGGGGCGGGCAGTGGCAGGGCGCGAATACCCCCTGTTCGTCTACGACGTGCTCTCGGCCTCCTCAGACCGGAGCATGCTGCATCGGGAACGCCGGGGTCATCACGTGCGTGGTGCTGACCGAAGCTCAATGCCGCGAACGCGGCGGGACCTATCGCGGGAACAACACGGCGTGCGGTGCTGATACGTGCCCTCGCCCCGCTCCGACCGGGGCTTGCTGCCTGCCGGTGACACCGAACGGAACATCGTGCGTTCAGTTGACCGAAGCCCAGTGCCGTGAGCGTGGCGGCACGTTCCGGGGCAACGGCACTCCCTGCGGCGCGGACACCTGCCCTCGTCCTGCACCGACCGGGGCGTGCTGTGTGCGGGGGAATGACGGCGCGGTGATCTGCGTGGTGGTGACCGAGGCGGCTTGCCGTGAACGTGGCGGTACGTTCCGCGGAGCGAACACGGTCTGCGCTAATACGACGTGCGCTCCGCCGACGGGGGCGTGCTGCCTGCCGCTTTCTCCTGCGGGGACTCCGTGTGTTCAGTTGACCGAGGCCCAGTGCCGCGAACGGGGCGGCACGTTCCGCGGCAACGGCACTCCGTGCGCCGCTGATACCTGCCCGCGTCCGGCGCCGACCGGGGCGTGCTGTGTCCGTTCCTCGACCGGTACGACCCAGTGCGTCGTCGTGACCGAGGCCCAATGCCGCGAGCGGCAGGGTGTGTGGCGTGGGGCGAACACGAACTGCACCAATGACATCTGTCCCTCCCCCACTGCTCGCGGGGCGTGCTGCGTGCGCAATGCCAACGGCGGGGTCGCGTGTGTGCAGGCGACCGAAGCCGAGTGCCAGAAGCGGGGCGGGGTCTTCCGTGGGAACAACACCCGCTGCGGCCCCGAGGCGTGCCCCCAGCCAGTCCCCACCGGGGCGTGCTGCCTGCGGGGCAAGGACGGGACAGTGACGTGCGTGGTCGTGACCGCGGCGGCCTGCCGCGAACGCGGCGGTGTGTACCGCGGGAACAACGTGCCGTGCGCCGATCGGACGTGCGGACAGACCGCCCCCGCGATGGGCGCGTGCTGCCTGCCAAACGGCCAGTGCGTGATCGCTACCCAGGCACGATGCCGTGAGGCCGGCGGCACGTATCGGGGTGACAACACCCGCTGCGGTGCTGATACCTGCCCGGCCCCGACCGGCGCGTGCTGCATCCGCGAAAAGGGAACGGTTGAGTGCCGTGTGGTGACGGCCCGTGAGTGCGCCGCCGCGGGGGGGCGCTACCAGGGGCACGGCACGGCCTGCAACAATGGAACGTGCGGGCGGTCCTGCCCGTGCGATTGGAACGGCGATGGACGCCTGAATGGTGAGGATGCCCGCGCGTTCATCAGCGATTACCACAACGGCGATGCGGACTTCGATGGTGACGGTGATACCGATCAGGACGATCTGGCGGCGTTCATCGAGTGCTATCGGGGCGGTTGCTGAAACCATTCAGGTATGATCTGAGTCTCCAGAACGCCCGTGTCGCAGGACGCGGGCGTTTTTACTTCAAGATGCGACAGCGACGAGGTGAGCCGTCCCGTCATCATTTCCTGCGAGGGTTGTGTGAATCCACGCTCGTGCCGTGACGAATATCCTGCACACTCCTATGCCTGATTTGTTCACACCCATTACCGTCGGTCCGTACACGCTACCCAACCGCGTCTTCATGGCCCCGTGCACACGATGCCGCGCCGATGCGGATCTGGCGCAGGGGCCGCTGAACGCCCTGTACTACGCCCAGCGGGCCGGGGCCGGCCTGATCATCACGGAAGCGACTCAAATCTCGCAGGCGGGGATCGGGTATCCGGGGACGCCGGGCATTCATACCGAGAAGCAGGTGGCGGGCTGGAAACTCGTGACCGACGCGGTGCACGCGAAGGGCGGGCGCGTCTTCGCACAACTCTGGCACTGCGGGCGGGTGTCGCACCATGCGTTCCAGCCCGGTGGCGGTGCGCCGCTTTCCTCTTCCGCCACGACCAAGCCGGGGCTGGTGACGCTGCCGGATTATTCAAAGGTACCGTATCCCACGGCGAAAGAGATGACCGTCGACGACATCCGCGCGACGATGGCGGACTACCGGCACGCGGCGGAATGCGCGATGAGGGCCGGATTCGACGGGGTCGAGTTGCACGGGGCGAACGGGTATCTGCCCGATCAGTTTCTGCGCGACGGGGTGAACCGGCGGACCGATACGTACGGTGGATCGATCGAGAATCGTGCGAGATTCCATATCGAGGCGACTCGGGCGCTGGCGGAAGTGTGGGGCGCATCGCGGGTGGGCGTGAGGCTGTCGCCATCGGGGACGTTCGGCGATGTGCGGGACAGCGATCCGAAGGCGACGTTCGGGTATGTGGTGAAGACCCTGGGTGCGATGGGCCTGGCCTATCTGCACATCATGGAAGCCATGGAGGGAGATGGTCGCAACGACGGGAAGCCCATCGAAGGGTACGAGTCGATCCCGGCTTCGTACTTCCGGCCGATGTTCAAAGGGACACTCATCACCAACGCTGGGTTCACCAAGGAAAAGGCCGAGACGTACATCAGGGTGGGGTGGGCCGACGCCGTTGCGTTCGGTGTGGCGTTCATCGCCAATCCGGATCTTCCAGAACGATTCCGGCGTGGGGCCGCGCTGAACACGCCCGATCCGGCGACGTTCTATACGCCGGGGGAGAAGGGGTACACGGATTATCCGTTTCTCGGCTGACTGATGAACACTCATCGGCGTGGACGCGTTATGTTTCCGCATCACCCCAAAGGGAAGTGCCGCCGGTCATGATTCCGCTCGGAGGGAGCGTGCCATGAAGTCCGTTCCGTCGCGGCGGAACTTGTCGAGGTCGGTCTCGCGGACGTACATCATGTGGCCGCTTTCGTAACGAGCGATGGAGATATTCGCACGCAGATGTGGCGCGAGGCCCAGGTGCGAGAGGACAAAGTCGCTGGCGAAGTGCGGCGTGGCGACGTCGTAGTACCCGTTGCAGACCAGAACCCGCAGCGCGGGGTTTTCGGTCATGGCCTTGCGGAGACTTTCGGCGGTGGTTGCGTACTTATTGGTCGCGTGGAAGTTCCACGCCTGGTTCGCCTTTTCGCTGAGGATCTCGTACTTCGTGTCGCTGCGCACTTTGAGTTCCTCACGCATGTAGGCGTTGAGAGCCGTTGTGAACGGGCCGAGGATCGCGGCGTAGGAGGCGTCGTAGTCGGGCGCGGCCCCCACTCCGTCCCTGTCGATGCCTGTGTACCGGCTGTCGAGGCGCCCGACGGTTCTTCCCTCTTCTCGCAGGAGTTCCTTGTAAAAGAGGGAGTCGGACACTCGCAGGCGGGCGCGGCGGATGACTGCTTCGGGCAGCCCGATGAGCCGGGCCAGGGCGGCCGCGGTGGAGACGAACTCCGAATCGCTCAGCCGATCACCCCGGGCCAGGGCCGAGAGGTACGGCCCGATGGAAAACGCCTCGGCCTCGGCGAGCACATCGGAGAGCGAGCGGCCGGTTCCGGCTTTTTTGTGAAACCAGGCGGTGGCGGCGTAGGTCGGGAGCGCGAGCCAGAAGGGAAGATCGTTGGAACCCTCGAACTCGAGCGTGGCGAAGTCGAGCGCTGGAGAGACGAGCACCAGACCGTTGACATAGATTCCCTGCTCGGACTGGAGATGGGCCGCGAGGCCCGCGGCGCGGGTGGTGCCGTAACTCTCGCCCACGATGAACTTCGGCGAGAGCCACCGTTCGTGGCGCGTGATGTAGAGCCTGATGAAGTCACCGATCGTGCGGATATCTTCGTGGAGGTCGTGGAACTTCCCGGCCTCCTGACCATCGGCGGGGCGGCTGAAGCCGGTGCTGACCGGGTCGATGAAGACCAGGTCGGCGGCGTCGAGCCAACTGTGCTGGTTATCGGCGAGCGCCGCGGGGGGCGGGAGCGGCTCGCCCTCCGGGCCGAAGAGAACACGGCGTGGGCCGAGGGCGCCCAGATGCAGCCAGACACTGCTGGACCCGGGGCCGCCGTTGAACACAAAGGCGATGGGCCTTTCGTGCGGGGAATCGACGCCGAGCCGCTCGTAGGCGACAAAGAACATATCGGCCTTGGGTTTGCCCACATCGTCCCGGAGGGGCATCAAGCCGGCGGTGGCGCGGTACCGGATGCGTACACCGCCGATGGTTGTTTCTCGCTCGATCGTGCTCGGCTCGAAGGTCTCGGCCTCGTCGCTGCCTTCGGGCAGGACTTTCGCCAGGGCCTCGCGTGCGGCTTCGGGGAGGCTGGAGGTGTCGATCGAAGCCAGGAGGACTTTGGGGGTCACGCGGGTTGCTCCTTCTCGCGGTTGATGGTTGCCGCGGTTTCAAGCATCGAGGATACCTCGGACACGTACTCCGGATAAGAGCGGAGGGTCGAGGAATCATGGATCTCGGCGGGGGTCGGGATGGTCACTCGTCCCGACACGAGATCATCGATGCGGCCGATGAGGCCGCCGACATCGCCCGCTCGGAACAAGAGACCGTTGCGTCCTTCGTGGATCCAATCGGTGCCCCCGCCGAGACGGGAGGCGATGAGGAACTTTCCGGCGTGCAGGCCCTCGAGCACAACGAAGGGTGAGTTCTCGAGGCCCATGTTGGGAAAGACCGTGACCTCGAACTCCCGCATGGCGGCGGGGAGTTGCCTCACGTCGTAGCCGCCGAGGAACGAGGTGTGCGCGAGGCCGGCGAGCGCTGAGCGGAACGGGGCATCATGACCGCTGGCGCGGATCGAGCAGTGAATGCGGGCAGCAAGGTCGGTGGGCAACTGCATCATTGCCCGGACGAGCGTGGACAGACCTTTGTTGGGGTAGCAGTTGCCGAAGTACGCCAGCCGCAGCGGTCGGCCGCAGCCCGGCCTCCAGGGCGCTTGCCGGTAATGCGGGGAGGACTCCGCCTCGCGGCGGAGCGTATCGAAGTGCGGTTGACCCAGGGGTACATGGCGCAGCACGCCGGGGTCAACACCGTGAGACTCGTGGACACGCAGAAGAAATCGGCTGGGGCAGAAGACCGCGGTTGCGGCGCTGAGCGCCCGCACCCCCGCTTCGCGGCGGTGGCCGAAATCGTTGAGCACGACCAGCTCCCGGCGGCGGAGTACCCGCTGGTTCTCATCCTCATCGGCCACCGGCATCATCGCGGGCAAAGGCGGCGGAGTCGCGGGGCCATTGAGTATCGGTGCGGGGGAAGGACCATCCATCACGCGTCGCAGTCCCGACTCGCGGACCATTCGCCAGCGCTCACGCGCGGCGAAGAGGGCATCGTGGCCGAGCCATCGCTCGGCGGTCTGGGTGCGGCGTCGCCAGTTCCGGTACTGATCCGGGTTGGGCGCATGCCAGAGACAGTCACGGCACGAGGTGCCCCCCTGGTAGTCATCGCAGGTGCGTTGCTCTTTATGGAGAAGGTCCACCTGCGGGCAGAGAGCGTAGTAGTTGTGCGGCGTGATGAAGACGGGGAACCCGGCTTGGCGGAGGGCGAGAACAAGGTCGAACCCGAATCCTTCGAGCGAATGGATATGAACGGCGTCGATCCGCATCGCTCGAGCCCACTCGACAACCAGCGCGGAATGGCGGGGAGATTCGATCTGGCCCTTCACGTTGTGGAAGTTGAAGTTACCCGGGGAGAGGTTCGGACTGTTGAAGAGGCGGAAGCAGCCGATGCCTCGCCATACCTCGGCGAGTTCGATCCACATGCCGGGACGCAGGGAATAGTCCATCCCGGAGCGGAGGTAGTGGACCCGGTGGCCCATCGCGGCGAGGCCGGCGGCCAACTCCGAGACTGAAAGGTTGAGACCGGAGCCTTCCGCGGCCTGGGCGGAAAGCCACGCCCACCCGAGCATTGCGATACGGATAGGACGTGATGCGGGGTTGATGCCCGTTGGTGCAGGCGGCTTCGTGGCTTCGGAGAGTCGCCGCTCCCACTCCCCGGCTCGATCAACGTAGAGGTCCATCAATGAGTCCTCCGAGAAGAACTCTTCGGTCGCGGTGTCTGATTCACCTCGAGCAACCCGGCGTAGAGCGTCGTGATTTCCTCCACATGCGCGGCCATCGACTTGGGTGATCGAACATTGGCACGGAGTCGCGTCAGGAGCGTCGGCTGGTCCGCGATGAACGTGAGCACACGGGCGAGGTCTGTCCGATCGTTGGCGGCAAAGAGCAGGCCGTCCTCTCCGTCGCGGATCAGTTCCGGGATGCCCCCGGCCCGCGCGCCGATCACGGGCAGGCCGCAGGCCATGAACTCCATGACGGTCTGGGGGCCGTTGTCCCACCAGATGCTCGGGACGATGCCCGCATCCTGTCCGCAGAGCATGGCCGGGAGGTCTTCGTAGCGGTAGCCCCCGGCAACGGAGAGTCCGCCGAGTCGGGGCGAGAGGGCGTACACACGGCGCTGGTCTTGTTCGATATCCTTCGCCCAGATCGAAAGATGAAAGTTGATCACAACCGATTCGGGCAGCAGTTCGAGCGTGTCGAGGAGCATCGGCAAACCCTTGAATCGGTTGTTGTAACCGATGAAGGCGAGTCGAACAGGCCGACCGGAGAGCGGGGGCGGCGGAGCGCGAAACACCGGCTGCTCTGCGGCGAGTTCGCTCATGCGCGAGCCGATCTGAAGCGTTGTGATGGCCCGATCCGAGACCCCGAGCGCGATGAACTTCTTTCGGACGAACTCGGAGACCGCCAGCACACGATCGCACGAAGAAAGGGCGGCGATCATGTCGCGGCGGCGCGCCCCGTAGGCGTTCAGTGGGCGGTGGCTCGGGGGTTCTCCCACGGGGTCGTTCGAGAGCGGTGTGGTATGCTGATCGGGGGTGGCGATGGAGGGCGGTGGTGCGGATGCGGACGGCAGGGTGTCTGGCTCACAATCGCGTACCTCTCTGACGGGTCGCCATGGGGCCGGCTGGTCGTGGATGCGCACCACCGGTGGGAGGTGCAGCACGCGAAGCAACTTGGGGGCCAGCCGCGGCCAGAGGGCATCGGGGGGCGGGGGCGGCACTTCGGGCAGTCCCGCGCGGCGTCGCCGCTCACGGGGAGTGCCGCGGGTTTCCCACCCGGTCACACACCCTTCGCACGCGTGACCGTTGTCGAAGTCGGTGCACGGCGCATGCCCGTGCTTCATCAGGTACACCTGCGGGCAGACTGAGTGGTAGTTGTGGAGGCTGTAAAGGACTTTGGTGCCGGACGATCTGGCGGCGTGGATACACCCCGCGGAGAAGCCCTCGATGTTGTGAAAATGAACGATCTGGGGTTGCAGAAGCCTGAGCAGACGGGAGAACTCTGCTTCGAGGTCGGGAGAGGAGATTTCAGATGTGGGGTCAGGAAACTGAAAGATGCCCGGGGCGAGGACGGGTGAGTTGATGATCTCGTAGACCTGGACACCCGCGTGGTCATCTCTGCGGCGGGCTTCGCAAGGTTGAAGGTCGCCGCGTGCCGCGGAGGATGTGTATGTCTGGCCCGAACTGATCCACGCGACGCTGTGACCACGGGCGGCCAGGCCGAGCGCCAACTGACGGCAGTAGCCGTTGACTCCGCCGCCGGTGGAAGCGCCTTCGGCGATCCCGGCCCAGTTCACCATCACGATCCGCATCGCGGTGACTATACCCCGTGCGGCGGGCGTTCTATACGGACCTGCGGAATGAGTCCGAAGCGAATCACTGTCACGCACTTCTCGGGTGTCCGGGAGTTCGGGACTGTGGTTAGCAAAAGGCGGGAGCCCTCGGAGAGCGGGAAGGTGCGGACAATGCCGGTTCGTCGCGGCGGTGCCGGTTGACCAATGATCGTGTCTCAACATGACCGATACGAACGAGAGTTATGCCCGATCACTGGACGCCGCGGACCCGCTGCGGGGGTATCGCGATTCATTTCACATTCCCACGGTGTCGTCGGTCTTCGGAGGGGGGGGCGATGAAACGACGTGTGTCTACCTCACAGGGAACTCGCTGGGGCTGCAACCGCGGGGCGTGCGTGCCGCGATCGAGCAAGAACTGCTTGACTGGGAGCGTCTGGGGGTAGAGGGGCACCTGCACGGGAAGAACCCGTGGCTGCCGTACCACGAGTCGCTGCGGGGGCCGTTGTCGAGGCTGGTTGGTGCCTCGGAGCGAGAGGTTGTCGCGATGAACTCGTTGACGGTGAACCTACACCTGCTGATGGTGAGTTTCTATCGGCCCGCGGCGGAGCGGTACAGGATCATCATCGAGGATTCGGCGTTCCCTTCTGACTCGTACGCCGTGGGGAGCCAGGCGGCATTCCACGGCTTTGACGCCGGTCCGGCGGTCGTGCGGCTACGTCCGCGAGAAGGCGAAGCAACGCTGCGCACCGAGGACATCGTCGCGGCGATCGAGCGGGAGGGTCCGCGGCTCGCGCTGGTGATGCTTGGGGGGGTGAACTATCTGACGGGGCAGTGGTTCGACATGCCCGCGGTGACAGGGGCGGCCAAGCGGGTCGGGGCGATGTGCGGGTGGGACCTTGCGCACGCGGCGGGGAACGTGCCGCTGCGATTGCACGACTGGGGGGTGGACTTCGCGGTCTGGTGCAGTTACAAGTACCTGAACAGCGGGCCGGGGGCAATCGCCGGCGCGTTCGTGCACGAGCGGCACCTGTCGGACGCGGCGTTGCCGCAGTTCGCGGGCTGGTGGGGGAACGATCCGGGCACTCGTTTCGAGATGGGGCCGTCGTTCACCCCGGTAGCCCGGGCGGATCGCTGGGCGCTGTCGAACCCGCCGATCTTTTCACTGACGCCGGTGCGGGTGTCGCTTGAACTGTTCGACAAGGCGGGGATGGAAGCATTACGGGTGAAAAGTGTCCAACTCACGGGGTATCTGGAAGGGCTGCTCAGCACGCTGACGCCGGGGGTTCGGATCGTCACACCCCGGGACCCGAATCAGCGCGGGTGTCAACTGTCGTTGCGATTGCCGGGTGATCCGAAGCGGTCGCTGGACGCGTTGAAGTCGGCGGGGGTTGTGTGTGATTTTCGGTCGCCCGACATCATCCGGGCGGCCCCTGTGCCTTTGTACAGCAGGTACCACGATGTGTGGCGGTTCGTCAAGGCGTTGGCGTCGGCGGGCGGGAGGTGATCCCGAGTACTCATGACGAAGACCTGCATCATCATCGGGAACGGATTGGCCGGGGCGTTGCAGGCTGTGCTGCTGGCTCGTGATGGCTGGCGCGTGCGGGTGTATGAACGACGCGGCGACCCGCGCGCTGCGGGGTATGCGGGAGGACGCTCCATCAACCTCGCTCTCTCGGCGCGGGGGTTGGCGGGGCTTCGCGCGGCGGGTCTGGAAGGGATGGTCCGTGAGCGCGACATCATCCCGATGCCGGGGCGGATGATCCATCCCGAGGGAGGGGGGTGTACGTTTCAACCCTACTCGAAGGATGCGACGGACGCGATCAACAGCGTGTCTCGCGGCGGGTTGAACCTCACTCTGATCACCGCCGCGGCGACGTGCCCGGGGGTAGAGTTTGTATTTGACCACCCGTGCGTGGATGCGGACCTCGCGGCGGGCGAGGCGATGTTCCGCGGGCCGGACGGGGGACTGGTGCGGGCTGGTGCGGACCTGATCGTCGGGGCCGATGGAGCCTTTTCGGCGCTGCGCGGGGCGATGCAGAAGACCGATCGGTACGAGTACAGCCAGTCGTACCTGGGGCACGGGTACAGGGAGCTTCACATCCCCGCGAAGCCGGGCGCGGAAGGCCCCGCGCGGTACATGATGGAGCCGCACGCGCTGCACATCTGGCCGCGGGGCGGGGCGATGATGATCGCGTTGCCGAACCGGGATGGGACGTTCACCTGCACGCTGTTCTGGCCGTACGAAGGGGAGCACTCCTTCGCCGGGTTGGACGCCTCGGATGGGCGTGCGGTGAGGGCGTTTTTCGAGCGGAACTACGCGGACGCGGCGGGGCTGATGCCGACGCTGGAGTCGGACTATGCCAGGAACCCGGTGGGATCGTTGGTGACGGTGCGGTGTTCTCCGTGGCATGCCGGAGGTAGGTTCGTGCTCGTGGGCGATGCGGCCCACGCGATCGTGCCGTTCTACGGGCAGGGGATCAACTGCGGATTCGAGGACTGCGTCGAACTGGCGGGGTGCCTTCGTCGGCACGCCGATCAACGCGAAGCGCTCGATGCGTATCAGGCCGCACGCAAGCCCAACGCGGACGCCATCGCCGGCATGGCGCTGGACAACTTCACCGAAATGCGTGACAGCGTGGGACGGCCGGAGTTCCTGTACCGCAAGCGCGTTGAGCAGACGCTGCACGCGGCTTTTCCGGAGCGGGTGGAACCCCAGTACAACCTGGTGAGTTTCTCGACCGTGCCGTACACCGAGGCGCGGGCGCGGGGCGCGGCGCTGGCCCGAATCATTGATGAGGTCATCAAACGCGTGCCGATGTCTCGGGCAGAGGAGCCGGGCTGGGCGGGAGCGGTGCGAGAGGCCGGGTCCGAGGCATTCAAAACTGTCGGGGATGAGCCGGCGGGCGCTGCGCGTCATGGTGGTGGTGCCGATGAACGCACGGTCTACGACATTTCACCGCCTGTGACGGAGCGGCTGGCGGTGTGGCCGGGGGACACGCCCCCGCGGCGGGAGGTGCTTTGCGAACTTGCGCGGGGCGCGACGGTCACGCTGAGCACGATCCGATCGACGGTGCACCTGGGGTCACACGCGGACGGGCCGAACCACTACGGGGTTGGCGCGCCTTCGATCGGTGAGATGGGCCTGCATCACTACATCGGCCCCTGTCAGGTTGTGCGGGCGAGGGTGGCGCGGGGCGGGCGCGTTGGCGTAGGTGACATCGTCGGGGGTGTGGATGCTGTGCGATCACGGCGGGTGCTTGTTTCCACGGGGACGTTCCCTGATCCTGAGAACTGGAACAGCGATTTTGCGGGTCTGTCGGTGGAGCTGATTGAGGTTCTGGCGGCTCGCGGTGTTGTCACCATCGGGGTTGACTCGCCCAGCGTTGATCTTGAGGAGAGCAAAGACCTCCCGGCGCACCGGGCGATCCTTCGGCACGGGATCGCCATCCTCGAGGGGCTGCGTCTGGCGGGGATCGAGCCGGGCGAGTATGAACTCATAGCGCCGCCACTGAGACTGATGGGGTTCGATGCGAGTCCGGTACGGGCGGTGCTGCGGCGCTAACCGGGGATGCCCGCGATGACCTTCACTTCAAAGTGGATCGGGCCGTCGCCCCCCTGCGGGAGGCGGCTGATCTCGACCGTCGTGCGGCATGGCTGGTGCGGGCCGGGTGGGAAAAACTCGGCGTAGACGCGGTTGTAGGTGGCCCAATCTCGCTGCATGTCGGTCAGGAAGACCTGCACGTCGATGATGTCCTCCCAGCGTGATCCGGCCTCCTGGAGCACGATGCGGATATTCTCGAACGTGGAACGCATCTCGGCCTCGATATCGTGCGAGAGAACGTTGCCAGTCTGGTCCAGCACCAGTCCGGGAATGATCGCGCTGCCCCGTTTTCGCGGGCCAACCCCGGAGAGAAAGATCAGGTTCCCGTGGCGGCGGGCGTGGGGGTACGGGCCGACAGGCTCGGCGGCTGTGATGCTGCGAATGGTGGAGTCAGGCATGGCTACAGAAGTGAAGGCTGGATGGGCTGAGGACGGATGATAACGGACCAAGAGGTCATTCGGGCAGGAAAACGTCGATCGTGAGTGAGATTCCCGACCTGACGTCGCTGGCATGGGTGAGCGAATCCCTCATCCGGCGAAGCCCGGCCAGAAGGCCGGGCCTTCGTAACTCCGGGGCCTAACGATTATCGAGGCCGCAGCACTGCCGCGGCACCCGGAATGTGTCCTGTATCGGGTTTCTGATCGGGGTTAGCGTTCATGTGGCTGGTATTCCTTGACTCCCCCGCCGCCCAACTTCCCGCATGAGGATCTGATCGCCGAAGCGCTGCGACAGGTAAACGCCGCCACGCCGGCCGCGAGGGCGAGCGGTTCACCGTTTTCAGATGGGCCGGGCGCCGATCCCGCGATTTCTCGCGATGCATTTCCCGGGTATGAGATTTACGACGAGGTTCACCGGGGTGGGCAGGGGGTGGTGTACCGGGCGATCAACAAGGCGACAGGTCGGAAGGTGGCGATCAAGGTGCTGCGGACCGGACCGTTCGCGGATGAGAAGGACCTGATCCGATTCGAGAAGGAAGTCGAGATTCTCGCGCACCTCAATCACCCCAACATTGTGGCGGTGCAGGACAAAGGCTCGGCGGGCGGGCTGCACTTCTTCGTGATGGATTACATCTCGGGCAAGCCGCTGGACGCGTACTTGAAAGAGACGGGAAGGGGCATCGAGGATGTGCTGGCGCTCTTCACGAAGGTGTGCGACGCGGTGAACGCGGCCCATCTCAAGGGGGTTATTCATCGTGATTTGAAGCCGTCGAACATCCGCGTGGATGAGCGGGGGGAGCCTCACATCCTTGATTTCGGGCTGGCGAAGATCGCGGCGAGCAACGCCGAGGCGGCGCCTGAGGCCTATCGGGCGATGACGTTGACGGGGCAGTTCATCGGATCGCTCTTCTGGGCCAGCCCGGAGCAGGCCGAAGGGAGCGTGGCGAAGATCGACGTGCGGACGGATGTCTACTCGATCGGTGTGATGCTGTACCACGCGCTGACCGGGCATTTTCCGTACAACGTGCTTGGCACAATGCACGAGGTGCTCGGGAACATCCTGCGTGCCGCGCCCGCCCGGCCGAGCACGGTGCGGCGGCAGATCAACGATGAGGTCGAGACGATCATCCTGAAGTGCCTGTCGAAGGAGCGTGACCGCCGTTACCAGAACGCGGGAGAGCTGGCGCGGGACCTGCGGAACTACCTGACGGGCCGGGCGATCGAGGCCAAACGGGACAGCGGCTGGTACGTGATCCGCAAGACGCTGGGACGGCACAGGCCGGTGGTGTTCACGGCGACGGTGGTGCTGGTTTCGTTGCTGGGCACCGGCATCGTTTCGACGACGGCGTGGCGGCGGACAGTCCGTGCGCTCGAAGCCCAGACGGCCGCCGAGGCCGCGCGTGGCGCAGCGCTCGATGAATCCCGGATCATGCTGGTTCGAGCCCAGCAGCAGTCACTGGCGCTCCAGCGTTTGATTCGCGCGACGGATCCTGAAGGGACGGGCGATCCCGGCGCGGCGAAGGTGCTTCTGGGGGCCGTTCGGCAGTGGTTGTCCTGTGCGGAGCGCGAACTGGCGGGTGACCCCGCGACGCTGGACGCCGTGACAGACCTGTGCGGACGCGTGCTGATCAACGCGGGTGTGTATGACGATGAAGGCGGCGTGCCGGGCGCGAAGACGCTGATCCAGCGGGCCCTGGTGAACAGGCGTGAACGAGGGGAGTCGGCCGATGTTGCGCGGAGTCTGGTCAGCCTGTCTTCGCTGCGGTGGGAACTGGAGGACTATGCGGGCGGGCGAGCCGCGGCGGAAGAAGCTCTCGGGCTTCTGGCCGGGCTGACGGACCCGGAGCGGGCGGTGCCGGGCGTGACGGAGACCGAGGCGGACGCGTCGAACTTCCTGGGATTGAATCTCGACCGGGCGGGTCGGCGTGCGGAGGCACGCGAGCAGTTTGCGAAAGCGCACGCCGACAGGGTCTTGTTGTTCGGCGCGGGCAGTGTGCCCGCGGCGGAGGTGTTGTGCAGCTGGGGCCGCAGTCTGCTTGAGGATGGACGGGTTGATGCGGCGATCGAGAAACTGAGCGAAGCAGAGGCGGCCCTGGGGGGTGTCGCGTCGGCTTCAACGGTCATGGATTCGAGTGGTGTGCTGCGGAATGTCGCGCGGGGGAACCTTGTGGATGCGCTGGTGGATCGGGGCGGGCCGGGGGATGGGGCAAAGGCAGTGCCCATCGCGAGGGCGGCGCTGGACTCGTACACGGGGTTCTATGGCACATTTGACCCGGATCATCCGATGCTGGCGGTCGGGAACAACAAGTTGGGCCGGGCACTGTTGGCGGCGGGCGATGCGGCGGCGGCGATCCCCCACTTCCGAGAGGCGGTTCGGATCCGAGAGGCGACGGCGGGGGCGGCGGCATCGATGGGGCATTTGGGCCGGACGCGGATGAACCTGGCGATGGCGCTTGGCGCGGCGGGGCGTCGCGATGAAGCGGACACGGAGTTCGCGGCGGCGGCGAAGTTGCTCGATGCGGAACCTTCGCGTGCCTCGTGGGCCACCTGCCACTATCAGTGGGCGCGGCTGATGCTGTCGGGGAAGGGGATCGACGATTGGCGGCGGGGGCTTCTGCTCGCTACGGCGGCCCGTGCGGCGCGTGCCGCGGACCCCTCGTCGCCGATGGGGGATCGGGTTGACGCGGCGATCGTGACGGCGCACCTGACGCTGCTGACCGGGGGGAGAGCGGCTGCCACAGACATCATCGGAGAGATCCCCCAAGGATCAATCTCCGACGAGGTCCGCGCGGCGAGGCTTGACGTTGTTCGCGGGCTGTGCGCGGTCGATGAGAAGGACCATCGCAAAGCCGTCGCGTTGCTGCTTCCCGCGCACGGGGTGCTGGCCGGGATTCCTGCCGCGGGGTATGAACTGACCGAGTGCAGGCGCGGGCTGCGGGAAGCGCTTGTCGCGCTCGGGCGAGCGGAAGAGGCCGCGCAATACGAGTAAAAGCTTCAGAAACTGAACGGGCTTGAGTCCAGCGGGCGGCGTCGCGGGAGCGTGGACGGCGTGGAGCCGATGGCGGCGCGGCAGGCGGCGGCGAGTTCCTGGATCAGTTTCTCGTGGTCGGGCACGGCTTCAAGAAGGTCCGCGAGATCATCGACGTGATGATCGGCGGGCACATCCTGGGGTGCCCCGCGTATTGCGGCATCGCCGAGCGCTTCCTGCGCTGATAGAAACCAGGGCACTGTCGGCTCCGCGGCGGGCGGTTCGAGTTGGACCCTCACCACCACCGGCTCGCGGGGACCTGTGCCAACCCCGACGATCGGCCATTTGCCCGATCGGGTCGTCGGTTCTCGAACGAGGATCATGGTCGGGACTTCCTGCTTGTTCGCACGGGCTCGGAAGTCTCGGGCGGCGATGCCCACCAGGGGGGGCGTGAGCAGATACATGCCCTCCGCGATGTCGGCCCTGGGACTCGGGAGTTGCGAGATCGTCCTGATTCGGTTGGTGTCGATGGCGGCCTGCCGACGCTGGCGACGGGCTTCCTGCAGCGGGAGGCAGATCCGGGCGCACCGCTCGAAGTCGTGGCGTTCGCGAGACTCGGCGAAGGCGCGTTCGCAGAGTTCCTCGGCCTTGAAGTACTCGGCGGCTTCGAGCGCTTTGCAGGCCTTGTCCATGAGTACGTCGATGGCCTTCGCGCTTGCACCGAGGGTGGTGCTCATGGCACATCCCCCGTGTGCTTGGTTCCTCCGCTTCCTGTTCGCGTCTCGACGAGTTCGGCGAGGCCGGCGAGGATGTTCCGCCAGTCACGGGCGTGTGCGTCGAGGTCATAGCCAACGATGTCCGATACGGCTGACCAGTCCTCATCGGCGAGGGCCTTTTTCATCTCCAAGAGAGAGTTCATCACGGCATGGGTGCATCGCTCAACCGGTCTGCTCTCTTCGATACCCGGAACCGGGACCGTGCGGAAGTCCATGTTGAGAGCGGTGCCGCCCTGATCGAGCACCTGCTGCACCACCTGCCAGGTTGCGAGGATGGGACCAAGGGTTTCGAGGGCATCCTGAGTACGTCCGGCTTGAATCTGTTGAGCGGCGGTCTGTTGGTCTCGGGCGGCGGTTTCGAGCGCTCCCACCGCATCGCGGAGTGATGACGCGACCAGCTCGCGAGGATCCAGAGAGGTGCAGGCCAGTTCCCGGATTGTGGATGGAGTGTCGGTCGCGGCGGCGACCTGTTCGTCAGTCAAACGAACCCCATCGGCGACAATGTCTGTCACGAGTCGGCCTTGGCTTCGGGCCGCGTCTGCAGCGGCGGCGATGGCCGCCGCCAAGGTCGGTCGGGGAATGTTCACCTGTTGCCCATCGAGCAGGAGCCGCATGCACAGACAATGTGCATCATGTTTTTGGATTCTGCAACCTTTACCGTTTATTTTGTCCAAAAAGGTACAAATTCTTGACCTTCGCATTTGAAGTCATCACCTTCACGTGTAGTTTGGCGCGGCGTTGGGCAGGCATCTGCTGCGCTTGATATATTCCCATATAGTAATACAATAACCTTGTGGCCCGTGCATCTACAACAGCGGACGTGTTCAATGCCATCGCTGAATCTCGACGTCGGGACTTGATTGACTGCCTCGGCGATTCGGAGTTGGATGTCTCGCAGTTGGTGAGCAGGACGGGCTGGCCGCAGGCTGTTGTTTCGAAGCACCTGAGTGTGCTTCGACGGGTCGAACTCGTCGTAGTTCGGGCCATCGGTCGGCGTCGGGCGTATCGGGTGAACGGCGCCGGGCTCAAGGTGATTCACGACTGGACGGGCAGGTTCGAGCAACACTGGGACCACCACCTCGCGCGGGTCAAGGCGAGAGCCGAAGCGATGGCGCATTCAATGGGCGAAGTAAGCAGCCACGAATCGCGTTCCTCAAGTCGGGTGAATCTCCCAACTCCCCGCACGGCCGACTGAATCTGTTCATTCCCGTCGAATCAAGAAAGGATGTATGACCGCGAGTATTTCCGAAGAAACAGTTCAGACCATCGAAATCCAAAGGGACATTCTGATTCACGCAACACCCGAGATCGCATTCTCAGCGCTGCTTGAAGAACTGGGGCCGGGGAGCGTTCTGCCCGATGGCAGCCCCTTTCCCATGAAAATCGAACCGTGGCCCGGCGGGAGGTGGTACCGCGACTTGGGCGAGTCAGGCGGCCACGCGTACGGGCATCTCTGGGGATTTGTACAGGTCATCAAGTCTCCGACACTTCTGGAACTGACCGGGCCGATGCCCATGTCATTCCCCGCGCTCAATCACGTCCAGTATCGTCTGAAGGCTGAGGAGGGCGGCACGAGGCTTACCCTGATTCATCGCGCCATGGGGTTGCTTCCGAAGGAACTCCGTGACGGCATGCCCGAAGGTTGGTCGCACGGGCTAAGCAGAGTGAAGGACATCGCCGAGCGGCGAGCGGCTCGAACGATGTAGTTTATGGAAGTTCAACAGAAAGGAACGCGGTATAACCGTTCATCGAGACAGGGTGGTCTGGCGGGTCGGTGTGTGATTCGAGCGTGGAGAGTGTGGTGCAAGCACCCTCTGGCGGTTCACTTCGCGGCTGGGGTGCGGTGCAGCCGGAGAAACCGGATATTGCGAACGTAAATGACGACACCGCTGGCCTGCCCGATGACACCCACCAGGTCCTGACGCCAGACGAAGTAGGCGGTCAGGAGCAGCCCGCCGCCCAGACTCATATACCAGAAGGCCGCGGGAACCACGCTCTTTCGCGCACGCTCTGATGCGATCCACTGGACCCACATACGGCCGGCGAAGACCGCCTGCCCGCCGAGTCCGAGGGCGACCCACACGAGATTCAGATAACTGGAGACGTTGAAAAGTCGAAGGACCCAGTCCCGTCCTACGCCGGTGCCTCTTGCTGAGAGAAGTTGCTGAAACTCTGCCGCGGAGAGCACTTCGGTGCGCCCTTCGGGATCGTTGAGGATGCGATAGGTGAAGACGTTGCCCGCAACATCGGCCGCGGCTGGGGATTGGATCACCCGCAGTTTTTTCTGCGCCACACCGACATCGATCAGGATCTGGCCGGGTTGGAGCGGGACCGCGCGGGGTGACAGCGGGCCGAGCATGAGGTAGACGGCCAGCCCGATGACTCCGAGCATGGCCATCGGAGGGCCGAGTTTCACGGGGTTACCTCCGTGGAGTTCACCGGTCGGCGGCGCGATCGCATCCAGCGCACGGCGAAGAGGTCACGCAGGCCGGGGAGCGCCCTTTGGACGATTCCCAGGCCGTACTTTGTGGTGCCCGCCTTGCGGGGACGGTGCGTTACACGCAGTTCCTTCACTGAGTACCCGAGGTGGATGGCGGTGATCGGGATGAAGCGGTGCATGCCGCGGAACTCGAGCGGGAGGCGGAGCGCCAACTCACGGCGCATGACCCGGAGTGAGCAGCCGGTGTCTCGGATGGTGTCGCCGAGCAGTCCGCGGCGGAACGCACGGCCGATTACGGAGCCGATACGTCGGACGGCGTTGTCCCGGCGGGCATGAGATCGGTCGCCCTGCACCAGCCCGGCCTCGGATTCGCGCAAGAGTGCGATCATGGCCGGGATTTCCGCGGGGTCGTTCTGGAGATCGGCGTCGAGAACGGCGATGAGTTCACCTCTGGCGGCCCTGAACCCGGCGTGGAAGGCGGCGGATTGGCCGTTGCCCTTCCCCGGCGGGGTATGCTGCATGGCGATGCAGCGAAGCCAGGGGCGACCGGGCATCAGCATCCGGACCCGGTCGCGGGTGCCATCGGTGGAGCCGTCATCGACGATGATCGCCTCGAACACACATCCGGTGGGGAGCAAGGCGGCTTCGATCTCTCGAACCAGCGGTTCGATGTTCTCCTCTTCATTGTGCGCGGGCGCGACGACAGAGACCTCGACGGTCGCAGGAGTCTGGCTGGTCGTGTCGGCGTGCATCAGGTGCGGACGATAGGAGGGCGACGGAATAGAATCGGGTCACATGCACCTGAAGCACTCCGATCGGCCGCACGGCCCCCCGGAAGTCACCGTGACTTTCGTTCTTGAAGATCCTGAAGGCCTGACAGGCTCAACGGACCCCACGCGCACCCTGAAAGGCGGCACTGGGGAGAGCCTTCTTGAGTTGGCGATGGAGCACGGGATCAACATCGAGCATGCCTGCGGCGGGGTGTGCGCGTGCTCGACCTGTCATGTCTATATCGATGAAGGGGCCGACAGTCTGAGCGAGGCGACCGAGGCGGAGGAGGATCGGGTGGAGGAGGCGCCCGGTCTGCAGCGAAACAGCCGCCTGAGTTGCCAGTGCGTGATCGAGGGGAAGGGGCCGATCCGTCTGCGCGTGCCCGCGTGGAACCGCAACGCGGTAAAGGAAGTGCCTCATTAGTCCCGGCGGTGAGGTCCCGGTTGAGCGGACCCGAGGCGCGTGGCCGCGGGAAATAAGAATGATCGGCTGAGGCATGTCAACGAGTTTTCACTGGCTCGACGTTGAACTCATCGGGGAACTGCTGGCCGAGCATCACCCGGGGCGAGATCCCATGCGCACGGGATTCGTCGAGTTGAAGAGGCTTGTGACGGGGCTGCCGGGGTTCCGCGAGGAGCCGGGCCACCCGGTGAACGAGAAAATCCTGGAACATATCCAGAAGTTCTGGATCGAGGCGAGGGAAGATCTTCGCTCGAACGAAGACGACTGACCATGCCCCAACCACGTAAGTTGCACGACCGGTACTTCAAGCAGGCCAAGGCCGAGGGCTATGTCGCGCGCTCGGCGTACAAACTGATCGAGATCAACGAGAAGCGGAGGCTGGTTCGGCGGGGCGATCGCGTGCTCGATCTGGGGTGCGCCCCCGGCTCGTGGCTGCAGGTGGTGGAGAAGGTGATCGGTACGAAGGGCGCGGCGGTGGGGATTGATCTTCAGGAGGTGCGGCAAACTTTTGGCCCCGCTGTGCGGGTGCTGCGGGGTGACGCCTTCACCGTGTCGGCAACGGATCTGCTCGGGCCGGGGGAACGGTTCGACGTGGTGCTCAGCGACATGGCTCCCAACACCACGGGTCACGGCGATGACCATCTGTCGGCGCGTCTGTGCCGGCGCGTGCTGGAGCTGTTGCCGGATGTGCTCGCGCCGGGCGGGAACCTGCTGATGAAGGTCTTGGAGGGGGCCGACATGCCGGACCTGCTTCGTGAAACGCGGGCTGTGTTCCTCGACAGCGGCGCGACCAAGCCCGCGGCGAGCCGGGATGTCTCGCGAGAAATATTCATCTTTGGGAAAACTTACAAGGGCCTGGCGAGATAGAAACTTCGTCTCGTGGGCTCGACCGTTGCGGATCAAGACGGCGAGACCTCGCGGAGGAGCCTCACGCCATTCACACCAAGGATGTGCAGGCGCATTATGGCCAGCGCACTCTTTGCCGACCAATCGCGGATCGTCTGACGTGAACCGGCCATGAGGAAGCGTCGTGTCTCGGTGCTGCCATCGCGGCTCGCCCGCCCGATCCAGACGGTGCCGACCGGCTTTGCATCGCTGCCACCGCCGGGCCCCGCGATACCGGTGATCGAGAGGCAGTGATCGCTGTTCATGCGTCGCAGCCCCCCCACCGCCATGGCCAGGGCTGCATCGGCCGAAACAGAACCGGGACCACCCGGACCGAGGAGTTCGCGCGGGACATCCGCCAGTGCGAACTTGAGATCGTTGGCGTACGTGATCAAGCCGCCGGTGTATGAATCTGAACTGCCTGGGATTTCGGTCAGCAGCCCTCCAAGCAATCCGCCCGTGCAACTCTCGACGGTGGACATCGTCTGGCCCCGGTCGCGAAGAAGACTCAGCACCACTTCGGGCAGGGTCTGATTCCCGGTTCCAAATCCGAACGGCCCCGCCAGGGAGGCACATGTAGCGAGCGTGTCATCGACGGCGGCATCGGCTGCTTCGGCGGGGCCGGGGCCTTCGTAGCGGACGCGACAACTCACGACACCGCCGCTGGCCGTGGTGCCGACGAGCGGGTTGCGGTCGCGGTTCATCAAGGCTCCTAGACGGGTCGCCAGGTCGCTCTCGCCGATGCCGAAACAGTGAAGAACCCTGGTCCGAACCAGCCGATCCGTCGGTGTGCGGAGGAGGGGGCGGACGGAATCGTTGAACATCGGGATCATCTCCGCCGGCGGGCCGGGGAGACAGAAGACATCGACTTCGCGGCTGTCCGAAGTGCGGATCGATGCGCTGAGGCCGGGTGCGGTGCCGTGGTGGTTGCGGATGCACTGCGCTCTGGTGGGGCGCATCGCCTGGATGCGGTTGATGGCCGGCATCGCGCGCTTGCGTGAGGTGAACCAAGACTCTACCTGCGCGAGGGCCGTTTCATCCTCCACCAATGAATCGCCCAGCGCATCGGAGAGGGCGTGCCGGGTCAGGTCATCGGCCGTCGGCCCGAGGCCTCCGGTGCAGAGGATGATGTCTGCCCGCTCTGCCATGCGTAGGAGAAGACTGGCCTGCGAGTTTCGATCATCGGGAACGGTGGCGTGCTCGATCGGGATGATTCCAATGTCCGCCAGCGCCGCGCTGAGCCAGCGGCTGTTGGTATCGAGTGTCTGTCCGAGGATGAGCTCATCGCCGACCGAGAGAATGGCGGCTCGCGTGTGCGGGCGGTTCATGCCGGACGGTAGGTTTTCCTTGTGGTAGATCGTTCGGAGAAGCGACCGCCGCAAAAAAAAGACAACCCCGGGGTACCACCCCGGGGCTGTTGAGACGACGTTTGCACATCATCCCGATCTTCGCAGAAAGTATACCACACTCCGGCTGCCGACACAAGCGAATTCTGTTGATTTCGTGATCTTGTCAGGTCCGTCAAGACCTGCACATCGTGCATCAACGGCAGAGGTGTTATACACAGATCCGTTTCGCCGCTGGCATCGGTTCCAATTGAATCGCCCATCAAATTTGGAGCATGTGCGGATGTAAACGTGGGGTCTATGAAAACGCCCGATGCTCCTCAAAACCGGCAAGAGGAACTTTTCTCTCTGGGCATCCGCGACTATGATCCGCACAACAGGGGCGCGTAGCTCAGTTGGCTAGAGCGCGGCTGTCACATAGCCGAGGTCACAGGT
>ERZ761603.448-NODE-448-length-35205-cov-93.978947_pt1 | contig 35205 bp, 26 predicted proteins | sample MGYA00511879_ERZ761603 | MGnify/ENA primary metagenome ERZ761603 (study PRJEB28899, sample SAMN02850040) | bioreactor sludge metagenome | biome: EBPR Sludge; feature: EBPR Bioreactor; material: flocular biomat | place: Australia: Thorneside Wastwater Treatment... | reverse complement strand
ACTCGATGATCGAGTACTGGCGCTGGTGGCTGGTGCACCTCTGGGTCGAAGGCTTTTTCGAAGTGTTCGCCACCGCCGTCATCGCACTCCTGTTCACCCGTCTTGGCCTGGTTCGCGCTGCCGCCGCCAACACCGCCATCGTTGCCGAGACCATCGTCTTCCTGTTTGGCGGCATCCTCGGCACGCTGCACCATCTCTACTTCACCGGCACACCGACCTCGGTGATCGCTATCGGGGCAATGTTCTCCGCGCTGGAAGTGGTGCCGCTGGCGATGATCGGTGTCGAGGCCTGGCGCAACTACCAGCGTTCGCAGGCGGCCGAATGGGTGGCTGCCTACAAGTGGCCGATTCTATGCTTCATCGCAGTCGGCTTCTGGAACGTGGTCGGGGCAGGCCTGCTCGGTTTCTCGATCAACACGCCGATCGCGCTGTACTACATGCAGGGCATGAATATGACCGCAGCGCACGGTCACGCGGCGCTGTTCGGGGTGTACGGCATGCTCGGCATCGGCCTCATGCTCTTCTGCCTGCGCGGCCTTTTCCCGCGTGCCGCATGGTCCGATCGGCTGCTCGCCGGAACCTTCTGGTCGCTGAACATCGGTCTGGCGATGATGGTCTTCATGTCGCTGGTGCCCGCCGGCATCGGCCAAGCATGGGCCAGCATCACGCACGGCGTCTGGTTCGCCCGTTCGCCCGAGTTCGTGCATGGCGCGCTGATGGAGGGCTTCGTGTGGGCACGCGTGCCGGGTGACATCGTCTTCGCGTTCGGCACGCTGTTCCTCGCGCTGTTTGCCTGCAAGCTGCTTGGTGCGCGCAAGGCAGCGCCGGTTGCCGGCGGCGTGCGCCAGATCGCCTGAGCCATACGGTTTGGCCGATGCGCAATCGGTCGCAGGAAACCGTTGCTTACACCTTTCTCTCTTGGCCCGGCCCTGTGCCGGGCACCTTTCAGCGCTGTCCTGACCCCTTCAGCCTGGAGTTTTCTTTCACATTGACCGATTTGCCTGAGACGGTATGGTCGAGCTTCCGCCAGCGGAGATTGACGACCTGGTCAGAGGCAGGCGACGCGTCCATTCGGCGAACATACACATACCGCTTTCTTGCCCCGCTCGACCAGCCCGCGCGCGGCGCGCGACGGTATCACAGCTTGACGCTGATCCCGGCGTAAAACGAGCGCCCCATACCCGGAAGCCCGATCCCCCAGGGGACGGCGTTGATGCTCATGGTGGTCCCCTGACCAAGGTATGCACCGCCAAGCGGCTGGACATAGAACTTGTCGAACACGTTGTCGATGCCGAAATCGACGCGCACGTCCTTCCAGGTGTGGCTGGCGCGCAGATTCACCAGGCTGTAGCCCGGCGTCCGGATTTCATTGCGCGCGTCTGCCACCTTGTCCTTTCGTTTTACCGTCACAAGCTCAACGGCATTGTCCCAGCCGCCCAGGGTATGCGTCAGGCTGAGTCGGGCGTTGAGCGGCATGATGTTGTACAGGGAATCGCCGGTGTCGCGGTTCCTGCCGTTGGTATAGCCGAGCTTGCCCTTGACGGCGAAGCTGCCAAGTGCTGTTGCGGCGAGCGGAGCGTGTCCGGAGAGGTCGACGCCGACCAGGCGCGCCGCCTGGTTGGCATATTGCAGGACGACGAAACTGTTGCTGCTAGTCGCGTTGGCCGGTGTGCATGATGCGCCGCTGGTGCAGCGCAGCGCGTCGATGTAATCGCTCACCCGGGTGTAATACGGCGTCGCGGTCAACGCCCAGCTTCGATCGTCGGCGTGCCAATCGAGCGTAGCGCTCAGCGTCCAGGCCTTTTCGGGTTTCAGATCGAGATTCCCGAGGTAGCCGTTGCCGTCGCCAGCGAAGTTGTTCATCACCGCCGCCATCGACCAGGTCGACCACGTATAGCGCTCGTAAAGATTGGGTGAGCGCACCTTGTGTGCGAAGCCGAACTCGAGGTCGACAGCGCGATTCGGCACATGCCGGGCAAGCGCCGTCATCTCCCAGTTGTGGTCGGTCCGCGCATGCTTGCGCGCGTTGAAGGCGTTGGCGTCGGCATACTGATTGCCCGTCGCGCCGCTGGCCGTGCTGTAGCCTTGCACCATGTCCGCGTCCATGCGAACGCGTTCGTAGCGTACGCCGAGAAGCGTCGTCCAGCGCGCATTCAAGCGTCCTTCCCATTCGGCGAAGGCGCCCAGGCGATCGCGCTGGCCGTTGTTGATGTTCCAGAACGTCCCCGGCCACATGCCAGCCCCGGACGGTGGCCACCAGTCATCGAGACGGTAGCGTTGCTGATCGACGCCGACGCGCAGCAGATCCTGCGGGCTCAGATCGATCGCGGCGTGCACTGAGGCGCCGAGGTTGCTGCTCTCGCTTTCCATCGGCATGCCGGCTGCACAGTTGACGCCAATCGGCGAACACGGCGTGGCGAAGGCAGCGGTCGGGCCGCCGGTGGCTGTGCCATACCAGAACCTCTTGTCGGTGCCGAAATCCATCTTGTGCCGGACGCTTTCGCGGTAGGCCCGTGCTTCCAGGCTTCCCCAGGCAAACTGCCCTTGGTACTGCAGGTTTGCCCGCTGCTGACGGTTGTCGGTCATGTCCATGCGCTGGTTCGGGTAAAGCTGCTCGGGAACGTTCTGCCAGCCGAACTTGAGGTCGATCAGGTGGTTCTCGTGGCGCAGGGCCAGGCCGAGCGCCTGGCTGGCGGTCCGGTACGCGCTCGATCCGACTTCGTCGAGCGCCAGCCGGTGGCCGGCGCGCCCCGTTTCGCGCGTCGTCTTGAACGCTTGTCCCGCGCGGTAGTTGTCGGACTCGGCGTAGGCCGCTTGGTAGCCGACACTCAGTTGGTCGCTGGCCAGCGTCGCGGCAAGATTGCCGCCGAAGGCACCGCCGTTCGAGCGATAGTAGGCGCCGAACTCGCCGCTGTTGAGCAGAACGTCGCGCGCGGCGGCAAAGCGTGGCGGCCGCGACTTGACGATGATCGTGCTGCCGATACTGTCGCCACCGGCGCTGACCGGCGGCAGCGCGCTGTGCACGGTCAGGCTGCCGACCTGGCTTGGCTCGATGTAGGACAGCGGCGGATTCATGTGGTTGGGGCAGGTGGAGATCAAGTCCATTCCGTCGAGCTTGATGCGGTGACGATCATCGGCCAGACCATGAATCACCGGCAGACTGGAAACGCCACCCCCCGCCTGCAGGTCGACGCCGGGGATGTCGCGCAACAGGCTGGCCGTGTCGCTCGTCGCCGCGCGCATCTGGCGCAGGCGAGCGGGCGTGAGCGAAAGCGCTGCCGGCACAGACTGGATCTTCGAGTCGCTGACGACGATGTCGCCGAGCATCGGGGCGTCCGACTCGCCTCGCTCGGCTGCTTCGGCACTCGCCATTCCCGAACAGGCAAGGGCAACGGCCAGCGCCACACGGCGCGGCCGGTGAAAATCCAACATCTTCTCTCCTCGGGTGAGTCGGCGGCCGCCGGGATGGCTGCCGCGCTGATCAGTCGCCGATGGTAGGTTGCTGGACGCTCGTCGGGAATGTGACATGGGGTCGCACAGCCGCGCCTGCAGATGCTGCACTCGTGACCGATCGGGCGATTCCGGCGGGGGTCGGCCGGTGACCAATGCGAAGCGGCAAGGGTTAGAGCAGTTCGAGCAGGCGGAACTCTTCGCTCTCGGCAATCCGGATCACATCGCCGGCACACAGCCAGGTGGTTCCGTGGACCCGCTCGCCGTTCAGGAAAGTGCCGTTGCCGCTGTAGAGATCGGTGATTCGGCAACTGCCCTTGTCGAGCGTGATCAGCGCGTGGTGTCGGCTCACCGGCGCGTCGCTGATCACCACATCGTTTTCCGGCGCCCGGCCAAGGCTGGTCACGCCCTCGCGCAATTCATGGCGGGCGAGGGCGTTGGTCCGCGAGACGAGCACGAACCCGCTTTTTGCGGCCCTCCCCGGCGAGACTGGCAGATCCTTCGGCAGCCTGATCAGTTGCGTATCGGTGCTGTCGAAAGACGGCGTCTTGTGCTCCCAGTCGCTGGCAAAAACCGCGCTCAGCCGACGCAGGACCTCGCGGTCATCGACCGTGATCGATAACTCGCGGCGCCGGTCCAGACTCTCGGTGCGCAGGTTCATGCTGCCGATGACGGCCGTCGCACCGTCGATGATCACGCACTTGGCGTGCAGCTTGTAGCGTGGCACCGCGCGGAATTCGATTTCCCCGGGCAAGATGTTGCCGTGCTCCTCGTCGCCGAGAACGCGAACCTGAACGCCAGCTTTCGCCTTGTCGACGAGCAGGCGCACGATCGCCGGGTCGGTCAGTTTGGCATCGGCGATCTGAATCGAGGTGCGTGCGCTGCCCAGCAACTGCTCGATTCTTTGCCGGCTGTTGAACGGGCTGATCAGCAGGGGGAGCGCCTCGTCCGGCGTGAAGCTGCGGTCGTTCCAGTCGGCCGCAAAGAGCCGGTCGATCTCGCTGGCGATCGCCGGATCGTGTGTTTCGACGCCAAAGTCGCGCGTGTAGTGCAGGTTCTCGCGCGTCGGATTGAAGGTGAAGACGAACGCCTGTTCGGCATCCACCGTCATCACTTTGTAGTGATAACGCGCTCGCTTGCTGTCGCCGGCGGGTTCACGGGTGGCGATTCCGGCTTCCTTGGCGTCCTTGAGCAGCTTGCGATTCGTCTCTTCCCAGCCGCGCGCACTGCTCGCGATCAGCACGCGAATGCGTACGCCGCGTCGGCGAGCGTCGACCAGGGCGAGCTGGATGATCGGGTCATCCATCCGGTAGACGGTCAGATTGATCGTACGTACCGCCCGGTCGACGGCGCGCACGATCGGGAAAAAGCTGTCGCCTGGTTGAACGATGAGCGAGATCTTCTGCAGCATGACGAGTTCCTGGGTTCGCCGCGTCAGAGCGAAGGCAAGCCTTCGCCCTGACCTGACGGCCGTACGCGACGCAGCCGTCGCCACGCTACGACGCGCGTCGTGTCGGCAGAACCGGCGCGCCGCGCGCGAGTGCTACCACCTGCAGATTGTAAGCGAGGAGCGCGCCGGCTGAAACCGTCGGCGGCGGCGGCGCCTGGGAAAGTCGCGCTCGACGGCGCCACCCAGAGCGATGGCCGGGCGCGGGCGCGCTGCCAGTGGTTAAAGGCAGAGTTTGACGACGCAGCTTGTCGACCATTGGCCAGCGAGCTAATGCGCAAGACACTCAGAGCGCGCTCGCGTTCGCGCTGCATCGCTCGCCTGCCCGCGCGATCCTTGTGGCAACCGATTCAACCGGTTGGCAGAGGATTTGCGCTTGACGGGCGCGCCGTGTGCGGCATAGACTCCATCGCTTGCCTTTCCTTTCTTCTCCGTTTGCCCCCCTTGCGCAAGTTCATCGCCTTTCTGCTTGCCCTCGTGCTGCCGCTGCAAACGCTGGCCGGGCTGGCCATGCCGTGGCAGGTGGCTGCGCCGTCGTCGGGCGCGCAGGTTGGCACGCACTGCACGGCCGATGCTGTGGCTGCTGCCAGCGACGCGCAGCTCGACGACGCGTCGACCGCGGCCGGCGAAGCGTCGTGCGAGCCTTGCGCGATCTGTCACCTGGCGGGCGCCGGCGTGCTGCCCGCTTCGGCGCGAGTCCCGACCGGTGGGCCGCGGCAGTCGGTCCTGGTTGTCCGCGGTGAAGCGCAACCCGCTTCACACCTGCCGGAAGAGCCCAACCCACCGCCTGTCGCCATTCGCTTCTGACAGCGAAGGCTCTTCTCGCCTTTCTCCCTGCCTGATTGCCGCCGGCACTCGCTGCGAGTCGCCTGGTCGGCCAACGGTCGGCCGGTCTGCCACAACTCGGTGACGCAACGAACATGGATATTTTCTCGCGCAGACTGAGCGCACTTTGCCTGCTGCTCGCTACGGCGCTTGCTTCGGCGCAAGCACCCGACATTCCCTCGGCAGGACTTCCCGGTTCGCGGGTCGACGAACTGCTGGTGCTCGCGCGTCGGCAGAATGCTGATCTGGCGGCCAGCGGTTTCGAACTCGAAGCGGCCCAGGCGCGCGTGCACTCGGCTGCTGCGCTGCCCGACCCGATCGGCCGGCTCGAACTGCGTGACGTCACCAACCGGGCCGACAATGGCAGCTTCAATCTGTTGCCGGGGCGCGTCGGCAGCACCAGATATACCCTTGCCCAGACGTTTCCCTGGTGGGGCAAGCGCGACCTGAAAAGGCAGGTCGCCGAGGCCGACGCAGCGCAGGCCGAGGCGCGCCGGGCCAGTGCATGGAGCGAACTGGCGGCGAAAGTGAAGACGGGTTTTGCCCAATACTATCTGGCCGGGCACAGCCTGCAGCTCAACGGCGAACTGCTGCGCCTGGCCGAAACGCTCGAACGGCTCGCGCAGGCGCGCTACGCCGGCGGACTCGCAGCGCAGCAGGACGTCATCCGGGCGCAGGTCGAGAAGAGCAACTTGCGCGGCGAACGCCTGCGCCTGGAGAGCGAATCCCGGCAGACGGCGGCGCGCCTGAACGGGCTGCTGCGCCGACCGCCGACAGCACCCTTGGCCGAGGCCCGTGTCCTGCGTCCGCTGCCGTCGGCCGAACAGCTCGCCGACGGCGTGCTGAGCGCGCGTCTGCTCGCCGCCAATCCGCAGCTTGCCGCGCAGGAGGCGCAGCTCCTGGCGGCCGAGACGAGTGGCGAGCTGGTGCGCAAGAATCGCTATCCGGATGTGACGATCGGCGTTTCGCCGATCCAGGTGGGCAGTCGCGTCGCCGAATGGGAACTGATGTTCGAAGTGAACATTCCGCTTGCGCGGGAAAGTCGCCGGGCGCAGGAAAGCGAAGCGCTGGCCTTGGCTGCTGCCGCGCGCGCGCGCAAGGAGGCGGTGGCCAACCAGGCGGCCGTCGATCTGGCCGAGAACGTCGCGGCACTGGAAGCGGCGCGCCGCCTCGAACAACTGATCGCCAGTGCCTTGCTGCCGCAAGCCGAAATCGCTTTCAAGGCGGCGCTCGCCGGCTACGAGACGGGCCGGCTCGATTTTGCGACCTTGCTCGAAACCCAGCGACAGATCCGGCAGGCCAGACTGGATCGCCTGCGCGCGCAAACCGAGGCGCAGATTCGCCTGGCCGAAATCGAACGCTTGCTCGGGGAGGACCTATGAACAGACAGTTGGTCGTCGGCGGTTTGTTGATCGCGCTCGCCGCGCTGGCCGGCGGCTACCAGTGGGGCAGCCGCAGTCGCGAAGCGAGCGGCGACAAGGAAACTCCCGCAGCGGCGGCGAGCAGCAAGCCGGCGCGCAAGCTGCTCTACTACCGCAATCCGATGGGGCTGCCCGACACCTCGCCGGTGCCCAGGAAGGATTCCATGGGGATGGACTACATCGCGGTTTACGAAGGCGAAGAAACGTCGCCGGCAGGCGAAGCCGGCGTTTCGATCAGCAGCGACAAGGTGCAGAAGCTGGGCGTGCGGACCGAGCTTGCCGCCTTGCGCGAATTGCCGCGCAGCGTGCGCGCGGCTGGCCGCATCGAGGTCGATGAGCGACGCTTGTACGCTGTTTCGACCCGGTTCGACGGCTGGATCGAAAAACTGCACGTTGCCGCTGGTGGTCAGCCGGTGGTGCGCGGCCAGCCGCTGGCCGAGGTGTACAGCCCCGAACTCGTTTCGGCGCAGAAGGAATATCTGCTCGCCGTGCACGGCAAGCAGGCGCTCGCCGAGGCGGGAGCAGAGGCGCAACGCAGCATGCAGCAACTGGCCGAGGCCAGTCTGGCGCGCCTGCGCAACTGGGAGATCTCGGCCGAGCAGATCAGCCGCCTGCGCGCGGGCGGCGAGGCGCAGCGCCTGTTGACGCTGCGCTCGCCGGCGGCGGGGGTGGTCGTCGACAAGAAGGTCGTTGCCGGCATGCGCTTTACCGCCGGCGAGATGCTCTATCAGGTGGCCGACCTGTCCTCCGTCTGGGCCATCGCCGACGTTTTCGAGCAGGACATCGCGCACCTGCGCGTCGGCCAACCGGCGACGGTGCGTATCAACGCCTTTCCCGACAAGGTGTTTACCGGCCGGGTCGCCTACATTTACCCGATGCTCAAGGCGGAGACGCGCAGCGTGCCGGTACGCGTCGAGTTGGCGAACCCGGGCGGTCTGCTCCGGCCGGCGATGTATGCCACGCTCGAACTGTCGGCGAGCAGTTCAGGGCGTGTGCTGACCGTGCCGGTCTCGGCCGTGATCGACAGCGGCGTGCGCCGCATCGTCCTCGTGCAGAGCGGCGAGGGGCGTTTCTCGCCGCGCGTCGTGCGCCTGGGGACACGCGCCGGTGAGCATGTCGAGGTGATTGACGGCCTGAGGGCGGGCGAGGCCGTCGTCGTCGCAGCGAATTTCCTGATCGACGCGGAAAGCAACCTGCAGGCGGCAATCAGTGGCTTTGGACGAGCCGCTGAAGGCAGCGCGCCGCCGCCATCTGGCAGCGCGCTGCCTGCCGACCATTCCCAGCACGCTGCACCGCCGGCCGCCCCGGCCGCTCCCGGCGGGCACGCCGGACACAGTGGGCACGCGGCTGGCGGCGGGCACAGCGACCACGCGGGGCACTGACATGCTCAATACGATCATCGACTGGTCGGCGCGCCACCGTCTGCTGGTGCTGCTGGCGACCGCCTGCGTCGTCCTGGCGGGGATCTTCGCCGTGCTCCGGACGCCGATCGACGCGCTGCCCGATCTCTCCGACGTGCAGGTCATCGTCTACACGGAGTATCCCGGCCAGGCGCCGCAGGTGGTCGAGGATCAGGTCACCTACCCGTTGACGACGGCGCTGCTCGCCGTGCCCCGATCGCGCGTCGTGCGCGGCTTCTCGTTTTTCGGCGCGTCCTTCGTTTACGTCATTTTCGCCGACGGAACGGACATTTACTGGGCGCGTTCGCGCGTCCTCGAAGCGCTCAACGCGGCGGCCGGACGCATGCCGAAAGGCGTTGTGCCGCAGATCGGGCCGGATAGCAGCGGGGTCGGCTGGGTCTATCAATATGCCTTGCTGGCCAGGGACAAGACGCTGGCCGAACTGCGCACGATCCAGGACTGGTACCTGCGCTATCCGCTCAGCAAGGCGGCTGGCGTGGCCGAGGTGGCTTCACTCGGCGGCTTCGTACAAACCTACCAGGTGACGGTCGATCCCGACAAGCTGCGCGCCTACGGCATTCCCTTGATGAAGGTGGCGCAGGTGATCCGCGATTCGAACCGCGATGTCGGCGGTCGCGTTGTCGAGATGGCGGAGACCGAGTACATGGTGCGTGGCCGAGGCTATCTGCGTGGCCGTGAGGACATCGAGCAACTCGCGGTCAAGGCCGCGGGCGGAACGCCGGTGCTCATCCGCGACATTGCGCGCGTCGAACTCGCTCCCGACGAAAGGCGTGGAGTCAGCGAACTGAACGGTGAAGGCGAAGTCGTTTCGGGAATCGTCATGGCGCGCTACGGCGAGAACGCGCTGGCCGTGATCGAGAACGTCAAGGCAAGAATAGGCGAGGCGGCGTCAGGTTTGCCGGCCGGGGTCAGCGTCGACACGGTCTATGACCGCTCGCAGTTGATCGAGCGCGCCATCCGCACGCTGCAGACGACCTTGCTCGAGGAATCGGCGATCGTCGCACTCGTCTGCATCGCTTTCCTGCTGCACGTGCGCAGTGCGCTGGTCGCCATCCTGATGCTGCCGGTTGGCTTGCTCATTGCCTTCATCGCCATGCGCCTGCTCGGCATGAACTCCAATCTGATGAGCCTGGGCGGCCTGGCCATCGCCATTGGTGCCATGATCGACGCGGCCATCGTCATGATCGAGAACGCGCACAAGCACCTCGAGCGACTGCCGCCGACGGCCGACACGCAGCAGCGGAGCGAGGCGATCATTGCCGCTGGCAAGGAAGTCGGTCCGGCGCTTTTCTTCTCGCTGCTGATCATCACGATTTCCTTCCTTCCCGTCTTCACGCTCGAAGCGCAGGAGGGCCGCCTTTTCGCTCCGCTGGCGTGGACCAAGACCTTCGCCATGGCTGGCGCGGCGTGGCTTTCGCTGACCCTGGTACCGGTCCTGATGTTGCTCTTCATTCGCGGGCGGATTCTGCCCGAGGCGCGCAATCCGGTGAACCGCTGGTTGATCTTCGTCTATCGGCCGGTGATTGCCTGGGTTCTGCGGCGCAAGGCGTTCACCGTCGTTCTCGCCGGCGTTGCGCTGGTGCTCAGCTTCTGGCCGGCTGCTCGGCTGGGTTCCGAGTTCATGCCGACGCTCAACGAAGGGACGCTTTTCTACATGCCGACTTCGCTGCCCGGCATGTCGATCACCAAAGCGGCCGAACTCCTGCAGACGCAGAACAAGATCATCAAGCGCTTTCCCGAGGTGGCGTCGGTCTATGGCAAGGCTGGGCGCGCCAACACGGCAACCGATCCGGCGCCGACCGAGATGTTCGAGACGATCATCAACCTCAAACCCGAGAGCGAATGGCGTGCGGGAATGACGATCGACAAGCTGGTCAGCGAGCTCGACCAGGCGCTGCAGTTTCCCGGTGTCGCCAACTCGTGGACGATGCCGATCAAGGCGCGCATCGACATGTTGTCGACCGGCATCCGGACGCCGATCGGCATCAAGGTCTTCGGCAACGACCTGAACGAGCTGGAACGGCTGGCGAAAGCGATCGAGGTCGCCGTCAAACGCGTTCCCGGCACGACCAGCGCCTTCGCCGAGCGGATCACCGGCGGCTATTACCTCGATATCGATCCGCAGCGTGATCAACTCGCGCGCTACGGCCTGGCCGTCGGCGACCTGCTGGCGGTAGTCGGCAGCGCGCTGGGCGGCGAAATGCTGACCACGACCGTCGAAGGCCGCGAGCGTTTTGCTGTCACCATGCGCTATCCGCGCGAACTGCGCGGCGATGCCGAAAGCATGGCACGCGAGGTCCTCGTGCCGACCATGGACGGCGCGATGATTCCGCTCGGGCAACTGGCGCGCGTTGCGATCGTCAAGGGGGCACCGGCGATACGCACGGAAAACGCGCTGCTCGCCGCCTACATCTACGTCGACCTGCGCGGCCGCGACATCGGCGGCTACGTTGCCGAGGCGAAGCGCGTAGTTGCCGAACAGGTCAGCTTTCCACCCGGCTACTACGTGACGTGGAGCGGCCAGTTCGAGTATCTCGAGCGGGCAATCGACAAGATGAAGATTGTCGTTCCGGTGACGCTGCTGAGCATCTTCTTCCTGCTTTATCTCAACTTTGGTCGGCTGAGCGAAACCTTTATCGTCATGCTCTCGATTCCCTTTGCCCTGGTCGGCGGCGTCTGGCTGATCTGGCTACTGGATTACAACCTGAGCGTCGCGGTTGCCGTCGGCTTCATTGCCCTTGCCGGCGTTGCCGCGGAGACCGGGGTCGTCATGCTCATCTATCTCCAGCAGGCCTGGGCGGCAGCGCAGCAGGTAGCGCTTGCGGCCGGCCGCCAGCCGCTGCCGGCGGATCTCGCGGCAGCGGTGATGGAAGGCGCCGTCGAACGCGTGCGGCCGAAGATGATGACAGTGGTCGCGATCATGGCCGGCCTGCTGCCGATCATGTGGGGTAGCGGCACCGGGTCGGAAGTCATGCGCCGGATCGCCGCGCCGATGGTTGGCGGCATGCTGTCGTCTACGCTCCTCACGCTGGTCGTCATTCCAGCCCTCTACACTCTCGTCCAGGAGTACCGCTTGCGTCGCCGGTGAGCGCCGCCCTGCACGCCTGACTGGCCGGGCCAAGGAGGGCGCGTTCAGGGCGCTGCTCTTGTTCCACATAAAATCATTGAATTGACAATCGATTTGTGGTAGGGCAAAGTGCATCGGGGGGGAATTTGGACAGGTTTTTAAGGAGGAGACGGGGATGAAGATCAGGACGCTTCTGTGGAGCGGCTTTGGCGCCGTGATTGTCGTCATGACGACGCTGGTCGCCTTTGCCATCGTCCAGTTCCAGATCGTCGACGGGCACGTCGATGACATCGTGCGCGCCGGGCGCAACGAGTCGTTGGCGCGTGAAATCGCCGAGGGCGTCAACGCCATGCGCCGCTACCAGTTGAATGCCCTGGTGGTCGCGGCCGACGAGCGCGGCAAGGAACTCGAGCGCGTTGCCGCCACCGGCAAGGCGAACGAGCGTTTGGCCGAGGAACTCGAGCAGTCGCAGCGGCGCGCCGAAACACGCGAGCTCGCCGGCACGATGCGGGCGCTCAACGCGCGCTACACGCAGAGCAACGAGCAGGTCGTCAAGCTTGCCAAGGAAGACGAGCTACTCGCCATGCAGAGCCTGATTCAGGGCGAGGCGCGCGGTATACAGCGCGAACTTTCCGCCGCAAGCGAGCGCTTCATCGAGCTGCAGCAGGAAAGCAAGGCGCAGGAGGAAAAGGAAGCCGCCGGCGCGCACGCGCTCGCTGAAAACCTGATGTCGGGGCTCTTGCTGCTGGCGATCGTCCTCGCTGTCGGCATCGCGTTTGTCGTCAACCGCCGAATTGCCGGGCAACTCGGCGGTGAGCCGGAAGACGTACGCCAGCTCGTCCAGCGGATTGCCAGCGGCGATCTGCGGCAGGATCTGCAGTTGCGGGTGAACGATACGCAGAGCCTGATGGCGCATCAGCAGCACATGCAGACCCATCTGCGCGCGCTGTTGCAGGACATCACAGCGACCGTCGAGCGTACCGAAGGCGCTGCGCAATCGCTGGCCAGTTCAGCCCAGCAGGCGGCGGCAGCATCGGGGATGACGAGCGAGTCGGCGACCTCGATGGCGGCGGTCGTCGAAGAAATGTCGGTCAGCATCAGCCAGGTTGCAGAAAGCGCCCGCGACGCCTTGAAAACCGCCAACGAGGCGGCCAGCTTGTCTGACAGCGGGGGCGGTGTCATCGAAGACGCGACCAGCGAAATCAACCGGATTGCCGATACCGTCCGGCGGACTTCCAGGGCGATCAGCGTGCTTGACGAAAGCTCGGCGAAGATCTCGACGGTCGTTCAGGTGATCAAGGAAGTGGCCGATCAGACCAACCTGCTGGCCCTCAACGCGGCGATCGAGGCGGCTCGCGCGGGCGAGTCAGGCCGCGGTTTCGCCGTCGTCGCCGACGAAGTGCGCAAGCTTGCCGAGCGCACGGGCAAGGCGACCAGCGAGATCAATGCGATGGTGGTAAGGATTCAGGAGGAGACGCACAACTCACTCACCTCAATGGATACCGCCGTGCACCAGGTCGACCGCGGGGTCGAGCTGGCTGGTGCGGCGGGTGCGGCAATCCGCAGCATTCGCGCGAGTGTCGACCAGGTGCTGGCGGTCGTGAACGAGATCGGCCGCGCCATCGAAGAACAGTCGATTGCCAGTCAGCAGATCGCGCAGCGCGTCGAGCAGGTTGCCCAGGCGTCGGAGGAGAACAACGTGGCGGCGAAGGGAACGGCCGGTGCCGCACAAACGCTCAGCGAATTGGCCGTTGGCCTGCGCGGTACGGTCGCTCAGTTCCGAACCTGAGCGCCGGATCGGCTGCTGGTCGACGCCTGGCTCAGGACAGTGGGCAGGAGAGTGGGCAGGAGAGCGTCAAAGGCCGGCCGCGTGTACCTCCCGCCCGGCGCGCGCTGACAGACGGGTCGTGCAGTCTGCCAGACGACGCCTGAACGTCTAGCCGCCGTAGTTCGCTTCGGCAAAGCGCCAGTTGGCCAGCTTGGCCAGGAAGGTCTCGACGAATTTTGGCCGCAGATTGCGGTAATCAATGTAATACGCGTGCTCCCAGACGTCGATGCAGAGGAGCGCCTTGTCGCCAGTGGTCAACGGCGTTCCGGCCGCTCCCATATTGACGATGTCGACCGATCCATCCGGTTTTCTGACCAGCCAGGTCCAGGCTGAACCGAAGTTGCCGACTGCTGACGCCTGGAAGGCCTTGGCGAAGTCGGCAAAACTGCCCCATTTGGCGTCGATTGCCGCGGCCAGCGCTCCGCTCGGAGCGCCACCGCCGTTCGGGCTCAGGCAATTCCAGAAGAAGGTGTGGTTCCAGATTTGCGCAGCGTTGTTGTAGATGCCGCCGGCGGGCGCCTTGGTGACAATCGCTTCGAGCTCGAGCGCTTCGTATTCGGTTCCCTTGATCAAATTGTTGAGATTGGTGACATAGGCCTGATGGTGCTTGCCATGGTGGAATTCAAGCGTCTCCTGCGACATGTGCGGGGCGAGCGCATCGCTGGCAAAGGGAAGTTGCGGCAACAGATGTTCCATTTGTCGTTCTCCGTGAGGGTCATTCGTTATGCGGGAAAGCAGGTGCTACAGGAAGATGAGACCAAACCAGCCATGCGCCAGCCGGACAGCGCATGGCACAGGCCAAAGCCGACCAGACCGACGTCGGGTCAAGCGCTACCGCTGTCCTCAGGTGGCGGGATTCTAGTCGGGGTGCCAAGCGCTGACAATGGTCCGACCATCAGGCGCCTGGCCGCTGTCGTGCTGCAGTGCCAGGACGCGCGCGGCGAAGCGTCCTCGCCCGAGGAAGACAGCGACGCGCTGCTTAGGTTCCAGCGCCCTGCTGTCATTCACCAGGCGCCCCTGCTCGTCGGCAACCATGGCGTAGCCGCGCGCGAGCACCGCCGTCGGGTTGAGATGGGCGAGGCCGTCGGCCAAGCGAGCAAGCTCGTTGTGCTTGTCGTGCACGGTCTTCTGGCGGGCGGCCACGAGGCGTTCGGCAATTCGCTCCAGCTCGGTACGCAGGCGCGTGGGATCGGGTCGGCTGATGAGCAGGCGGCGGCGGCCGTCGGCGAGCGCGCCAGTGGCTTGCGCAAGAGCTTGCCGCATGCCCAGCCGGAGGTCTTTGTGGTGCTGCTGGAGGATCTGGCGCCGACGCGCGACGAGGTCAAGCGGGTGTTGCAGGCGCCGGGCGAGCCAGTCGAGTTGCTGGCCATGCGCTTCGATCCGACGGGCAAGCGAGCGCTGCAGGCTTGCCCGCTGGGTCGCCAGGCGGGCGAGTAGCGCGCCTCGCTCGGGAACGGCCAGTTCGGCCGCCGCGGTCGGTGTAGGTGCGCGTTGGTCGGCGGCGAAATCGGCAATCGTAAAGTCGGTTTCGTGGCCGATTCCGCTGACTACCGGCAGCGGACTGGAACGGATGGCGCGCGCCACCGCCTCGTCGTTGAACGCCCAGAGGTCCTCCATGCTGCCTCCGCCGCGACAAACGATCAGGACGTCGCATTCGCCACGCTGACCCGCGCACTCGATCGCGCGGGCGATCAGCAGCCCGGCGCCTTCACCCTGCACCGGGCTTGGGTAGAGAACAATCCCGACCTGCGGCGCGCGTCGTTCAAGTGTGCTCAGCACATCACGCAAAGCGGCCGCTTGCGGCGAGGTGACGATGCCGACGCGCCGCGGGAAGGCGGGCAACGGCCGCTTGCCTGCGGGCGAAAACAGTCCTTCGCGCTCGAGTTTGTCCTTCAAGCGCAGGAAGCGCTCGAAAAGGCTGCCGGCACCCGCTTGGCGGGCCGCTTCGACATTGAGCTGGAAATCGCCGCGCGGCTCGTAAAGCGTGACCAGGACGCGCGCCTCGATGTGCTGACCGTTCTCGATTCGCCAGCCAAGGAGTTGCGCCCGGCTGCGGAACATGACGCAGCGGGCCTGGGCCGAACTGTCCTTGAGCGAGAAGTAGACGTGTCCGGACGCGGCGTAGCTGAGATTCGACACTTCACCAGCGACCCAGCAAAGCGGAAAGGCCGCTTCCAGCCGCTCGCGCGCCAGGCGATTGAGCAGCGAAATCGGAATCGGCGCGGTCGGCTGGGCGAGACTGGCGGCGTCTGGCAGGGTGTCGAACATTGGTGCATTGTACATTGGACGGTCTGCCGCCCATTGCCGATCCGGCAGCGTTCGCGCAGCTCCCTGCCCGACTTTTGGGCAGAGCGGCGAAGAGCCTTGTGGAATCGCAACTTAGCTGATTCACCAACAGGCTGAGCGAGCGCTTGTCCACAACCTGCCGGGATAGCTTGGCCGACTTGCCGACGGAGCGGGGCTTGCTGCCGGCGCTGACGCAGGCTAAAGTGCCACGTTTCTGTTGACATCCTTTGGGGAAAACCGTGTTTGCCATCGTACAGGCTGCTGGCTGGCCAATCTGGCCTCTGCTGTTGGCGTCGGTGATTGCCGTTGCCTTGATCATTGAGCGCTCGCTGGCCTTGCGGCGCGCCAGAGTCGTTCCCTCAGGCCTGCTCCAGAGGGTGGTCGCGGAATACCGGAAGAACGGCGCGAGCATGGCGATGGCCGACGAACTGGACGCGCATTCGCCGCTCGGACGCGTGCTCGGTGCAGGTCTGCGCAATGTCGGCAGTTCGCGCGATATCATGCGCGACGCCATCGAGGAAGTCGGCAGTGTCGTTGCGCACGATCTGCAGCGCTACCTGACGACACTCGGTACGATCGCTTCGATCAGCCCGTTGATGGGCCTGTTCGGCACCGTCGTCGGCATGATCGAAATCTTCGGCTCGCAGGCGCCGAGCGGCAGCAACCCGATCCAGCTGGCGCATGGGATCTCGGTGGCCCTGTACAACACCGGCTTTGGTTTGCTGATCGCGATTCCGAGCATGATCTTCTGGCGCCATTTCCGCGCGCTGGTCGACGGTTTCATCATCGAGATGCAGCAGCAGGCGGTACGCCTGGTCGAGGTTCTGCACGGCGAACGCTCGTCCTGAGACCGCCGATGAACTTCCGACGTGGGCGCAGCGGCGACGAGCCCGAGATCAATCTGATTCCGCTGATCGATGTCCTTCTGGTGATCATCATCTTCCTCATGTTGACCACCACCTATGCCAAGTTCTCCGGCCTCGAGATCAATCTGCCGACCGCCGAGGCCAGCAAACAGAACGAGCAACCAAACGAGATCAACGTGGTGGTGACCGCTGCCGGGCAGGTCCTGGTCAACAAGGCGCCGCTGGCGGCGGCGACTCCACCGACGATCAGCGAAGCCTTGCGGCGTGCCGCCGGCGAAGCCCGGGATCCAGTCGTGGTCATCAATGCTGACGCCAAGGCGACTCATCAAAGCGTCGTAGACATCATGCAGGCGGCGCAGAGCGCCGGCCTGGTGCGGATTTCGTTCGCCACGCAAGCCCCGCCCTGATGCTTTTCGGCGGCCTCGCGCAGCGTCTTGCGCGCTGGTGGTATGAACCTCGTCTGCGCGCGCCGCTTTATCTGCTGCTGCCGGTTGCCTCGCTTTATGGTGCTCTCGCCGGCCTACGACGGGTGGCCTATCGTTGCGGCTGGCTGCGCGCCTGCCGTCTGCCGGTACCGGTCATTGTCATCGGCAACTTGACCGTCGGCGGGAGCGGCAAGACGCCTCTTGTTCTCTGGCTCGTTCAGCGCCTGCGCGCCAGCGGCTGGCGGCCAGGGATCGTCAGCCGCGGTTACGGTGGGCGCAGCGGGCAGATCCTGGCGGTTGCGCCGGACTCGCCCTGCGCGCTCGTCGGGGACGAGCCCTTGCTGCTCGCCCGGCGCAGCGGCGTGCCGGTCTTCATTGGCCGCGATCGTGTGGCTGCCGCTCAGGCACTGCTCTCTGCGCACGCCGATTGCAACGTGATCGTCTCGGATGACGGCTTGCAGCACTATCGCCTGCAGCGCTCGATCGAATTGGTCGTCTTCGACGAGCGCGGCCATGGCAACTGCCGGCTGTTGCCGGCCGGTCCCCTGCGCGAGCCGCTGCGGCGGCTGCGCCAGGCCACTGCCGTGGTCTGGAACGGCGGCCTGCCCGAGGTCTTGCCGGATGCGGCGCAGGCGTTGCCAAATTTTGCCATGCGGCTGGTTGGCGAGCGTTTCGTGGCGGCGAACGGTGAGTTGCGCAGTTGCACTGCTGCCGACTGGTCGGGGCGCAAGATCTATGCGCTCGCCGGGATCGGCAATCCGCAGCGCTTTTTCCGGCATCTGGAGGCGCTCGGCCTGCAGGTGGACGCTCGCGCCTTTGCCGACCACCATCCTTACAGCGCTGCCGATCTCCTTTTCGCGCGCGATGGTGTCCTGCTGATGACCGAGAAAGATGCGGTAAAATGCGCCGCATACGTCTCCGCAGACGCCTGGGTGCTGCCGGTTGAGGCGGTCATCAGTGGCACTGAGCGTCACGCCGACCTGTTCGAGACGATACTGGAGAAACTCCATGGATGCTCGTCTGCTTGATATCCTCGTCTGCCCGGTGTGCAAAGCGAATCTCGAGTACCGCAAGGCGCAGTCGGAACTGGTATGCAAGCCTTGCAAGATCGCTTTTCCGATCCGCGACGGAATCCCGATCATGCTGCCGGATGAGGCGCGCGCGGTGACCGGCGAGGCGGATTGAAGCTGGCCGCTGGCGTGCCGTTCAAGGTCGTCATCCCGGCGCGCTACGGGTCAACACGACTGCCTGCCAAGCCCTTGCTGGATCTGGGCGGGAAACCGATGGTTGTGCGGGTCGCCGAGCGCGCGCTGCTCTCGACGGCGGATGAAGTGGTCATCGCGACCGACCATCCAGAGGTGCTGGCGGCCGCCGAGCGGCACGGCATGCGCGCTATCCTGACGGCTGCCGGGCACGCCACCGGCACTGATCGTCTGGCCGAAGTCGTCGAACGCTTCGCTTGGGACGATGAGACGATGGTCGTCAATGTGCAGGGTGACGAGCCGCTGATCGACCCGCAACTGATCGAACAGACCGCCGCGCGTCTGGCGGCGAGTGGCGCCGACATGGCAACGGTTGCCCACCCACTGAGCGATGCGGGCGATTTCTTCAACCCGAACGTGGTCAAGGTCGTCTGTGCTGCCAACGGCGATGCGCTGTACTTCTCGCGCGCACCGATCCCCTATGCCCGCGACCACTTCAGCAGCACAGCGGGCCGCCCGACGATTCCCTCCGGGATGCACGCTCTGAGGCATGTCGGGCTGTACGCTTATCGTGCCCGCTTCCTGCGCCGCTATTGTCACCTGGCGCCTTCACCGCTGGAGAATCTCGAAGCGCTTGAACAACTGCGCGCCTTATGGCACGGCTTCCGGATCAGCGTGCACCTTGCCGAGCACCTGCCGACGGCTGGCGTCGACACGCCGGAGGATGCACGTTTGATGCAGGATCGCTTCAAAAAGGTTTGACCGACGGCGCTTTTGCGGGTAAGTTTCCGCCTGTCGAGCACGACAACGTGCTGCCGGAGCCCACAAGTGCAAACTTAATTGCATGAACAATATGATAAATTGTTTGGTCTGATTGTTCCGAAGGCGAATCATGAGACTTATTCTGCTGGGCGCGCCAGGGGCTGGAAAAGGTACCCAGGCACAATTCATTCGCGAGAGATTTGGCATTCCGCAGATCTCCACCGGCGACATGCTGCGGGCGGCAGTGAAGGAGGGCACACCGCTCGGCGTCGAGGCAAAGAAAGTGATGGACGCGGGGGGGCTGGTTTCCGACGACATCATCATCCGGCTGGTGCGCGATCGCCTGCAAGCGGACGACTGTCACGCCGGCTATCTGTTTGACGGCTTTCCGCGCACCTTGCCGCAGGCGGAAGCGATGAAGATCGCGGGCGTAGCGCTGGATTACGTCCTGGAGATCGATGTTGCCGATCAGGAGATCATCGACCGCATGAGTGGCCGGCGGGTGCATCTGGCTTCCGGGCGGACCTATCACATCCGTTTCAATCCGCCGCGGGTCGACGGCAAGGACGACATTACCGGCGAAGATCTTGTTCAGCGCGATGACGATCGGGAGGAGACCGTCAGGAAGCGGCTGGAAATCTACCACTCGCAGACGAAGCCTCTGCTCGAGTACTACCGTAACTGGGCGGCCAGCGGCGATCCTCAAGCGCCGAAATGTCGCCGAATCGCCGGTGTAGGCAGTGTGGAGGAGATCAGGGTGGCGGCTTTCGCTGCTCTGCAATAGGGCGGTTGCCGTTCCGGTGGTCGTCGGCGCGCGCCGGCAGCCTCCGGGGCGACAGGTTGTGCACTTTGGGTGTGACGTTAAGCCGACCGGTGGGGGAATTTCCGCGCGGTCCGGGTAACTTTTGAGAGGGAGGTTGCTTATGTCGTCGTTTCTGATGTTCGCGCTGGTCTGCGCGGTCATAGCGGTCCTTTACGGAGCCGCCATGACGAAATGGATTCTCTCGTTGCCCGCCGGCAACCCGCGCATGCAGGAGATCGCCAAGGCGATTCAGGAAGGTGCTTCCGCCTACCTCGCCAAGCAGTATACGACGATTGCGCTGGTCGGCGCCGTGCTCTTCGTTGTCATCTGGTTTGCCCTCGGCAAGCTGATGGCCTTCGGCTTTCTGATCGGCGCCGTCCTGTCGGGCGCGACGGGTTTCATCGGGATGAACGTTTCGGTGCGCGCTAACGTGCGCACCGCGGAAGCGGCGCGTAGCGGCATCTCGGCCGCGCTCGGGGTGGCTTTCAAAGGCGGTGCGATTACCGGCATGCTGGTCGTCGGGCTTGGCCTCCTTGGCGTCGCCGGCTATTACGCCGTGCTCAAGGGCTCTGGCGGCGATCTGCAGCATAGCGTCGAACCGCTCGTCGGTCTGGCTTTCGGCGGTTCGCTGATTTCGATCTTCGCCCGGCTGGGCGGCGGTATCTTCACCAAGGGTGCCGACGTGGGTGCTGACCTGGTCGGCAAGGTGGAGGCGGGGATTCCGGAAGACGATCCGCGCAACCCGGCGGTCATCGCCGACAACGTCGGCGACAACGTCGGTGACTGCGCAGGTATGGCAGCCGACCTCTTCGAGACCTATGCGGTAACCGTCGTTGCGACGATGGTGCTGGGCGCGATGATGCTGAAAGGTGTTGTCGGTGCCAACGACAACCTGGTCGTCTATCCGCTGGTGCTCGGCGGCGTGTCGATTCTTGCTTCGATCATCGGCTGCTTCTTTGTCAAGGCTACCGATGGCGGCAAGATCATGAACGCCCTCTACCGCGGTTTGGCGGTCGCCGGGATCCTGGCGCTGATCGCTTTCTATCCGATCACGACGATGCTGCTCGGCAATGGCGTGACCCTGGCTGATGGCAGCCTGATCTCGTCGATGAACATCTTCTGGTCTGCGGCGATCGGTCTCGTTCTGACCGGGGTTCTCGTCTGGATTACCGAATACTACACGGGTACCGACTTTTCGCCGGTCAAGCGCGTTGCCGAAGCCTCGACCACAGGTCACGGGACGAACATCATCGCCGGCCTGGCCGTTTCAATGAAGGCCTGCGCGCTGCCGGTGCTCGCCGTCTGCGCGTCGATCTACCTCACCTACGCGCTGGCCGGCCTCTTCGGCATTGCCATCGCAGCGACATCGATGCTGTCGATGACGGGTATCATCGTCGCCCTCGACGCCTACGGGCCGATTACCGACAACGCCGGCGGTATTGCCGAGATGTCGGGATTGCCGAAGTCGGTGCGTGACGTGACCGACCCGCTCGATGCCGTCGGCAATACGACCAAGGCGGTTACCAAGGGCTATGCCATCGGTTCTGCCGGTCTGGCTGCGCTGGTCCTTTTCGCCGACTACACGCATGCGCTCGAGGTCAACTTCGGTGGTGGCCTGCGTTTTGACCTGTCTGACCACATGGTTATCATCGGCCTCTTCCTTGGCGGTCTGATTCCTTACCTGTTCGCCGCCATGGCGATGGAGGCTGTCGGCCGGGCGGCCGGCTCGGTGGTCATCGAGGTTCGTCGCCAGTTCAAGGAAATCAAGGGCATCATGGAGGGCAAGGCGAAGCCCGACTATTCGCGCGCGGTCGGTATGCTGACCGTTGCGGCGATCCGTGAAATGATCGTTCCGTCGTTGCTGCCGGTGCTCGTACCTGTTCTCGTCGGCCTGCTGCTCGGTCCGAAGGCGCTTGGTGGCTTGTTGATGGGAACGATCATCACCGGTCTGTTCGTCGCCATTTCGATGACGACCGGGGGTGGCGCCTGGGATAACGCCAAAAAGTATATCGAGGACGGTCACTTCGGCGGCAAAGGCTCGGATGCGCACAAGTCGGCGGTTACCGGCGACACCGTCGGCGATCCCTACAAGGATACCGCGGGGCCAGCGGTCAACCCATTGATCAAGATCATCAATATCGTCGCCTTGATGATCGTGCCGCTGATGGTTCCGGCGTCGCCGGGCAAACCGGCAGCGGCGGCACCGGCAGCGGTTGCGGCCAGCGCGCCGGCAGCGGCCAAGATTTACTTCGCGGTGGGTTCGGCTGACTTGCCGGCTGACGCGGCGACGACGCTGACGGAAATCGTTGCGCATGCCAAGGCCAACCCAGGCGCCAAGGTCGCCATTTCCGGCTTCCATGATCCGAGTGGCAGCCAGGCAGTCAACGAGGAAGTCGCCAAAAACCGGGCTAAAGCCGTGCGCGAAGGACTGAAGAATGTCGGCATCGCCGAAGACCGGATCGAGTTGAAGAAACCGCAGGTGACGACCGGAACTGGCGATGCGGCCGAGGCGCGTCGCGTCGAGGTGAGCATCCAGTAGGATCTCGCTGCGCGCTGTTGCTCGTATCTGCTCCACCGACTGGGGGGCTGCTCCGAAGCAGCAGCCCGGTCGCTCCGAGGAACTGAAGGCCGCTTGCAGCGGCCTTCAGTCTTTTTCGGGTTGGCAAACGGCGCGCCGCGTCGCCGCAGCCGCTTCCACCAGGCTGTCGGCGGCGAATGCCCAGCGTTGCGCGCTAGCCGGCGAGCGACGGATTGAGCGTGTAAGTCCCGACCAGGCTCGCTTCAGCCAGAATGTGCCCGCGCATTGCTGCACGCACTTCGTGCCCGGTTGATCTGCCGGCGCAGTCGAGACGCTCGAGGTCAAGTGCAAAGACCGTGAAAACATAGCGATGGACGATTTCATCGTTCCACGGCGGGCACGGGCCGTCGTAGCCGAAGTAATCGCCGCGCATGTCATTGTCGTTGGCAAACCAGCCGCTGTAGTCGTTGATTCCTTGGCGAGCGCCGAACAGGGCATGCGGGCCGGCCTTGCCGCGTGGTGTCACTTCGCTCGAGAAGCTTCCCGCCGCGATCTCGCCGAGTGTCGCCGGCAGGTCAAAGAGAACCCAATGGAAGAAGTCGACGCGCGCGAGCGACGCGGGAACCGTGCGTCCCTCCTGATTGACGTCATCGCCTTTGCTCGGCACGTCCGGGTCGTGGCAAATGATCGCGAATGAACGCGTCCCCGCTGGCACATCGTGCCAGGCGAGGTGCGGGTTGAGATTTTGGCCAAGGCAGACATGGTGTTCGGGATCGCGAATGCAGAAGGCGAATTCCCCCGGGATCGGCTGGCCGTTGGCAAGACTGTTGCTGATCAGTTTCATGGTTGTTCCTCCAGGTTGTTCATGCGGATTTCACTCGGCCGCCCGACGTCTGAAATCGCTCAGGCGGAAACCTGCGACCCATAGTGTAGCGAAATAGACCGTCGCCCCGAAGCTTACGACGAGCGAAAGGCGCAGCAAGCGCTGAGTCAGACCCCAGGTCAACCAGTCGTTGTTGGTGCCAGCGGAAAACCAGAGCGCTGCCGCCATTGCCAGCAGTGCGAGGACCAGTTTGCTGACGAATGCCAGCCAGCCAGCCAAGGGCGAGTAGATGCCCTGGCGGTGCAGGCCGCGGTAGAGCAGCGCGGCGTTCAGGCAGGCGGCCAGACCGATGGCCAGTGCCAGTCCGGCGTGTCGCAGCCAGGGGATCAGCAGCAGGTTGAGAAGCTGTGTGACGAGGAGGCAGAGCAAGGCGATACGGACCGGCGTTCGCACGTTCTGGCGGGCGTAGAAGCCGGGTGCCAGCACCTTGACCAGAATCATTCCGAGCAGGCCGACACTGTAGGCGACGAGCGCCTCGCGGGTGCGCATGACATCGTCTGGGGTGAAGGCGCCGTGATGAAAAAGCGTTGTGACCAGCGGGACGGCAAGCATGGCGAGCGCCAGAGCAGCGGGTGCAGCGAGCAGAAAGGTCAGTCGCAGACCCCAGTCGAGCAGTTCCGAGTACTCCTTGTGCCGCCCGCTGGCGTGCGACTTGCTCAGCGAGGGCAAAAGGATGGTGCCCAGCGCGGCGCCGAGCAGCCCGGCCGGAAACTCCATCAGCCGGTCGGCGTAGTACAGCCAGGAAACGCTGCCGGTATTCAGGAAAGAGGCGAAGATACTGTTCAGCAGCAGGCTGACCTGAGCCACCGAAACGCCGAGCAAGGCCGGCGCCATCAAGCGGAAGATGCGCCGCACGCCGGCATCCTGCAAGCTCAGGGAAAACCGCGGCAGCATGCCCAGGCGGGCGAGACTGGGAATCTGGAAGACGAGTTGCAAAGCACCGCCGAGAAAAACTCCCCAGGCAAGTGCGATGATCGGCGGGTCGAAATAGGGCGTTGCGAACAGCGCCATCAGAATCAACGACAGATTGAGCAAGACCGGCGTGAACGCGGGGATGGCGAAGCGGCTCCAGGTATTCAGGATACCGCCCGCGACGGCAACCAGCGACATGAAGAGAATGTAGGGAAAGGTGATGCGGGTCAGTTCGACGGTCAGGGCGAACTTGCCACTGTCGGCAGCAAAGCCGGGCGCCGAGATATAGACGAGAATCGGTGCGGCAAGCATGCCGAGCAAGGTGACGGCGAAGACGACGAGGAAGAGCAGGCTGACCACACGGTCCACCAGCTGGCGCGTTTCGCTTGCGCCGTAACGGTTCTTGTACTCACCGAGGACGGGTACGAAAGCCTGTGAGAAAGCGCCTTCGGCGAACAGCCGGCGGAGCAGGTTGGGCAGCTTGAAGGCGACGAAAAAGGCGTCGGTCAGCATCCCGGCGCCAAAGGTACGGGCAATCACGAAATCGCGCACGAAACCAAGAATGCGCGACAACAAAGTCATGCTGCTGACCGTGGCGAGGCTTCTGAGCAGATTCATTCACTTTCCAGGCTGGGTTGCGCAAGGGCTGGCTTCGCCCTTGCGGCCGGTGGAGCGCCTGCCACAACCAGGAGGCGCGGCTTCCTCGACAGGCACCCGCGGTGGCCGATGGGACAAGCCCCTGGCGGCTGCCCGGCGAGTCCCGTCACCTTATCGTTACATCAGCACGATGTCGTACTGTTCCTGCCAATAGCTCGGCTCGGCTTGCAGCGATATCGGTTTGCCGATGAAATCGGAGAGCATCGCCAAGCCTTGCGATTCCTCGTCAAGGAAGCGGTCGATCACTGCCTGACTGCCCAGCACGCGATACTCGCGCGCGTTGAACTGACGCGCTTCGCGCAGCAGTTCACGCAGGATCTCGTAGCACACTGTGCGCGCTGTCCGCACTTCGCCGCGGCCGCCGCAGGTCGGGCACTCCTCGCAAAGCACGTGTGCCAGCGATTCGCGTGTGCGCTTGCGCGTCATTTCGACGAGTCCGAGCGCGGTGAAGCCGTTGACCGTCAGCCGTGTGTGGTCGCGCGCGAGCGCCCGGTTGAACTCGGCAAGCACCGCTGTACGGTGCTCGTCGCTCTCCATGTCGATGAAGTCGATGATGATGATGCCGCCGAGATTACGCAGGCGAAGCTGGCGCGCAATGGTCTGAGCTGCTTCGAGGTTCGTCTTGAAGATGGTGTCATCGAAGTTGCGTACGCCAACGAAGCCCCCGGTGTTGACGTCGATGGTGGTCATGGCTTCAGTCTGATCGATGATCAGATAACCGCCGGACTTGAGGTCGACTCGCCGCGCCAGCGCTTTCTGAATTTCGTCCTCGACGCCGTGCAGGTCGAAGAGCGGCCTTTCGCCAGTGTAATGCTGCAGCAAGGGTGCTACGGTAGGGGTGTACTCGCTGGCGAAAGCGGTCAGCCGCTGGAAGTTCTCGCGCGAGTCGATGACGATGCGCGTCGTTTCCGGATTGACGAAGTCGCGCAGAACACGCTGCGCCAGCGACAGTTCCTGGTAAAGCAGTGCGGGCGGAGCGGCGGACGCCGACTGCAACTGGATATCGCGCCAAATCTTGCGCAGGAACTCGATGTCCTTGGTCAGCTCGCTTTCGCTCGCATTCTCGGCCATCGTTCGCACGATGAAACCGCCGGTTTCTTCACCCGGTACCAGGCGGCCAAGTCGTTGGCGCAGCGCTTCCCGTTCCGACTCCTTCTCGATGCGCTGCGAAATTCCGATGTGTCGGTCCTGCGGCAGGTAGACCAGCATGCGTCCGGCGATCGATACCTGCGTCGACAGGCGCGCGCCCTTGCTGCCCATCGGATCCTTGATGACCTGTACGACGATGCTTTGCCCTTCGATGAGCAGGCGTTCGATCGGTCGAAGGGGTTCGTCGCCGGAGCGCGGTTCGCGGATGTCGGCAACGTGCAGAAAAGCCGTTCGGTCGAGACCGATGTCGATGAACGCCGATTGCATGCCAGGCAGAATCCGGGCAATTCGTCCCAGGTAGACGTTACCGACGAAGCCGCGACTGGCGCTTCGTTCGATGTGCAGTTCCTGCGTGACGCCTTGGTGCATGACGGCGACGCGCGTTTCCTGAGGCGTAAAGTTGATCAGGATCTCTTCGGGCATAAGCGAAATTGTCGGGACAATGCAGGTAAGATGACAGTTTGCTGCATTTTACCCCGGCGGCCACGCTGTTCGGGAGTTTGCCAGCGGCGGCCGATTCCGGCAGAGCGGACCGCAACCTGCTCTCTTCCCGCTCGCCAGCCGCATGGTCCTGATATCGTTGCAATGAACTCGGCGAGCACCGCTCATCTCCTGGTTGATGTTTCGGCGCACGGCCTGGGCCACCTGGCACAGGTGGCGCCCGTCCTGAACGCGCTTGGCGGGCGTCTGCCGAACCTGCGCATTTCGGTGCGCAGCGGCCTGTCGTCCGGGCAACTGCGCGCACGCATAGCACCCGCCTTTACCCACCTGCCCGGGGCGAGCGATTTCGGCTACGTCATGCGCGATGCGACGCGCGTCGATCTTGCCGCGACGGCGCTCGCCTATCGGCGTCAGCACGCAGAATGGGAGCAGCTCCTTGCTCGCGAAACCGCTTTTCTCGCTGCGCTAAAGCCCGATCTCGTACTCAGTGATGTCGCCTATCTGCCGCTGGCTGGCGCGCAGCGCGCGCGCCTTCGGTCGATTGCCATGTGCTCGCTCAACTGGGCCGACCTCTTCGCGCATTTCTTTGCCGGCGAAGCCTGGGCCGCCGCGATTCATCACGAAATGCTGGCTGCTTACAACAGCGCCGAAGTATTCCTGCGCCTGACGCCCGCGATGCCGATGGTCGACCTCGCCAAGCGGCGCAGCATTGCTCCGGTGGCTGCCATTGGTCGCTCTCGCCGTGGCGAATTGCGCGAGAAGCTTGGCTGCGCAGCAGACGAACGCTTGCTCCTGGTGGCTTTTGGCGGCTTCGACAAGCGCTTGCCAATTGCCGGCTGGCCGCCTGCCGGCAAGCTGCGCTGGCTGGTGCCGCAGGCCTGGTGCTGCGAACAGCCCGGTATTTCACCGCTGGAAAGCCTCGGCCTTGCTTTTACCGACCTGATCTGTTCGGTCGATGCCGTGCTCACCAAACCCGGCTACGGCACATTTACGGAGGCTGCCTGCAACGGTACGCCAGTGCTTTACCTCCGACGCGAGAATTGGCCCGAGCAGGAACCCCTGATCGACTGGCTGGAAAGCAACGCGCGCTGTCGGGCAGTGGACGAATCCGAAATGAGTGCGCTTGCCATCGCCAGCGTCGTCGATGAACTGTCGCGCCAGCCCGCGCCGCCCATCCCACCGGCCGGAGGTGCCGACGAAGCGGCGGCGATCCTGGCCGAATGCTTGTCCTGATCGGTCGTCGCTGTAGCTGGCGCGAACCGGCGGCGCCTACTTGCCCCGCTTCCGGGTACCGGGCTTGTCGCTTGCTGCGCCTGCCGGCTCGGCAAGCTTCTCGACCACCGACAGCGTCGAATGCATGCGGCCGTTGTCGGTTTGTTTGCCGTCACGGAACTCGCCTTCCCAATAGTCGCCGGTCGTCCAGGTCAGGCGACCAAAACCGTGGCGGTTGCCGCTGACCCAGGCGCCAATGTATACGTCGCCGTTGCGCACCGTATAACTGCCCGTTCCGTGTGGTTCGCCGTCCCTGAACGTACCTTCGTAGCGGTCACCGTTGGTGTAGTACATGACGCCCTTGCCGTTGATCATGTCGTCGGCCCACTCGCCCTCATAGCGCTGCCCGTTGCCCCAGGTAAAGATGCCCTTGCCGTGCTTCCTGCCGGAGACCATTGTTCCTTCGTAGCGATCGCCGTTGACCCACTCGATGGTTCCTTCCCCGGTCATTGCGCCGGATGAGCGGTCGAGCGACAGGCGGCCGGTGGCGGTGAAGGCATCGGTCTTGATGACCCGCTCCTTGCTCTCAAGCATCGGGTCGCTTTTGCTGACGGCGACGACGGGCGGCGCTTCGGGTTGGGCGGGGGTCGGCGTCACGGCAGCCAAGGTTTCCACCCGGGCCGGGGCGGGCGTTGATACTGCTGGCGGCGAGCTTTCTACCGCCGTTGGCGGCGGCTTCGCGCTGCTCGTCGGGCTGACCACAGGGCCGGCCTCGCCGCCGCTAGCGCCGTTCTGGCGTGTCGGCGCGGCTGCCTGCTTGACCTCCTGAACCTGCGCCGGCGCGGCGGCGACCGGCAGCGGGCGGACGGCGATCGGCTGTACACTCGCCGCCGACGGACGGGAAAGCGGCATGAAGTAGAAATCGCCGGTCATTGATGACGATTCCCAAGGGATCTGGCCATCGCGCGTAGCTTTTGCAACTTCGCGCCGGACGTTCTTGAACACCTGCTCGATGGTCAGGCCGGGCACCTGCAATTGCTTCAGAAGCTCCTGCGTGTACAGTCCGTTGCGGCCTTCGCCGTCGGCCGCGGTGCGTCCCGGGGCTGTCGCATAGGCGATCAGGCTGCCCTTTGGCGCCTCCATTTGCGCCAGCCCGGCTGCGCCCACGCTGCGATTCGCTCGCCGTTCAAAGGGGTTGTTGCGGCAGGCGTCGAGAATGACGACGTTCAGTTCGCTGGTGCTCAGCTGGTCGAGTACCCCGTCGACGTCAACGGACTCGACGCGCACGGAGGACTCGCTCTTGATCTCTGCGTCGATCGGAATGAGATAGTTCTTGCCGCGAACCTGCATGCCATGGCCCGCGTAGTAGAACAGGGCGACCGTATCCAGCGTCAGCCGCTCGCCGAACTTGGCGATCGCCCGGTTCATTTCCTTCTGCGTCGCATCAAGCGCGACGATGACCTCGAAGCCGGTCCGTTGCAGCGCCGCTGCCATGTCGCGTGCGTCATTCACCGGGTTGTACAGCGGGGCTTCCTTGTACTTGGCGTTGCCGATCACGAGTGCCACACGCCGCTCGACCGCCAGCGCCGCCGAGCATTGAGCGAGTGTCAGCACAAGCAGGATTGCCTGGAAGACTTGTCTTAGCATCATCATCAGAAACACCGTTTATCACCACACGTCCAACGGCGGCGCGCAAGCGGCCGACCCGATGACCCGTATCTTCCCCCGTCCCGACAGCCCTTCCCATCGATGACGCGCCGCACGCGGCAGGCGGACGCCTCGCGCCCAGCATCCAGATACATTCTATATTAGCTCGGAAGCTATCAAGCGACATCGGACAACAATTGACCGGTGCACGTGCGATTGTGCACACTTAACGGCAAAAATGTCCAACGCTCGCCGGCGGAAAGCGCTTTCGCTGGTGCCCGGGGCGCGCATCCGTGCTTCCCGGTCTCCCTCAAGAGGAGCCTTGCCGAGACCCCCTGGCGCACAATCCTTGCGTTTTGTAAACAGATATTTGCTGGAAGTTCGCAAAAGATGTCTCAAGAACGGCAACGGATGACCGTTTGAGGAGACATAGCCGGCAACAGCCGAACGTCCAACGGAGCAGGAAAAGTGTTCAAGCACACCGAACTTCCCCCGGTTGATTCATCGAGGCGCCTTTCGCGCCGACTTCACTGGCGTCACACGGATGCGGCGAGCGCTTTTCGTCCGCCCGGCAGCGATGCGGCGGGTCATCGCGGTCAGCGCCATCTGGTCCATGCAGCGCGCGTCGGCTTGACCAGAACCGAGAGTGTCGTGCTCGAACTGCTGGCCGCTGAAGCGCGCATTGGCAAGCTTGAACAGGCGCTGCAGGAGGCCCGGGCGGCGGCACACACCGATGCCTTGACGGGAGCGCTCAACCGGCGCGGCTTCGAGGAGGCGTATCGCCGCGAGGCGGCGCGCGCACAGCGCAACGGACGTGATCTGGCGCTGGCCCTGATCGACCTGGACGATTTCAAACGCTTGAACGATACCTTGGGACACCACGCCGGTGACCTGGCGCTGGTTCATCTCGTGAGCAGTCTGCGCGCCGCGCTGCGTCCATCCGATGTCGTCGCTCGTTTCGGCGGCGAGGAGTTTGTCGTTCTCCTGCCCGACACCGCGCTGCCCGAAGCGACTGCCGTCATCGCCCGGGTGCAGCGGCAGTTCGCCACCGGCTGGATGGCGAATCGAAAAGTCGCCCTGACCTTCAGCGCCGGTGTCGTCGTGCGCGGATTCGACGAGATTCTGGAGAAGGCCTTGCGCCGCGCCGACAAGGCGACATATGCGGCCAAGCGCGCCGGAAAGAACTGTATCATCCCCGCTTGAGCTACCGCTCAGTGGCTGGCACGCAATCGGGTTCGCCGGCCATGGTAGACTGCCTCTTCACCGGAACAGCGCGGCTAAACCGACGGTCATCCTCATCATGCGCTATCTCTCGACTCGTGGTCATCCTTGGTCCAGCCCGGCTTTCCCCGGACCGGCATTCAGCGACATCCTGCTTGCCGGTCTGGCTCCCGATGGCGGTCTGTACGTGCCGGAATCGTATCCCCTGGTCAGTCGGGCCGAGTTGGATGAATGGCGAGCGCTGAACTACGCTGATCTTGCCAGCGCCATTCTGGCGAAGTTCGTCGACGATATCCCGCCTGCCGATCTGGCGTTGCTGACCCGGCGAACATATACCGCGCAGGTGTATGGCAACGGGCGGGTTGCGGCGCGAGCGCCCGAGGTCGCTCCGCTAAGCTGGCTGATTCCGCCGGGGCGCTTCGGTCAGGAGGGGGGGCTGGCGCTGCTCGAACTGTCGAACGGTCCGACGCTGGCCTTCAAGGATATGGCCATGCAATTGCTTGGCCATCTATTCGAGTATGTTCTGGCCCGGCGCGGCGAGGAGATCAACATCCTCGCGGCCACCTCCGGCGACACCGGATCGTCGGCGGAGTACGCGATGCGCGGCAAGCATCGCGTGCGCGTTTTCATGCTCTCGCCGCACGAGCGGATGAGCGCCTTTCAGCGGGCGCAGATGTACTCGCTGCAGGACGCCAACATCTTCAACATCGCCGTGCGCGGCGTCTTCGACGACGCGCAGGATATCGTCAAGGCGGTTGCCAACGATCTGTCATTCAAGGCGCGCTACAAGATTGGCGCGGTAAACTCGATCAATTGGGCGCGCGTTGCGGCGCAGGTGGTGTATTACTTCAAGGCTTATCTGGCCGCTACTGGTGAGCCGTCCGCGGATGCCGTTCAGGCGGTCGATTTCGCCGTTCCTTCGGGGAATTTCGGTAACGTCTGTGCGGGCCATATTGCGCGCATGATGGGCTTGCCGATTCGTCGGCTGGTCGTGGCGACGAATGAAAACGACGTTCTCGACGAGTTCTTTCGTACCGGCATCTATCGGCCGCGACCCACCGGCGAAACCTGCCAGACTTCGAGCCCGTCGATGGACATCTCGAAGGCGTCGAATTTCGAGCGCTTCGTGTTCGATCTCGTTGGCCGCAATCCAGCGACGATTCGTCAGTTGTGGGAAGCCGTGGACGCCGGCGGCAGCTTCGACTTGTCGTCCTCGCCCTGCTTTGAACGTCTGCCCGAGTTTGGTTTTGTCTCTGGCCGGAGCACGCACGCCGACCGCCTGGCGACGATCCGGCAGGTCTACGAAAACTACGGCCTGATCATAGACCCGCATACTGCCGATGGCCTGAAGGTCGCTTGCGACTTGCGCACCGCCGAAACGACGATGATCGTACTGGAGACCGCGCTGCCAACCAAGTTCGAAGAAACGATCAGCGAGGCGCTGGGTTGCACACCGCCGCGCCCCCCCGCGTTGCGAGACCTCGAAAGCCTTCCGCAAAGGGTAGAAGTCGTAGACGCCGATCCGCAAGTGGTCAAGCGTTTCATCGAACGACACGTCACCTAGCGCGACTCGCTGAGGCGTCAGCGGCGGCCGGTCGCCGGCAGACGCTCATTCGTCCGGGTTCGGCTCCGGTTCGATCGACAGGATATCGACGCTGGTCGTTTGCTCGTCAATTTGGGTGCTGGTGACTTCGCGGACGACAATGTTTTCCCCCTCGATGACCAGGACCTGGCGACTCCGCCGCTTGGCAAGCGCCCCTGAGGCCGTGACCAGCAGCTTGACCGGCCGCAGGCGCGGAATTTCGGGTAGCAGCAGCACGCGCAGGTACTGCGTACCCAGCGTGTCGGAAGGTTGTGCAAGGACGGCCGAGACGGCGCTTGGCGCAAGAATCTGCAGGCCGAGTTCCAGGTGCTCGGGATTTTCCGAGAGCGCCCAACGAACGATACAGATTTGCCATTCACTTTCCGATCCCGTGCGCACTGCGACGACGCCGCCGACCGTAAGGGCGCCCGTCTTCCCTGAAAGATGCATTACCGCATAGCCTTCGGCGCTTTCGTTGGTAATCATCCAGGTCGATAGCTCGCTTGCCGTCGGTTCGCCTTTTCGGCAGACCTGCCACAGGTTGTCCAGCCCGGCTGCCAGCAGCGTGCGCGTATTCTGTCGTCGCCGCTGGAAGCGACGTTTACCCGAACCGCTCCAGCGAGCGACCAGGCGACGAAGTACGCCGAGCCCGGCCGGCGTCTCGGCAAAATCGGAAAGGTCCAGGCGGCGCGCCGGAGTGCCTGCTTCAAGCGCATTGATCTGGTTCCTGATCAGCAGGCACAGGCGGGCGCAGGAGAAGTACTCGATGGGCTGCGCCTGGGGTGTGGCCTTGCGTTGCGACGACGCAGCCGGCAGGTCGCGCGTCGGATCGATCCAGAATGTACCGGGGCTGCCGGCCGAGGCCGCTGTTGTCGGCTCGAGGTGATCGGCAAAGCGCTCGAAATACGAGGCAAGAAAAACGACCTCCGGCGGCGTCAAGGACGCTGGATGGGCGCAGCCGAGAAGAACAGCCGCGTGATAGACGTGCTGCAGGCTGCTGTCGAGACCGTCCGGCACCGCAGCTGCCAGATGCAGCCGTTGTGCCGTTGCATACGTTTGATGCAGTTGCTGCCAGGTGCCGACGCGCGGCGGCGCGGCAATCAGGTGGCAGACAATCAACTGCTGGGCAGACGCCTGCAAACTTCGCCAGAGGGCCAGCGTCGGTGACAGGCTGGGGTGGTGAACAGACGGCTGGTGCTCTGGATCGAGTTGCTCGACGAGGGCGAGCGTCTCGTCGGCCATCACCTGCAGCAGGTCGACGATGCTGCGGACCAGCCGGCGGGTTTTCGCTGCAACCGGCAAGGCACGCTCGGTGAGCGTCGGCAGCAGTCCGGCGACCACGCCTGAAGCACGGGCGTACAAGCCATCGAGGGCCACCGCCTTCTGCTGTAGCGCGCCCGGCGCCTGGCGCAAGCCGGTCAGGTGCGCACGCAGCGTTGGCAGCTCCTCGGCGGGGTGCGGTGCCGACGGCGACTCAAGCCACTTCAGGATGGCCTGACTGTCGGCCGGCGTGCCGGCGGCGTGGTAATCATTCGGGGCGGTTTTCGTCATCGGGCTAACTGCCTTGTGGCCTGGCGTCCTTGCGCCGGCAAGTCTGCCCTGCCGCGCGCGGCGGTGGAGAGAAAGGACTGCCGGGCAGTCCAAGTTGCTCGTCATGAAACCAGGGCATGTTGACTGGCTACTCCCATTTTCTGGAATTATACCCGCCTGACAGCTCGCCTGCGCGAGCGGTTCCGCCGCTTGACCGACGGCAGGACTGAATTCAGTCGATCTCGCCCGCCTCCTGCCTTCTTGCTATAATCCGTCCTTTTTCCTCGATTTGGAAGAGGCTCCCATGGTTGTTATTCGTCTGGCTCGTGGCGGCGCAAAGAAGCGTCCCTTCTACAATATGGTGGTAGCTGACGGACGGGCGCGGCGTGACGGCCGGTTCATCGAACGGATCGGTTTCTACAACCCGCTCGCTGCCGAGAAGGAGCAGGGATTGTACGTCTCCGCGGATCGTCTGGCCTATTGGCAACAACAGGGGGCGCAGCCGTCGGCGACCGTCACGCGGCTGCTCAAGCAGTCTGCCGCCAAGGCGGCGGCCTGAGCCTTGCCCCTTGTCTCGGCTGGCGACGACGGTGCGCGGTCGGCGCAGACTGACGACGGCGCGCCGGCCGATCTGGTCGTTCTGGGGCGGGTAGGCGCTGCCTATGGGGTGCGCGGCGCCGTGCATGTCCAGCCCTTTGCCGACGATCCGGCAGCGTGGTCCGATCTGCCGCAGTGGTGGCTGGGCCGCGACGCCGGTGAACCGCAAGAGTGGCGGAGTTTTCGTCTGCGTCGCTGCATGCTGCGGGGTGACCGCCTGCTCGCCTGCCTGGACGGGGTGAGCGATCGGACCGCCGCCGAGGCCTTGCGCGGGCTGCTCGTCGGTGTCTCCCGGCAGGCCCTGCCACCGACCGCAAACGACGAGTACTACTGGGGCGACCTGATCGGCCTGAAGGTGATCAATACCCGGGGAGCTCCGCTCGGTCGCGTGCTGGGGCTGCTCGAGACTCCGGCCAACGCCGTCTTGCGCGTGGGTGATGGGGTTGGCGAGGAGCGCTTGTTGCCTTTTGTCGGAGCCGTCGTGCTCGAGGTCGACCTCGCCGGGTGCTTTCTGCGGGTAGACTGGGAAGCCGACTGGTGAGCCCGGTGGAACTGCCGAAGGCGTCTGGCAGCCCGTTGCTGATCGATGTCGTGACGCTGTTTCCCGAGATGTTCGGCGTCTTGTCGCAAGGCGGCGTCGCCCGCAGGGCGCTGCTTGCCGGCGCCTGGTCCTTGCATCTTTGGAACCCGCGTGATTTCACGCGTGATCGGCACCGCACCGTCGATGACCGTCCTTTTGGCGGAGGCCCGGGAATGGTGATGATGCCGGGGCCGCTGGCGCAGGCAATCGCGGCTGCCCGGCAGCGGCAACGGGATGTCGGCGGCCGCACCAGCCGGGTCATCTGTCTGTCGCCGCAGGGGACGCTGCTGACCCATCAGCGGGTGCTACAGTTGGCGCAGCGCGAGAGCGCACTGGTGCTGGTTTGCGGGCGTTACGAAGGAATCGACGAGCGGCTGATCGAGGCGTGCGTCGATGAGGAAATTTCGATCGGGGATTTCGTGCTCTCGGGCGGCGAGATCCCGGCGCTGGCGCTGATCGATGCGGTGGTCAGGC
>ERZ761603.447-NODE-447-length-35245-cov-15.114834_pt1 | contig 35245 bp, 21 predicted proteins | sample MGYA00511879_ERZ761603 | MGnify/ENA primary metagenome ERZ761603 (study PRJEB28899, sample SAMN02850040) | bioreactor sludge metagenome | biome: EBPR Sludge; feature: EBPR Bioreactor; material: flocular biomat | place: Australia: Thorneside Wastwater Treatment... | reverse complement strand
CTGGGGTGGGTGCTGCTGCGATGGCCGTACGTTCAAGTGCTCGGCGGCGCGGTCTATGTGATCGCGTTGCCGCTGGGCGTTCTTGGTGTGGTGGTTCTCCTGGGCCTGCTGCTGGGCGGGTGGATGCTCGTCCCGGCCGTGGCGTGCGAAGGTTCGGACTGGATCGACGGGGTCCAGCGCGTGTACGCCTACGCCGTGGCGAGGCCGGCGCGTTTGGCGGCGTATCTCGTCGTGCTCGCGATCGCCGGAGTTCTCTGTATCGGCGCCGCCTGGGTGGTGACCCATCTGATCGCCGGTTTCACGTTCCGCGCTTCGATGTTGTGGCTGCCGGACACGACCGCCGCGAACCTTTCGGGACGCACGCTCTGGATGCACCAGGCAGCGGACGCGAGCGATGCAGCGGACGCGATCGCCGACACCGATGCGGGCGGGTCCGCCGCACGCGGACTAGTCGGATTCTGGACCAGGCTCCCGCTGTGGCTCGCGCTGGGATACGCGGCGAGTTATATCTGCTGCGCCGGCACCGTGCTGTACCTGACCATGCGGCGCGTCTGCGACGGGCAGGATATCGGCGAGTTGTGGAAGCCGGGGATGATCCCCGGCACGGGCGCTCCTGTCAGCCCCGAAGGTGAAGAGGGCGATGATGAGTGACCGGTTTCGATGATGCACGGGAACGCATTTTCTCCGCACGGACACGTCGAGGGCTCGGACGCGAGGGATCGGGCCGTGAGGGTGGCCGGTGAACTCGCTGAACGGGGAGTTGGAAGTGTGGAACTGCGAGCACGCGGCGTATCACGTGTGCTCGCCGCGCGTGTCACCGACCTCCCCGGGGAACTGCTCGGAGCGGTGCGTGGCGAGTTGATCGTTCATTCGCTCGGGGTGAAAGTCGTTTTCGACGAATCAGGAGCCTCGTGGGAGCGGCTCGACGGGGAGCAGGTCTGACTGCGCCAGCACAGCCGGGAGTGCATCGAGAGGGCAAGCTCGAACGAGTGTGCATTCACCGACCGCGGTGCGCCGAAGATCGGTGAGGTACCCCCCGCACCCCAGGGACGATCCGAGATCCCGCGCCAGAGATCGGATGTAGGTGCCTTTGCCGCAGTCGACGGAGAGACGCAGCGTCGGCCAGTCGTACCCGTTGATCCGGATCGCATGGACAACGACCGCACGTGCCGGGATCGCAACTTCTTTCCCCGCGCGGGCCAGGTCGTAGGCCCGTTGGCCATCGATATGAACCGCCGAAAACGCCGGCGGGCACTGCATGATCGTTCCGACAAAGCGGGGCAGCACGGCCTCGATATCGGCGGGCCCGGGGATTCGTTCCGGAATCACCGCGGTGAACGTGCCCTCCGCATCGTCGGTCGATGAGATGCCCGACAGGTCGATCACCGCGTCGTAGGCCTTGGGCTGCCCCATGAACTCAGAGACGCGCTTGGTCGCGCTCCCGACCAGCACCACGAGCACGCCAGTGGCGAGAGGGTCGAGGGTTCCCGCGTGGCCAACCTTGATGCGTTTGGGCGCACCGCCGCGGCGAAGACGGGCGCGGATCGCGGCACAGACCTGCATCGATGTCGGGCCTTTGTGCTTGTCGATGATGAGCAGCCCCGATGGGGTCGGAACCTGCGGCCGCATCGGATCTGTCATGGTCGTGCCTCCGCGATGGCGACCAGAACGCGTTGGCCCTTGGAGTAGTTGAACCCCAGCGTGCCGCCGAGCGATTTGAGTTCCGGCCTGCGGTTCAGGAGTCGTTCCTCGATCACGATCAACGCGCCAGGATTTCGTTCGAGCCATGCGGCGAGATCCCCCTCCCGCACGCGCCGGGCCCGGCCACGGGTCTCGAAGATCAGGCTGTCTTCTTCAAAACCAACAGCGGCGATGGGCCGAGCGGCCGCCGGATCGTGCCGGGAGAGCAGTCCCACCACCGAGCGCGAGGTCCAGATCATCGGGAGTCGGGGCAAGCCGGCGCAGATCAGCATGCCTCCCACTCCGGCAAGGGCGATGCCGCCCGTGTGCATCGCGGTCAACCCGCGGGCGAGCCAGGAACGACGCGTCCACACATAGAACAGCGCCGCGGTCGGCACGCCGAGCAATCCCGCGGCCGCGCCGAGCAGCGGGCGGCTGTCGCTGCGCAGTGAGTACGCAAAGACGGCTACACCAGCGCTCGCAAAGACCACCGCGCCCAGCATCCACGCCCTCGCCGCGAACTTGCCCCACCAGGTCGAGAAGACCCGCCGCGTCAGCAGCCGCGGGCGAAGCACGAAGCGTGCGGCCAGAAGGGCGAGCGCCGGGTAGAGCGGCATCGTGTAGTGCGGCAGTTTGGTGGCCACAATCTCGAACATGATCCAGGAAGGCCCGGCCCACGCGATCAGGAACCACTCCGGGCGGGCGGGGAGGGATCGGGTGCATGGCGTCAGGCGGAACGCTCGCCACCACCCTTTCACGGTCAGCACCAGGGCGGCCCCGAGGCACAGGCACCCGGGGAAAAGCAGCACCCACACAAGCAGCGTGTGAAACCCGGGCGGGCCGGCATGCCCCTCCATCGGCGATAAGGCACGCCCGAGCGTCTCATCTATCGCAGTACGCGTCAGCACATCCGAACTCACCCGTCGCGTCACTATCCACTGCCACGGGACAACCACCGCCGCCAACAGCGACAAGCCGAAGAGCGGCGCGGTCTCGATCAGCCATCGGTACCGCCGCGTCCCGAGCGTGAACACGACGGCCCCGAGCACGACAACCAACGGCGTAACCGGCCCCTTCACCAGCACCCCGAGGGCCACACACCCCCACAAGAGCAACTGCCGCGCGGTCGTTGCACCGCGAGAAACGATCAGCCACAGCCCGAGCATCGCGCCGGTGGTGCAGGCGACCAGGACCATGTCGGCCCGTGCCTGCCGGGCCTCCCACAGAAAGACGGGGGCCACGGCGATGAACGCGGCCCCGAGCACCGCCGCCCGCGGATGGAACATGGCAAGCCCGATCCTCCGGGTCAGCAGCACAACCACGATCGCCGCGATCAGGCTCGGGACACGGTACATCCAGATGCGGTCGCGTGCGATGTCCCCGCCCGTGAAAAGGCCGGCGCTGGACGCCTGAAGCCAATAGATCAGCGGGGGCTTGTTCAGTCTCGCTCGGTCCTGAATGCGCGGCACGACCCAGTCACCCGATTCGACCATCTGCCGTGAAGCCTGAGCAAATCTTGCTTCATCGCGGTCGACGGCGGGCATCGAGAAGAAACCCGGTAGATACACTCCCAGGCACAGCACCACGAGCGCCCACGCCGCCGCGGGCGACGAGCACCAAGCGGACCATCGACCCGAGTTGAACACAGCACCGGACATCGTGAGGAACGACTGTAACGGCCACGGATCCGCCCCGCGTCGCCGCGTGGGGCTGATTGCCGTACTTGGCTGCCTCGCGTTTGTGCTCTGCCTGCCGCTCGATCCCATGCTTTCGGGCTTGCTCACGGGGATTCAAGTCAAGAACGACCTTCGGCGGGAGCTCGAGTTCCTTCAGCAGTTCGGGGCGATCACGTCCGTCATCCTAATCCTGCTCTCCGCGGTTCTCCTTGATCCGGGGGCACGGCCACTTCTTCCGAGATTCATCCTCGCGCTGGCGGCCCCCGCCGCGGCCGCTTGGGTACTCAAGTGCCTGATCGGCCGTGGTCGCCCGAAGTTGGAGAACCCCTACCTCTTCGTGCCCCCCTGGAGGGCGCACCCGGTCCCCTTGCGCGATGGGTCGGTCGCCCCGCTTCATTCATGGGAGTTCTGGAACAGTTCCGCGGCGCTCCTGAACTCGCTCCCCAGCAGCCACACCTCCGCGGCGTTCGCCTTCGCCGCGTTGTTATCGTGGCGGTACCGACCGTTGCGCCATCTCGTCGTCGCGATCGCGTTCGCGGTTGGCGTGTGCCGACTTCTCTTCGGCTCACACTACCTTTCGGATGTCGTCGCCGGGGGCGTGCTTGGTTGGACAGTCGCCTCGCTTGTGTTGCAGCAAAGCCGTGCGAAAACCCGGGTGTAAGCCCGCGCTTCGGAGCACAGGAAGCAGGAATCAGACTCCTACCGCCGCGGCGTCCCGATCCGAGAGCATACCACCGTCGGAGCGTTGCTTCACTGTGCCGTCACGCTTCCAGGATCGTTCACAGCGCGGGCGGGAGCGAAGATCAACCACCTTCGGCTCCCGCAATGCGGGATCGAGCGTGACTTCGCTGACACCAAGCAGGTCGGCGAGATCGTTGCGATCGATCGGAGCGAGCGAGCCGTCGGCATCCGGGAGCACAAGACCGGCGTCGAGAGGGTTCTCGACCCCGAGTTCGGACTTCGCTTTCTCGAGCGCGGTTTTGGCCGCGTGCCGTGCCGCGGCGAGTGAACCCGCGGCCGAAGCATGCCAGCGCACGTTCGTGGACGGGGCGAACTCCAGCGTGTGGATGCAGCGGGGGTCATCGGGCCCGGCCTTCCACATGGCCCGGTAGGCCTCGTCCGCGGTGTGGGGCAGGATGGGCGCGAGGAGCCGACAGAGCGCATCGGTGATGGTCCACAGCACGGTCTGCGCCCGGCGGCGGCGAACCGACCCCGCGGCATCGCAGTAGAGCCGATCCTTGACCGCCGCGAGGTACTCGGCCGAGAGTTCGTTGTTGCAGAAATCGAAGAGCGCCTTGTGGGCCGTCTTGAAGTCGTAGCGCTCGTACGACAAGCGGACCTCGGCCGAAACCCGGTCCAGGGCACTGAGAATCCAGGCGTCCAGCGATGCGGGCGGCACGTCCGTCAGGGGGATGGCGTGGCCCTTCTCGCCGCCGCCCTCGGGCTCGAAGTCGTAGAGATTGCTGAGCATGAACCGAAGCGTGTTGCGCACCTTGCGGTAACTCTCGCCCATCAGCGCGAAGAGTTCGAGATCGGCCTTCACATCGTTCTCGTAGGCCAGCGAAGAGACCCACCAGCGCATCACGTCCATGCCGTAGTCGCCGGCGAGAGCATCGACCTCGTATTTCGCGGCATCAGGCCTGCTTTTGCTCAGTTTGCGACCGTCGCGATCGACGATGAACCCGTGCGTGAGTATCGTCTTGTAGGGAGCGCGACCGATGACGCCCAGCGCCGGCAGCAAGGACAACTGGAACCAGCCGCGGTGCTGATCCGAGCCTTCGAGGTACAGGTCCACCGTGTCGGAGTAGTCCGGCTTCGTGAACGCGATGCCCCGCGCCTTGACGCACGAGTGCCAGGAAGAGCCGGACTCGAACCACACGTCGAGGATGTCCGCCCCTTTCCGGAGCGTGGCCATCGCCGCGCGATCCGCGAGCGCGGCCTTGATGTGGGGCGGCAACTCCGGGTCCGCGCCGGGGTCGTAGGCGGCCAGCAGATCGGCGGGGCCGAGTGTGAACCACGCGTCGGAGCCTTTGGACGCGACGACCGAGGCCACCGCACGAACCGACGCGGCGGTCATGAAGGTGTCACCGTCCAGCGTCTCGAACGAAGGGATCGGAAGACCCCATGCCCGCTGACGCGAGATGCACCAATCCGGCCGGGCCTCGAGCATACCGCGGAGGCGGTTGCGTCCCCAGTCGGGAACAAACTTCACGTCGTCCGCGGTGCAGGCCAGGCCCAGCGTGCGCAACGTGCGGTGAGCGGCGCGACCGCTCGGTAAGTGGGCGGTCTCCATCTCCCGGTCAACACCGACAAACCACTGCTCCGTGCATCTGAAGATCACGGGTGTCTTGCTGCGCCAATCGTGAGGGTAACTATGCGTGAACGTGTGGCCGAAGTAGAGGTGGCCCGAACGGCGGAGGTGGTCCGAAACCTTGGTGTTCGCGTCCCAGATGGACAGACCCCGGAGCCACTCGGGCACGGTCTGGTCATAGGTTCCGTCGCCTTTCACCGGGCAGTAGATCGGCAGGCCCTCCCGCTGGCCGGTCTGGTAGTCCTCCGCACCGTGGCCGGGCGCGGTGTGGACAAGACCGGTGCCGTCTTCGAGCGTGACGTACTCGGCCCCGACGATGCAGAACAAGCGGGCGTGGGCCGGGATCTCCAGCCCATCACCGGTGTTGAGCGCCGCGACGCCCTCGGCCCGCCTGGGATCGACAAACGGGTGACGATAGTTCAATCCCAGTAGCGCCGAGCCATCGGTCCGTGCAAGAATGACCACCTGCTCGGCCTTCGCCAAGCGCGTGACCCGATCCACCGCATCGGAGGCGAGCACGGTCACGTTCCCGTCGATCCAGACCAGGGCGTATTCAAACTTGGGGTTGACGGCGATCGCCACGTTTGCCGGGAGCGTCCACGGCGTGGTGGTCCAGATCATGAAGCAGGGTCGCTGCCCCGGGCGAACGCCGGGCTTGGGGGCCTTGCCGCTCGACGGATCCGTGGCCTCCGCGGGGGACTCATCGTCCTCCTGATCTTCGACGGCCGGGAGGCCGAACGCGTCGTACACCGCGTCCGCATTCTCGGCCTCAAAATCAACATAGACCGATTGGTCCTCGCGGTCCATGTACTCGAGTTCCGCCTCGGCGAGGGCGGTCTCGTTGGCGATGGACCAGTGAACGGGCTTGAGAGCGCGGTAGACCAGGCCCCGCTCGAGCAACGTGGCCAGCACATTGAGCGTCGAGGCCTCGAAAACCGACGCCATCGTCAGGTACGGGTTTTCGTAATCCGCGAGCGTCAGGAACCGTTCCATCTGACCCCGCTGCAACTTGATGTACTTCTCCGCGTGCTTCTGGCACTCTCGACGGATCGCCGCTCTCCGGGTCCAGTCGTCGAGCGATTTCAGTTTTTCGTACTTTCCCGACTCCACGAGATCCGTGGCAACCTTGTGCTCGATGGGCAGGCCGTGGCAGTCCCAGCCGGGGATATACGGCACGTCGAAACCCGCCATGGTCCGGGACCGCACCACGATGTCCTTGAGACACTTGTTGAAGAGGTGCCCCAGGTGGAGATTGCCATTGGCGTACGGCGGGCCATCGTGAAAGACAAACCGCGGCCTGCCCGCCCGAGATGCGCGGATTTTCTCGTACAGACCGGACTTCGTCCAGCGCTTCATGCTCGCCGGCTCGTTCTGCACGAGGTTCGCCTTCATCGGGAAGGGTGTCTGCGGCAGGTTGAGAGTGGATCGGTATCGGCTCTTGGCCTCATCGGCCTGTGGCTTGGGGGGGGCGGGGGATTGAGGAGACTGGGACATGGTGAAACCCGGTGGAATCGACGGAAAGCCCGCTTCTCGCGGGCTGAACTTGGTCACGATCTTAGGAAGTAGAGGGTTGACGCCCGGAAAGGGGCGCATCACACGAATAAGCCGCGGCGGCATGGCCCCTCAGCGGGGCGTTGTAATTCGTGCCGATATGCCTCGTGGATTCTTCACGGAGTCATAGTAGCACGGCGGCCTGCGTTTGGAACTCGGGAGCGCCCGCGACAGGGAATGCACCGACCGTTGTCCCGGCCGTTCGAGAACCGCGGCTCACCCCTGTCCACAGGACCGTGGCATGCCCCACGCCGCGAAATGGCACGCTATTCTGTGCCATGCTGATCCGCCTATTCGCACTCTTCTGCGTTCTGACCTCGTGCGCTTTCGCCGACACGGATCGCTGGTACGTCGTCGAGATGTTCGGCAAGCGGGCCGGGCACATGCACGCCTCCCAGAAGTCTGACGCCGGAATGATCACCACCGCATCGCGCGTGGCCTTCGAGATGAAGCGTGGTGATGTCGCCATCGCGATCACGATGTCCGGGGAGTTTGTGGAGACCCAGGACGGGAAACCGGTTTCGATGAAATCGGTTCAGGACATGGGACAAATGAGCGTGACCACCGAGGTCGCGTTCACGGAAGGCGGAGCGGACATCACGACCACGCAGGCGGGCAACACGACGAAACGAACGCAGACGATCGAGGGCACCTGGCTGACCCCGGCGGCGGCGGAACGGTACGTGACGCAGCGGTTCAAGAGCGGCGCCAAGGAAATCGTGGTGCGGACCATGGACCCGAGTTCGGGCGTCAAGATCATCACTTCGACCCGGACCATCGGTGATGCGGCGAGAATCAAGGCGATGGGGCGAGACATCGATGTCGTCAGATCTGTCGTCGAGACGAGCATCGCTCCGGGCATCAAGAGCACGGAGTTTTTCGACTCGGAGGGAATCCTGGTGCGGAGCGAGACCAACCTCGGGGGTATTCCTCTGGTGATGACCGCGACGACCCAGGAGGATGCCAAAGGCCCGACCGAGCACGCGCCGCCGGAGGTCTTTCGGTCCACATTCATCAGGCCCGAGCATCCGATCACCAACGCGCGGGGCTTGAAGCGCGGCGTGTACGTGGTGAGCGTGGATGAGGGCGAACTCCCGAACTTCCCGGAGACTGGGTCCCAGAAGGTGGAAGTTCTCGGCCCGACCTCGGCCCGCATCCGCGTGAACGCGGCGGAGTTCAGCCCGGCCCCGGCTCAGGACGCGACGAACACGGCCTACCTGGCTGCTTCGACAACCTGCAACACCAAGGACGAACGGATCGTGGAACTCGCTTCCCGGGCGGTGAGGGACCTCCATGAGTCCGCCACGGCGGCAGACAAGGCTGAAGCCTGTCGTCAGTACACGTATCGCTTTATCAAGAAGAAATCTCTGGGTGTGGGTTTCGCCACGGCGACCGAAGTCGCTCGCAGCCGGGAGGGCGATTGTTCAGAACATGGGGTATTCCTCGCGGCACTCCTGCGGGCGAACGGGATCCCTGCCCGGGTCGCCGCCGGCCTGGTTTATGCGGACGGTTTCGCGGGCGAGGAAGCGATCTTCGGGTATCACATGTGGACACAGGCGCTCCTGGAGAAGGACGGTGTCATGCGTTGGGTGGACCTCGATGGAACGCTGGGGCCGTCATCTCCCTACGACGCGACTCACCTCACTCTCTCGATCTCTTCGCTGGCCGATGAAGAGGGAATGGAATCCATGCTCTCCATCGCGACCGCGCTGGGTCGGCTCAAGATCAAGGTGGAGGAGCCAAAGCCATAACTCGTGACAACACCGACTCTCCGCTCCCGCGGCTTCCGATTCGGGCTGCTTCGGCGCACAAAGGAACGTTCGGCTCGGTGGCCGTCTTCGGCGGCACCTGCGCCGGGCCGGACAGAATGATCGGTGCCCCGGCGCTCGCGGCGCGAGGGGCGTTGCGCGCCGGGGCCGGGGTGGCCAGGGTGTACGCGCCGGCACCCATCCTCGAATCGGTGATCGCGTTGTGCCCGAGCGCAACCGGGTTCGCACTCTCCACAGACGAGAACGGAGACATCACGCCAACGGGCGCGGCCCAGGCGTTGGATCTCGCGGCGGACACGTGCCGAGGATTGGTGATCGGGCCGGGGATAGGTGCCGGAGACGGTGTTCGTGCGCTGGTGCTCCGCGCGGTGCAGCGCGATGATGTGCCGGTGGTGATCGATGCGGACGGGTTGAACGCGCTGGCCGAGATTCCCGACCTCTTCCGGGATTTTCGGGCGCGGGCCGTGCTCACGCCCCACCCCGGGGAGTTTCGGCGGCTGGCACAGACGTTCCGTATCGGCCTCGATCCCGCGGACGCGGCGCAGCGGCCGGAGGCGGCCTCCGCTCTTGCGCAGCGTCTGGGGTGCATCGTGGTCTTGAAGGGAGCGGGGACCGTTGTCAGCAACGGCCTGGAGAGTTGGGTGTGCGCGCGTGGCCACCCGTGCATGGCCACCGCAGGCAGCGGCGATGTGCTGGCGGGCATGATCGGAGCCTTGGCCGCGGCGTATGCGCACCGGGAAAGTGCCCCGCTGCGGTTATTCGATGTCGCCCGCCTGGCGGTCGAAGCGCACGCGCTCGCCGGGGAGCGCTGGGCCAACACCACGGGAGCGAGCGGGGGGATGCTCGCGGCGGAACTGGCGGATGCCGTGCCGACCGCCATCGAATCGCTCCGAGGCTGAGCGTCAGTCGGGCGCGATGCGGGCTTCGAGGCCGCGCTTGACCATGGGCCATTCACTGTCGATGACAGAGTAAATGCAGTTGTCGCGGATGAACCCGTCGGGCATCACCGCGTGCCTTCGGAGCACGCCTTCGAGTGTGCAACCGAGTTTTTCCAGCGCGCGGCGGCTCTGGGCGTTGCGCGCATCGCATTTGAACTGGACACGCATCGCTCCCTGATCCTCGAACGCGTGCGCCATCATCAGAAATTTGGACTCCGGGTTGATCGTGGTGCGCCGATGAGGGGGCGAGATCCAGGTCCAGCCGATCTCGACGCCGCGGTTGGACGGGCGCACCTCGAAATAGGAACTGCTGCCGATAGCCCGACCGGTCTCCGAGTGAATGATGGCATACGGGATGCGCCCCGGAAAGGCGTAGGCATCCTGAACGTACTGACGAAAACCTTCCGCTGACCACTCGCGTGGCTTCATGCCATGAAACCGGAAACAAGATTCATCGGCGGTTTCAAAGAGATCCGGTGCATGATCTTTGGTGAGCGGTTCGAGCCGGATGGTTCGCCCCGTGAGAATGATGGGCTGGAAGTTCATCAGAGGCATCAACTGATCGTACGAGCGGCCCCGCACTCAGGGCATGGCCCCGTCCCAAGGCCAACAGTCGGATAGCCGCAGGTGGGGCAAGAACCCGGACGCGAGCGTCGCTTGGCGAAACAGATCATCGCAGCGGCGGCGGAGGCGAGTGGAATCGGCCACACGGGCACTCGAGCGGTCACTTCATGACACAGCCCGCCGTACCAATCCGCGGGGTTTCGACACTCGATTCGGTAATGCTGCTTCAAGGTCGGGAGTTGGAAGTTCATGTAACACCCGTAGGAAAGCGATCCCCCGTAGAAGCGTGTACACGTCCCCACATCGTGCGCGAGAAAAGCCCAGCGAACGCTGGCGAGGCAGAACAACCCGAGCGTCAATACAAGAACCACATTGGCCCAGGCCAGGATGGAGAAGAACAGCCGCCGCACGTACATGTATCCACGTTAAACCGTTTGGCGCTCGCCCCAAATCCGCTGTTACTGGACATCAAACTGGATCAACAGGATGGCATCGCGGGGGATCCAGAACTCATCACGGCGGATGTTGGCGCGTGCTTCGGTCGTCTCGCGCCGGAGGGTGCGGATTCGCACCCAGGACTCGTCCACCCCCGTCAGTTCGCCGACAAGCGACAGGACCGATCCGTTGACAACATCGGTGCTGTAGGCCACGGGCGTCGGGCAGGATGCGCCCAGGTAATCCCGGCGGAACTGGACCTTGCAATCCCGGCCGATCCGGGCGGCCAGGGGGTCCGGCCCCGCAGCGGGAGAAAGGGCAAACGTGCCGGCGAGGATCACGGCGAGAACGCCGCAGGTCAGCAAGGTACGGGTTCGCATGGGGCAGCTCCTTTCCGAGATTCTTGGGGGGGTGATCTTGGGAGGAGGCTTCTCCGCAGAAGCGGGCCACTCGCCTTCGCCCTTCACACCCGGCCGGCGGCGGCCCACCAACGATGGCGGCATGACGCTTCAAGAAATCCAGGTCATGCTCCAGGCCGTTTCATCCTTCGCGATCGCCGGCGGGCTGTTTTTTACCGGGGTTCAGTTCCTGTCGTACCGGAAGGCCGCCTACGTCGCCAACTTTTCACGACTTGTTCAGTTGCAGATGGAACAGCGGAAACTGCGGGTCGACAACCCGAAGTTGGCGTACGTTCATCCGCACGATGTGGAAGGACTGGCCGGGGATGAGGACATCCAGCATTATTTCATGAACCTGATGCAGATGTCGATCTTCGAGATCGTCTGGTTCAGTTACAAGAACGGACAGTTGCCGGAGGACTATTTCCAGAGTTGGGTGAAGTGGATGCGGATCATCAACTCGGAAGAGAGTTTCCGCAAAGCCATGAAGAAGGAGTCGATGAAGATCTTTCACGCGGACTTCCTCGCCTACATGCAGGACCTGACCCGCAGCACCCCTGATACACCCCGTGCGTAGCATCGTCTGTCCGAATTGGGGATTCTCCCGCGATGGCGATGACAGGCATACCACCCGCAGACATTCACAGAACGCCGCGATCGATACCCCGATCCGCGGCTTGGGGGGTGTGCTTCCTCGCGACGTTCCTGGGGCTGCGGTGGACGGCGAACAAACTGCAAATTGGCGAGGACGTCCTCCCATGGGATCCGACCGCCGGAGTGACACTGGCGTTTCTGGTCCTGGGAGGGATCCGATTCGCCCCGGTGGTCTTCCTTGCGGTGCTCGGATCGCTCGCCATCCACATCAGCGGCCGAATCGGATGGCTGAGCATTTTCAACGCGACGGTCGTGTCGGTGTTGTACAGCGCGGCCGCGTGGACGTTGACCCGGATCTGCCGGATCGATCCTCGGCTTTCCGCCCAGCGCGACGTGGTCTGGTACGTCGCGGTGAGTCTGCTGCTGCCGGTTCCACTCGCGATGTTCGCCGCGTGGATGCACTGGCACATCGGCATCCTGGAGCCGCACGAGATCCGCTCGGCGGTAGGGCATTACTGGATGGTGGAGGCGATCGGCCTTCTCAACCTCGGGCCGCTCGTGCTCCTGACGGCGACACGGATCCGTGACGGGCTGCCCAAGGAAGAGCGACGGGCACGCCGCGAACAGGGTGCGTGGCGATGGCTGGAGACGCTCGGTCAGTACGCAACGGCGGGGCTGGCCCTGTGGAGCATGTTCTTCTGGTCCGTGCGTACCCAGTTGCACACCTACTACCTCGCGCTCCCGCCCTTGGTCTGGATGCTGCTGCGGCGGGGTTTGTGGGGTGCGGTCACCGGCACGGCGGCCATCAGTGCCGCGGCGATGGTGCTGGCGTGGTGGGTGAAACTTGACGATACCAGGGTTCAGGACCTTCAGGCATTCATGCTCGTGATGTCGGTCACGGGTCTGCTGCTCGGAGGTCTGGCGAGCGGACGGGTCCGCGTGGAGAGCCGCCTGGCGGAGAGCGAAGAGCGCTACCGCGTTCTGTTCGAGAACAACCCGCACCCGATGTGGGTCTACGACAGGACGACGCTGCGTTTCCTCGATGTGAACGCGGCGGCGATGGATCAGTACGGGTATTCCCGCGAGGAGTTCCTCGCGATGTCGCTGTCCGACATCCGTCCACCGGAAGAACCGATCCCAGTCGTTCCCGCCGGCCAGACCCCGCCCACGGTGCAACGATCCGGCATCTGGCGGCATCGGAAGAAAGACGGAACACTCATCGAAGTGGACATTGTCAGCAGCCAGATGCGGCTGCTGGGACCGGATGCGCGCCTCGTGCTGGCCAGGGATGTGACCGAAACCCGAAAGGCCGAGCGCGCGAAGCAGAAGGCGGAATCGGCCCTGCGCGAAGCGCTCCAGCGGTTGGTGAGCCACGTAGACAACTCGCCACTGGCGGTCATCGAGTGGGACGATCGCTTCCGGGTCCTGCGCTGGTCGGGTGAAGCGGAACGCATCTTCGGCTGGAGCCCGAAAGAGGTGCTCGGAAGGCGGCCCTCGGAGTGGCGATTCGTCCACGAAGGGGACGCCGCGGCGGTCGCCCGTGTCATGGATGAGCTCTCCTCCGGATCGCACGCACGGAACTTCTCGGCGAACAGGAACTATGACAAGTCGGGGAGCGTGCTGCACTGTGAATGGCACAACTCCATCCTCAAGGACGATTCAGGCCGGGTCGTCAGCGTTCTCTCGCTGGTCTCCGATGTCACCCCGAGGGTTCGGGCGCAGGAGGCTCTGCGGGCCAACGAAGAACGGTTCATGCTCGTGGTGAGGGGTGCCAACGACGGGGTGTGGGACTGGAATATCGGAGAGAACAAGGTCTACTGGTCGCCCAGGTACCATGAGTTGATCGGTGATCCGGAGTGTCGGTTGGCCCCGTCCTACGAAACATGGGAGCAATCGCTGTATCCGTCGGATCGGGAGCGAGTCCTCTCGGCCCTGGAGCGGCATCTGCGAGACCGTGCACCTTTCGATGTGGAGTACCGATCTCGAACCATCGACGGCGGATGGCGCTGGTACCGGGCGAGAGGTCAGGCGGTGTGGGATTCAGAAGGAGTGCCGACACGCATGGCCGGCTCGATCGCGGACGTGACGGATCGCCGTGCCGCGCAAGAGGCCTTGAAAGAAACGGCGGAGAAATACCAGTCCCTGGTGGAAACGACCAACACCGGGTACGCGGCGACCGATGAGACAGGACGGATTATCGACGCGAACGCCGAGTATGTGCGGCTGACCGGGCACCTCGCGGTGGAGGATATTCTCGGAAGGACCCCCATCGAATGGACCGCCCCCCACGACCAGCAGCGCAACCGGGCGTCGTTCTCTCAACTGTCAAGATCGGGGTCGATCCGCGGGCTCGAGATTGACTATCTGCACAAGGACGGCCGGCATGTCCCGGTGGAGATCAACGCGACCCGGGTGACGACGGCGCTGGGGACCAGGGTGCTGGCACTGGTTCGTGATATTTCACAGCGTCGCAGGGCGGAAGCGGCCGTGCGAGAGTGGAAGAACCGCTACGAGGCGGCGGCGGGGGCCAGCCGGCAACTGGTGTACGAAGTGGTGCAGGAAACGGGGAATATCCTGTGGGGCGGGCCGTGCGAACCCCTCTTCGGCTGCGAGGCGGGGCGCGTGGCGACACTCACGGCCTGGATCGAACGCGTCCACCCCGAGGACCGCGCGGCGTACGAGGCGGCGCGGAACCGAGTGCGGGAAGAAAGGGGAACATTCCATCTCGAATACCGGGTGCGGCGCGAAGACGGCACCTATGTCCCTGTGGAAGATACGGCGCGTTGCTTTGAATCCGGCGAAGGGGGTGGGGTCAGGATGGTGGGGTTTGTCGCGGACGTGACGGAACGTGTCCGGGCCAGAGAGGAGTTGGCGCACCGGGCTCGCGAACTCGCCCGGTCGAACGCTGAGTTGGAGCGGTTCGCGTACGTGGCCAGCCACGACCTCCAAGAGCCCCTCCGGATGGTGACGAGTTTCACACAACTGCTCGCGGATCGATACCGGGGCAAACTCGACAGTGATGCGGACGAGTTTATCGGTTACGCCGTGGAGGGCGCGACCAGGATGAGGCGCCTGATCGACGATCTCCTGGCCTATTCGAGGGTGGGAAGTTCGCCCCGGCGGCGGCAGCGGGTGCGATGCGCGGAGGCGGCGGAGCGGGCGCTCTCCAACCTCGCGGCGAGCATGGCCGAATCCGGCGCGGAGGTGGAACTCGGGGAACTCCCGGAAGTCACCGCGGACGAACTGCAACTGACGCTGGTCTTCCAGAACCTGATCGGCAACGCCATGAAGTTCCGCAAGGATGGAATCCCGCCGCGTATCAAGGTGTGCGCGGTAAAGGAGGACGAGGCCTGGCGGATCATGGTGGAAGACAACGGCATCGGCATCGAGGCCAAGCACCGGGAGCGGGTCTTCGCGATGTTCCAAAGGCTCAACCCGCGGAGTCACTACCCCGGGAACGGGATCGGCCTGACGATCTGCAAGCGGATTGTGGAGGATCTCGGCGGCGCGATCCGTGTGGATGCGGCGCCCGGCGGCGGCAGCGTGTTCTCGTTCACGATACCGGAAGTCGCGGTGAACGCGCAACCCGTGGAGGAGGTGGCAACATGAACATGTCCGGCGAAACCGTGATCGGCGGCGAATCCGGCGAAGAGCCTTTCGAGGTGTTGCTCGTGGAGGACAACCCCGCGGACGTTCGACTGACACGCGAGGCCTTCCGTGCAGGGCCGTACCCGTGCCGCGTCCGCGTGGCGGAAGACGGCGAATCCGCGCTGCGGATGCTGCACCGTGACGCTCCCTTTGAGCACGCGCCGCGCCCGCACCTGATCCTCCTGGATCTCAACCTCCCTCGCCGCGACGGGCGCGAAGTGCTGTCCGACATCAAGTCGGACAGGGACCTGCGTGCGATTGTCGTTATCGTCCTCACCTCGTCCGATGCGGAGGAGGATGTTGCCGCTTCATACGCACTGCTGGCGAACTGCTATATCGTGAAGCCCGTGGACTACGACGGGCTGGTATCCCTGATCCGAGAGATCGAATCATTCTGGCTCGGTGTAGCACGGCTCCCTCGAGCGGCGTAGAACCGGGCAGGCATCACAAGATCGACCCGATTCACCTCCGGCGCTCCTCCGGTACGATCGAGTGAACACAAGGCCGGAGCGCGTGGGTCAGCCCCCCGCGGCCCATGGAGCGAAGGAACGCGATGCACGAGAAGAAGTTGGCTATTCTGCTGGTCGAGGACAACCCGGCGGATGCGCGGCTGATCGAGTTGCTGCTCGCCTCGCGACCTCACGAACCCACCATCATCCGCCGGGCGCCGACCCTGGCCGATGCACGGGCCGCGATCGCCTCCGGCCCGCTTCCGGACATCATTCTGCTCGACACGGGTTTGCCGGACGCGGCCCCCGAGGAGACCGTGGGGCTGGTTCAGGCGATGGCGCCCACCGTGCCGATCGTGGTCCTCAGCGGTCAAAGTGACGAGAGCGTGGCGATCCGCGCGGTGCGAGAGGGTGCACAGGACTACCTCGTCAAGGGACGGATCGATTCGGAGTTGCTGTCGCGCGCGGTGCGTTACGCGATGGAACGGAAGAAGGCGGCGGAGGCGCTGCGCGCCAGCGAGGACCGATTCCAGAGTTTCATGAGCAACAGCCCCGCCGTGGCGTTCATCAAGGACGAGCAAGGGCGATATATCTACGTGAACGCGCTCTTCGAGCGGGTGTTCGGGCTTGGCGAGGGGGGATGGAAAGGCAAGTCTGATACGGACCTGTGGCCGCCGGAGACGGCGGCCGCGCTGCGGCGCAACGACGCGGCGGCGCTCCACGGCAACAGGCCGATCGAGTTTCAGGAGACCATCCCCGGCCTGGACGGCCCCAGGGAGTGGTTGAGTTTCAAGTTCCCGATCCTCGGCTCGGATCATCGTCGGCTTCTGGCGGGCATGGCGGTGGACACCACAGCGCGGGTGCGTGCCGAGGAAGCCCTCCGAGAGGCCGAGGCCGCGAGACTCCACGCGGTACGCCTCCAGAGCGAGACGCTCAACGCGCTCCCCGCGCACGTGGCGCTGATCGATGCCGAGGGGAACGTCCTCGTGGTGAACGAGTCGTGGCAGCGCTTCGGCGCGGCCCAGGGAATGCGGGACGCCCGCTTCGGTGTCGGGAGCAACTACCTCGACGTCTCGGAGCAGGCGGCGGGAGAGAGCCGCGATGCGGACCTGGTGGCGAAGGGGATCCGGGGAGTGTTGGCCGGGGACATGCCCTGCTTCATCCACGAGTACCCCTGCGACGGCCCGGACGGGAGACGCTGGTTCAGGATGCACGTCAGCCCGATCCTCGGGCGGCATCAGCGCGGCGCGGTGATCATGCACCTGGACATCTCGGATCGAAAGGCCGCCGAAGAAAGCCTGCGTCACAGCGAGGAACGGCACCGGATGATCGTGGAGACGGCGCAGGAGGGGATCTGGCTCGTGGATCAGAACTGGCGCACAACTCTCGTGAACGCAAGACTGTGCGAGATGCTCGGATACTCGGCGGAGGAGTTGATCGGTCGTCACCTGCTGGACTTCATGGACGACCGAGGCCGGATGGAAGCGGTGGAGTTGATGCGCCGACGCGAGCAGGGCCTCAGCGAGTACCACCAGTTCCGGTTTTTGCACAAGGACGGGCGTGAAGTGTGGGTGTCGGCGTCGACGAGTTCGATCCGCGATGCGGCGACCGGCTTCCAGGGCGCCCTGGCCATGCTGACGGACATCACGGAACGGCGTCGGACGGAACAGGCGCTGCGCGATGCGGACGACCAGTTACGGCAGGCCCAGAAGATGGAGGCCGTCGGGCTGTTGGCGAGCGGGGTGGCACACGATTTCAACAACCTTCTCACGGCGATCCGCGGGTACGCAAGTCTGGCGAGGTCATCGCTCTACGAGGATCACCCGGCGCTCGAATCGCTGGACCAGGTGGAAGAAGCCTCGAGGCAGGCCGCCGGGGTGGCGGGGGCGCTGCTGACCTTTGCCCGCAAGACACGCGCCGAAAAAACCCCGATCCGCCTGGCGACGGTGGTCGAGTCCGCCGCGCGGCTCTTCCGTCGCACCCTGCCCCCCGGGGTTACGTTCGTTCTGGAGACGGCCGGATCGGACGAGACGTGGATCAACGGCGACGAAACCCAGTTGCACCAGGTTGTGATGAATCTCGCGCTGAACGCACGCGACGCGATCGACCGTCCCGGTCGTATCCGGGTGCGCGTGGTGCCGGCTCCGCCTCTCGCCGCGGGCGGGCCGCAGCGGGTGTCGTTGATCGTGTCGGACACAGGCTGCGGGATGACGCCGGAGGTGCAGGCGAGGATCTTTGAGCCGTTTTTCACGACCAAGGCACGCGGACGCGGCACGGGGTTGGGGCTTTCGGTCATCCACGGGATCGTCCAGGACCACGGCGGAGTCATTTCGGTGGATTCCAAGCCGGGGCTCGGGTCGACGTTCACGGTGACATTCCCGGTGGTGAGTTCGCCGCCACGATCGGAAGGGCCTCTGCCTTCCCTGGTTGAAGGGGACAAGGGCGCGAGGCTCGCGGTGGTGGTTCAGAGCAGTTCGCTGGTGCGTGGCGTGGTCGCGTCGATGCTCTCAACGCTCGGGTATGACTGCGTGCAGGCGGGGACAACGGGCGAGGCCGAATCGCTGTGCGCCTCATCCGCCCGCCCCGCGTCGGTGCTGGTGGCCGATGCGCAACTCGCCGACGGCACCGGGACGGCCTTGCTGGAGCGAATGAGGCAGACCAGCCCGCGGCTGCGGGGCGTGCTGGTCACCGATGTGCTCCCCCCCGATGAGGGTGCGGGAAACTCATACTCGGTCTGGCTCCGAAAGCCGTTTCGTGTCAATGATCTGCAACACGCACTCCACCGGCTGGCGGGTCGAACCGCCTCGCCGGCGGCCACACCAGGGGAGAATCACGAATGAACGGCCCGATCCGAATCGTCCTGGCTGATGACCATACGCTGGTGCGGCAGTCGCTGGCGCGCCTGCTCAACGAGACTTCGAACATGAACGTGGTCGGCGAGATCGGCACCGCCGACGAGGCGGTGGACGCCGCCATCAGGGTGAACCCCGATGTGGTGCTGCTCGACATCGACATGCCGGGGATCGCCGCGTTCGACGCGGCCCGGACGATCACGGCCCGATGCCCCCAGGCGAAGATTATCTTTCTGAGCGCCTTCACCCACGACCGATACATCGCCTCGGCGCTCGACAGCGGGGCCATGGGGTACGTCTGCAAGACCGAGCCGCCCGAGAAAGTGGTCAAGGCGATCCGCACCGTGGCGATGGGACAGACCTATTTCTCGCCGGAGGTGCAGTCGCGGCTGGTCGTTGAGAGTGATGGCGTGCGGCTCGGGTCGCACGAAGTCAAGAGCCGCGCGAACGAACTGACCAATCGGGAGTTGGAAGTGCTGCGCTACATCGCGCGCGGACTCTCGAAGAAGGAAATCGCCAAGACAATGCACCTCTCCGTGAAAACGGTGGAAAACCACGCGGCGAGCGTGATGAACCGGCTGGAGATTCACGACCGCGTGGCCCTCACGCGGTTTGCCATCCGCGAAGGCCTGATTGAACCTTAGTGCGGCGCTTCAAGGCGGCGAGGACGGCACGGCCCCGGGTTCGGCTTCCCTGCTCCGACGCGGGTCGCGCCTGGCGAGGGCCATGATCTGGTCGAGCCGACGCTCTTCCGCGGAAGGCGTATCGCCGAACATCCCTTTTACGAGCCGCGTGGCCCCGCCGAAACTTCGCACACCGACTTCCGGCTTGCTCAGCGTGCCGGTCACGGAAGCCGTGGCGAGTTCATCGCGGATGCGTTCCATGACACCACGCACCAGCGGCAGCCCGCCGCGGGCACGGGTGCGAACCACGAGGTCCGCTTCCAGACCCGGCCACCCGATCGTGCCGAAGCCGTACAACTCCACGGAAGGAGAGGAGAGCCACGCTCGTTCGAGTTCGATGCGTTCGCCCGAGATGAAGAAATCGGCCTGACCATAGTCGAGGTTCTCATCGGTGGGGAGTTGCAGGTTGCTCAGTCGTATCAGCGACACCACCAGCGGCATTTCAAGTACTCTCCCGCTTCCGACGAGGACGGTACCGCGACCGCGACGCGTGCCGGGAGCGTTAAGACGCCCGGCCATGGAGACGCCGAAGTCCATCAGTCCGCGGCTGGGGTCCGGGGCCACATCGCCTGCCCCCGATTCCCCACGGAAATCGGCCAGTACGGGGGCGAGACGCAGGCCGGCACCCTGCACATTCATCGTGTACTCACGGGAACCGCCCGGGGCAGGCGGATCGATCATGGCCGTGCCGGAGATGCGCCCGCCGTGAACATCGGCGGAAAAGTGCTGCACGACGATCGCGGACTCCGCATCACCCTCGACGCGAACGCGGGCATCGGTCATCCGGACCCCCGCGGCGGTGAGCGATGGTGCGAGCGCGAACAGCTTGAACTCCGCTCCGACGCCCGGCCCGGAGCGCCATGCCTCGAAATCGGTGGTCAGTTCACAGCGCGTCAGCGACACCCCTGCATCGAGTGACACCTCCGAACCGATGATCCGCCCCGATGTCCTGTACGCCGCGAGCGATCCGGCTGGATCGAAGGAGAGTGAGAGCGTGACACCGTGGGCCTGCAACGGCCCTGCAGCGTCGAGTCGCAGGTCAACGAGCAGTTCCCGAACGCCCCCGGGGAGCGTTCCGACGAGATCGGGGGAGAGTCGCTGCGCCTCGATCGAAAGTGCAGCATGCGTGGCGATGGAACCGTCAGCGGAACGGACCCATCCGCCGTCCAGGCTTCCATGCCACAACGGCGCGGAGAGACGGACATTCTTGAGCGTGCCCCCGTCCTGAGTGAACTCCACGCTGCTCCCGGCTTCAAACTCGAGCGCGAGAGGCACCCCGTGAACCATCCCGGTCCATCGCCGAGGCGCGAGTGTTCCGATCACCCGGTTCGGTCCGTCCGGGGCACCCGGACTCATGCGGAGGTTGAGCGAAAAGTCTCCGGCGCTGTCGGTCGATTCGAGTACATCGACGATTCCCGATGGAGCAAAGGAGCGAAAGGCTTCCCGCACGAGCGGATGTTCCCATCTCGCACCGGTCAAGCCCAGGAGCAAACCCACGGGGGATCCTTCCGGGGGCTGTGCCATCCCGTCGAGAGAGAGGCGGCCCGCCTCCCCGCCGTTGCCGGAGACCACCGCGTCAAAGTCATGGAAGCGCACCGCGCCCCTCCCGTCCAAGCGGGTGTATTCGACTCTCCCGCGGCAATCCGCGATCGCCACACGGGCACCGCGAAGGTCGATCTCGGCATTCTCGATGTTCGACACGATGATCCGGACATCCGGGGTTGTTCCGCCGGTCCGTTTCACCTCGCACACAACATCCGCTCGCCCCGTCGGCTGATGGTCTCTGCGGAGTCCGGTGAGCGCATCCGCGGCGTCCGGAGAGAAGAGCGCCACGAGTTCGCCAACGGGTGTCGCGGCGTCGAGGTCCGTGGCATCGGCCATGAACAAGAGGCTCGAACTCCCTGTTGCAGGCTCGGAAGGCCACGCGAGTTGGGCACGCATCGTGAGCGGCGAGTCGGCGGCGCCGATGGCGCCGCAACGTCCACGGAGATCAAAGTCGAGGCCATCGTGCCGAATATCCAGCCCGCCGCGAAGTTCGGAAAGGATGAGATGACCCGGCTCCCGACGATTGTCCGGAGTTACAGTCATCCCCGCGGTGTTCACGCGGATGCTGTACCCGGGCTCGCCGCTCTCGAGTTGAAAGACCCGCGCGTCGGCGTCTCCCTTCCCATCGAGCCCCAGACGCCTGATGACGTCGCGCAGTGGACGGCCGTCGGGCGAGAGTCCTTCGGCCTCGGGGATGGCGAAGTAGAGGAGCTCATCCGCGGGAACTCCCGTGGCCACGATCTCGACATCCGGCACAAATGGAACACCGGGAGCATCGAACTTTTCGAGATCGAGTTTCGCTCCGATCCGTGCCGAAGCCCCGGTAAGACCTTGATACTCGCCACCGGAGACCGAGGCTTCATAGTCGATCTTCGCGAGAGTAACGTCGCGACCCCGGAGCGGATAAGGGAAGGCCCGGGGCAGGAGGTCCACTTGCTCGAAGTGAACATGGACCTGATCAAACCAGATGGACTCGGGTCCGATCCGGCGTTGCACGCCCACCGTGACGGTCGCGGCGCCTCCCGGTTGAAACACGGGGCGATCGAGGAGAGCGAGGATCGTCTCCAACTCTGCCTGAGGAGTCGGATCCGAGGATGCACGAAGAACTTCGGCACGAGCTCGCAGTTCCCGCTCGCGCGCCGGCGAGAGGACCAGGCCCTGCTCCAGAAGACGGGTGTACGCGTTCAGGTCGAAGAGTTCGTCGATGAGTTTGCCCCGGCTTCGCATCGCGGTGTGCAGCACATGGTCCACGGGCAGCCCCGTCACCTTCACCTTGATATCAACACCGGCATCATCGGTTAGGGGCGAGATGTCCGCGGAAGCAGTGAGACGGACACCGCCCGCTGCCTCACCGGTGATGTTCGTGAGGCGGAGTCCGTCCTGATCGAACTCCGCGCGGGCCGTCATGTTGGTAAACCTGTAGGGGAATCGCTCGAAGGCCGCGGACCCTCCGGTCAGGTCGAGAATACCCCGCACCTCAACAGGCCCGCCGGCGACTTCGCGCCGGACGGTGACGTCGGCGTTGACCATACCGGTGGGATGGGAGAACTGCGCGAGCCGGTTGCGGACAATGCCGGGCACGAAGAGCGCGATGTTGGGGTGGCGCGTGAGTTCAAACTCGCGGCACACGAGGCGGGCGGTGAAGGGCGCATCGGCATCCCCCCCCCGCACGTCGAAGGTCACGTCGTACGGCAGTGCCTCGATGATGCCTGTCAGTTCGCCGACGATCCCCGAATCGGTGAGGACCACCTGGCCTCGAACGCGCTCCATCCGCGGACGGTGCGCCTCTTGACCCTCGGGAAGGGGGACGAGTTCGTCTTGATCGTTGTAATGCGGCTCGGGGGCGATCGGGAGTGTGATGGCCACATCGGCCAGGCCGACACGCGCTTCCACCGCCCCGTCAAAGCGATAGCGAAACACCGCTCCGTCGATCCCGCCGGAGAGTTGCAGCGCCTTGAACCGTTCACGCAGCCGTGTCGGCAATGCCTCGGGGGTGAGGTCTTCAAGGCGCACCTCCGAAAGACGGAGGCTTACGCCTTCGGATGAGATCCGCCCCTGGGCCGCGGCGACCCCGGAAGCCCCCGGTGCCGATTCCTTTGCAAAAGTAAAGACCGAAACGCCTGATTCTGTCGGCGATTCGACCACTTCACCCTCCACTGTGAGACGCTCGAGCACGGTGAACGTCACGTGCCCGTCCGGATCGGCACGGTGCTCGCCGATCTCGATGGTCCCGCCATGCACCACCAAGTTCGGCGGACGCAGCGGTGAGGACGACCCGGAACCACGGTTCCTGAAATTGGTCAGGGATTCCACGTTCATGGTGCCGTCACCCACGGACTGGCTGATGCGGATGGATGGACGATCCAAACGAACTTCACGAACTTCGATGTGGCCCCGCCACAGCGCGGACAGGTCCAACAAGGCTTCAATGCGGTCGGCGGTGAAAACTTCGGAGGCGGGACCGGGCAGACCATGCACGCTGAGGCGCGGAGAGACGATCGTCAGCGATGATCCCCGGAGGTGAGCGGATTCGGCAATGAACCTGCCGCCGGTGGCCTGTTCCAACCGTCCCAAGACGATGACGCGAACGACCGGCGGGCTGGTCAAGATCAAGTACGCCGCGAGGACCACGATCGCAGCCAGGAGCACGCCGATGCAGAGCCGCTTTCGGAGAGATGTTCGGGCGGGTTTCTGAGTCATTCGATACCGCTGCAGCGGGTACACCGATCCGCACCCACCCCCCGGGCACGGGTCAAGATGGTACGAGGGCGATGGCGACCGGTATCATCCGGCATGCCCAAAGTTCGCCGTGTGTTCGTCTGCCGCGAATGCGGCTCATCGCAGAGCCGATGGCACGGCAAGTGTCCCGACTGCGGGCTGTGGGACTCACTTGAGGAGACCACCTTCGACCCGGCTCAGGAGAGCGACCCTCAGAAAGGTTTGGTGGCGGCCTGGGGCGATGTGAGCAGATCAGACGGTGCAGGTCTTGACCCAGAGAAAATCGGCCCCACCGTCGCCAACGCCGTGCCGATTTCAGGCATCGACTCAGAGACTGCCCCCGCGTCTCGACTCACTTGCGGAGTTCACGAGTTGGACCGCGTGCTGGGGGGTGGGCTTGTGCCCGGGAGCGCGGTCCTCATGGGTGGAGAGCCGGGGATCGGCAAATCAACTCTGCTGCTCCAGGCGGCCTTCGCGTGGGCGAACGGCGGGAACCGTGTGCTGTATGTGTCGAGCGAAGAGTCGTCGCAACAGGTGGGGCTTCGGGCAAAACGGCTGTCCGGACACTCTCCCACGGGACCGGACCTTTTCGTCTTATCCGAAACCAACCTCGCGAGAATCGTGGAGCAGGCACGCCGAGTCCAACCGCGGGTGATGATTATCGACTCGGTGCAGATGATCTACAAGTCCGACCTGCCCGCCTCGCCCGGCAGCGTCTCGCAGTTGAGGCGGTGCTGCGCGGACCTGGTCTATCTGGCCAAGGCGAGCGGGATCGCCGTCGTGCTCGTCGGGCACGTGACCAAAGAGGGGCAGTTGGCCGGGCCGCGATTGCTGGAGCACCTGGTGGATTGTGTGCTGAACTTCGAGGGGGACAGGTACCACAGCCACCGCGTGGTTCGCGCGGTCAAGAACCGATTCGGCACCACGCTGGAGATCGGATTGTTCGAGATGACGGGCGCTGGGCTTCGAGAAGTTCCGGAGGGCGCGGGAGTGCCGGCGGCCCTTGCCACGCCCCGGCCGGGGTGCATCGTGTGCCCGGTGATGACGGGAACTCGCTGCATCCTGGTGGAGGTGCAGGCCCTGACGGCCACGGGCTTCCTCGGCGCGGCCAAGCGCAAAAGCAGCGGGCTTGATGCCAACCGACTGGCGATGGTCATCGCCGTCCTTGAACAGCACGCGGGCCTTCGGCTGGCGGATCGCGATATCTTCGCCAGCAGCGTCGGAGGAGTCAAAGTTGCCGAACCCGCGGCAGACCTGGCGCTTCTGCTGGCGATCACGGGGGCCCACTATCGCCGTGGGCTTGCCGGGGCGACCGCGGCGGTTGGGGAAGTTGGTCTGGGGGGGGAGATCCGCCCCGTCCCGCACGGAGAGGCGAGGGTGCGAGAGGCCGCACGACTCGGGTACACACGGCTGTTGCTTCCAGCGCTCCACGCGGCGGAACGGAAGGTCGTTCGGGGCATCGCGGGCGTGGATGTCGTGGAAATACCCACCGTGGATAAGGCCATTGAGCAGTTGGGGTAGGGTAAGAGCCATGACACCAATCACGAAACGGCCGCGGCTCTACCGGCCGGGCCTGGTGTCGAGTTGCTTCGCGGCGGTCGTCCGGTGCTGATAGACAAGAATGTCAAAGGCCTGTTTCGGGTTGACGGGTGTGAACTGGCCATTCATCGCCATCGCGCCGATGCTGCGCATGGGGCGGATCTGTGCGGCCCAGCCGCTCCCCTCATCGCCCTGCTTCGCGGCCCGGATATCGAGAAAACACATTGGGGTTTCCGCAGCAGCGAGGTAGGCCTCAACACTCTGCGCGGGCGGACTTTCGAGCGCGTTCGAGTCGGAAAGACCCTTGCCCGATTCGACGGCGGTGTAATGACCGAACCCGGTTGAAAACCCGAAGACGACCATCTGACCTGGGAACTTCTTTTCAAGGTGCGATCCCATCCAGATCTGACCCCAGATGGGTGCGCGGCTCACGTGAGCATTGTGCGCCCAAAGCACGATCTTGGCCCCGGGGTTCTGCCCGAGTATCCACTCGACGTTGTCGGCCATGGCCCGATCGCGGTAGTTGGACCCGCCGGAGGAGTCACCGGTGTTCATCATGCGAGCGTACTGGCGGACGATCCTTGCGTTCTGTTCCGCCCAGGCGGTTTCCTTCTCGCCCGCGGATTCCACAAGGTGTTCGCGGCGATCCTTGAGGAGGGCGGCGGCCTCATCCGCGGCGCGCTCGGCATCTTCAGGGTCCGGGGCATCAGCCCGTGCGGTTTTGCGGAGTTCGAGGCAGGTGGTCCCGCCGTGTGGTTGCTCGTTGGTGCGTCTGAGGCTGTAACCGCGGGACAGCCCCGCGAGGAAGCGGACCGCGTCGTTCTCGAAGTCGAAACTGAACCGTTCTGGATCGGTAAAGACCTCCCCGTCGAGGCGGACTTCGAGGTCGTCGAACCACGCGGCTCCATCGCCCGGCATGAGAACACCGAAGTTGATGTTCGTGACTTCCTTAGGCACATCGAGCGCGAACTCGTACCGCGTCCACGGAGTCGTGCCGCGTGGGCCGTGCTCGTTCATGTTCTCGAACGAGAGAACACCGTTGGGTCCGTCTGTGCGCCACCAGAGGCCCGCCCAGCCGTTCTGAACATTCTCGGTGCGTATCCAGCCGGAGAAAATGAGTTTCTTGCCGCGGGCCGCCTCGACGGGAAATGAGCCGGTTCCGACGCCGAAATCGCCCGAGCCGGCCTCGGCCCGGGCGATGGTGTCGTAGGCCTTGGCGATCGCCGCGGCGTCATCCGGGATGTGCTCCCGGACGAACTCGGCAACGATGCCCATGGCCATGGTGGGTGTCTGCATGTCGAAGCCCGTGAAACGCACGGGCGAGGCCGCGACCTTGTTGTACTCCCGCATCCACTCGACCATCGCCAGGACCTCTTCGGTGTTCCACGTCCAGAAGTACATGCCGCCGATGAGTTTCTTTGGGTCGCCTTTTCCTTCCAGCACGTACTGATTGAGTTCATAACTCTCGGGCATGTTGGCCTCGATGGAAAAGAGCGTAAAACCCAGTTCCGTGGCGAGGTACTCGAGAAGACGGTGCTTGAGTTGGAACGCCTCGCGCGTCCCGTGGGTCGGCTCTCCGAGAGACACGATTCGGGCATCGCCCACCAGAGCCTTGAGCGGCGCGAGGTCCCCGAACCCACGTCCGGCTTCGGGAGAGTCGAATGGAATGGCATTGGCCTTGACCCACGCCGCGGCTTCTGGAGAGACCGCCGTAGCGGCGACACCCGATTCGTCCTTAGGCTGAGCCAACACGGTTGATGTTCCCATCATCAACACCACCGCATACAGGGTTGTCGCGTACTTCATGGCAAAATCTCCATCCGCCTGCTGCCAGCAGCAGTATCAACCAGGCCTGAATCCGCGGGTGGTACGCCGTTGAAATCGAAATCTTGCAGTTCGGAAGCGACCATCCCGGTTCAATGGTCCTGTCGACCAATCCGATGGTTCAGAGATTCAATGAAGTACGCCGGCCGGGTGCGTTCCCCACCGATCGGCGCGCACACACCGCCCGATGAGGTTCGTTCACCGCGGCCGGCGTAAAGACGAAGGCCCGGCATCGGATGTGTTCGTAAGGTGTCAGTGCGGCATGAGCATGTTCGATCCGCTCTCCTTGCGGCGGCCGTCGGGTTTCGCCCGCCCGGCGGCGTGGAGAGCAGCGTTCAGCCCGCTTGTCTGTACTCGAACTCCCATTCGAGACGGGTGTGCTCGCGACTGTCTTACCAAATTCATCACCTTCGGCTCCTTCGTGATCGTGTAGCGACGCACGGGCCGGACACGATACATGTTTGTACTCGCTAACTCACAACCGGTTCCACACGAACTGTGAAAGTTGGAAGTGCAGTAACAGTTCGAAGGAATCACAAAGAACCCGAGCAGGTGTGGCTCGGGTTCAGTTCGTATGAAGTTCGTATGGCAGATTCGAGAAGCGTCTCGGAAGCGGTCAGACCGACCCACCGTCGGAAGTCTGGATTGTCAGTTGGAGTGCCGGCAATGCGAGAACAACCGTCAAAAAACCCCATGCCACGATGGCGCTCAGCAGGAACATCACACCCAATGCCGACACACAACGTGAAATCAAAGTCACCAGAAACGTCATCAGCACAATCGCACCCAGAACTCCCACAGAGATCAGTGCGTGTCCCGACAAGTAGTCCGACAAACGGAGAGTCGAGACCGTCGCCGACCCCAAGGCGACGCCGAACTCTGAGAAAAAAGACTTGATCCACGGTCCGGCGAATGCCAGCAACCCAACCGCCCCGAACCAAAGAAGACCGCCGGTCACCGCCGCGCACCTGCCCATGGAAGAACGACTCGTGCACCGTGATGAGTTGATCGCGAATGGCATGCTGACTCCCTTGCATCGTTCTTGGGGAACACAAGCCCCGGCTTTCACTCCCATGAGCAAGCCCGGCTAGGCGATGCGGCCGAAAGGCGAGGGGTGCGGCAACTGTCTCGCCAGAAGCATGTAGGCCTCGAACTGGGCCTTGACCTCGGCGAGCGAATCGCCCGCGAACTTGTCTCGGAAACAGCGTGCAACCTCGAACGCGGCCACGTTCTCGACCACCACGCTCGCCGCGGACACGGCACAAATGTCGCTGCGCTCGTACGCGCTCTGCTGCGCTTCGAGGGTGTTCAGGTCCACGCTGGGCATGCCCCGCCCCAGGGTGGAGATGGGCTTCATCGCGGCCCGCACCACGATGGGCTGGCCGTTACTCATCCCCCCCTCGGTGCCGCCGGCATTATTGGTGTCGCGTGTGAAGCCCATGGACGCGCGCGAATCACGCAGCGCCGCGTTGAAACGGATCGGGTCGTGGACCAGGCTGCCGGGACGCGAAGCGACCTCCTTGCCCAGTCCGATCTCCACGGCCTTGATGGCCTGCACGCCCATGACCGCGTAGGCGAGACGGGCATCGAGCTTGTCGCGCCAGTCCATGCAACTGCCGATCCCCGGCGGCAGGCCGAAGAGGTGCGCCTCGACCAGCCCCCCCACCGTGTCCTTCGCGAGTTTGGCTGCATGGATCAGGCGCGTCTGCTCGACGGTGGCGATGGGGTCGGGGCAATACGTCTCGCTCGCATCACGAGCGTCTCGGAGCGCGAGCCAGTTCTCCTCGCCGGCCTCCACATCCGTCGCGGCCGTCTGCACCGAACGGACGAATCCGAACGACTCGATCCCGAACTCTCGGAGCAGGCACCTCGCCACCGCACCGATCGCCACACGCGCCGCCGTCTCGCGGGCGCTGGCACGTTCGAGCACATCGCGGCAATCGGTGGTCAGAAACTTGATGCTGCCCGCGAGATCGGCGTGGCCGGGGCGGGGCCGGTGAACCGGGGGTGTCTTCACAGGGTCATCGAGCCGCGAATCTCTGTTGCGGATGGCGATGGTCAGCGGCCCGCCGGTGGTCCGGCCCTGACGCACACCCGTGAGGAACTCGACGCGGTCCTCTTCGATGTTCTGACGCCCGCCGCGGCCATAACCGCCCTGCCGCCGCGCCAGTTCGCCATCGATGAACTCAACATCGAGCGCGAGGCCGGAAGGAAGGCCGGTGATTGTGGCGATGAGCGCCGGCCCGTGCGACTCTCCGGCGGTGTGTGCATCAAGAGGCATCACCGGAGGGTATGGGTGAGGCGCCAAGCCCGATCAGTCGTGCCGAGCGGAGACCGGCGTAGTGGCCCACCGCCCCACCACCGCGGCCAGGTCGCCGTTGGGATTGGTCGCCCCACCGGGGCCGAAGTAGGCTCGCTCGATGCCCTGGATGTCACGCTCGAGCGCTTCCCGTTCATCGGCCTGCATGACTGAAGCGCGAACCTCCCGAATTCGGTGAAGCGCCATGACGGCGCTCAGCGGGGTGAGACGTTCGGGCATGAGCGACGCCTGCGAGGGCGCGGAAACCCGACGGCGGCGGCGATGCACAAGCCAGCCGATACCGAGGCCCAGCACGAGAAGGCCGATGCCGATAGTTATCCGCATCGGCGTGAATATCGAAGTTTGGACAAAGACCACAGGTCCGGACACGGGAACCAGGTCAAGATCCGAGTAATACCGTGACTCGAGTTTCGCGTTCATGCCCGCGCGAAGCGTGGGAACGGCGAACGTGGTGCCTTTCGCGCCGGCACCGGGTCGGTACGTGACAACCCATGTACGTTCCACAGGAAGCCGGTACATCCCGTCGGCGTCCGGCTCCGGATACCCGGTCTTCGGGGGCTGGGGCGGGCCCCAGTAGAATCGGCTGGAAACGACTTCCCCTTCCTGCAGGATGAGCGTGGGCTTGGACTCGATCCCGTCCTGGGCGAGTTCATAGCCCGCGATGGGAGACTCAAGCCCCGCCAGTACCTCGCGGATGTCGGGGACCATGCCCTTGCCGCGAACCTGAACTTCGAGTTTGATGGATCGGTCCTTGATCCCGTCTCGTGCATCTCGAACATCGATGATCTGAGAGACGGCGAGGTCCTGCACGGGGCGGGACTCACGGGTATCCCCCGTCGCGATCGGCGGGGTGTTCGACGGAAGCACGAGCGTGACCGGGCCGGTCTGATCGTCGAACTGCATGTCGAGCATGACTTGTGGAACACGGTCAACACTCGGATCCTTCCGCGTCAGGATGAGGTACGCCATGGGCTTCTCCATCCAACCGTCCTGCCCTTCTTCCTGCACGCCGCGGGCGGGCATGAACGGATCGAAGTACCCGATCGTGTCGATGGAGAACGCCTTGGAGAGTGCTTCCTCGATCGCCTTCTGGAACTGGTCCCGGTAGTTGACCTCACGATAGTCCCTGCCCACGCGGGTGAAAACGTTGTTCTGAAGGTACTTGGCGAAGCCGCCGGTCTCCCGGTCCACCGAGTTGGTGAACCGCAACGAAACAAGCATGGCGAAGGGCTTGCCGACTCCGACGCTGTCCGGGCCGTCGATGGTGAGGCGCAACTTGAGTTCTTCCCGAACCAGATCGCGGTAGAGTTCATCCATCCCGCGGAGGGCCGCCCCGCCCGGGTGATCGCCCACGATGCGCAGCGCCTGCTTCACCAGCCGTGGTTTGACCTCGGGGTCGGAGCGTGTGACCGCCTCGGCCATCGTCCGAGCGAAATCACCGACATGACGAAAGGCGGAATCCGGCGGGAGCCTGTTCATCGACCCGCGGATGCGATCGATCTGATCGTCCGGAGGGCCGCCCTCGGTGGGCATGTCGTCGGCACGGATGAAGTTGAGTTGAGCCGTGCCCATCGCGGCCCCGAACCAGCGCAGATAGACGCCGATGTCCTCGCGTTCCTCGCCCGCGATGACGGCCTTTGCGTACTGCTCCGCGGCCTGCTCGAACGCGCCGAAGGAAGCCTGCCTGTATTCGTTGGTCTTCGCGGCGTCGGCCGGGCCTTGCGATTGCTTGAACATCATCCGGTCGTAGGCCAGGCCCGCCTTGATGGAGGCGTACTTCCAGGAGTCGCGTCGGCTCGCCATGGCGCTGTCGATCAGATCCAGCGCGAGGCCGTAGCCTTTGTCCACGAGCAGGGCGATCTCGGAATCGGTGCGCTTGGTCCCCGTGGTCCGCTGCACGGCCCTGTTCCGCCAATCACCGTTGAGGCTCGCGGCCATCGTCTCGGCGAGCGCGCAGCAGGTGCTGGCGGGAATCTTGCCGAGGTCTCCGAAGATCCGGACGATGTCGGCACGATCAAAGACCTCGGTGCGGCTGTGGCACGCCTGAAACGCCGACGCGACGGCGGGCAGGGTGCGGGGATCAACGCCGGTTGACTCGAGCGTCCGCATCAGTTGGCTCAAGCGGTCGAGGTTGCGCCGCTGCCGACCGCGGGTCAGGGGCGCGGAGGGGATCATCTCCCGATAAAAATAGAAGAACATGCGGTCATCATCGAAGTTGCTCTCGGGCCGCAACCGAAGCTGCCATGCCGACAGGAAGCCGTCGGCGAGTTCCACGGCCTGCTCGGGGCTTCGGGCAACGGCATCGTTGAGCAGGACGAGGGCCGCATCGGTCTCGTCGGCGGTCAAGGCGATCGCGATGCAGGCCTTGCTCGCCCGCGTTGAGAGGCTCGGCTCCAACGCCTCGAACCAGCGCCTGTCGGGAACGGCCCGGAGGAGGAGTTGGGCCTCGCGGGCCATGACCCGTTGCTGGCCCTTCTCCTTGACGGTGTTCTCGATCTCCGAAACCAGCACTGTGGTCAGCATGCGCATGGGCACGCGGAGGGCCGCGGTATCGACCGAGCCCCGCGCGAGCAGGACATCCACGGCCTCTTTCAGCGAGAGAATGGCCCGCGCACGCTGCTCGACATCGGACTTCTCGTTCCCGATGGCGACCGCGCTGAGAGCCATGATCTCCAGGGCGACGGGGCCGATCGCTTCGCCCGCGTAGAGCCGCTCGAGCCATGGCGTCACGCTCGCCCTGGGCATGGTGTCCATCAGCGCCACCGCGCGACGGATGGCCTCGCGTTTCACGCTGAGCGTGGCACGGGGAAGCAGCGAGACTTCGCAGTACAAATCCCAGGCGTCCCGCCGCGCCGCCTCGGTCTCCGGGCCGGAAACCATCGCGCGGGTCAGGTCTTCTTTGTACCGGGCGTGGACCATCATGAGGGGTCCGTCCTGCTCGGCTCGGGCCTCTTCGAGGGAAGGCAGATACTCGTATGCCTCGATGACCATCCCCGCCCCGGCGAGGAAATCGACGGTACGGCGACGGCGTTCAGCGTCCTGTGGACCGAAGAGACGGGTGCCCGCCTTGATCTTCGCCAGCATCGGGCCGGGGCTGTTTTTCTCTGCCGCCTGTTTCAACAGCCCGGAGAGCGCGGGCAACTGCCAGGTCTTCAGGTCGCCGGGAGAGGCTTCGGCGATGGCGAGGATCTCTTCGGGCAGAAGACCGGGATTGCCCTTGTTCAAGGATTGCAGTAGATGTGAGAAGATCGCCTGCGACTGCGCCTCGGGCCGGGAACGGATGAACTCGGCAAAGACCCCCCACTCTCCGGCCATCGCCTGAAGGTGCGCCCACTTGGCGATATCGCCGCCGCGTGCGGTCTGCGGGTTGGGCTGCGGGACCTGCCCGAAGCCGAGTTGGGCCCGCGCTGCGAGAACAGCCTGCGGGGTGCGTGAGAAATCCAGGTTCTTCAGCGCCGACATGAGTTCCTGGAGTTTCGCCTGCTCGGCGGAGCGGGCCGCGTTGAGGCCCAGAACTTCATCGAGGTTGAGGCCCAGATCGGCGTAATACGCCTTCATCTCCGCCTGTTCCTCGGGCGAGAGCGCCTCGAACTGCGACTTGAGTTCGTCGATCTCCTGTGTGCTGAGTTTGGGGGGGGGCGTCACGACGGCCGCGCCGGAGGGCGGGGAAGTGCCCGCCGCCGGCGCGGGAGGAGGTTCAGGCTCATCGAACTCGATTTCCACATCGGGCGGCTCTGTGTTCGCCGGGTTCACGATCCGCACGGCCGCCGTCGCCTGAGCCCGCGCATCGAGCGGCGTCCCCGCCATCGCCGCGAGGATCACACACGCCCCGACGATCACGCCCCCAGTCCGCACCCATCGCTCGTTCATCGCTGCCGCTCCTGGAACTGAAACCGACTTCATTCGATGCTCCGTGTGTTTCCGTCACGCCCGATACCCCGACCGTTACCACCCGCCTTCGATCTCGCCCGTTCCGCTCGCGCCGTTGCGGGCATCCCCGCGGCGAGGCGGGCGAGGACTGCGCCGTCCCGGGCCGGGAAGGATGCCGCTTCCGTTGCCGCGCGGCGAGTTTCTCGGTTGGGCCTTTCCTTGAAGGTCCTCCACGCTGCTCTGCTCAAGGTTGAGGACCAGTTCAAGGTTGTTGGTCAGATGCTTCGCCTCGGCCTGGTTCGGTGAGGACTCGGCGAGGTAGCGAAAGTTCTGGCGGGCGATCCCCGAGACCTGACGCCACTCCTGCGCGGGCTTGCCGGCGAGCCGCATCAGCCGTGCCCCGTAGTAATAGCCCGCGGCCATCTCTTCACGGGCGGCACGGGCAACATCGTCCTCCTTCTCGCCCGCGTCCGCGGCGGCATCGAGCATGTCCTGCAGATCCTGCACACCCGTGCCGATCTGCCCGGCCCGGATGAGCGCGGAGGCCTTCGACACCCTGACGCGCCGAGCGAGCGCGACGTCCGATGCCGGGAGCGCCTCCTGTGCCTTGCCGTAGGCTTCCGCCGCGGCACGCCACGCCTCGGCCGCAACCGCGTAGGCTGTATTTTCGGCCGCCCCCGCTGCGCCGGCGACGGCGGCCGTATCGGGCGTATTCGCGGAGAAGTGAGCCAGGCGGGCTTGGAGGCCAGCGAGATGCTTCTCGTAGGCTTCCGTCTGGGCGACCTCGGCGCGAGCCTGGGCAGCAACGGACGCCTCGATGAGTTTCGCGGCCTGACGGCGGCGGTCCAGTTCCTGACCCGGCCCGTAGTGAAACGAGAGGCCGAAGATCGGGAGCAGCGCCCAGATGGTCCAGAGTACTTTGCGGGGCATGACGGATCAGGCGATGGGTTGCGGGGGAACCAGGTCGGAACGGTGCGCGACACGCCCGGGCGCCAACGCCCGGGGCGTGCCGAAGAACAGAAGGGCGGGACCGATGAGGCCGATCATGGCGGCCCCGAGTCCCAATGCGATCAGCCCGGCCTCACGAAGGCCGACGACGTTCCCGATCCGGGGCGTGACCATCGAGAGTCGATCGAGTACGGCGGAGGGCAGGTGCAGCCGATTCCCTTCGTGGTACGTTCCTTGAAGTTTCGCGGCGAGCTGTTTCAATGCCCACGTATCCTGACGGGAGCTATGACCGGAAACGAGCGTGGCCTTGTTGGGATCGCCGACCCCGATGACGATGGCGCTGGCAATGGAACCGGGGAGAGCCAACGGGGCGACCGGCTTGGAGATGTCTCCGTCGCTGATGACCACCAGCGTTGTGGAGTTTCGCGCCCAGGGGCGGGCCGTGTCGAGGGCGAGACGCACCCCGGCATCGAGATCGGTCGTGCCTGACTCGAAGGCGACATTCATCCGAAGCCCATCGAACATGTTGGCGACGACGTTCTTGTCGGTGGTGTCCTGCAGGATGGGCAGCGCCTTGGTGTAGAACCCGATGAGCGAGATGCGGGTGTCCTTCATGTCGAGCCGGTCGAGGATGCCCTGCACGAGCCTGCCCGCCCACCGCGACCGAGAGACTTTTTCCGCATCGGGGCCCGCATCCTCCACGTGCATGCTCGGCGAGACATCAAGACAGATCAGCAGTTGCCGCGATGCCCTCGGGTTCGGCGGCTCCTCCGTGTCGATCGGGTCGTGCGCGAGAAGCACCAGGGCACCCCATGTCGCCAGCCCGACCCCCGCCACTCGCACCGCGGGCGCAACGACCGTCCACGCGGCGGGTTTCGCGCCCGGCCCGAACGCCAGCAGATCGGAAGAGCACACGTCTGAACTCCAGTCACC
>ERZ761603.442-NODE-442-length-35459-cov-41.287369_pt1 | contig 35459 bp, 33 predicted proteins | sample MGYA00511879_ERZ761603 | MGnify/ENA primary metagenome ERZ761603 (study PRJEB28899, sample SAMN02850040) | bioreactor sludge metagenome | biome: EBPR Sludge; feature: EBPR Bioreactor; material: flocular biomat | place: Australia: Thorneside Wastwater Treatment... | reverse complement strand
GACCGCCGGAGGCGGGCAGGCGAGCAGCGCGATAGCCGGACGCGCTGGCTGTTGGCCGCCCTGGCCCGCGGCCGGAGTCTACCACAGCGCATCGTTTATATAAGCACCACTGGTGTTTACGGTGACTGCGCGGGGGCGCTGATCGACGAGACGCATGCCGTACGCCCGTCAACCGTGCGTGCCTGCCGCCGTCTGGACGCCGAGCGGCAATTGCGCGCTTTCGGTCGCCGCGGCGTGGTTGTCAGCATCCTGCGCGCGCCCGGTATCTACGCCACCGACCGCCTGCCGATCGAACGGCTGCGTAAAGGCAGTCCGGCGCTCCGTGCGGCCGATGATGTCTATACCAACCACATCCATGCCGATGACCTGGCGGCGCTGACCTGTGCGGCGCTGCGCTATGGGCGGAGCAACCGCACCTACAATGCAAGCGACGATTCACAGATCAAGATGGGCGACTATTTCGATCTGGTGGCGGATGGTTTAGGACTGGCGCGGGTGCCTCGTCTGTCGCGCGGCGAGGCCGAGATGCGGTTGCCAGAGATGCAGTTGTCGTTCATGAGTGAATCGCGCCGCCTGCTGAACCGGCGCGCCAAATGCGAGTTGCGGTTTCGGCCACGTTATGCCCAGGTCGCCGACGGCGTCGCGGCGGCGCTCAAGGAAAGGGAAAACCGGTGTTGATAGTCAAGGTACTGCATCTGTGGATGGTGGTGAGCTGGTTTGCCGGCCTGTTCTACCTGCCGCGGATCTTCGTCAACCTCGCGCTGGTTGCGCCGGACAGCACGGCAGAACGCGACCGCTTGCTGTTGATGGCGGGCAAGCTCTATCGGTTCATGACGCCGATCGGTTTTCTGGCGGTTGCCCTGGGGCTCTGGCTGTGGTTCGGCTTCGGTTTTGGCGGCGGCTGGCTGCACGCCAAGACGGCCCTGGTGCTGCTGCTGCTTGGCTACCATGCTTACTGCGGGCGCTTGCTGCGCAACTTCCAGGTGGGTCGCAACCTGCGTGACCATGTCTGGTACCGCTGGTTCAATGAGATGCCGGTGCTGCTCCTGCTGGCGGTGACCTATCTGGCTGTGGTCAAGCCCTTCTAGTCCATCCGCTCGGAGATAAGCCGTGGAAACATTCTTTGCCAGTTGTCCGCGTGGCCTCGAGCACCTTTTGGCTGAAGACCTCAGGCTGGCAGGTGCGGGCGAGCTCACGCAGATCTTCGGCGGGGTACATTTTCGTGCCGATTGGTCTGCCTGCTACCGCGCCAATCTCCAGTCAAGGATCGCCACGCGCATCCTGTGGCGAGTGGCACAGGGGTCTTACGTCAAGGAAGACGACATCTACCGCCTGGCCCTGGACACGCCCTGGCCGCAGTGGTTTCTGCCACAACAGACGATTCGCGTCGATGTGACGGCGGTAAAGAGCCCATTGAAGAGCGTGGATTTCGTCACCCTGCGCATCAAGGACGCCGTCTGTGACCGCTTTCGCCGCGAGCTGGGGAGCCGCCCGAGTGTTGATACCCGGCAGCCGGAGGTGCGCATCCAGGGCTTCATCGGGCGCGACGAGTGTACGCTGTATCTGGATACCTCGGGGGCGCCGCTTTACCAGCGCGGCTTTCGCCAGAAGACCGTCGATGCCCCGCTCAAGGAAAACCTCGCGGCCGGCATTCTCCGCCTGAGCGGCTGGCAGCCCGGGGTCGTGCTGCTTGATCCGATGTGTGGCAGCGGTACGTTTCTCCTTGAGGCGGCGCAGATCGCGCTCGGCCGGGCGCCGGGCACGGGGCGCGACTTCGCTTTTCAGCGGCTGCGTCATTTCGATGCCGATCTCTGGCAAGGCCTGCTCGCTGGCGCACGAGCGGGCGAGCACTCGGCGGCGGATGGGGGGATTTTCGGCGGCGACATCTCGCCCGCCGCGGTGCGCGCAGCACTGGCCAATCTCGATCGGGCCGGACTGCTGCCCGTCGTCCGTCTGAGCACGGGCGACCTGCTCGACATCGAGGCACCGGCCGGGCATGGGGTCATGGTGAGCAATCTGCCTTACGGCGAGCGGGTTTCGGATCACGAACAACTGGCCCGTTTCTACCCCCTGCTGGGCAGTGCCCTGAAGCGTCGCTTTGCTGGCTGGAACTGCTACCTGATCAGCGCCGACACCCGCCTGCCGAAGCTGGTCCGCCTGACTCCCAGCAAGAAGACGCCCTTGTTCAACGGAGCGCTGGAATGTCGTCTCTATGAATTCCGCATGGTGGCTGGCAGCAACCGTACCCTGGGGTGAGCCACTGCCGGTTAGCCGGAGTCCGACCCGGCGCTGGCCTGGCGAGCCGCCGCCTGCCGCTGGTGCCGACCTAGACGATGTCGAGGTGGCCGATACCTGCGGTGAGATCCCTGTCCCTGGATTCCTTGCCATGTAGCTTGATCTGCAGTCGCAGGTCGTTCAGCGAGTCGGCATTGCGCAGGGCATCGGTATAGCTGATCAGACCTTCTTCGTAGAGATCGAAAAGTGACTGGTCGAAGGTCTGCATGCCGAGCTCGCGCGACCGTTTCATCACATCCTTGATCTCCTGTACCTGACCTTTGAAGATCAGGTCGGAAATCAGCGGCGAGTTGAGCAGGATTTCAATCGCCGGGACCCGGCCCTTGCCATCCTTTTTCGGCAGCAGGCGTTGCGAAACCAGGGCGCGCAGGTTTAGCGAAAGGTCCATCAGCAGTTGGTGGCGCCGTTCCTCAGGGAAAAAGTTGATGACCCGGTCGATCGCTTGGTTGGTGCTGTTGGCGTGCAGCGTGGCAAGGCAGAGGTGGCCGGTTTCAGCGAAGGCGATGGCATAGTCCATGGTTGCACGGTCACGGATCTCGCCCATCATGATCACGTTGGGTGCCTGGCGCAAAGTGTTCTTGAGCGCCACTTCCCAGTTGTCGGTGTCCACGCCGATCTCGCGCTGGGTGACGATCGACTTCTTGTGCTCATGCACGAATTCGATCGGATCCTCGATGGTGATGATATGGCCCTGGCTGTTGCGGTTGCGGTGGTCAACCAGAGCTGCCAGCGACGTCGTCTTGCCGGTGCCGGTGCCTCCGACAAACACCACCAGGCCGCGCAGGGTCATCGCGATGTCCTTGAGTACCGCAGGCAGGGCGAGTTCGTCGAGGGTTGGCACGACCAGATTGATCGTCCGGCAAACGACCGCGACCCGTCCCTGCTGGACCAGGGCATTGACACGAAAGCGCCCGATGCCGGCTGGCGAGATGGCGAAATTGCATTCCTTGGTTGCTTCGAAATCGGACGCCTGGCGGTCGTTCATCAGCGCACGGGCGAGCTCGGCGGAGTGCTGCGGCAGCAGCGGCTGACTTGACACCGGTACGACCTTACCGTCGATCTTGATGGCCGGCGGAAAATTTGCCGTGATGAAGAGGTCGGAGCCGTTCTTCTGCACCATCAGACGCAGCAGTTCGTGCATGAACTTCAGTGCCTGATCATTCTCCATGAATCATCCTCCTCCTGCTGCGACTCAGGCGCCCGGGAAGGCGTCCTTGTTGGCTGCCTTGGCGCGTGCTTCGGATGCCGACACGACGTTGCGCCGCACCAGGTCGATCAGGGCCTGGTCGAGGGTCTGCATGCCGAACTGCTGTCCGGTTTGCAGCGAAGAATACATCTGTGCCACCTTGTTCTCACGGATCAGGTTGCGGATCGCCGGGGTGCCGATCAGGATCTCGTGTGCGGCGACTCTTCCCTGGCCATCCTTGGTCTTGAGCAGGGTTTGCGAGATCACCGCGCGCAGCGACTCGGAAAGCATCGATCGCACCATTTCCTTCTCGGCCGCCGGGAAGACGTCGATGATCCGGTCAATCGTCTTGGCAGCGCTCGAGGTATGCAGGGTGGCGAACACCAGGTGGCCGGTTTCGGCGCCGGTCAGTGCAAGGCGGATGGTCTCCAGGTCGCGCATCTCGCCCACCAGAATCACATCCGGGTCTTCGCGCAGGGCCGAGCGCAGGGCATTCTGGAAGGACAGGGTATGCGGACCGATCTCACGCTGATTGATCAGGCACTTCTTGGGTTGATGCACGAATTCGATCGGGTCCTCGACGGTGAGGATGTGGCTGTAGGCGTTCTCGTTGACATGGTTGATCATCGCTGCCAAGGTGGTCGATTTGCCCGAGCCCGTCGGCCCGGTGACCAGGACGATACCGCGCGGATAGTCCGAGATGTCCTTGAAGATGCGCGGGCAGTTGAGGTCTTCGAGCGTCAGCACCTTCGACGGAATCGTCCGGAAGACCGCGCCGGCGCCACGATTCTGGACGAAAGCATTGACCCTGAAACGTGCCAGGTTCGGGATCTCGAACGAGAAGTCGCACTCCCGCGTGTCTTCGTACTGTTTGCGCTGGGCGTCACTCATGATGTCGTACACCATTCCGTGCACGTCCTTGTGCTCCATCGCCGGCAGGTTGATCCGCCGGACATCGCCATTCACCCGGATGATCGGCGGCAAGCCCGCCGAGAGGTGGAGGTCCGACGCCCTGTTCTTGACGCTGAAAGCCAACAGTTCCGTGATGTCCATCCGGTTCGGTCCTCGGGCGGTGGGCGGGGCGCAGTGCTATACTCTCAAAAATCTGCGCGACGCCCGATTATGATCACACTTCCCGCCAAGCTGCAAGCCGTTCTCGCGCGAATTGCCGACGCTGCCCGGCTGTATGGTCGTGACCAGGCGGACGTTCGCTTGCTTGCGGTGAGCAAGACCTGGCCGGCGGCTGCGTTGCGCGAAGTGGCAGCGGCCGGCCAGCGGGCTTTCGGCGAAAGCTATGTGCAGGAGGCGGTCGGCAAGATCAGCGAGTTGCGTACGCTGGGTCTTGAGTGGCACTTCATCGGTGCCTTGCAGGCCAACAAGACGCGTCTGGTGGCCGAGTCTTTCGACTGGGTCCATTCGGTCGATCAACTTCGCATTGCCCAGCGACTATCCGAGCAACGCCCGTCATTGCTACCCCCCTTGTCCGTGTGCCTGCAGGTCAATGTCAGCGGTGAAGCCAGCAAGAGCGGCGTGTCGCCGGCCGCTGCTCCGGCCCTGGCGGCGGCGGTCGCGGTGTTGCCCGGCTTGTGTTTGCGCGGTTTGATGGCTATCCCGGCGGCTACCGACGAGTTTGGCGAACAGCGGCGCGCTTTCCGTTGCCTGCGGGAACTTTCGGAACGATTGCGGGCCGATGGCTTGTTGCTTGATACCTTGTCGATGGGTATGTCGCACGACCTGGAGGCAGCGATTGCCGAAGGGGCGACGCTGGTGCGCGTCGGCACTGCAATTTTTGGTGAGAGAAGATGAAGATCACTTTCCTTGGTGGTGGCAACATGGCCAACGCACTGATCGGCGGGCTGGTGAAGACCGGCTTTGCAGCCTCCGACATCGCGGTCATCGAGCTGGGCGCACAGGGACGCGCCAAGTTGCGGCTCGCCTACGGCGTACGTTGCTATGAGGCGCCCGGGGCTGTGGCACTCGACTGCGATGCCGTGCTGCTGTCGGTCAAGCCGCAGCAGATGCGCGAGGCCTGTCCGCCGCTCCTGCCTTACCTCAAGCAGCAACTGATCATCAGCATCGCTGCCGGTCTGCGCTTGGCCGACGTTTCGCGCTGGCTAGGCGGCTACGGCAAGATCGTGCGCGCGATGCCCAACACACCGGCGCTGATTGGTGCCGGGATCACCGGGCTGTGCGCCATGCCGGCGGTTTCGATGGCCGAGCGGCTGGGCGCCGAGCGTATCCTGCAGGCGGTTGGCAATACCCTGTGGATTGCCGATGAGGAAAAGATGGATGCGGTGACCGCCGTCTCCGGCAGCGGTCCGGCCTATGTGTTCCTGTTCATTGAAGCACTGCAGCAGGCGGCGAGCCAACTCGGCCTGTCGCCCGGCCAGGCACGACAGTTGTCGATCGATACCGTGCTCGGGGCAGCCCGACTGGCGGCGCAGTCCGATGAAGCGGCCAGTGTGCTGCGCGAGCGAGTGACTTCCAAGGGTGGGACGACCGAGGCGGCGTTGCGGACGATGCAGGAGCGTTGCGTCAAGGAAGGCTTCATCGCCGGAGTCCTGGCGGCCAATGAGCGTGGTCGGGAATTGGGTGCGCTGCTTGGTCAGGACGACTGATGGTCTCCCAGGCAGGTCTGTTTCTGCTCGATGTGCTGGTCGCGTTTCTGAGCGTGGTGCTGCTGTTGCGTTTCTTCATGCAGGCCTGTCGCGTATCCTTCAACAACCAGGTGGGCACCTTCGTCGTCGAGTTCACCAATTGGCTGGTTCGCCCCCTGCGCAAGATCCTGCCTGGCTTCTACGGCCTTGATCTGGCCAGCCTCCTGCCGGCCTATCTGCTGCAGGTCATTTTCGCTCTGGCGGTGTTCCTGGTACGCGGCGGAAGCGAAGCCTGGTCACTGGCGACCTGGTTGTCGCTGCTCTTCTGGCACGGTCTTCTGGCAACCCTGCGCCTCAGCATCTACCTCCTGATTGGTGCCTTGCTGGTGCAGGCGGTGCTGTCATGGATCAGTCCCTATTCGCCACTGAGCCAGCCGGTAGCGCAACTGACCCGCCCCGTCCTGCGCCCGATCCAGCGTTTCCTGCCACCGATCGGTGGTGTCGACCTTTCGCCGCTGATCGCCATCGTCCTTGCCCAATTATTGCTGATGTTCCTCTAGGCCGCTGTGAGCGATTGGCTGCGTCGTGCCGAAGGAGGAATCACGCTGACCGTGCATGTCCAACCGGGAGCTAGGCACAATGAGGTGGCCGGTGTGCACGGCGAGGCGCTGAAGATTCGTCTGGCAGCACCGGCGATCGACGGCCGGGCCAATGCCGCCCTGCTCGAGTTCGTTGCCAAACGACTCGGGGTGCCCAGGTCCGCGCTGCAGATCAGGAGTGGACAGACGTCACGGCGCAAACTGCTGGTCGTTCTTGAACCGCCGACTGACGCGGTGCAGCGCCTGCTCGGCGACTGAGCCGCCGCTCCGCCCGGTCATGGGGCTTACTGCGTCAGGCTGCGAAGACGATTCGTCCGCCAACCAGAGTCATGCGTACCCGGCCACTTACTTCGTAGCCCAGGAAGGGAGTGTGCTTGCCTTGGCTGCGTAGTGCCTCGGGTGTTACGCACCACGACTCTTCCGGATCGAAGAGGCACACGTCTGCCGGACCGCCGACCGTCAGCGAGCCGGCGTCGAGGCCGAGAATGGTTGCCGGATCAGAGGTGACGCGGGCCAGAGCAACGGCCAGCGGCAGCTTGGTCTGCCGGGCCCAGAGCAGGGTCAGCGGCAGCAGGAGTTCGAGTCCGGTGGCTCCTGGCAAGGCCTCCGCGAACGGCAGTTGCTTGCCATCAGCATCGACCGGAGTGTGGTCGGAGCAGATCGCTGCCAGTCCCTCGGCAACAGCGGCGCGCAGCGCATCGCGGTCACTCGCCGAGCGTAGCGGCGGGTCGAAGCGCGCGTTGCTGTCGAAGTAGCCGATGTCCATTTCCGAGAGGTGCAGGTGATGGACCGCCACGTCGCAAGTGACCGGCATCCCGGCGCATCGTGCCTGGCGAATGAGCTCGATCGCTGCGGCCGATGACAGGCGTGACAGGTGCAGACGGACGCCGGTGTGCGCCGCCAGTTGCAGGGCGGTTGCTGTGGCAACGGTTTCAGCCGCGACGGGGATACCGGTCAGGCCCAGCCTCGAGGCGACTTCGCCATCGTGCGCAACTCCCTCGCGGGCGAGAAAATCGTCCTGAGGGCGCAGACGGACGGCGTAACCGAAGGTCGCTGCGTACTGCATGGCGCGTAGCAGCAACTGCGTGTCCACGATGGCCTGCTTGGCCTGCGAGAAGGCGATACAGCCGGCGCGCGCCAAGCTGTTCATTTCAGCGAGTCGCTCGCCCGCCAGTTGCTGGGTCAGTGCACCGATCGGGTAAACCCGAGCCAGACCGAGGGTGTCGCTGCGCCGCACCAGACGTTCGACCAGCCCCGGTTCGTCGAGCAGCGGTTTGCTGTCGGGTGGGCAGGCGAGGGAAGTGACGCCGCCGGCGACCGCCGCACCAAGTTCCGGTTCGATGCCGCCCAGCCGTGCCGAGAGATCGACCAGACCGGGGCAGACGATCATGCCGGCGGCGTCGATCGTGCGTTGGGCAGCAAAGTCGGTGGCCGGTCGCCCGATCGCCGCGATACGCCCGTCGGCAATGAACAGGTCAAGCTGCTCATCAACGCCGTTCCTGGGATCGATCAAGCGGGCGTTGCGGATGTGAAGGTGTTGCATGCTCATGCCTCAATTCCCCGCCAGAATACCCATCACCGCCATGCGCACGGCAATGCCGAAGGTGACCTGCGGCAGGATCACCGCCTGTGGTCCATCGGCGACGTCGGAGTCGATCTCGACGCCTCGGTTCATTGGTCCCGGGTGCATTACGATGGCGTCGGTTTTGGCCAGTGCCAGAGACTCCGGTGTCAGCCCGTAGCAGCGGAAGTACTCGCGCGCCGAGGGCAGCAGCGCGCCATTCATGCGCTCGTTCTGCAGCCGCAACATGATGACCACATCACAATCACGGATTCCGGTGCGCAGGTCGTGGCACACCCGCACTCCCATCTTTTCGATGGCGCTTGGCAAGAGCGTCTGCGGACCGACGGCGCGCACCTCGGCGGCACCGAGCGTGGTCAGCGCGTGGATGTCCGAGCGGGCAACGCGTGAATGCAGGATGTCGCCAACAATCGCCACGACCAGGTTGGCGAAGTCGTTCTTGTAATGGCGGATGGTGTACATGTCGAGCAGGCCTTGCGTCGGATGCGCATGGCGTCCGTCACCGGCGTTGACCACATGCACGTTGTCTCGCCCGACCCGGCGCAGGTGGTCGGCGATCAGGTGCGGGGCGCCGCTCGACGCATGGCGTACGACAAACATGTCGGCGTGCATGGCGACCAGATTGTCGACCGTATCAAGCAGGGTTTCGCCCTTGGCCGTCGAAGAGCGCGTCACATCGAGATTGATCACATCCGCCGACAGGCGCTTGGCGGCGATCTCGAAGGTGGTCCGGGTGCGCGTCGAGTTCTCGAAGAAGACATTGAACACGCTCTTGCCGCGCAGCAGTGGGACTTTCTTGACGTCACGGTGGGATACCTTGAGAAAGCTTGATGCGGTATCCAGAATATGGATGATCACCGCGCGCGGCAAGCCCTCAATTGACAGCAGGTGCGTCAACTCGCCGTGGGCGTTGAGTTGAGGATTATGCATGCTGTTCAAGGCTCCATTGCAGGCGTCCGCTGGCCTCCGCCGAGAGGACCAGTTCGTGTGACGGATCGAGGTCGACCCGCCACGGGCAGAAGTCAGCGCAAATGGGCAGCTGGCGTCTGCCCCGATCGGCCAGCACCGCGAGCTGTATGCTCGCCGGACGTCCATAGTCAAACAATTCGTTGATTGCTGCACGCGTCGTGCGACCGGTGTAGAGAACGTCGTCCACCAGAATCAGTGCACGGCCTTCAACATCGAACGGGATCGAGCTCGGCTTGACCCGTGCATGAAGACCTCTTTCGCGGTAATCGTCGCGGTAGAACGAGACGTCGATCAGACCGATTTCCGTTTCGAGATCGAGCAGTTCGTGCAGGCGCCGGGCAACCCAGACGCCTCCGCTGTGAATGCCGACCAGAACGGTCTCCGGGTACAGCCGCGGACGAATCAACTCGGCTAGCTGGACACATTGGGTTTCGGCATCGGGCAACTCAGTGGGAGAGCGTATCGGTTCGGCGGTCATCGGCATGTCCGGGTTCAGTGGGGAGGGAGCCATGGTCGGATGAGGTCATGTCTGCAAAATAGGTCTGCAGGATCAGTTGGGCAGCCACGGCATCGACGTATTCGCTCCGCTTGCGGACCCTGTTGCCGGCAGAACGCAGTTGCGCCTCTGCCTCCGTCGATGACAGCCGTTCGTCGGCATGGTCCACCGGGAGGCCGAAGCGCCCGCGCAACTGATTGGCAAAACGTGTGCAGCGGGCGGTCATCGCATGTGTTGCGCCATCAAGTGAGAGCGGACGACCTACCACCAGGCTGGAGGGCTGCCATTCGGCAATCAGGGCGGCGATGGCAGAAAAACGCTCGGCATTGGTTTCGAGCCTGATGGTGGTCAGGGGATGGGCCCGGAGCAGTTCCCATTCACCAACGGCGATGCCGATGCGCTTCTCGCCGAAATCGAAGGCGAGGACGGTGCCTGTGCGCTTGTCCACCCTCTCAGGCATGCCCCGCTTCATCGACCAGATTGGTCGGGTTGACGCCAAGCAGTTCGAGGGCGGATGCCAGTCGCTCTTCGTAAGGCAATTCAAAGAGGATGTGCAGTTCGGCGGGAACGGTCAGCCAGGCGTTCTGCGCCAGTTCATGTTCGAGCTGGCCGGCTGACCAACCGGCGTAACCCAGCGTGACCATCACATCATGCGGTTGGCCGTTCAGGGCGACCGCCTGCAAGATGTCGCGCGAACTGGTGAGACCGACCTGCTCGTTGACCACCAGCGTCGACTGCCATTGTCCCAGCGGGCGATGGAGGACAAAGCCGCGGTCGGTCTGGACCGGCCCACCGAAAAGAACCGGCAGGTTGGCGATGCCTTCGGCGTGCAGCGGCACGTCGATCTTTTCGAGCAGACTACCCAGACTCATGTCGATCGGGCGATTGATGATCACCCCCAGGGCGCCGCGATCGTTGTGTTCGGCGATATAGACCAGCGTCTTGGAAAAGTAAGAGTCCACCATCGCTGGCATGGCAATGAGAAAATGGTCGGTCAGATCGATGCTTTGCATGGTCTTATTCTAATCGGCGCTGGCGGCTGACACAAAGGTAATCGGCGATGGAGTCAATTCTGGTCTGGTTTCGGCGCGACCTGCGGGATTGCGACCAGACCGCGCTTTGCGAGGCGCTGCGGCGCGGACGGCGGGTCTACTGCACATTCATATTCGATCGGGAGATCATCGATCGGCTCGATCGAGCAGACGACCGGCGTCTCGAGTTCATCCGCGAATCGCTGGTCGAGCTGGACGTGGCGTTGCGCGCGCGTGGCGGTGCCTTGATCGTGCGTCATGGCTGGCCGCGCATCGAGATTCCCAGTCTGGCCAGGGCGCTTGGCGTATCGGCGGTGTTTGCCAACCGCGACTACGAGCCGCAGGCAAAGCAACGCGACGCCGCGGTCGAAGCGGCATTGAGGGTCGATGACATTGGCTTCGAATCGTTCAAGGATCAGGCGATGTTTGACGGAGAGGAAGTCCTGACGCAGACCGGACGCCCGTACACCGTGTTTACGCCCTACCGTAACAGCTGGCTGAAGCGACTGACCGAGGATGACTGGCTGCCGCATGCGGCAGGGCGCGGCAGCCTGGCAGCGGACGCGTTGGCGAGTGGCGTGCCGTCGCTGGCCGATCTCGGCTTTGCCCGAGCCGACCTGCGCGCTTTGCGGATCGTGCCGGGCATGTCCGGTGGCCGACAGTTGCTGGACGACTTCATGGCACGTATCGGGCGCTACAAGCAGCAGCGCGATTTTCCGGCCGTCAGGGGCGTTTCGTATCTCTCCGTCCATCTGCGCTTCGGGACGGTCTCGATTCGTCATCTGGTGGCGCAGGCGGTCGCGGCGGGAGCCTTGCGCACTGAGGCCGAGGGGCCGGCCACCTGGCTTTCCGAGCTGATCTGGCGCGATTTCTACTTCATGATTCTCGACCGCTTTCCCCACGTCACGCAGCACGCATTCAGGCCGGAGTACGATACCATCGTCTGGGAGCAGGGGCCAGCCGCCGAACAGTCTTTTGCTGCTTGGTGCGCAGGGCGTACCGGCTATCCGCTGGTCGATGCCGCAATGCGCCAGATCAATCAGAGCGGTTACATGCATAACCGGCTGCGCATGCTGGTGGCGTCCTTCCTGACCAAGGATCTGGGCATGGACTGGCGCTGGGGTGAGGCGTATTTTGCGCGCCAGCTCAACGACTTCGACCTCGCAGCCAACAACGGCGGGTGGCAATGGGCGGCATCGAGCGGTTGTGACGCACAGCCGTATTTCCGCATCTTCAACCCGCTGACACAGTCCGAACGTTTCGATCCGGCCGGCAAATTCATTCGCCGCTACCTGCCTGAGCTGGCCGGGGTGCCCGATCGGTTCATCCACGCGCCCTGGCGCATGAGTGCAGCCGAGCAGACGGCCTGCGGCGTCCGCATCGGTCTCGATACGCCGGCGCCCATGGTCGAACACGAGGCGGCAAGGCGCCAGACGCTGCAGCGTTACGCGGTGGTCAAGTCTGGTGGCGCAGCTCGCTGACGTGGCGCTTCACCAGTCGTAGCAGCTCGTCCTCCTGGTAGGGCTTGCCGAGATAGTGGTTGACACCCAGCTCGAGGGCGTACTGACGGTGCTTTTCGGCTGTTCGCGAGGTGATCATGATGATCGGCACGGATCCCAGTCGTTTGTCGGAACGGACGTTTCTGGTCAGTTCGAAGCCGTCCATGCGCGGCATTTCGATGTCGATCAACATGACGTCCGGTACGACCGCGACCAGTTGTTCGAGTGCGTCCACCCCATCCTTGGCGGTCATGACCTGGTAGCCTTCGCGGGCTAGCAGGCGACTGGTGATCTTGCGCACGGTCAGCGAGTCGTCGACGATGATGATGGTTGGCACGCTGGCAGTGCGGCTACCGTCGGTCAGCGGCTGCCGTATCGTCGGCACCGGCGAGACGGCCGCGGGTTGGCGATCGCGACTGGCCAGGGCAATCGGGTTGAGGATCAGCACGACCTGGCCGTTGCCCAGCACGGTCGCTCCGTCGATGCCAATCACTCGGGCCAGTTGTGCGCCGATGTTCTTGACCACGATTTCCTGGTTGCCGAGCAGTTCATCGACCTGCAGGGCGACCCGCTTGCTGCCACTGCGCAGCAGCAGGACCCAGTATTGAGTGTGTTTCTCGGGTAGCGCCTGTCCGTCGCCAAGCAGGTGGGGCAGGTAGTTGAAGGGATAGTGATTGCCGGTCCACACGGCCTCGCGGGCATCACGTATGCGCGCCAGCGCTTTCTCCTTGAGATCGAGCGCCTGCTCGATCATGGCTGACGGGATGGCATACTGGCGGTTGCCTGAACGGATCAGCAGGGCTTTGGTGACGGCCAGTGTCAGCGGCAGATAGAGTCGGAAGGTCGTTCCCTGACCGGGAAGGGAGACGACCTCGATGCGACCGCCGAGACTGGTGACCTCGCTTTTCAGTACATCCATTCCGATACCGCGCCCCGACAGCTGTGATACCTCATTGGCGGTCGAGATTCCCGGCGCAAAAATCAGCTCGACGACACGTTCCGGATTGCTTGCGTCATCCTTGTGCAACAGGCCGGACGACAGACCACGCTCGCGCAGGCGGTCGATGTCGAGTCCGGCGCCGTCATCGGAAAGGGAGAGAATGATCTCGTTGCCTTCCTGCTTCAGCGTTAGCGATATCTCGCCGATTTCCGGCTTGCCCATGGTCAGGCGATGTTGGGCGTCCTCCAGTCCGTGCGCAATGGCATTGCGCAGCATATGTTCGAGTGGTGCCACCATCTTGTCGAGAACACTTCTGTCGAGTTCGAGCTGGGCACCGCTGATCTCGAGGTTCGCCCGCCTGCCGATTTCCTTGCTGACCTGGCGGACGATACGATAGAGGCGATCGGCAATATTGCCGAAGGGCACCATGCGCACCGACATGAGTTCCTGCTGCACCTCGCGGTTGAGGCGTGCCTGAGCGATGATCGCAGCGTTGGCGTCGTCAAGGTTCTTGAGCAGGTTCTGCTGGACGGTTGCCACATCATTGACCGATTCGGCCATCATTCGCGTCAGTTCCTGGAAGCGGGTGAAACGGTCGAACTCGAGCGGGTCAAAGTCGGCGTGCTGCTCTCCGGCCTGTGCGGTACGCGACTGCATCTGCAGTTCGGCCTGGATTTCGATGTCGCGCAATTGCCGGCGCAGGCGGATGACGTTCTCGGTCAGGTCGAGCAGCGAAGCCTTGATGCCACGCATCTCGCCCTCGATCCGCGAACGAGCGATCGACAACTCGCCGGCCTCATTGACCAGCCGGTCGATCAGGTCGGCACGCACGCGCAGGCTGGCCCGCTGGCTGCTGTCGGCATCCGCCTCGGGCACTTCCGGATAAGCTGTGCCGGGAACATTCTCGCCGGCCGCCGGAAGAGTTCCGGCCAGCGTTTCGGCAAGCAGTTCGGAAGCGGTGGCGTCCGATACTTCAATCGGCGCATCCCCGGTTTCGCCGCGCTGCAGTCGCTCGATCACCTGCACAATGACGTCGAACGCGCTGTCGATGTCGTCGATCAGTTCGGGTGGCGCTGCTCCTGCCCCCTGCGCTTCCTGCATGCGACTTTCGATCGCGTGGGTCAGGTCGCCCAGATTCATCGCTCCGGCCATCCGTGCACTGCCCTTGAGCGTGTGGAACAGACGTGCCAGTCGGCGCACCGGTTCGGGATCGGCGGGATTGCTGCGCCAGGCGTGCAGTTGTGCGGCGATGCTCTGGTTGAGGTCGAGTGCTTCCTCGATGAACAGCGGCAGCAGTTGCTCATCGAGTTCGTCCTGCAGCGCTGGTATGGCCGGTGGCGCCACCGGTTCGCTGGTCGATTCACTTGCCCGCCTGCCTCCGGCCAACGCTTCGGGCATGGCGGGTGCCGCTTCCTCCTCAGCGGCGGCTGCTTCGGCAAGCTGAGCCAGCTCCTCGACGGCCAGTTCCGGGTACAGGCTATCGAGCGCCTCGAGCAGGCTGGGGAGCGGCTCAGGTTCGTGCTCGCGCACGATATCGGCGAGCATCAGGTTGAGCTCGGCGATGGCCTGCCTTACGGTCTCGAAGGCTTCCAGGCTGTCGCGCTGGGCAGCCTGGTTGCGCCGCAGCAAAGCCCGTTCGAGCGCATGTCCCAGGTGGTTGACCGCGTCGATGCCGACCGTTCCGGCGATGCCGGCCAGCGTGTGCGCGGCGCGGTACATCTCGTGCGTTGTCGGAGCCGTCAGATCGGCCTCGAGCCGCGCGAACTCGCGCTGCAGGGTGGCCAGATGGCCTTCCGCCTCATCCCGGAAGATACCGGCCAGGGCCGGCGCGATCGACAGCCGTGAGCGAGCGACGACTTCCGCCATCTGGGCGATGGAGGTAATCGTCGGTGCGAGGTCAGGAGAGGGTGATGCGGTTGTCGCGGTGGCTGGTTCGCCGGTGAGACCGGTCGATGGTCGCTCGCTTGCAGCTTGGCCGTTTTCCCTCAGGAGAGTGGCCAGGGTGATCAGGCGAGTCACGTCAGGGAGCTGGCCGACTCCCGTCTTGAGCTGTTGGAGCCAAGTGAAAAACGCCGCGTAGGCTTGGCCGAGCAGGTCGAGGAGGCTGGGGGTGGCGGCCTGCTCCTGTCTCAGCCAGAGGTTGAGTACCTGTTCGACGGACCACGCCGCTTCCCCGAAATCCTTGAGGCCGACCATGCGGCCGCTTCCCTTGAGGGTGTGTATCGAACGCCTTAGCCCGGTCAATACCTCGATGTCGTGTGGCCGTTGCTCGATCAGGCGGAGGTTCTGATCAATGCTGGCCAGGACCTCGTCGGCTTCTTCGAGGAAGATTTCCAGCAGTTCGGCATCGACTTCTTCGGCCGTGGCCTGCGAGAGCTGGAGGGTCTCTGCCGAGGGCGGTGGGGTGACTGGCGCCTCCGGCTTGAGGGTGGCCATGGCGAGGTCGATTTGGCGGGCCGCATCGCCCCCCGCCGCCAAGGCAGAAAGCATCTGCTTGGTCTGCTGGCCAAGTTCCTTGTCGGCGACCAGATCGGCATCCTTCTGCAGTGCTGCCAGGTTCTGCTGCACCTCCTGTCGCAGGTCACTGTCGCTTGGCTGTTCCTTGAGCGCCACCAGCAAGGCATGAGTTTCGCGCTTCTGCTGTTCGACTTCCTGTTCGACCGAAGCCGCCGCATCGGGAACGACGACAGGGGCAGCGTCCGCCTTCATTCGGCTGACAAAGTTGTCGAAGTCGCTGGCCCCCGTCTGTATCGCGTCGACGAAAAAGCCGACCAGCGACAATTGCTCGGCGACTCCCTCGAAGTCTGCCTGGCTCGGCACATAGTCCGGGTTCGAGAAGCGCTCGATATCTTTTGCGCACTGGCGCAGAACCCTTACCGCACCATCATGGCGCATCATCGACAGTGCACCGATCACCTGTCGCAGAGGCGAATCCAGGGCAGCCAGATCGGCGCCTCTTTCGGCATCGCGGAAGAATGCATCGAGCATTTGCTCGATCTGGGCGAGGTTGCTCTTGATTTCTCTGGCGACCTGGCCAACGAGCATCTTCTCCTGCGCTTGGCGGGAAATCTCGTCGAGCGAAGGCAGTTCCGACCCGGGTCGCAATGGAGTGCCGGCAATGCAGTCATGAATCCGGGCGACCATCACGTCGACCTGATGCGTAAAGCTGCTGCCCAGATACTGGATGTTTTCCTGTGCAGTCTGTGCGAGCAGGATGGCTGTCGCGTTCTCCATGGCCAGGGGCTCGCTGTGGCGAGCTGGTGTCTGTCCCAGGAAACTGGCTACCTCGGCGATGGCTTGTACCAGACGGCAAAAGTCCGGATGACCCAGTTCTTGCGCGATGGTCGATAGCGTGGCGGCATTGGCGCGGAAGGTCGGCAAGGCCTGCATGGTACCGGCGCAGAACTTGTTCCAGGCTTCTTCGGTGGCCGTGATCGCCTCACGCAAGCGGCGTCGCACCGAATCCAGAGCAATCGGGACGCCGCTTACCGAGCCGGGCAGCAAGGTCGACAGCTGATAGGCTTCCTTGACCTTGCGTACCGCCCGATGGTTGCTGCTGGCAATGCCGACCAGATAAAGCGCGTCACGCATCAGGCGTTCGGCAACGTTGCTCGAACCTTCCAGGAGGCGTCGGCTTTGCAGATCGATGCGGCTGCACAGCTGTCTGGCAGCAGCGTCCGGCGGCAGTGCGCCTTCGCCCAGGGCGGTGAGGAAGGCAGTCGCAACCCACCAGAAGGCACGCGCCGATGGCATTTCCTGGATCGCCTCGATACGCTTGACGGCGGCGAGCATCTCGGCAGCGCCGGCACCCGCGGTGGGCGAGCGCAACCAGGCCAGGAGGCCTCGCTGGAAGTGGGCTCGCTGCTGACGCAGGCGATGTTCGAACTCATTGCGGCCCAGCTTTACCGCCGGCCCACTGCGCTGCGGTGGTCGCATGCGCAGGTCGGGGAAGAACAGGTCGCTCGCCTGGACGTGTTCTCTTCCGCGCGCCGACTGCACCTCGCGATAAAGCGACAACAGGCGCATTGGCTGGTTCGGTTGGCCGCTGATCAGATCGTCAAGATAATGACGCAGGGCTGCCAGAGCTCGCTGGATCAGGTCGACAGTCGAAGGATCGGCCGGCAGTTCCTGTTTTTCCATGCCTTCGAGCAGGAACTCGAGTGCCTCGGCTACCTGGGTGACGCCATCGAGACCGACGATGGTCAACGCGCCCTGTACCTGGTGCAAGTGGGTTCGGCAAAACCTGATCTGTGTGCGATCGGCATGGTCGTCGGTGGCGCCGGCAGCAAAGTCCTGCAGTGCCTTGTCCGCCCGTTCGAGCGCGAGGTCGATTTCGCTCTTGACCCACGTCAGCGGGCCGATGTCGAAGTCCGTCGGGGCATTCATCGGGAACAGTCTCTTTCCAATCCGGCTTTCAGGAAACCTTGAAGCCGGCTACCGAACCCTTCAGCTCGGTGGCCAGTCCGGCCAGTTCGCCGATTGCCGTGGCGGTTTTCTGTGTACCGGCGGTGGTCTGCCCGGTCACCTGCAATATCTCCTGCATCCGGCGGGCGACCTTGGTCGCGGAATCCGCGGCCTGACGGGTGGCTGCCGAGATGTTCTCGATCAGTGCGGTCAGCGTTCGTGTGACCTCGCCAATCTCCGCCAGCGTCTGGCCGGCTGCATCAGAGAGTCTGGCCCCCTCGACGACGCCGCGGGTTGACTCCTCCATTGCCGAAACAGTGTCCTGGGTGTCGGTCTGGATGGTCCTGACGATCGCGCCGATCTGCTTGGTTGCTTCACCGGAGCGTTCGGCGAGTCGCTGTACTTCTTCCGCCACCACCGTGAAGCCGCGTCCAGCTTCACCGGCAGAAGCGGCCTGGATCGCGGCGTTGAGCGCCAGCACGTTGGTCTGCTCCGTGATGTCCGAGATCAGTTCGACGATTTCACCGATCTCCTGTGAGGACTCGCCGAGACGTTTGATGCGTTTCGAGGTTTCCTGGATCTGCTCGCGAATGCGGTTCATGCCGGTGATCGAATCCTCGACGGCCTGGGCGCCCTTGCCGGCAGCCGCCAACGACTGGCGTGCCACTTTCGCCGACTGCCTGGCGTCGCTCGACACGCTGGTCATCGACGAGGCCATGGCCAGCACCGACTGGCCAGCCACCTTGATCTCGGCGGCCTGTCGTTCGGCGGCCGCAAGCAGTTCGGTCGAGGTTTGCTGCGCCATTTCCGTCGCCTGCGTCACCCGTCCGGCAGCATCGTTGATGCGACCGACCAGGACGCGTAGTTCTTCGATGGTGTAGTTGATCGAGTCGGCGATGGCGCCGGTGATATCCTCGGACACGGTTGCCGTCACCGTCAGGTCGCCGTCGGCAAGATCGCCAAGCTCGTTCATCAAGCGCAGGATGGCGTCCTGGTTCTGGCGATTGACCGCTTCGGTCTCACGTCGGCCCTGTTCGGCCTGCTCGGCCTGACGCCGGCTTTCGGTCAGGTAGGTTCTGGCCAACATGATGCCCAGCGCGACCGCCAGAGCAATCAGCAACAGAACCACGATGCCATAGGCGGTACGATTCAGACGGTTGTCCTGATAGCTCTGGGCCAGTTGGTCGGTTACCTGAAGCAGCTCTTCGCTGTCGCGAAAGATCTGGGAACCTGCCTGCTTGGCAATGATCAGTCGCTGCATGTTGCCCAGAATGCCGCCGACGGCTGCCCGATAATCGCCGAAAGTGCTGTCCAGTTCGGCCAGCTTGTGTTTTGCCTCGGGGTCCGTGGTCGCCGCGATACGCATCGATTCGCTGCCCTTGGTCAGCGCCTGCACCGTATCGCGAAAGGTATTGGTGTCCTTGCCGAGAAGGAAGGCGATTTCGGGGTCAATTGCATCCCCCAGCAGCAACGCATTGGCGTTCTTGGCAATCCGTTGCGTCAGCATCACCAGCAGATTGGCCGCGGCAATGTCCCGCACGCTGGCACTGCTTTGCAGCTTGAGCGCCGCCAGCTGCTCCGACAAGTCCAGGAGTTGTGGATTCCGCTCGTTGATCGAGGCGACGTCCTTACCGAGGGAAATCAGATTCTTCTCCATTTCCAGGAGGCGGGTCGCGTTCTTGTCGGTCTTGTCCCAGACCTGGGTCAGTGCCTGCAGTTGTGGCTGGACGCTGCCTGGCGAGGGGGGGACCCGGCCGGCGGCCAGTTCCCCGCCGTTGGTCAGCTTTTCAATATTGTCGGCGAAGCTGTCCCTGGATTCCCGTAGCTGCTTGAAGGCGATCGGTTCGCCAAGCAGGGCCAGGCTCGAGGCCTTGGCCAGTCGTTGCGACAGCATCCGCATGTCGCCGGCGGTGGCGATGTAAGCCGTATGGAAGGTCGCCTGCCGGTTGTCGCGATAGACGACCACGGCGATCACCAGCATCACCAGCACCAGGCAGCCGCCCAGCAGTTGCAAGCGTTTGGCAACCGGCAGCTGGCGCAGCATGGCGGGCGAAAACGGGAACGCCGCCTTTTTCGCCGGAGCGTCCGTATCCATCACCGTGCGACTGGTGAGCGTCTCACCTGCAGGGTCCGTGATGCGGGACAGGAAAGCCGGTAGCTTGAGTCTGAACGTCATCTTCCTTCTCCGGTTACACTTCCTCGACGGTGAGAATCATGGTCGTCGAGGTCTGCTTGATGCACGCGCGGCTCAAGCGGCGATGTCCATGAACGCCTCGTCGGCCAGCAGTTCCCGCACTCTGAGCTTGTTCCAGCGCCGCCCTTCGTTGTCCGAATAGGTTTCTGCGGCCCAGGCCGGTGCGTCAGAGGCTGCGGGTTCAGGCGTCAAGGCGTCGACATTACGCAAGCCAATCATGCGGTTCACCAGCAGGGCGGCATTGCTGCCATGCCGGCTGCCCACCAGAAGGAGCCGGGAACTGCTGTTGCGAGGCGTCGCTTCCTTGCCGACAAAGGCCGACAGATCAACCACCGAGTACAGATTGCCGCGGATGTTGGCGATCCCTGCGAACCAGGCTTTGGTCAAGGGAACCGTGGTCAGGGGGGTGAGGGTAACGATCTCACCCGAGTCAGCCAGATCGAGCAGCCAGTATTGCGATCCGGCCTGAACACCAAGCAATCCGGCCGGCGTCTGATTGCTCGTGCCGGCCAGGCGTGCTGCGAGATAGGACTGAAATTCGTGCAGACTGATCTTCTTGGTCATGCCCGGGCCATCGTTCAGAGAGCTGCAATCTTGGCCAGCAACTCCTGACCATTTACTGGTTTGACCAGATAATCCTGTGCCCCCTGGCGCAAGCCCCAGATCTTGTCGGTTTCCTGGCCCTTGGTGGTGCACACGATTACCGGGATGTTTCTCGTCGCCGGATCACGGGTCAGGGTACGGGTTGCCTGGTAGCCGTTGAGGCCGGGCATTACCACGTCCATCAGGACAAGATCCGGCAACTCGTTGCGCGCCTTGGCAATTCCTTCCTCACCGTTTTCTGCGGTAATCACCTGATAGCCGTTACTGCTCAGCAGTTCTCTCAGGACATGCCGTTCCGTCGGCGAATCGTCAACGACGAGGATCTTCTTGATGGTCATGGGCTCTCAGCCTCCCCGGTTGCCCTGCAACAAGCTCTGTCATTCTCAGGTCGCTGGCGGTGGTGCAAAAGCCGCAACCGTCTGCAACAGACTGTCCTTCGTAAATGGTTTGGTCAAGTAATGGTCGGAGCCGACCATGCGGCCACGCGCGCGGTCGAACAGGCCATCCCGTGATGACAGCATGATCACCGGCGTCGAGCGAAAACGCTGGTTTTTCTTGATCAGGGCACAGGTCTGGTAGCCGTCAAGGCGTGGCATCACGATGTCGCAAAAAATGACTTCCGGTTGATGATCGGCAACTTTGGCCAGCGCGTCGAAACCGTCCTCGGCGAGCAGCACCTGACATCCGGCCTGTACGAGAAAGATCTCTGCGCTGCGCCGTATCGTGTTGCTGTCGTCGATGACCATGACCTTGACGCCGCGTAACCTTGCAGCTTCAGTCACCTTTCTCCTCCAGAGTGTTCCCGGTCGCGATCGAAACCTTCGGAAGTCCCGGTTTCATTATCATGTTCTGCTGTCAGCACTATACCGCATTGTCTTCAGATTTCGACCATTTCGAAATCTTCCTTGCGTGCTCCGCATTCCGGACAGGTCCAGTTGATCGGCAGATCCGTCCAGCGTGTACCGGGGGCGACGCCGTCGTCCGGCAGTCCCTTGGTCTCGTCATAAATGAAGCCACAGGTCAGACACATCCAGGTGCGATAGGGCTCGTCATTCGGCATATTTAGGGTGGTCATCGGTTTTCGGGTAGAATTCTCGGGAAAACGCAAGGATTCTAGCCAAACCCGCTGCCTGATGCCAAGGGTTTGTCGAAGGCAGCCCGTCCTGACGCCATCGTGTTCTCATGAAGCCACGCTCAAGCCAACTGTCGCCCCCCATCGTACTTACTTTTGCCGCCAGCGATCCCTCGGGTGGTGCCGGGATGCAGGCCGACCTGATGACCATTTCGTCGATCGGCTGCCACCCCCTGTCGGTGACCACGGCGCTCACTGTACAGGATACCGTCGGCGTCGACAGCGTGCTGGCGGTCGATGCCGATTGCGTCGAGGATCAGGCGCGCACGCTGCTCGAAGACATGCCGGTCTCGGCATTCAAGGTCGGTCTGCTGGGCAGCCTCGAAAACATCGCGGTGATTGCCGGGATCGTCGCCGATTATCCTGCCGTGCCACTGGTGCTTGATCCGGTACTGGCCTCCGGACGAGGTGATGAACTGGCAGATGAGGAGATGATCACCGGCCTGCGCGAATTGCTGATGCCCTTGACCACCATCCTGACACCGAATTCTCTCGAAGCGCGACGCCTGGTCGATGGCAACCGCGATGGAACCGACGACGAGACTGATCCGCTGTCGCCGACCCTGGTCGAATGCGCGCAGAGCCTGCTCGATCTGGGTTGCGAGTACGTCCTGTTGACCGGGACTCACGACAATACGGTGCGTGTCATCAATAATCTTTATCGAAAAGGGCTTGGTCTGGTGCGCAGCGATGCGTGGGATCGTCTGCCGGACAGTTATCATGGGTCCGGCTGTACGCTGGCTTCGGCGATTGCCGCCAATCTTGCTCACGGTCTGTCGATGGACGAAGCGGTCGGGGCGGCGCAGGAGTACACATGGCAGGCGCTGGTCGCCGGGTTTCGGCCGGGCATGGGACAGTTCCTTCCCGATCGCTTTTTCCGCATCCGCGCGCGGCGTGGCGGTTTTGATGACTGAAGCGCTGCGGCCGCGACTGCGCGGTCTCTATGCGATTACCCCGGATGGCTTGACCGACGAGAAAAGCCAGCTTGTCCGAGTCGAGGCGGCCTTGCGGGGTGGGGCAACGCTCCTCCAGTATCGCGACAAGAAGGCGCCTGCCGACCGGCGGGCGGCCACGGCGCGTGCCCTGCACGGTCTTTGCCGACGGTATGGCGCCCGCCTGCTGATCAATGACGACCTCGTCCTGGCTCTGGCGATCGAAGCCGATGGCGTCCATCTCGGCGTGACCGATGGCAATCTGCTGGCCGCCCGGCAAGCCTTGCCGCCTGGCTGCCTGGTCGGCGTCTCCTGTTATGCCGATTTCGCCCGCGCTCGTGCGGCGGCTGCGGCGGGGGCTGATTATGTTGCTTTTGGCGCGGTTTATCCTTCGTTGACCAAACCGTTGGCACCGCCCGCTCCGCTGTCGCTGTTTTCGCTGTGCCGTGCCGAACTGGGCGTGCCGAGTTGTGCCATTGGCGGTATCACCGCAGACAATGCGGCACCCCTGCTGGCGGCCGGGGCCGATCTGCTGGCGGTGATCAGCGACCTGTTCGACGCGCCCGATGTGGCGGCACGCGCGGCGGCCTATCAACTCCGCTTCAAGGAAGAAAACCGTGATGTCCCGTAGCCAACAACTTTTTGAACGTGCCCAGCAGTACATTCCCGGCGGCGTCAACTCGCCGGTACGGGCGTTTCGGTCGGTCGGCGGCACGCCGCGCTTTTTCGCTGTGGGCACCGGCGCACGGGTCACCGATGCCGACGGCCGGAGCTACCTCGATTACGTGGGCTCCTGGGGGCCGCTGATTCTCGGGCACGCCCATCCGGCGGTGATCGCTGCCGTTCAACAGGCGGCTGCCAATGGCCTGTCCTTCGGCGCGCCAACCGAGAGCGAGGTCGAGATGGCTGAGCTGCTGTGCAGCCTGTTGCCCTCGCTGGAAATGGTGCGGCTGGTCAGTTCGGGAACCGAGGCGACGATGAGTGCCATCCGTCTGGCACGCGGTTTTACCGGACGTGATCTGCTGATCAAGTTCGAAGGCTGCTATCACGGTCATTCGGACAGCCTTCTGGTCAAGGCCGGCTCGGGCCTGCTGACCCTCGGCAATCCGAGTTCGGGGGGTGTGCCGGCCGATGTGGCTCGCCATACGCTGGTGCTCGACTACAACGACAGCGGGCAGCTCGAGGCCGCTTTCGCCGAGCATGGGGCGGCCATTGCTGCGGTGATCGTCGAAGCGGTCGCCGGCAACATGAACCTGATCGCGCCACGGTCCGGCTTCCTGCAGACCATGCGCGAACTGTGCAGCCGTCACGGAGCAGTGTTGATTTTCGACGAGGTGATGACCGGTTTCCGGGTCGGCCCGCGCGGCGCACAGGGACTCTACGACATGACGCCGGATCTGACCACTCTCGGCAAGGTGATTGGCGGTGGCATGCCGGTGGGCGCGTTTGGCGGCCGGCGCGAGATCATGGCCAGCATCGCGCCGCTCGGCCCGGTGTATCAGGCCGGTACGCTGTCCGGCAACCCGGTGGCAGTGGCTGCCGGTCTGGCGACACTCAAGCTGCTGCAGGCGGACGGCTTTTACGATGCGCTGGCGCAGGGCGCGCGCAGTCTCACCGAAGGGCTGGTGGCCGTGGCCAGAAAACACGGTGTCCCGTTCTCGGCACAGTCGATCGGCGGGATGTTCGGACTCTACTTCCGTGCGCAGTGCCCACAGACCTACGCCGAGGTGATGGAGTCCGATCAGCCGGCGTTCAGGCGCTTCTTCCACGCCATGCTCGACACCGGACACTATTTCGCTCCCTCGGCTTTTGAAGCCGGCTTCGTGTCGGCCGCCCACAGTACGGCCGATATCGCAGCCACCGTCGCTGCCGCAGACGCCGTTTTCAGCAACTGGTGAAGAGCGTCCCGGCTGCCGGCGTGGCGCCGAAGACCACCCCGGGCGGCCAGTGAAATGAAGCCCCGGGCGGAGGGCGGCGCTTCATCGCGCAAGCAAGCCCGGCAGGGATCTAGTCGGTCCGGCGGTTTGCGGCGTGACTGCTGCGTGCCCGGCGCCGCTCGAAGTGGCGCAGGCCGAGATAGGTCAATCCGCCAACGGCGACCATGGCACAAGCAAAACTCGAGTAGGCAATCGGCCAGGGAATCCCTTCGGTCATCATCGAGAATTCGGACATGCCGCCCATGCCGGCCAGCACGTTGATCGGCATGAAAATGACGCTCAGGATGGTCAGCCGCTTGATGTCCTTGTTCTGGTTGATGTTGATCGCGCTGTCGGTGGCATCCATCAGGAAGTTGATCTTGTTGAACAGAAACGCGGTATGGCCGTCGAGCGATTCGATGTCGCGCAGGATCTCGCGCACGTCGTTGTGTTGCGCCTCGGAGAGGAACTTGCCGCGCAGCAGGAAGGACAATGCCCGCCGCGTGTCAAGTACGCTGCGGCGTGTGCGTCCATTGAGATCCTCGGCCTCGGAGATCGCCAACAGGATTTTCGACGCCTCCTGGTCGCTGGTGTGCGAGCGCAGCACCTGCCTGCCAACCTTTTCCAGTTCGGCGTAAACGTCCTCGAGAGCGTTGGCCGAGTACTCGACGTCGGCTGCGTAGAGGTCGAGCAGCACGTCGGTACCGTTGCTGACGTAGCCTGGCCGGGTACGCGCGCGGGCCCTTTGCAGGCGGAATACCGGCAGCTCCTCGCTGCGCACAGTGAACAGGACGTCGTACTGGAGGATGAGGGCGACCGGAACGTTACGTGATTCCTCCCGGGTGTCGAGCAGGAAGTCGGAGTGCAGGTGGGTGTGCCCTTCTTCGTCCACATAGAAGCGGGCGCTCGCTTCCAGGTCGGTGAGATTGCCCGGGTCGGGCAGGTCCACGTCAAACCGTTCGCCAATCCAGCCACGGACTTTCTTGGTTGGCGCTACGAGATCCACCCAGATCGGCTGCACGTCCCGCAAATCGTCCGGGCCGGTAACCGCGATCTGGCGCAGTCGGCCATCACGCAGCTCAAAGGCGGTGATCGCCATCTTCTCGTTGCGGTAGTGACTGTCGTCGATCAACTCTTCGAGGACTTCGTCCGGCAGCAGGGCGAGAATCGGGTCGGCACCCTCCTTGACTTCCTCCCAGACGACCAGACGTTCGTGGGGATCGAGTGATTCAAGAATGTAGGCGACCTCGCGCGGTGGCATCAGCTTGAGTTTCTGGCGGAGCTCCCGGCGGTACTGTTGCTGAATTTCGACGCTTGCTTCATCCAGGGTGGGTGTTCCCTGTTCGCGTACCAAGGGCGCTACCAGCTCTTCCACTCGTTTCTGTAGGGAGAGCAGTGACCGAACCTCGCTCAGGTGGACCTCGGCGATGCCCTTCTGCAGCATTTCCGGGGTGATCGGCTTGTTGTTCTCTTCGCTCACGTTATTAGCCCCCTGATCCTGGGATGAATCAACGAAGCGCCGGATTGTACTCCGCGATATCGGCCGCGCCGATGGTCTTGAAACATTTTGGCGCATATTTCTTGGAGTGGAGGCAAGGGCGGCTGGGGTTCGATGGGGTCCGCCCGTGAGACTCTTCTGTGAGAAGATGGCCGCCTGCGCGGCTGTCGGTCCGGCACGCAGGCGGGCGATGGCAGGCGACATTCCGGAGGGGCAGTGAGCGCAGAGAACGAGCCGCACGGCGAGCACCCAAGTCTGGCCGCGACCGCACTGGCCGCGATGGGGGTCGTTTTTGGCGATATCGGCACCAGTCCCCTTTACACCATGAAGGAGGTCTTCGGCGGCCACCATCCACTGGCGGTCACCGCGGACAACGTGCTCGGCATTCTCTCGCTGGTTTTCTGGGCGTTGACCATCACCGTGTCGTTGAAGTACGTGCTCTTCATCATGCGTGCCGACAACAAGGGTGAGGGCGGCATCATGGCGCTCACCGCGCTGGCGTTGCGCACGGCGAATGCCTCGCCGCGGGTTCTCTGGCTGTTGTCGGCCTTGGGAATCTTCGGTGCGGCACTGTTCTATGGCGATGCGGTGATCACGCCGGCGATGTCGGTACTCGGAGCCATCGAGGGGCTCGAGGTCGTCACACCGCTGCTCGAACCGTATGTTCTGCCGATCACCGTTGCCATCCTGATCCTGCTCTTCATCTTTCAGCGGCACGGCACGGCGGCGGTCGGCGCGGTGTTCGGCCCGGTGATGATGTTCTGGTTCGCCACCCTTGGCGCGCTCGGCCTGTGGAACGTGATCAAGTACCCGGCCGTGCTGGCAGCGATCAATCCGTGGCATGGGGTGATGTTTTTCGTCGACCATCAAGGTCTGGCCTATCTGGCGCTGGGTTCGGTGGTTCTGGCGATCACCGGCGGCGAAGCGCTCTACGCCGACATGGGGCACTTCGGCCGGCGGGCGATCAAGTGGGCCTGGTTCGGCTTCGTCTTCCCGCTGCTCTATCTCAATTACCTCGGGCAGGGGGCGCTGATCCTCAATGATCCGAAGGCGATCGAGAGCCCATTCTTCCTGCTCGTGCCGAGCGAGATGCTGCTCATTCCCCTGGTCATTCTGGCCACCACGGCGACGGTGATCGCTTCACAGGCGGTGATTTCCGGCGCCTTTTCACTGACCAGCCAGGCCATGCAGCTTGGGTACTGTCCGCGTATCCAGGTCAGGTTCACCTCGGAACGGGAAAAAGGGCAGATCTACGTGCCGAACATCAACTGGCTGCTGTTGCTGACGGTGATCATCGTCGTCCTCGGCTTCCGCTCGTCGTCCAATCTGGCTTCGGCCTACGGCATCGCGGTGACGCTGACGATGATGATCGACACCATTCTTGCCTTCGTCGTCGTGCGTGCGTTATGGAAGTGGAGCTGGGCCTATTCGGCGATCTTTCTGGTCTTCTTCGTGGTGGTCGACTTCGCTTTCTTCTCGGCCAACGTCATCAAGATCCTCGACGGTGGCTGGTTCCCGCTGGTCATTGGTGGGTCGGTGTTCGTACTGCTGTCGACCTGGCGGCTTGGCCGTCGCCTGCTCTCGGAAAGACAGGGACAACAGTCGGTGCCTCTTGACGACTTCATTGCCGGCATCGCGCTGGATGGACCACATCGGGTGACCGGCACCGGCGTTTTTCTGACCGCCCATCCGGAAGGGGTGCCGCGGGCGATGCTGCATAATCTCAACCACAATCAGGTATTGCACGAGCGCGTGGTGTTGCTCAACGTCACGACAGAAGACGTTCCCCACGTTCCCGAAGAGGATCGTGTGCGGGTCGAAGCATTGGCGCGGGGCTTTCATCGGCTGTTCGTCCGCTACGGTTTCAAGGACGATCCCGATCTGCCGCGTGCCCTGTCCTTGTCTGCAGCGCGGGGAATGCCGTTCGACATGATGACGACCTCGTTCTTCCTTGGTCGCGACACGGTGGTTCGGCTGTCACCGTCGCCTCCCGTACGCATGGCGCGCTGGCGGCAGATCCTGTTCAACTGGATGTTCCGCAACGCCGACACCGCAACCGAATTCTTCAAGCTGCCACCCAACCGGGTGGTCGAACTCGGCGCGCAGGTGGAGCTGTGCTAGCGGCCCCGTCGTCTGGGTTGTCGCGACGATATGGCAAGACCTGGCGACATCGTCACGCAGCGAACAGGAGGACAGAATGAGCGGTCGCCACTGGCTTGTCGCAATCGCAGCATGGAGCTTTGTCGAGAGCGTCGCGACTGGCGACAATCTGCCGCCGGCACCAGCCGAACTTGGTATCCTCCGGCGCAATGCGCAGGGGCGGCTGGAAGTCATCCCGCTCAAACAGGGTAGCCCGCCCGGTTCAGCGGGTAGTGCAGTTGGCAGTAGGGTTGGCCAGGAGGCGGGCGAGAGTGCCGCCGCCGAAGCACGGCCCACAGGCATGGCCGCGCGCGGCCGCACGATCGTCGTCGGTGCGCAGGAAAGCGTGCGCAGCATCAGCGAGGCGGCTCGCCTGGCGCGTGACGGCGATACCATCCAGATTCGTCCCGGTGAATACCGGCAGCAGGCGGTCGTGTGGACGCAAGGCAATCTGACGATTCGGGGTGTCGGCCAGCGCCCGGTTCTCGTGGCCGACGGCGACAGCGCGGAAGGCAAGGCACTCTGGGTGGTGCGCAACGCCGAAATGTCGATCGAGAACCTCGAATTCCGCGGCACACGCGTTCCGTCAGGTAATGGAGCAGGCATCCGGTTTGAACGAGGCCATCTGCGCGTGGTGCGCTGCGCTTTCTTCGACAACGAGATGGGCATTCTCACCGGCAATGCCGCCGATACCGTGCTCGAGGTCGAAGACAGCGAGTTCGGCGCCGCCCCCCGGCACGCCGGCATGCTGCATCATCTTCTTTATGCCGGGACAATTGCCAGGCTCAGCGTCAGGGGCAGCCGTTTCCAGCAGGGTTACCGCGGGCACCTGATCAAGTCGCGCGCGCGTGAAAGCTCGATTCTCTACAACCTGATCGTCGATGGCACCGGCGGCGCAGCGTCTTATGAGCTCGAGTTTCCGAATGGCGGTTTGGCCTGGGTGATCGGCAACGTAATCGGGCAGAGCGCGACGACCGACAATCCGGACCTCATATCCTACGGTGCCGAGGGGCAGCACTGGCCCGACAACGCGCTCTACCTGGCGCACAACACCTTGCTTGATGGCGCCGCCGATGGTCGCTGGCTGCACGTGTGGTTCGACCGCCTGCCGTTGGGGACCGAGGTCTGGGCGATCAACAACCTGCTCGTTGGCCGGGGCAGCTTCGTTCCGCAAGGCCCTGGCCGCCATGATGGCAACGAGGTGGTCGAGCGGACCGCGCTGCTCGATACCGAAGGTTCGAGATTCGCCTTGCCCCGGAATTCGCCCTTGCGTGGCCAAGCCAGGCCGCCCGGCGATGTTCGCGGGCAGAATCTGAGGCCACAAGCCGAGTTCCATCTCCCGGTGGGAACTCTCCCCTTGGTGGCGGGCAAGCCCTTGTCCCCTGGAGCGTTACAGTGATGCGCGGCTAGTTCAGGCGAGACAACAGGGCGAGAAACTCGTCAGCGCTCTGGAAACCGACGACGCGAACACCTTCGATTTCCTTTCCGTGGCGGTCGAAGAAGATGATGCCCGGCGGTCCGAACAGGCGAAAGCGTTGCAGGAGCGCCTGGTCTGCCTGCGCATTGTCGGTGACATCGGCCTGCAGCAGGGTCCAGCCGGCAAGTCTGGCTTGGACGCGTGGATCGGCGAAGGTGAAGCGCTCCATTTCCTTGCACGAGACGCACCAGTCGGCATAGAAGTCGAGCAGCACCGGTCGGTCGGCCGCCGTCAGCCGGTTGTCGAGTTCGGTCAGCGAGCGGACGCGGACGAAGGGCAGTGTTTTCGCGTCCACCGTGGCAGCGCTGTTGCGCAACACGGAGAGCGGTTGCAGCGGGTCGCGCGAGCCGGCCAGACTGCCGAGCAGCATCGCTGCGCCGAAGAGCAGCATGACGATGCCGATCCCTTTCCAGAAACGCTGCCAGCCCTTGGCATGCGGTGGCAGCGGATCGAGTGCGTGCAGATAGATCGCCGGGACGATCAGCAGGAGCGCCCAGGCAATCATCTGGACGACCGCCGGAATCACCGGCGAGACCAGCCAGACCGCGGTGGCCAGCAGGATCACGCCGAAGGCCTTCTTGACGGCTTCCATCCACGGGCCCGATCTGGGCAACAGACTGCCTGCCGAAAGGCCGACGGCAAGCAGCGGGGCGCCCATGCCGAGCGCCATGACGAAGAGCGCCAAACCGCCCAGCAGCGCGTCGCCGCTCTGCCCGATGTAGAGCAGGGCACCGGCCAGCGGCGCAGCGACACAAGGTCCGACGATGATCGCCGACAGGGCGCCCATCGCCGCCACGCCGGGCAGCGAACCGCCGCGGAGGTGGCGCGCTTCCTCCGACACCCTGCTTTGCAGGAAGGTGGGCAGTTGCAGTTCGTAGAAGCCGAACATCGATAGCGACAGGAGTACGAAAACGGCAGCGAAGGCGCTGAGGACCCAGGGATTCTGCAGGGTGGTGGCGAGCAGCGTGCCGGTCAGGCCGGCCGCGACTCCGGCGACTGCGTAGGTGACTGCCATGCCCAGTACGTAGGCCAGCGAGAGCAGGAAGCCGCGCGTGTGCGATACGCCGTGACCGTCGCGTTCCGAGCCGACGATGATGCTCGAGAGGATGGGGATCATCGGGAAGACGCAAGGGGTAAGCGACAGCAGCAGCCCGAAACCGAAGAAGCTACCGATCAGCAGCCAGAAGCCGGCGTGGCGAAACAGTTGAACGATGCGTCCGGACTCGTCCGTTGCCGGGCTACCGGCAGCCGGTGTGTCGAGCGCCGGCGTCGCCGGATCGGGCAGTTGCAGACCGAGTGACTGCTGTTGTGGCGGATAGCAGATACCGGCGTCGGCGCAGCCCTGCGAAGTCAGCTTGAGGGTCAGCGTCAGCGGCCCAGAACTGTTGCGGTCGACCGGCAGGCGAATCAGCGCCTCGTCGTAATAGACCTCGACCTTGCCGAAGTTGTCATCAAACTTCTCCTTGCCGGGCGGCAGAAGCGGGGTGCCGAGTCTTGCCGTCAACGAATCGGCGGCGAAGCGAAACTTGTCGCGATAGAGGTAATAGCCCTTGGCGATCGCAAAATGCACTTCTATGGTCCGTCCGTCGATCGCACGAGCGCTTGGCTTGAAGGCCACGGCCGGGTCGAGAAACTCTTCGGCCTGCGCCAGGGCAGACAGCAGAAGCACAAGCGAGAGCAGCCAGCGGATCATCGGGCAGGTTCGGCCGGTCAGGAGCAAGGAGTGGTCTCGCTGGCTACCCAGGCGAAATACTCGGGGAGGCCCCGGGTGAGCGGCAGGGCGACCACTTCCGGCAGTGCGTAAGGGTGGCGAGCACGAATCGCTGCTTCGAGTGCCGGGTAGCGCGCATCGCTCGTCTTGATCAGGATTGGTACCTCGTCGGCCAGTTCGACGATTCCCTGCCAGCGGTACACCGAACGGCATGGCGCGAAGATATTGACGCAGGCCGCCAGTCGCGCCTCGACGAGTTCCCTGGCCAGTAGTTCGGCGGCCGCTCGATCGGGCAGGGTGGTCAGGACGAGGAGGGGGGTCACGGAGCGAATTCTACTCCTTCCACGGATTGCCACGCACACTGTCTGCTTGGCCTGCCGGGTGCCCGAAACCCTTTGTCCAGGCGCTTACGCTGGTCAGTCGGGTCGGTCAGCTCCGGTAGCCCGGATTGGTGCGATCGAGTTTGCGCAACAGCGCCGGCCAGGCGAGACCGCCGCCGGTTCCGCGCGTCACCTGTTCCCATTGCGCCTGGGCACCATCGATGACCGACTGGCCGATGTGGCGCAAGGGCTGGCCGCCGCTCATTGCAGCGACCTGAATGCGGCAGCTGGTCTCGAAAAAGTACATGGCCACGAAGGCTTCGGCGACCGATCGACCAACCGTCAGCAGGCCATGGTTACGCAACATCAGGAAGCGCCTGGCGCCGAGGTCGCGCACCAGACGTGGCTTCTCGTCGTCCACCAGGGCGACGCCTTCGTAGTCGTGGTAGCCAAGTGACGACAGGACGAAGATCGAGTGCTGCGACAAGGGCTGCACGCCTTCCTGCTGTGCCGAAACGGCAACGCCATTAACGCTGTGCAGATGCAGCACGCAGGTCGCATCCTCGCGTGCCGCATGAACGGCGCTATGGATCGTGAAGCCGGCAGGATTGATCTCATGCGGCGTGTCGTCGAGCTTGTTGCCGTGCAGATCGACCTTGATCAGACTGGAAGCGGTGATCTCTTCAAACATGAACCCATACGGATTGATCAGGAAATGGTGTTCCGGTCCGGGAACGCGCGCCGAGATGTGGGTGAAAATCAGGTCGTCCCAGCCGAACAGTGCGACCAAGCGGTAGCAGGCGGCAAGATCCACACGTTGCAGCCATTCTGCGTCATCCACGCGCGACCGAATGTCGGGGCTGGCAGTATTCATCGGGTTCTCCTTTCGCTGACGATACGATAGAATATATAGACTGGTCTATATATAAAGTCAACCCGACACAGGAAAACATGAAGAGCGAATCGGAACTCGGTAGCCGCGAACGAATGCTCGAGGCGGCCATTGCACTGATGCGAGCCTCCGGACTGAGCGGTGCAGGGATCAACGAGGTCGTGCGCGCCAGCGGTGCTCCGAAAGGATCGGTTTACCACTACTTTCCGCAGGGAAAGCTGCAAGTCGTCAGCGAAGCACTCGCCGTCTACTCGGCGCGGGTGGCAGCTTTCATCGCGCAGGCGCTGGACAGCGCACCCCAGCCGGCTGGCAAGGTCAGGGCACTGTTTACTGCCTTCGCCAGACGCGTCGAGGATGGGGATTTTCACCAGAGTTGCGCGGTCGGTACGATCAGCCTGGATCTGGACCAGGATGTCCGGCAACTTCAGGCCGTCCTGGCAGACTGTTTCTGCGATTGGATTGCCGTGATCGGTGGGCACTTCGATTTCGGTGACAAGGCGCGCACCAGGTCGTTTGCCGGTTTCTTGCTGACCGCCATCGAAGGGGCCTATGTTCGCTGCCGGGCGGAGCGCTCGTCGCAGGCCTTCACTGAAGCAGGCGAATGGCTGGCGTCGATCGCCGATCGCGACGCTGCGTGCGCCAGCGGGATGGTGCAGTCACCGCTCGCCTTGGTTACCGGCGGCGTGCCGCCGGGAAGCAGCCCTGGTCATCAGCCTGACTGAACCTGTCGGAGCGGTCTGCCTCGCTTCAGTTCCTTGCGCAACCACAGGCGAGGGACTTGCCGCCTTGGTGGTCAGCAGCACGGCGATCATCATCTGGCAGTGCAATAGGATTCGATCAGCTTCTTGCTTCTCTCGATTTCGGTGGAGCGCCCCTTCTCATCCAGGGGAACCCGTTTGCCGTCCTCGTCGATCTCGTATACTTCTGTTGCCCCTTGGAGCTTTTGAAGCCAGCGTTTTTCGATTGCACATTGCTTCTTGCGGCCGGACGCTTCGCGTTCACTCTCTTCCTGTTTTCTTGCTGCCTCCTGACGATCCAACTGGCGCTTGCGAAATTCCGTCTCCTGCTCCTGCCAGTTTTTTGCGGGTGGTTTGCCGCCTGCTTCAGCGGAAGGGTCGGCGGGTCCGCGAATCTCCTCGGCCTTCTGCGTCGTGGGCGGTATTTCCGAGAAATGGGTGATCCCTTTCTCGTCTACCCATTTGTAGATGGAGGCGGCCCAACTCGCGCAAGTGATCCAGGCGAGGACGAGAAACAAGACATTCCGCTTCATGTGATACCCCAATCCAATCACTTCCCGAGCACGCCGCGGCTCAAGGTCGATTCCACCCTCCGTCCTGGTGCAAGCTCCGACAGGCAGTGCATGAATCCGCACTCCGCCCCGACTGCTTTGCCGAGTTCTTCCATCGGGCGATCGAGGCAGCGCAGTGGCTGCTCCCAAACCTACCTGATCAGCGTTACCGGGAGGTCAGACAGGTGGAGGACACCGCTGCTCACCGAGCCAAGCCATACACTCGAAAACGCGCTGAGTCCCCGGGTACCCATCACGATTGCATCGCAGCCGTACTCGCGGGCCACTCTGGTGATCGTCTCGGCAGCGGGCCCGGTCGCCAGCACGGAAGTGCAGTGCAGGTCGGCCGCAGCGAGCGCTTCGCCCCCGTCGCGCAGTACACTGTTGTCGCCCGGCTGTTCCTCCAGTGCGCCGACCCCGGTTTGAACATGGAGCAGAACTGCCTCGATGGAAGGGTGTAGCAGGGCCAGTTCGACGATGTGCCGGACTGCTCGCCGGGCGGGGGCTGAACCGTCTATGGGGACAAGGGCTTTGCGCATGGCGACATCCTCTGTCGGATTGCATGGCGGGAGACGCGCACTCGTGGACCACGGCTGCCAACCTTGGTCGCAGCGGAATCTGGCGCTTGACTGGTCGCGGGAGAATGCACGAGTCTACTACGAAGCCAGCCAGCGAGGCAGCATGAATCGCCTGGTGAAACGTACTACTCCAGCCGCTTGGGACTACAATTTGCCTTGGTTCTGGAGAGGGCGGCGAACGCGCGCGGCAAAACCGCTCGATATGCGATTGCGGCGGCTCTCCGGTAACTGGCTCTGCTGTTCCTTACCGCCGATCGAGGAGAGGATCTATGTCGCCGACCAATCCGATGGCCGCCCTGTTTGGCAAGTCGCCATTCAAGCCATTGCAACAGCACATGCGGATCGTCGTCGAATGTGTTGCTGAAGTGCCGGAGTTGTTTGCTGCGCTGATCGACAGGGATCAAGTCCGGCTTGAGGAGCAGAAGAACAAGATCTTCCTCAAGGAGGGAGAGGCCGACACGATCAAGAGCAACTTGCGCCAGCAGTTGCCACGCAGCATGCTGCTGGCGGTAGACCGGCGCGACCTGCTGGACCTGCTGGCCATGCAGGACGCCATTGCCGGTGTCGCTCAGGACATCGCCGGTCTCTTGGTCGAACGCCGGATGGATATTCCCGAGGGCATGGCTGAGCCGCTGATGCGGTTCGTGCAGCGTTGTGTCGCAACCTGTGAACTGGCGCACCGGATCATCGAGCGACTCGAGAAACTGATGGAGGTGGGTTTCCGGGGCCGTGAAGTCGAGCGGGTGGAAGCGATGGTGTTCGAGCTTGGTGAAATGGAGAGCGATACCGATCTGATGGGAATGTCGCTGGCACGGGCGCTCTTCTCCCAGGAAGACAACATCAAGCCGGTGGCGGTGATGTTCTGGTATCAGTTGATCCAGTGGGTGGGCAATATCGCCGATCATGCAGAAAAAGTGGGTGAACGCTTGCGTCTGCTGATCGTTCGCTGAACGAGGAAAGCTGCGGCGATGAGGACACAGCAAGTCGACCCGAGGGAGACGGAACGGCAGCTCGCTCTGTGCTTTTGCAATGCACGGTTGGCCGGCCAAGGGATCTGGTATGGAAATCATTGAGCAACATCAAACCTTCTTCTATGTTCTGGTCATCACCCTTGGCCTCTACGTCACCTGGGGCCTGGGTGCGAACGATGTGGCCAATGCCATGGGCACCTCGGTCGGATC
>ERZ761603.440-NODE-440-length-35545-cov-44.888898_pt1 | contig 35545 bp, 31 predicted proteins | sample MGYA00511879_ERZ761603 | MGnify/ENA primary metagenome ERZ761603 (study PRJEB28899, sample SAMN02850040) | bioreactor sludge metagenome | biome: EBPR Sludge; feature: EBPR Bioreactor; material: flocular biomat | place: Australia: Thorneside Wastwater Treatment... | reverse complement strand
AACAGTCCTTACCCTCACCACCCGCTACCATGGAATTTGAAATGAGAACTGCTGGTTCAACTGGATCGCCATACCATTTGGTGCTGCGTAGCAGCATAATAGCGGTAATCTGAGAGTCGCTTTCAAGCTCATGCTGTACGACCAGCAGCCACTGGCCAAATGGATCGCTGGCAAGCCCGGGCATTGGAGGACTCTATCGCGGTCGCGGGGAAGGTACTCCGGCCACGTTCTGATTACCCCTGTGAGCGTCATTCGGAGCACGATCATGCACTTTGAGACCCCTCTCGAATATCTTGAAAGTCGGACCTACGACGAAATCAATACTGGTGACAGCTCGTCGCTGGTGCGCACGCTGCGTCCGGAGGACGTCAAGCTTTTCGCGCTGATGTCCGGCGACATGAATCCCGCGCTGGCCAACGCCGACTTCAGACACAGCGGCCTGTTCCAGGATTTCATCGCACACGGCATGTGGACGGCCTCGCTGCTGTCGACCACACTGGGCACGCAGTTCCCAGGACCGGGAACCGTGCTCATCGAGTCGACCCTGCACTTTGCCCGGCCGGTGACCATCGGTGACACGGTGACAGTGACGGTGACGGTGAGGCAGAAGTTCGATCGCAATCATCACATCGTCCTTGACTGCGCCTGCGTCAATCAGGACCAGTTGCTGGTCGTCTCTGGCAGCGCCGAGGTGTTGGCACCGACCGAGAAGATCCGGACCAAACGCGTGGCAATGCCGGAGATCACCATCTCGGACAAGTACGCCCGCCTGCAGGTCCTGGTGCAGCGCGCCGCCGGTCTGGCGCCGATCGACATGGCGGTGGTGCACCCGTGCGACCGCGAGTCGCTCAAGGGCGCGCTGCTCGCTGCCGAGGCGAATCTGATCGAGCCGATCCTCATCGGGCCGGAGCAGAAGATACGGGGCGTCGCCGAGGAGAATGGCTTCGACCTCAAGCAACACCGGATCGTGAATGTCAAGCACAGCCACGAGGCGGCCGCGATGGCGGTAACCCTGATCCGTAGCGGCGACGCCGAGGCACTGATGAAGGGGAGCCTGCACACCGACGAACTGATGGCCGAAGTGATTTCGCGTAGTGCTGGTCTGCGCACTGAACGCCGGATCAGCCATGTCTTCCTGATGGACGTACCAACCTATCCGCGGCCGATCATGATCACCGATGCGGCAATCAACATCCAGCCGACGCTGCAGGACAAGGTCGACATCATCCAGAATGCGATCGACCTCGCGCACATCATCGGCACCCCGGAACCCAAGGTCGCCATCCTCTCGGCGGTTGAAACCGTCAGCGCCAAAATTCAGTCAACGCTGGATGCCGCAGCCCTTTGCAAGATGGCCGACCGCGGCCAGATCAAGGGTGGGCTGCTCGACGGTCCGCTGGCATTCGACAACGCCGTCTCGCTGGTGGCTGCCAAGACAAAAGGCATTACTTCGGCAGTAGCCGGTCGCGCCGACATCCTGGTCGTGCCCGACCTCGAGTCCGGCAACATGATCGCCAAGCAGCTGGAATATCTGGCCAACGCACTCAGCGCTGGGATCGTTCTCGGCGCGCGGGTACCGATCGTCCTCACCAGTCGCGCCGACACCGCGGAAACACGCATCGCCTCATGCGTCATCGCAGCGCTGATCGCCCACAGCAACCGCGACCGGCAAACGACAAGCTGAACAAAACTACATTTAGTCACGTTATTGTCTTTTGCTACTACATGTAGTAGCTTTGCGTCTGTTCCGCCATGAACACCCGGGCAGCGTAGAGCGCTGCCCGGGTGTTCATGGTGAGCCACCGCAGTCGACGGTGTGGCACCCCGGAGGCCTCCGTCGCCAACCTCACCTACCTGTCAGCAACCACCAATCAGAGGAACAGTCGATGAGCCAGCTTGTACACCAGTTACCCCTGTCGGCAATCGCCGAGGCACCCGTGATCGCCCAGCTTGCCGAACAGGAGATCTCCGGCGAGGTGCTGGTCGAAAAGTATGCAAAGGGCAATGAAGCCTCGGTTCACGACGTTCGTCGCCGAGTCGCTCGTGCGCTCGCCGCCAACGAGGACGAAAAACAGCGCGCGCACTGGGAAGCCCGTTTCCTGTGGGCGCAGGAAAACGGTTTCGTGCCGGCCGGGCGGATCAACTCGGCGGCCGGAACGACGCTCGCCGCGACGCTCATCAACTGCTTCGTACAGCCGATCGGCGATTCGGTGGTCGAAATTGTCGATGGCAAACCCGGCATCTACAGCGCGCTCGCCGAGGCCGCCGAAACCATGCGCCGGGGGGGTGGCGTTGGCTACGATTTCTCGTCGATCCGCCCGATCGGCGCACTGGTCAAAGGCACGCAGTCGCGCGCGTCCGGGCCGGTGTCGTACATGCGCGTCTTTGACCGCTCGTGCGAGACTGTCGAATCGGCCGGCGCCCGCCGTGGCGCGCAGATGGGCGTGCTCCGCTGCGATCATCCGGACATCGAGGTCTTCATCCACGCCAAGGACCACGGTGACCTGACCAACTTCAACGTCTCGATCGCCGTCACCGACGCCTTCATGGAAGCCGTTGAGGCCGACGCCGAAGTCGAACTGACGCACCGGGCGGAACCGAGCCCGGACATGAAGCGCACCGGCGCCTTCCAGCGCGACGATGGCATCTGGGTCTACCGCCGGGTGCGCGCGCGCGACATCTGGGAGCAGGTGATGAAGTCCACCTACGACCACGCCGAGCCGGGAATCCTCTTCCTCGACCGCATGAACAAGGACAACAACCTCTATTACTGCGAAGTCATCGAGGCTACCAACCCGTGTGCTGAACAGCCGCTGCCACCGTATGGCTGCTGCTGCCTTGGTTCGATCAACCTGACCCTATTCGTCAAAGCGCCGTTCACGGTCGACGCCGAGTTCGACTTCGCGGCTTTCGGCGAAGTGGTCAAGCTGTCCACCCGCATGCTCGACAACGTCCTCGACGTCACCGCCTGGCCACTCACAAGGCAGCGCGACGAAGCCGCCAACAAGCGGCGCGTCGGGCTCGGCTTCACCGGCCTCGGCGACACGCTGTGCATGTTGTGCCTGCGCTACGACCGGCCGGAAGCGACCGCGATGGGCGCACGTATCTCCGAGTTCATGCGCGACACTGCGTACCTCGCGTCGGTCGAACTGGCCAGGGATCGCGGAGCCTTCCCGCTGTTCAACGCCGAGCTCTACCTCTCCGGCGGCAATTTCGCCTCCCGCCTGCCGGCCGAGATCAAGGCCGAAATCCGCAAGCACGGCCTGCGCAACTCGCACCTGTTGTCGATTGCGCCGACGGGCACCATCTCGCTGGCGTTTGCCGACAACGCGTCGAACGGCATCGAACCGCCGTTCTCCTGGACCTACAGCCGCAAGAAGCGCATGGCCGACGGCACGCTCAAGGAATACGCTGTCGAGGATTACGCCTGGCGCCTCTACAAGCACCTCGGCGGCGACGTCGAAAAGCTGCCCGACTACTTCGTAACGGCGTTGGAAATCTCTGCCAAGGCGCATAAGGACATGGTCGCTGCGGTCGCCCCGTACATCGATACCTCGATCTCGAAGACCGTGAACGTCCCCGCCGACTACCCCTACGAGGACTTCCAGGATCTTTACCTGGGTGCCTGGAAATCAGGCCTCAAGGGGCTGGCTACCTACCGCCCGAACGCGGTCCTCGGCTCGGTGCTGTCGGTCGAGTCGCAGAAGCAGGTCGAAGACAGGAAGCAGCCACAGGACTTCGAGATCGGCGACGCCAACCGCCGGCTGACGATCAAGACGCTGCCGGCGCCAGTGCTTGCCAGCCTGCGCTGGCCAAACCGGCCGAACCTGGCGGAGGGCAACATGGCGTGGACCTATATGATCGAGCACACGCACGGCAAGTTCGCTCTCTTTGTCGGCGAGATCGAACAGGAGGGTCGCAGCTGGCCATTCGAAGCCTGGGTCAACGGCCCCGAGCAGCCGCGCGGCCTCGGTGCTGTCGCCAAGACGCTATCGATGGACATGCGCGCTAACGACCACGGCTGGCTGGCGCTCAAGCTCGAATCGCTGGCCAGGACCGCCGGCGACGAAGGCTTCGACATGCCTTTCCCGCCGCACGGCGAGAGGAAGCGCATGCCGTCGGTGGTCGCCGCGATGGCGCAACTGATCGAGTTCCGCGTCGAACGTATCGGCGCCTTCAAGCATGAAGGCCCAACGCCGGTGCTCGACGCCATGTTCAGCCGCAAGGAACCGAAGACCGGCACCGACGGCACCCTGTCCTGGACCGTCGACATTTTCAACCCGGCCACCGGCGAGGATTTTGTTCTCGGCCTCAAGGAAATCACTCTGCCTGACGGCGTCACCCGGCCGTATTCTGTCTGGCTCTCCGGCAACTACCCGCGCGCCCTCGACGGCCTGACCAAGCTGCTGTCCTTCGACATGCGCGTCATCGACCCGGCGTGGATCGGCATGAAGCTGCGCAAGCTGCTCGACTACCCCGAACCGCTCGGCGACTTCATGGCCTTCATTCCTGGCACCCGCCGACAGACCAACTACCCGTCGACGGTCGCCTACCTCGCGCAACTGATCATCCATCGCTACGCGATGCTCGGCATCCTCGACGAGTCCGGCCTGCCGCTGCAGCAGATGGGCATTTTACAGAGCCCGGCCGGCAGCACTGCAGCACAGCCAACCGCCGGCAAACTGTGCGGCGAGTGCGGGAACCTGACGATGATCCGCAAGGACGGGTGCGATTTCTGTACGGCTTGTGGGGCGGTGGGGAGCTGTGGGTGAGCTTTCTCTGCGAGAGAGGGAACCCGGCCAGCGCTCCCGCTCTCTGCAATACGGGCTCTGTTTAATGACGAGGGGTATGCGGTGAGCGGTTTTCGCGGCTTGCTGGCTCCTGCGCCTGGCGATAGGCGATGACAAGAGCGTTTGCTTGACCGACCAGGTGGGGCGGGCCGCTTCGTGAGCAGTTGCACGGATTGCGGGCCGCGCGGGACCCCCTGGACAACGAGTTGCGGAAGGTCAGCCGAACGTACAAGGACACGGGCAAGGATGACCAGCCCGGCGTCAAGGATCATGGCAAACGTCCTGATTCTGGTCGGCCGGCGAAGACCGCCCGCCTCGACATTCATGAAGAACGCACGCTGGCGGTCGACGACGGGCCGGAGGGGTCGCGCTTTCTCGGCCACCGCGCCTTCACGGTGCAGGACCTGAGGATCGGGCCGCACAACACCCGCTTCCTGCTCGAACGGTGGGCGACCCCGGGCGGCCGGGTACTCACGGCGGCCTGCCCGCCGGAGCTGGGTGGACTGCATTTCGGTCCGGGCCTGCGTGCCTTCATTCTGTACCAGCACCACCACTGCCACGTCACGCAGCCGAAGCTGCACGAGCAACTGCGCGAATGGGGCCTCGACCTCTCCGTCGGCCAGATCGACGCGCTGCTGGCGTCTGGTCAGGACGCCTTCTCGGCCGAGAAGTCCAGCCTGCTCAAGACGGGCCTGGCGGTCAGTTCGGCCATCACGGTCGACGATTCCGGCGCGCGCCACCAAGGCAAGAACGGCTACGTCACCGTCGTCAGCGGCCCGACCTTCGCCTGGTTCGGCAGCGCTGACAACAAGAGCCGGATCGGCTTCCTGACCCACCTGCATGACGGCCAGCCGTCCTATGTGCTGAACGACATCGCCCTGCGCCACCTGCAGAAGCAGGGATTGAAGGCGGCGCTGGTCGAACGGCTGCAGACGAACCCGTTTGCCGGTGACGATTGGGCGGCGTATCTCAACCGCCTCGGCATCTGCGATGAGCGCCACCGCAGCATCGCCACCGAGGCCGGCTTGTTGGGCGGCCTCGTGGCCAAAGGCATCCATCCGATGCTGGCCATCGTCAGCGATGGCGCCGGGCAGTTCGACCTCCTGGAGCACGGCCTGTGCTGGGTGCATACCGAGTGACTGGGACACAAGCTGATTCCGTCCAACGCGCTCCAGCGCGGCGGGCAAGAACGCGTGCGCCGGGAAATCTGGGCCTACTATGCCGATCTCAACCCAAGTTTAACGAGTCCAAAAAACATCTCGCGGAATCAATCGTTTGCGGGCCAAGAGGATGTCGAGTGGCACTACAAGCCCGTAATCGGCGATTCAGCTGATCAGTTTTCTGATTCCTCCGGGTGCGGCGCCGATGCCCAGCGCGCGATAGACCGCCAGCAGATCGGGTTCGGCGACGGTGGCTTTGCGCACATGCAGCGATCGCCCGTCGCCTTGTTGCCGGTTCTCGTCTGTCGTGTGAACATGCCAACGATCGTACAACAAAAGCAAGGGGATCGGCCAAGAAGGGCATAGGATTATGGCACTACAAAACGCCAGAAAATCCACCCTCAGGAAAATCAACGAGTTAGAATCGAGACTCGTAGCTTCTCAAAGACTGGTGGTGCGGCTCATGCGGCTCATGCGGCTCATGCGGCGCGTTGGCGCATGAGGTCGGCGAGGGGCGGCACTTTGCCGGCGTTGGTGAGGCGGTCAGTGAGATAGACCCAGAAGGAGACGCCGAGCTTTCGGCAGGTTTTCTTCAGAGTGGCGAAGGTGTCGCGGCACTGGCGGCCGAGATCGCTGCGGGTGCCGCCGCTGATTTTGCGCACCTTGACGTAGTCCCGGGTGCTGGCGCGATTCCCGTGATCCATTCCCGGCCGCCAACGCGCCCGCCCTAGCCACCTTCGGCCGACGCGGTCATTCGCCGCAAGCCGAGCCCGGGCTCAGGTCATCATCGCCATCCACGCATCAGCGCGATGCCGTGAGCACCGCTGCTCCGGGCCGTTTCGAGCATCTCCGGCGCCAGCCCACCGAGCGCATAGACCGGCAGCGGCAAACACTCCACCAGACGCGAGAACGCTGGCCATCCCATGCCGGTCGATGCGGGATGGCTGGCCGTTGGCAACACCGGGCCGAGCACGGCAAAGTCCAGCCCGAGTTCAGCTGCCCGCAGCAGATCGGCAGCCGTGTGGCACGAGGCAGCAACCCGCTCGAAATCCGGCCGGCGACCGACCTGCCAAAGCCGACTCGACGACAGATGAAGCCCATGGGCGCCAACAGCGCGGGCGAGGTCCGGATCGTCGTTGATCAAGACCAAGGCTTGGTCATAGCCTCCGGTCAATGCCACGACCGCGTGCGCGAACGCGTCGCGCTGTGCCGGCGGCAGCGTCTTGTCGCGTACCTGAATCAGGCGTAGTCCACCCGACAGCGCCTTGCCGAGCCGCGCCAGCTCGGGTTCCACGCCATGTCCTTCGGCATTGGTCAGCGCGTAGAGCGGCGGCAGCGCCAGCGCGCGCAGGATGGGGCCATTGGCAGGCAGGATCGGGCCAACCCTGGCCACCTCGCCCGCCTGCAGCCAGACCAAGGCGCTGTGTACGATCGGGGTGAGTTCCCCATGCCATGAGCTGACGCGGAAGAAGCGCAGGCGAACAGTCGCGTGCGGATAGGTGAACTCGCAGCAGACCCACGGCCACGCACGGTCTACCGTAACACCAAGCTCTTCCTGCAACTCGCGGACCAGCGCCTGGCGCGAGGTCTCGCCCGGCTCGACCTTGCCGCCCGGAAATTCCCAGTACCCGTCGTAAACCTTCCCCGGCGGGCGTTGCGCCAGCAAGAATTGCGGCCTTGCCGGATCGCCGCGCAGCATCACCGCCGCCGCCACTTCGGTGAGCTGGGTCATCTGCTGGCCGATCCAGCCAACACGCTGATCACGCGGCTCACCTTGGGCTCCCGGAACGTTTGTGTGCGGCAGCCGGCAGTTCGGGACGCACCGTCCTGATGCGCTGCCGCGAGGGGCGTTTTGGCAAAGCGTGATGGCGGCCTGCCCAATCCCTGGCAAACTGCCAGGCCACGCGACCGCTGCGGGAGCCTCTTTCGAGCGCCCAGTTGAGCGCATCGCGTTCGGCGCGGACAACCTCGTCCTGACCACAGCCGAACGATTGCAGCCAGTGTGCAACGATGTTGAGATAGGCATCCTGGTCAAAAGGGTAAAAGGAAATCCATAGACCGAAGCGCTCGGACAGCGAGATTTTCTCCTCGATCGCCTCGCCTGGATGAATCTCCTCTCCAATGCGCCTGCTTTCGAGGTTCTCGGCGAAATACTCGGGCATCAGGTGCCGGCGGTTCGAGGTCGCGTAAAGCAGGGCATTGTCTGGTGGCGCCGAGATCGAACCGTCGAGCACCACTTTCAGCGCCTTGTAGCGCGCATCGCCCTCGTCGAAGGAGAGATCGTCGCAGAAGATGATGAAGCGCTCGGGCCGGCCGCCGATTAATTCGACGATGTCAGGCAGATCGGTCAGGTCGCCCTTCTCCACCTCGATCACGCGCAGGCCTCGTGGCGCGTATTCGTTGAGCAACGCCTTGATCAATGACGACTTGCCGGACCCGCGCGCGCCGGTGAGCAGGACGTTGTTGGCTGGCAGGCCAGCGACGAACTGATGCGTGTTGGCGTCGATGCGAGCCTTCTGCTGATCAATATCCTGCAGGTCGCTGAGTCGGATGCCGGGCAGCCGGGTAATCGGCTGCAGATAGCCCATCCCGTGGCTCTTGCGCCAGCGAAATGCACAGGCTGCCTCCCAATCGGGAGTCGGTGATGCGGGCGGCAGCAAAGGCTCGACGCGATCGAGGAACTGCTCGACCCGGACAAGAAAGCTTGCAAGTTGCCGGAAGGGATCAATCATCGGACAGTATACTTCGCAGGTTGACGAACCCGACACTCTAGCCAAACCATGCCCAAATGCCAATCACGGTCACTCCTCGTTGCTGTCGCCACGCTGCTTGCCACGCTGCTCACCGCTTGCAGCACCACCCGCGAGGGCCCATCCGGAAGTGTCTGTCCGGCATCCCCAACCTGCCCAGCCTGTGCGCCATGCGGCACCACCGCGGCAGCGGCCATCCCCCAACCTGCTGCCAGGCCACTGCAGGCCGCTCGCTGGAGCGACCTGCCGGGATGGAACGAGGACGAACTCGTTGCCGCGTGGCCGGCTTTCCTGCAGTCGTGTCGTGCGCTTGCCAGCCGCCCGCAGTGGCCGCAGTGGAAGTCCGTTTGCGAGGAGGCCAGGGGGTTGGGCGTACCGACCACCACCACCATTCGCCGCTTTTTCGAATCGCGCTTCCTGCCCTGGCGGCTGACCAACACCGATGGCACGACGAACGGGCTGGTGACGGGCTATTACGAGCCCCTCCTGCGCGGATCGCGGACACGGGGCAAACCCTATCTGCAGCCAGTCCTCGGTGTACCGCCCGATCTGCTGACCATCGATCTCGGTTCGGTCCTGCCTGATCTCAAAAACATGCGCCTGCGCGGTCGTTTGCAGGGCAACAAGGTCGTTCCTTATTTCTCTCGCGCCGAAATCACCGCTCAGGAGAGAGAAACCCCGGACCGGGTCCTGCTCTATGTGGATGACGCCGTCGAACTGTTCTTTCTCCAGGTGCAGGGGTCAGGGCGAGTCCGGCTGCCGGACGGCAACATGGTGCGGCTGGCGTACGCCGACCAGAATGGCCATCCGTATCAGTCAATCGGTAAGGTGCTGGTGGAGCGTGGCGAGATGACGCTTGAACAGGCATCGATGGCCTCGATCAAGCAGTGGGCGCGCGCCAATCCGCATCGTCTCAGCGAGTTGCTGAACGCCAACCCGAGTTACGTTTTCTTCCGCGAACAACCCGCCAGGGGCAACGACGGTGAAGGCCCGAGCGGCGCCCTGGGCGTGCCGCTGACGCCCGAGCGAAGCATTGCCGTCGATCCCCGCCACGTCCCTCTTGGCGCACCGGTCTTCCTGTCGACCAGCCGACCCGACTCGGCAATACCCTTGCGCCGCCTCGTTCTGGCGCAGGATACCGGCGGTGCAATTCGCGGGGTTGTGCGCGCCGACCTGTTCTGGGGTTTCGGCACTCAAGCCGGCAATCAGGCCGGGCGGATGAAGCAGCAGGGAGAGATGTGGGTCCTTCTGCCGCCAGGTGCTGCACCAAAGTAGGCAATGCACGGCGCTTAGCGCTGAACATGGCACTGAAACGGTGCATGGCGCAGAGAGAATGCCCGAGGACGGTGCATCAATATGCCCAAAAAAGGGCAAAAATGACCGAATATCCGAAGCCCATGGCCATGGCGCAGTACTTGCTTTATGGACTCGACCCGAATCTCAGGAGGAACCATGGAAGCACTCAAGTCTGGTAGCGACGTTCTTTTCATTCTGCTCGGTGGCATCATGGTGTTGGCGATGCATTCAGGTTTCGCCTTTCTTGAACTGGGCACGGTACGCAAGAAGAGCCAGGTCAATGCTCTGGTCAAGATACTGACCGATTTCTCAGTATCGACGCTCGCCTATTTCTTCGTCGGCTACAGTCTTGCTTACGGCGTTAATTTCTTCTCCGGTGCAGAAACCCTGCTCGCGAAAAACGGCTTCGAGTTGACCAAGTTCTTCTTTCTGCTCACCTTCGCGGCGGCGATCCCGGCGATCGTTTCCGGCGGCATCGCCGAGCGGGCCAGGTTCTATCCGCAACTGGCGGCGACCTTTCTGATAGTTGCCTTCATCTACCCATTCTTCGAAGGTATCGCATGGAATCAGGCCTTCGGTGTACAGGCGTGGCTGAAGACGACTTATGGCGAAGAGTTCCACGACTTTGCTGGCTCGGTTGTGGTTCATGCGATGGGGGGCTGGATCGCCCTCCCAGCCGTTCTTCTGCTTGGCGCCCGCTATGGACGCTACACCCGGGAAGGACGCGTGTCGGCACACCCACCGTCATCGATTCCCTTCCTGGCTCTAGGCGCCTGGATTCTGACCGTCGGCTGGTTCGGCTTCAACGTCATGAGCGCCCAGACGATCGACAAGATCTCGGGCCTTGTCGCCATCAATTCGCTGATGGCGATGGTTGGCGGCACGCTGGTGGCGATGGTCGCGGGCAGGAACGATCCCGGCTTCGTGCACAACGGCCCACTTGCCGGACTGGTGGCTGTCTGTGCCGGCTCGGATCTGATGCACCCGATGGGTGCGCTGGTGGTTGGTGGCGTGGCGGGCGGGCTGTTCGTGGTGATGTTCACGCTGACCCAGAACCGGTGGAAGATTGATGACGTGCTCGGCGTCTGGCCGCTGCATGGCCTTTGCGGCGCCTGGGGCGGCATCGCGGCTGGCATCTTCGGCAGCAAGGCGCTGGGCGGCGTCGGCGGCGTCGCCTTCATGCCACAGTTGCTGATGACCGGGCTGGCAATCACCATTGCCCTGGTCGGCAGCACGCTGGTGTACGGCCTGCTCAAATCGACCGTCGGCCTGCGGCTCGATCAGGAACAGGAGTACAGCGGCGCCGATCTCTCGATCCACAGGATCACCGCAACGCCCGAGCGCGAAACCAACTGGTGACGACGCCGCAATTGTGCAGCCCATGCCGTCAGCCCGAGCAGGACTGACAGTTCGCGAAAACGGCAACACGAGCAAGCTGCTCTTCCCGCATGCTGGGGAAGGGCACTGGCATTGCTTTCGTTGGTGAATGTCAGGGCAGCTCAGTGACCGAGAGAACTCACCACCTGCGAGAAGGTCTGCGCAATTTCCGCTGATTGCGGCGCAAGCCCCATCTGGCGCTCGATCTGCGACAGCAGGAAGACGCCGCAGAGAACGTGGTGGTCCTCTTCATCGTGGTCAACCACCAGGCAATGAGGCGTTCCCAACTCCTTGAGGGCAGCAAGCACATTGCCAACCCGGGCTGTGCTTACGTCTCTCAGGTGCATCACCTCGGCGTCGTCGTGCTTGCTGATCATGACATCGCCGACCACCAGTTCACTTGGGCGAACACCCATGGTATGTGCCACGGCCAGTGGCCGGTGCCCCTTGGTACCCGCTTCGGTCACTATGCCCAGCAGATGACTGTTCTCATCGGCCACCAGGAGATAGTAGGTATGGCAAAGCAGCATGACCCTGTTCGCATCTTCGAGCGAGGTATCGCGAGCAATGGTTACCGGCGCGACGCGCTGCAAATCGGTCATCACTGCCAGTGCCGGTGACTGGGCGTCAACCGGTGGCCGGGTTACCGGTTTGGGCAAGTAACACGGAACACCCCTCTGGAGCCGGGTCCAGGGTAGGGGTTTGAAACGCGTATCAGGCATTTTCGGAATCCTCCTAGTCTATGGTCTACGGGAGAATTAGAGCACCGATGTTTCCTCGCTGGCAAGCGGCCGGAATCCCGCTGTCGGGACAAGTCATCTGAAACGGATCAGGAATGAAGGCTACGAACCCAGAAGAGTTCATGGCGGCGAACGGCTTTGCGGAAGAACTCGTCTTCCCCGGTCATGGGCCAGCGGCGGCCGGCAAGCACTTGCTGAATCGTCCGCCGCAGACGCTTCTTGAACGGCAGGTGGCCCTGCAGATCGTGCTGCATCGCCAGCGCCATGGCCTTGTCAAGCTGCACCTCCGAGCTCAGGACCGGACTCCACAGCCCATCGGCCTGCAACGGCGCCGGCGCTGGCGGCAGCGCGATGCCACTGCCCGCCGGTCCCATCGGCCAACGATCATTGTCGTGCAGGTGATTGGCGTAGAAAAGGGCGATCTCGGGCTGCCAGCGCGACTGCCGTAAGGCCTGAGCCAGCGCCTCGGTGGTAGCGACATGATCGGCGTGCGGGTCGAGCTGCGGGTGCGGGGTGACGATCACTTCCGGGCGAAGGTGCTCGAGCAGCGCTACCAGGTCGGCCAGCAGGTTCCTGCCGCTGGGCAAGCCATCTGCGTCGGCCGGCAGCCGCAGCGGGTTTTGGCGACGAACGCTGCGCACATCCGCGTCTGCGGACTCGCGCGAAGCAAACGATTGCCCCGGTTCAGCGAGCATCGCCGTGAGTCGCAGGCAATAGTAACCAAGCTGAACGCATCGGTTCTGTGACACGCCACCCCAGAGCGGCACGGCCAGGCTGTCCCAACTGCGCAAACGCCCTTTCAGACGCGCTGCCTGTGCAGCGTTCAGGCCTAGGCGCTGGTAGCCCCCGGCCTCGATTTCGCCCTGCGTCAGGGTGACGATGACCACGTCCCGCGCCCGGCTGTACAGGCCGAACGCCGCCAGCTCGGCATCGTCAGCATGTGGCGCCAGCAGCATGACGCGGCGCTCGGCATAATCCGGATTGTGCATTGAATAGAGCGTACCGCTGACCGGCAAGCGGCAATGGCGCCCCTTGAGCCAAAGCTCACCCTTGCCGAGTGCATCGGCCTGGCCCGACAGGTTGAGGTAACGGCGACCGCACACCCCTCGCTCGAAATCCTGCCGGTCGTCGCCGAGCAGCACATGCGGGTCCAGGTAGCGGCCGACAACGGTGCTGCGCAAGCAAAGTTCTAGTATCAAGGTCTCGCCGGCCACCAGCGGCGCGCTCAATTGCAGGCGACCATTGACCAGCGACACGCTTTGCCGCGCCGCTTCGGGCGGGAAGCTGTGCCGGTAATCGTCCTGCGGTGAATAAAAAAGATGGTCGGCAAACCACGCTTCATGGGCGATCCAGCCCAGCACCAGCACCAGCGGCACCAGCCACCAGACGACAAACACGCCGATCGCGGCCAGCACTACCAAGCTCGCCAGCAGGAAGAGGCGCTTTTGCCGGCGACGACGTGATAGCAACCGCTGTTTACGTGAACTCATGAGCTGACTCGGGCGATGAATCCGTTCCCAACGCGGGGGAGATCCATTCTAGATCTGATAGACGGGCACCGCGCGGCACCAACGATCCTTGTATCCGCGATCCGCACGACCGAAGGAATAGCGCAAGGGCTTGCCAAGCGCACGAGCCTCCTGCCAGGCGACTTGCGTATTGACGAAGCTCAACACACTGCCGGGGCTCAAGTCCCGATACCGGGAGTCAACGCCGCCGTTGATGTATTCCAGAGAAATCCACTTCGGCGCTTCTACCCGATAGAGAATCTGGATGGCAATCGGCAAGCCGTTGAGCAACAGCACCGAGCCGGTCATGAACTCACGCAGCAGCGCAAACACCTGCTCCAGATGCTCTTGGCCCTTCGCAGCAAACCCCCACCGGCGCTCGAACAATTCGCCGTAGATGGCCGCCTGCTCGACCGGGGAGAACTCCCCGATCGGCAGCACTCTTCCCCCGGCCTCCTCAAACAGCCGCAACTCGCGCCGCTGGTTGTAGCGGAACTTCTTCGAGTAGTCCTCCGGTGAACGCGCCAGCGCCAACCCTTCCAGCTGCGGCCGCAAGGTGCTGATCCGCCCGGCATTGAGCTCCGAGACGTAGCGCATGCGCTGACGCACTGGAACAGTCGCCTGCTCGGCGATGGGCAGAATAATCTCGGCATTGCCCAGGTCAAACAGGCCACGCCGGCCACGTTTCTTCAGCACCTCCTTGGATACCGCAAGATGTCGCCCCCAGCAGGGAATCGCCGCGAGCAATTGCTCGCCCGCAAACCAGCCGAGGTAACGGACCGGAATGCGTGCCAGGTCAGCCAGCCGCTCGACCACGACCGGATGCGTCACGACGCTTCCGCCGAAACGCTGCCAGGCTTCTCTATAGCCAGCCGCATCGATGGGCGTCCAACCTTGCTCACGCCAGGAGCGCAGGAAGCTCAACATCGTCAACCTGCAGCAGCGCACGGCTCTCGATGCATTGCCAACCACGTCGCGCGCAAAGGCTTTTGGCCGCCCACCCACTGCTCATCCTGCCACATGACCCGGTCGATCCTCACTCACTGGACAAAGCAAGAATGTACCGCTTTTTCTCGTCAACTGGCTGACCACGCGGCGCAGCAGCCTGTACTGCGCGTCGCTAGCGAGGACCCTCAGCACATCACTGCTTGCATCCCGATGCAGATTGCGGAAAATGGGGATATTCGCCACCGGCTATGTTCGGCAGGCTCCCCAGCAGTGAGGTGGTAGATCTTGCCCGCAAGCATTCAATCCGGCGGCAACGAAAGGAACAGCAGGGCGCCTGGGACTGCGAGCAACGACAGGATTCGGCCCGGTCAAGTCCTGATCAGCGTCATCATCCCGGCCTACAACTATGCACATCTGCTGCCGCGGGCACTCGACTCGGTACTGGTGCAGATGGCAGCGGACGTTGAGTTGATCGTCGTCAATGACGGATCGACCGATGCTACCCACGAAGTGTTGGCGGAGTACGCAATTCGCCATCCACAGCTGCGCGTAATCAACCAGGCGAATGCGGGTGCCGCAGCGGCCCGCAATCAAGGGATTCGCGAGTCGCATGGGTCTTACGCCCTGCTGCTCGACGCGGACGATGAACTGCTGCCGGATGCCCTGGCAAAGCTGCGCGCGGTGGTCGCGACAGATCCGACAGCGGGCATGGTTCTCGGCGCGCAAATCACGGTCTACCCGGACGGCCGCGAACGGCTGCGGCTGCCAACCGCAGTGCCAAGGACCTCGCCACTACGACTGGCAAAGCGCTACCTGCTAGAAAAGCGGGTCTCTATCTCGCACAGCTGTTCGCTGTTTCGCCGTGATCTGCTCCTGCAAAGGCCCTACCCGGAGAATCTTCGCGGTGGAGAAGACGTTGCAGTTTTCGCGTTTCTGCTGGTGAGTGCTCCGGTCGCCATCGTCCGCGCGCCGCTGGCGCGCATACACAAGCATGCGGACAGCCTGCGGCATAGCCGTGACGACGAAGAGCAGCGCGCCGTCGCGATGGTTTCCGAAGTCTTCGGAGGTCTGCCGACCGAATGCCAACCGCTGCGAAGACGCTATGAAGCGCAGCGTTTTCTATCACTGTTTCGCGTTGCTCTGCTGGCGGGCGAACGCGCCACTGCCGGGCGCTATTACCGCTGCGCTTTTCGCCTGAGCCCGCTGCAGTCCTTGCGCGGGCGCCATTTGCGCAAGGCCATTCGATTGTTGAAATGGCGCTAGGATGATCATGGCAACGTGTTTTGACGAGGTTCTTGATGCTTGCTGTTGAGCTGCCCAAGTGGTTGTCGCCCGCGCGAATGGCGTTTTTTGCGAGCTTGTTTCTCTCCTTGATCGCTATTGCCGGCACGGTGACCGTTGGCAAGGATGCTGCGCTCTATCTGCACATCAGCCAGGAGGTTATCAGGCAAAGCCCTGCAGTGGCCTTTGAGCTGTTCAACTGGCCATGGTTTTCCCTGTTGTTGGCTGTAACACACCGTCTTTCCGGCGTTCCGCTCGAATTGGCTGCCTACCTGTGGTGCGCTTTTCTGATGGCAGGCACCTGCGCCTTGTTGGTATCGATCACCCAACGATATGTTGCCGGCGGCGGCTATTGGGCTTGTCTGGTGGTATTGTCGATGCCCGCTTTCAACCACCTTCGCAGCGACATCCTCAGAGAGTTTGGCTTCTGGTTTTTCAGCGTCCTGGCTCTTTGGCGGATGCTGAGTTGGCTTGAGCTTGGCGGCTGGCTTCAGGCAACGTTGGCGCAGCTTGCCGTTGCTGTAGCGGCGCTCTTTCGCATCGAGGCAGTTTTTCTCTTTCCGGTTCTTGCACTTTGCGTGCTGGGTGATCTGAAGACGCGCCAGGGCTGGCTGAGGCTGTTCCAGATCACGTCTTTTTCGCTGGCAGGAATCGTGACTGTAGGCCTCTTGGCCCTTTCCGGCCATGCGCTCTACCAGCCCCGCGTCGACTACGTCGTATCCCTGATTGATCCCCAGGTTTTCTTGGCGAGATTCAACCTGATGGCCGCCAAGTTTGCCGAAGTAGCCCTCGAGAAGTATTCGGCAGATGAAGCCCGACAAATAGTTTTTTTTGGCCTTCTGCTCACCTTGACGACCAAGTTCTTCGCGTTATGCGGGCCGTTGGCCCTGCCCTTGCTGTATCGCCCCGGATGGCATGCAGTCACGAATTATTGGCGGCAGTTCAGGCCACTGGCCTGGGCCTGGCTGCTTTATTTCTGCATGCTGCTGATCTTCTTTGTTCAGGAGCGATTCATCAACTCACGTTATGTCAGCTTCCTGAATTTGCTCGCAGTTCCTGTACTGACCATGGCCCTGATCTCTTTCGCCAAGAGATTCCCGCGCCTTGGTAAAATGATCCTTATTGTGGCCTTGCTGGTCATGCTGCATAACGTCGTATCGTTCAACCCGAAGAAAACGCATTACCTTGAGGCAGCCGCCTGGCTATCGCAAAACACGAATCCTGCAGACGCCATATTTTATGAGGATTCACGGCTCGCCTATTACGCGGGCAGAGGTTATCCCTCTATGCCCACTCGTGCGGAGGCCATGAGTCCGGAGCATGCGCGGGCCTTTCGCTATTTCGTGCTGACGGTCAAACCTGGAGACACCTCGCTGCAGAGCTGGATGACGGCGCAGCACAAGCAGGTTCTGAGTCAATTCGAGAATCGAAAAGGCGAACGCGTCGTCGTCATTGGCGATTGATAACCGTTCATCCCACGGCAGTTCGGATAATGCGCCGCACCATGGCTTGTTGGGGCCCTCGCTCCCGGCCACGGCATCAAGGGCGTCTCGACATGGCCACTGGCCATCCTCGGGATCCGCGCGCACGATCCAGCAGCCACCACAAAAAATGGCCCGGTGCTATCATGTGCTCGCCGTGGTGCTGGCTCTCCTGCTGGTGCCGAAAGACGGCGTTATCTGCCTGGCGATTCCGTTGATGGTGGCTGCTGCGGGGGCAACCACCTGGTAACACCGACTTTCTTGGAAAGCTCATCAAGACCCATGTCGCAACGCGTCAAGTTCAACCAGAGACTCTTCGATATGCCGCTGCTGCAGCGAGTTGGCCGGTCAATCCATGCCCGACGGCTTGCGCGCCAGACTAGATTTCAGTCGACTGCGACCCGCTTCTTCAGGAACCTCAAGCAATTCCAGGTCCTGGAGGGGCCGCTTTCAGGACTCGCCGACGGACAGGAGCCGCTACGAATCCTGGTGGCCGGCTGCAGCTTTGGTTGTGAAGCCTATTCGCTTGCTGGCTACCTTGCCGTCCAGTTCCCCCAGGTAGACTGGACGATTGATGCGTTCGACATTTCGCAGGCAGCGATCGCGGTGGCACAGCGAGCTGTTTATGGCCCCAAACACGGGCTCGGCGATCCCCTGGAACGTGAGGCGAAACCTTATGCAGACCGCCTGTTCGAGCGTTGTGGAGACGAGCGGACCATAGTCCCGGACATCCGGCAGCGGGTATTCGTATCGCATGGCGATTTGCTGGCGGATGATTTCGCGGCCGATAAGTCTTACGATCTGGTGTTGGCCCAGAACTTCCTTGTGCATATGAATGACGAAGCCGCCTCAGAAGCTTTTTCACGAATCGTTGCCGCTGTTAAGCCGGGCGGTGCCATCTTTGTCGGAGGTATGGACCTCGACACAAAGGTGGGCCTTATCAAACACCATGAGTTGATCCCGGTCGACTGGGAGATCGAGGCTATCCACGACAGCGACGAGATGCGCCGATCGACCTGGCCCTGGGGCTATTGGACACTGGAACCCATCGATCGATCGAGACCCGATTTCACCGCCCGCTACAGCACGATTTTCCGAACGAAGGCCGCGGTCTCCCAACCAGTGGTCTCCGATTGACCACCCCTGCAAAGATCAGCGATACTCGCACCAAGAGGTGCTGGATGGAGTTGCCGTCCTGACCACATCGTTGCCGCCCTTCGCAGATCCATCCGGCGCTCGATCCTGACCGCAGGCTGGAGGGGCGACCGACCCCGAATTTGTATCAGGAGCATTAACCGTGAGTTATCCTTTCCCTTTTCGAACGTGGCTGCTCGCAGGATGTTCGGAGGGCTGCAGGGTTGAAACGCCTTGACCATGATCGATAACATCAACGGCGTCACTTACCCGCGGCAGGATCCCATCCCTTGCCCCCTTTGCGGACGAGTCAATCAGCCCCGGCCAATCCCGGCTCGCTTCGGTATGCAAACGTCGGTGGCTGAGTGTCTGCCATGTCGATTGGCCTATCAGACCCCACGCCCATCCGACGAGGCCTCGCGGGCCTACATGAACTGGCGCTGGTCATCGGGTGACCGTTACGTAACAGACTCGGAGAGCAAGCGGCGCGCAGCCCGCGAGAAGCTACGCCAGGTCGAAGCCGTTTGTCTGGAACCTGGCCGCTTGCTGGATTTTGGCGCGGGTTCGGGCGCCTTCGTTCGCGCGTCGATTGATGGCGGTTGGGATGCTGTCGGCGTCGAACAGAGCGAATCGGCAATCGAACGCGCCAAGACGTACTACGGTATCAGCTTGCTGGACACGCTTCCCGACGACCGCTTCGACGCGATTACAATGTGGGACGTGGTCGAACATCTGCGCGACCCCGTAGCGGTGCTCCGACTTCTGCACGACCGACTCGGCAAGAACGGTGTTCTCTTCATGGAAACAGGTAACTACGAGAACTGGCGCCGGGTCCTTGAAGGCGATCGATGGGGTCTTTATCTCCTCGACCACCACTTCTACTTCACCCCGCATAGCCTGGAAGCCGCCACCGCACGGGCGGGCTTTTCTGCGTTCAGCTTGCTCGACATTGACCACTCCGCGCCGTCGTTGCGGCGGACGCTGACCCGGCCGAGATGGGGAATGCGTGCCTGGCGAGCGTATCGCGCCGCCCAGAGAGCGTGGCCCGGGCACGGTGATATCAACGTCATGGTAGCCGTCGCGAAAGCGTAGCCCCCTGTTCTCGAAGAGACAGGTGACACCCGCTAACCGCGGGGGGAGGGTTCTTTGAAGCCGATCAGACTGTACTGGTGGCAGGGTGAAGGCGAGCATGACGCTAACCGGCGAAACTTTGGCGACTACCTCTCGCCGCTCATCGTTGCGATGATTTCCGGGCGACCGGTGGTGTATGCGCCGGTCGAAACGGCTGACATGCTGGCGATCGGAACGATTCTGAAAAGGGAGCGCCAGGCGAGACGATTTCTGTTTCCTCGCTGCCTACATATCTGGGGCAGCGGTGCCGGCAATCCGGACGAACGCTTTCCCGCCCGACACCATTATCACGCCGTACGTGGCAGGCACACGCTGGCCGCGATCAAAGGTGGAGGCAACCGAGAGGTGGCACTCGGCGATCCGGGGCTGCTCGTCAGTCATTACTGGGGCGGTCGGCCGCGCCCCGCCAAGCAGCATGCATTGGGGGTTATCCCGCATTTCGTCGATCAAGATACACCAGCCGTCCGAGCGCTGCTCCAGATACGCGGCGCCAGGCTAATCAACGTCTATGCCTCGATCGACGAAGTCCTGCGGGACGTCCTGTCGTGCACCCATGTCATCTCGTCCAGCCTACATGGACTGATTGTCAGCGACGCGTTCAACGTTCCGAACCGACGCATCGTTATCTCCGGCAACATCCGTTCGAACCTGAAGTTCGCCGACTACTATTCCGCGTATGGTCTCGACGAACCGGCACCGCTCGCGGGGCAGGCAGTGAGTGGCAACGAACATCCCGAGGACCTCGTCGGGAATTATCAGAAGCGCGACGTCGACAAGCTCTGCGCCGACCTTGTCCGTTCCTTCCCACAACTGTAAGGCGCCGGTCGTGTCCTGACGGCGCGTCTTCGTGAATTGCGCTTCAGAGACCCCACACCTGACTGGCACGCACGAAACCCACCTGTCCCTCGCGGTGGCGAACCTTGGCCCAGCCGCCAGGCGCCGCTTCGAGATAGACCAGTGCGACGCTCTTTTCCGCCTCGAAGACCACTGGCGCAGACTCATCAGCACTCTGCCGGATCTGGGCGCGGGCCGCGGTGACGATCACCGTTCGGCGCTTGGCGAGGTACCTCGCCTCAATCCAGGCCAGACCACCATCGGCATCGCGGACCTTGGACCAACCTTCCAGGTTGACCACCAACTCAACCGGCGTCCCCCGCCTGATGACGAAAAGCTTGCTGCCGCGCTGCGACGGCGCGTCGTAAAGAACCGCTGCCGCATCGACAGTGCGGTACTCGATCGCCAGCAACGGCCCGGAAAATCCGGCGGCAAGCAACCAGCTCAGCAGCCGTTTCATCGAGAAGTTAACTAATGGGTAGTTGCCTCACCCGAGGCTTCCTTGGCGGCTTCCTGTTGCTGCAGGCGGGACATGTAAAGCGCTTCGAAATTGACCGGTTGCAGCATGACGGGGGCAAAACCGGCACGTGTGACGGCGTCGGACACCACTTCACGAGCGTAGGGGAAGAGAATGTTGGGGCAGGCAATCGACAGCAAGGGCTCCATGTTCTCGCTTGGCACGTTCTGCACGCGGAAGATCCCCGCCTGCCCGACCTCGACGAGAAAGACAGTCTTCTCTTCGATCTTGGAAGTGACCGTGGTCGTCAACGTCACTTCGAAGACGCCTTCTCCAATACCCTGTGCATTCGTTTGTAGCTGGATGCTGACCTTGGGTGACTCACGCTCGAGAAAAATCTGCGGCGCGTTGGGCACTTCAACCGACAGATCCTTGATATAGATCTTCTCGATCGCAAATACAGGGTTCTCTTGTTCGCTCATGTTGGTTCTTTTGACCTATGCAGTGGGATGGTTAGTGAAGCCGGCAATGCGGGAACGCAGATCTCAAGCGCCTTCACCCGCGAGCAAAGGCAAGAGCCTGCCCGCACGATCAAGGGCAATCAGCTCGTCGCAACCGCCGACGTGGGTTTCGCCGATATAAATCTGTGGGACAGTGCGTTTGGCGGTCCTTGTGAGCATCTCGCTGCGGCGCGCGGGATCAAGGTCGATACGAACCTTCTCGATCTCGACGACCCCGCGTGCGCGCAGCAGTTGCTCGGCCCGGATACAGAACGGACAGACGGCAGTCGCATACATCAACACCTGCGGCGGAAGGCTCATCGCCTGGTCCCCTTCTTGAGAGGCAGACCCGCCTCGGACCATGCCGCAACTCCTCCCTCGAGGGTGTGCACCCGCACGAAACCAAGCTTGGACAGCGTGGAACATGCAGCCGACGAACGCGCTCCGGACTGGCAGACAAGAATCACCGGCTTGTCCTTGAACGGCTCCAGTTCGCCAACGCGTTGCGCCAGCGATGCCGCGGGAATGTTCCGGGAGTCGCAGAGGTGGCCTGCTATGTACTCGTTCGGCTCACGAATGTCGATCAACTGAGCATTCTCGCGGTTGATCAACAAGGTGGCCTGCGCAGGCGAGACAGCGCCCGCGCCAGCCGGCCGACGCACCGAAAGCGCCAGCAGCATCGTGCCGCTGATGACGGCAACGGCCACCACAAAAATGTTCTGCTGTATGAATTCCAATCCAGGCTCCAGAAACCGACGCTCCTAACCTACTGCCCGACGATGGCGCCCAACGCCAACAACAACACTGCAGGACAACCATGGTGTGCCTAATCGCCGCAAAACACCTCACGCATCATGCCAATCAACTGCAGCGTACGCGCGTCACCAACCCGATAGTAGACCCGGTTGGCATCCTTGCGTGCGAGCAGGACACCCTTGTCGCGAAGAATCGCGAGATGCTGGGAGATGTTGCTTTGCGAGGTACCTACCGCCTCCACGATCTCTTGTACGCAGGCATCCTGGTCGCCGATCACACAAAGGATCTTCAGGCGCAAGGGATGCGATATCGACTTCAGCGCACGTGCCGCCTGCTCGATATGTTCCTGCTTGTCAATGATGCTGGCCCTGATAGGCACGATACGCGAGCTTCCTCGTTTATCATATAATTGCGGATTATAGAGCAAATGCTTGATACGCGGGTGTTTTGTACCTGCCCTCTCGCTCATGGCAAGCAACCGCCGGTTGAGTCCTGGTAAGCCAATTCACGTTTCTGCAAGGCGTCCTTCGTTCCTTGACGAGTACCACAGGAAAGTCCCTGGATAACCCTACGCCAGGCCCCGCGGGCTCAAGCCGATCACCAGCCGTCCACCGGCAACGTGTGTCCGTCGTTAAGCGCTCGACAGCAAACCTGGAACCCGATCGTGCGGCAGCGCGCCCAGACCTGCCGGCCAAACCCGCGAACTGGCGCGTGCTGTTCATCGCGCTACTGGCGGCGATGCTGGGGGCGCAAGGCGTTTACGCCAGCAGCAAACGAAACGTCAACGATGGTGACCTCGCATCGCCAAGTGAAGTCGCGGAAAAGCAGAGCGACCTGAAATTACTACGGGCCCAGATCGACGCCCTGCGCAGGGAAATGACTGCCGCAGAGGGCTCGCGGAGGGAGGCAAGGGATCAACTTCAGGAGGCCGAGCGCGCAATATCCTCCACGCAGCGCGAACTGCACGACCTGACGACACGGATCGGCAGGCTGCAGATGGAGCTCAAGAACCTCGACATGCAATCGAAAGCCCTCGAACAAGGGTTGAACACGCAGCAGACGCAACTTGAAAAGTTGCTCTATCGGCAGTACCTGCGCGGAAATCCGGATCCCCTGCGCCTGTTTCTCAATGGCGACGACCCCAATCAACTGGCTCGTGATCTCCACTATCTGGAAGCGATTGGGCGGGCGCGCAGCCAGATTCTGCTGGGAATCGAGTCCACATTGCAGCGCAAGCAAGCACTCGCCACCGAAGCACGACAACAGGCCGAGCAACTTTCCGCCATTGAAGCCCGACAACAGGAGCAACACACCAGACTGCTGGCCCAGCGTCAGCAGCGCCAGGCGATGTTTGACGAGGTATCGAGCCAGATAGCAACGCAGCGGCGCGAGATAGGCAACCTGCAACGCGACGAAAGACGGCTATCTGAGCTGGTCGAGCGGCTGTCGAAGATCATCAGCAGCAAAACCGCTGAAGCAAAGGAGGCTCGCCGCGAAGCGCAGCGGCGGGAGCTGACGCAGCAGGAGAAACCCCGGGCAAGCAAAGCAGTCCGCGAGGGCGAGACAACCGAACCCCCGGCAGCGCCGCCGGAAGCAAACACCGTCGACCCGATGGCGCTGCCTCCAACAAGCAGTCTGACGAAAATGAAAGGGCAACTGCGGCTGCCGACGCGAGGGGCAATCAGCAATCGATTTGGCACAACAAGGCAGGAGGGAAGCACCTGGAAGGGCCTTTTTATCGTCGCCAGAGCCGGCAGCGAGGTACACAGCATCGCCAGTGGCCGGGTAGTCTTTGCCGAATGGATGCGCGGTTTTGGCAATCTGCTGATTGTTGACCATGGCAGCAGCTACCTATCGATTTATGCCAATAACGATGCACTGCTGAAACAGGTCGGCGACGAGGTCCGAGCCGGGCAAACCATTGCCACCGTGGGCAACAGCGGTGGCAATCCTGAATCCGGTTTATACTTTGAGCTTCGTCACCAAGGGAAGCCGCTCGACCCGCTGGCTTGGGTTAGCCCAAAATAAGGTGCACACAGGAGTGAGACAAATGGGTAAGTTGAAACAGGCCGGACTGGTTTGCGCCGGATTGCTTGGTGGCATTCTGATCAGCCTGCAGTTTTCGGCAATCGCCGACAAGGAAACACGAGCCAGTCTGCCCGTGGCGGAACTGCGGACCTTTGCCGAGGTGTTCAACGCCATCAAGACCGGGTACGTGGAACCGATCGACGACAAGAAGCTGATTACTCACGCCATCAGCGGCATGCTCTCCAACCTGGACCCGCACTCGAGCTACCTCGACGCCGACGCGTTCAAGGACCTTCAGGTCGGCACGCAGGGCGAGTTCGGCGGCATCGGGATCGAGGTCGGAATGGAAGACGGCCTGGTCAAGGTAGTGTCGCCAATTGAGGATACGCCTGCCTACCGTGCCGGCGTAAAGCCCGGCGACCTCATTTTCAAGATCGACGACACACTGGTCAAAGGACTGACCCTGACCGAAGCCGTCAAGCGCATGCGCGGCAAGCCGAAGTCCCAGATCAAGCTGTCGATCCTCCGCAAAGGCGAGGCCAAGCCGCTGAACATCACGCTAACGCGCGAAGTCATCAAGGTACAGAGCGTCAAGTCCAAACTCGTCGAGGACGGGTACGGCTATCTCCGCATCACTTCCTTCCAGGAGAATACGGGTGCCGCGGTGGTCAAACATTTGGGCGAGCTCTTCAAATCCGGCCCGCTGAAGGGTTTGGTGCTTGATCTGCGTAATGATCCGGGCGGCCTGCTGAACAGCGCCGTCGGCGTCTCCGCAGCCTTCCTGCCGCCGGATACTTTGGTCACCTCGACCGACGGCCGGACACCCGACGCCAAGCACCGATTCTCCGCATCGCCCGCCGATTACCTGCGTGGCAGCCGGGATGATTACATCCGTAACCTGCCCCCAGAAGCACGCTCCGTGCCGATGGTGGTACTGGTCAATGGTGGCTCCGCTTCGGCGTCCGAAATCGTCGCCGGTGCGCTGCAGGACCACAAGCGCGCCGTTGTTCTCGGCACGACGACCTTCGGCAAGGGCTCGGTGCAGACCGTGCTGCCATTACCGGGGAACACTGCGATCAAGCTGACGACTGCGCGCTACTTCACGCCCTCGGGCCGTTCGATCCAGGCGAAAGGCATCGTTCCGGACATCGTCGTCGAAGAAAGCGCCAACGGCAGCTCGGCCGAGCGCCTGCGAGAGGCCAACCTCGAGCATCACCTCGACAACAACAAGGACACTAGCCCGGCGGTGAAGGACTCGCCAAGCAAGCCGCCCAAGGTAGCGCCGGTCAAGCCGAAAGGCAGCGCACCAAAGGAAGATGCCGACGAATCATCCGAGATCCCAAGTGGCGAACTGGCCTCGAAGAAGGACTACCAGTTGAACCAGGCGCTGAATCTTCTCAAGGGTATGCAGATCCTGAAGAACACTCGGTGAACCCTGATCATCGCGGACGGGAAACGTGAAACGACCGGCAGTGATACCGCAGACGCCGATCCGCAAGCAGCGGAATATCCTGTTCGCCAAGTTCCCGCCCGGTCAGGTGCCGGAAGCGTCCCACTATCTCGGCCAGATCGAGCGCCTGGAGGTTGAACGGGGAGAGCAGCCACGGGCGATCGGCGTTGCCTACGACCTCCGCCATCACTGCCTGGAGGAACTCGAGGGCACGCTCGAAGACAAGGGTTATCACCTCGACAATACGCTGATGAGCAAGATGATGCGGGCACTGATCTACTACGTCGAGGAGACACAACTGCACAATCTCGACGCACCTCACCGCCCGCTCAAGCGCTCGCAGTCGGAGGCCTACACCCACGCCTGGGAGCGCCATCCGCACGGAGACCACGACGAAACACCACCGGAGTGGCGCGAGTACAAGTAATGTCTTCGCCATGAACGACGGGCAGTTGCTGCGCTACAGCCGACACATCCTGCTTGACGAAATCGGCATCACGGGCCAGCAACGAATCGTCAATGCGAAAGTGCTGATCATCGGCGCCGGCGGCCTGGGCTCGCCGGCTGCACTTTATCTCGCGTCCGCAGGCGTCGGCCGGATTACCCTCGCTGACGGCGACACCGTAGACCTGACCAACCTGCAACGACAGATCCTGCATACGCAGGAGCGCGTCGGCCAGGCAAAGGCCCTGTCCGGGCAAACGGCTCTGCGCGGTGTCAATCCCGAAGTGCAAGTCCAGGCGATCGCCAGCCACGTGGCTGGCGAAGCGCTGGCGGCACTGGTCGCCGACGCGGACGTAGTCCTCGATTGTTGCGACAACTTCGCTACCCGGCACGCAGTCAATCGCGCCTGTGTCAGCCACCGAACACCTCTGGTCTCCGGCGCAGCGATCCGTTTTGCCGGACAAGTGACCGTATTCGACAGCCGCCGCGATCATACCCCTTGTTACAACTGCCTCTTTCCGGAAGGCGAGGACGTCGACCAGGTACGCTGTGCCGTGATGGGGGTGTTTGCACCGCTGACTGGTATCATCGGTGCAATGCAGGCGGCCGAAGCACTGAAGCTTATCACCGGCGCCGGTGAAGTGGTTGTGGGCCGTCTCTGGCTGCTCGACGGCCTGTCGATGGAATGGCGCAGCGTGAAGTTCGGCCCGGACCCGGAGTGTGAAGTCTGTGGAGTCAGTGCAGCCGGTGCATGCGACAACCTCAGGTGAAGCGAGCCAGCAGGCGCAGGTCGCCGCCCAGCGCGCGGACGTCGCGAATCACCAGCGAGCGTTTGCCGGCCAGCGACTCAAGCGGCGGCAGATCGAACATTCCGCGTGCAGCATCACCGATCAGACAGGGTGCCAGGTAGAGCAACAGCTCGTCGACCAGACCCGCGCTCAGCAGTGAGCCGCTGAGGCCGAAACCGGCTTCAGCGTGCACTTCGTTCATACCCCGCCGTGCAAGTTCTTTGAGCAAAGCCAGCAGATCGACCTTGCCGCCGGGTGAAGAAAGCACCAGAACTTCCGCACCCGCTTGCGCGAGCTGGGCAGCCCTGCCGCTGTCAGCAACCGCAGCGGCCACCAGGACCCCGCCGTCGCGCAGCACTCTGGCCTCGGGCGACAGCTCAAGCCGGCTGTCCACCACAACTTTCAAAGGCTGGCGCAGCTCCCCGCCCGGTCCCTCAACCCCCCGCACGTTGAGTTGCGGATCGTCCTGACGAACCGTACCGATGCCGGTCAGGATCGCGCAGGCGCGCGCGCGCCAGCGATGCCCGTCCTGCCGCGCCGCCGGCCCGGTCAACCACTGACTGGTGCCGTTCTGCAGCGCCGTCTTGCCGTCAAGACTGGCGGCAAGCTTCAGCCGCAGCCAGGGCCGGGCACGCGTCATGCGCGCAACGAAGCCCAGATTGATTTCCTTCGCCTCGGCAGCCAGCAATCCACACTCGGCAAGCACCCCAGCCTGGCGCAAGCGGGCCAGTCCCTGCCCCGCTACCAGCGGATTGGGATCCTGCATGGCGGCGACGACTCGTGATACCCCGGCCGTCAGCAGCGCCTCTGCGCACGGCGGCGTGCGGCCATGATGGCTGCACGGTTCAAGAGTGACGAAAACCGTCGCGCCATGCGCCTTTTCGCCCGCCGCCTGCAAGGCGTGAATTTCGGCATGCTGACCGCCGGCATAGACATGCCAGCCTTCGCCAACGACCTGGTCAGATCGGACGACGACGCAGCCGACGCGTGGATTCGGGGTGGTCGTATACAGACCGCGCTCGGCAAGGCGCAGCGCACGCGCCATGAACCCGTGGTCCGACGCGCTGAACGCCGGCACCATCAGCGGCCAAGTGGCTGCGGCAAACGAGAGACTTCGCGAATAACCTTGGAGAACTCGTCCACGTCCTCGAAATTGCGATAGACCGACGCGAAGCGTACGTAAGCCACCTTGTCGAGTTTCTTCAACTCGCGCATGACCATCTCCCCCACCTTTTCCGAGGCAACTTCTCGCTCGCCAAGCGCCAGCAGCTTCTCCTCAATGCGGACAATCGCCCCCTCGACGGCCTCTGAACTGACTGGTCGCTTGCGCAGCGCCAACCAAAGACTGGCGGCCAGCTTGTCGCGGTCAAAATCGACTCGCGAGCCATTCTTCTTGATCACCTGCGGCATTCGCAGTTCTGCCCGCTCGTACGTGGTGAAGCGCTTTTCACATTTCAGACAACGCCGCCGCCGCCGGACAATGTCACCATCGTCGTTGATGCGCGTGTCGGCGACGGTCGTTTCGTCAGCGCCGCAGAACGGGCACTTCATGGTGTCTAGGCACCATAGACCGGAAATTTCCGGCACAGCGTCGAGACATCCGCACGCACTCGCCGCAGGACGCCTTCCTCGCCCGGCGCGTCGAGCACATCGGCAATCAGGTGAGCGACCAGTTCGGCTTCGATCTCGGTAAAACCACGCGTCGTCATCGCCGGCGAACCGATGCGGATGCCGGAAGTGACGAAGGGCTTTTGCGGATCATTCGGAATCGCGTTCTTATTGACCGTGATGTGCGCCGCGCCCAGGGCAGCCTCGGCCTCCTTGCCAGTAATGTTCTTGGCGCGCAGATCGACCAGGAAGACGTGTGACTCGGTGCGACCCGAGACGATGCGCAGTCCGCGCTCTTCCGCCAGCACGCGCGACAGAACGCGAGCGTTGGCCAGCACCTGCTCCTGGTAATCGCGAAAGGACGGCGTCAGAGCCTCCTTGAAGGCGACGGCCTTGGCTGCAATCACGTGCATCAGCGGCCCACCCTGCAGGCCTGGAAAAATGGCGGAATTGATCGCCTTTTCGTGCTCGGCCTTCATCAGGATGACCCCGCCGCGCGGGCCGCGCAGCGTCTTGTGCGTGGTCGAGGTCACGACATCGGCGCAGGGCACCGGGTTCGGGTAACAACCAGCGGCAATCAGACCCGCGTAGTGCGCCATATCAACCATGAAGATGGCACCGATTTCCCTGGCCACATTGGCAAAACGCTCGAAGTCGATACGCAACGAGTAAGCCGAGGCACCGGCAATCAGGATACGCGGCTTGTGTTCACGCGCCAACGCTTCCATCTTCGCGTAGTCAATCGCTTCGTGCTCATCGAGACCATAGGCCACGACCTTGAACCACTTGCCGGACATGTTGAGCGGCATGCCATGCGTGAGGTGGCCACCCTCGGCCAGACTCATGCCCATGATCGTGTCACCCGGCCTGGCAAAAGCCATCAACACCGCCTGGTTGGCCTGCGAGCCCGAGTTCGCCTGGACGTTCGCGGCTTCAGCGCCAAACAGCTTCTTCAGACGATCGATCGCCAATTGCTCGGCCACATCGACGTACTCGCAGCCACCGTAATAGCGTTTGCCCGGATAGCCTTCGGCGTACTTGTTGGTCAATTGCGAACCCTGCGCAGCCATCACCGCGTGGCTGACATAATTCTCCGAGGCAATCAGTTCGATATGTTCCTCCTGACGCCGATTCTCGTTCTCGATCACCTGCCAGATCTTGGGATCAACTTTCGCCAGGGTGTCTTTATCGGAAAACATCGTGTGCCTCGCAAGCCTTCAAAAGGCAGGAATTGTAGCACGCGCGCGCAACTCACCCGGACTCCTCGCGACGGCAAGCAGGCGGCCAGCGGCGGCGGATCAAGCCGCGAAGAACATGATCGGCGTGCTTGAATCCCTCGCCGAATGTCACTTGCCGAACAGGCCCTTGATCGACTTCATGATGGCACAGGGACGACCAATGCCCGCTTGGGATCAGCGGTGATACAGGAAGCTCACTCGACAGTAACCGACTTCGCCAGGTTGCGTGGCTTATCAACGTCGGTCCCGCGCACCAGAGCGACATGGTAGGCAAGTAGTTGCAGCGGTACGACGTGCAGCAAGGCGGAGAGCGCGCCGTAGTGCTCGGGCAGGTGCAGCACATGAATGCCGTCGGATTCCTTCATCTCGCTGTCGGCATCCGCGAAGACATACAGTTCTCCACCGCGGGCACGTACCTCCTGCAGATTGGACTTGAGTTTCTCAATCAAGGCATCGTTCGGGGCCACGGCAATGACCGGCATGTCCCGATCGACGAGGGCCAGGGGGCCATGCTTCAACTCACCAGCCGGGTAGGCTTCGGCATGGATGTAGGAGATCTCCTTCAGCTTGAGAGCGCCTTCCATGGCGATTGGGTAGTGGCGGCCGCGCCCCAGGAACAGGGCGTGCTGTTTCATCGAGAAGCGTTCGGCCCATTCGCGAATCTCGGGTTCCAGTTCGAGGATTTTGGCCACAGCCATCGGTAGGTGCCGCACCGCATGCAGTTCGGCTGCTTCTTCCTGCTCGTCCAGACGGCCGCGGACCTTGGCCAGGACCAGTGTCAGAAGATACAGCGCGGCAAGTTGAGTGGTAAATGCCTTGGTCGAGGCAACGCCGATTTCGGGACCCGCCCGGGTGATGAAGCGCAAGGTGTTTTCTCGCACCAGTGACGACTCGGGGACGTTGCAGATGCACAGCGTATGGGCCATGCCCAGAGCCTTGGCATGCTGGAGCGCAGCCAGTGTATCGGCGGTTTCGCCCGATTGCGAGATGGTCACGACCAGTGTCTGCGGATCGGGCACCGAGTCGCGATATCGGTACTCGCTCGCCACTTCAACCGAGCAGGCGATGCCGGCGATCGACTCCAGCCAGTAACGGGCCACCAGACCCGCGTGATAACTGGTTCCGCAGGCGATGATCAGCACCTGCCGGACCTCCCTTAGGGTCGCCTCGCTCTCGGCGCCGAAGATGCCGGGCTGGATGCTGCGGGCAGCGCCGAGCATTTCGAGCGTGTTGGCCAGCGCCACCGGCTGCTCGAAGATCTCCTTCTGCATGTAATGCCGGTAATTGCCGAGTTCGATGGCATCGGCGGACAGCTGTGATTCGGTCTCGGGACGTTCCACTGCCGTGCCATCAACCCGCGCGATGCGGTAACTGGCACGCATCAGTTCGGCACAGTCGCCGTTCTCGAGATAGACCATCCGGCGCGTCACCTGCACCAGTGCAGAGGCATCCGAGGCGGCGTAGCAAGCATCATCGCTCAAGCCGAGCAGCAGCGGCGCCCCTTCGCGGGCAACGACAACCCTGCTCGGGTCAGATTCACGCAGCACGGCAATGGCATAGGCGCCCTGCAGTTGGGCGACCGCCTGGCGAACGGCGGTCAACAGATCCGGGGTGGCCTTCAGTTCATGCGCTATCAGGTGTGCCACGACCTCGGTGTCGGTATCGGAGGTGAAGTCGTAACCAAGGACGATGAGGCGTCCGCGCAAAGACTCATGGTTTTCGATGATCCCGTTATGGACGACGGCGAGGCCTTTCGAGACATGCGGGTGGGCATTCCGCTCGCAAGGCACGCCGTGCGTCGCCCAGCGCGTGTGCGCGATGCCGGTGTTGCCCGCCGCCCGCAATTCATCAACCTGCGCCGTCAGTTCGGCAACGCGGCCCACGGAGCGTAGCCGGTGCAGGCCGCTGTCGTTGATCAGGGCGAGGCCAGCCGAATCGTATCCGCGGTACTCCAGCTTGCGCAGACCTTCGAGAAGGACGGGGACGATATTGCGGTCGGCGACCGCGGCAACGATGCCACACATGGTCAGATCACTTCTTGGCTTTTTGTGGCCGTTTCCAGCCGGGGATGGATATCTGCCGGGCGCGCGAGATGGTCAGCGTCTCGGGCGGGGCGTCCTTGGTCAAGGTCGTGCCTGCGCCCAGTGTGGCGCCGCGGCCAACGGTAACCGGTGCAACCAACTGGGTATCGGAACCGATGAAGGCATCGTCCTCGATGATCGTCTTGAACTTGTTGGCCCCATCGTAGTTGCAGGTAATGGTACCGGCACCAATGTTTACCCGGCTGCCGATGACGGCGTCGCCGATGTAGGCAAGGTGATTGGCCTTCGACTGGGCGGCCACCTTGCTGTTCTTGAGTTCGACGAAGTTGCCGACATGGACGCCGGCAGCGAGTTCCGTGCCGGGACGAAGCCGGGCGAAGGGTCCGATCACCCCATCGGGTCCGACGATCGCGTCTTCGATGTGACTGAAGGCGGCGAGACGTGAGCCCGCGCCGATATGCGCATTCTTCAGGACGCACGCAGGGCCGACCTCGACCGCTTCCTCGAGCACCACCTTACCCTCGAAAACGCAGTTCACGTCGATGAACACATCGCGCCCGCAAACCAGCTCGCCACGCACGTCGATCCGGGCTGGGTCGGCCAGGCGCACGCCCTGCTCCAACAAGCCGTCGGCAGTACGTCGCTGCGCGACTCGTTCGAGCTCGGCAAGCTGCACCTTGCTGTTGACGCCAAGCACTTCGGAAGCGGTCTGCGGGTGCGTGGTACGGACCGGCAACCCTGCGGCAACAGCCATCCCGACGATGTCGGTCAGGTAGTACTCCTGCTGCGCGTTGTGATTGGAAAGGCGAGCGAGCCACTCGGCCAGGCGGGCAGTCGGCAGTGCCATGATCCCGGTATTGATCTCCCGGATCGATCGCTCCTCTGCCGTTGCGTCCTTCTGCTCGACGATGCGGGCGACGACACCTGCAGCGTTGCGCACGATGCGACCGTAGCCGCCAGGATCAGCCAGTTCGACGGTGAGAATGGCCAGCGCATCACGCGCCGCGTGAACCAGTTGCCGCAGCGTGTCTGCCTGAATCAGCGGCACATCGCCATAAAGCACCAGGGTTGTCCCGGCGTCCGCCAGATACGGCAGGGCCTGCATGACCGCATGGCCGGTGCCGAGTTGCGGATCCTGCAGAACCCAGGTCAGATCCGGCGCATCAACCGTCGTCCGCACCGCCTCGCCGCCATGTCCATAAACGATACACAACGTCTTTGGCGCGAGGCTGCGGGCGGTGTCAATCACGTGCGAAACCAGCGCCTTGCCAGCCAGCGGATGAAGCACCTTGGGCAGGTTCGAATGCATGCGCTTGCCTTGCCCGGCGGCGAGAATGACGATATTCATGAGCTGGAACTCTGTCAAACAGTACGGTTGGTGTGCCTCTCCCTCTGCCGGGAGCTGCTGTCTCTCGACCAGGGAGAGCTGGCGAACGCGCCGCATCCGGAGTCGTTCGGCGTCCCTGGGGGGCGCCAATCGTCCCTTTCTATTGATTTATTATTTCAGGTTCGGCGACGAAAAACTCACAACAATGTCACGCTTGATAACTCTTCTTGGCGACCAGGCCAAGTTCAGTCCGGCCTTGTGGTGTCGCTACAGCACCGGGCATGCCATCCCGGAAGCAGTATATGCCAGCAGCGGTCTGCGCTGGTGGAGAATACCGAACAGGGCTGCCCGCCACGCCGTGGAACGGGCGCGCCTGCCAGCTTCAAGCGCTCAGCGCGGGAGGTCGGAACTGCCCATCAGGAAAGCATCCACCTCGCGTGCACATTGCCGACCCTCGCGGATCGCCCAGACGACGAGCGACTGGCCGCGTCGTATGTCTCCGGCGGCAAATACCTTAGGCACACTGCTTGCGTAGCAGCCGTCCCCATCGGTCGTCGCCTGGACGTTGCCACGGCTGTCGAGTTCAACCGCCAACTGCTCCAGCAGGCCTTGCCTGACCGGCGAAACAAAGCCCATGGCCAGCAACACCAGGTCGGCGGGGATTTCGACTTCGCTGCCCGGGACCTCATTCATGCGGCCATCACTCCAGTCGACGCGGACCACTTTCAGCGCCGTCAGCTTGCCATTCTCGCCGACGAATGCCTTGGTGGAGACAGCAAAATCGCGCGCGCAACCCTCCTCGTGCGAGGATGAGGTGCGCAACTTGAGCGGCCAGTAGGGCCAGGTCAGACTCTTGTTCTCGTTCTCTGGCGGTTGCGGCATCACCTCGAACTGGGTCACCGAAACCGCACCATGGCGGTTGCTGGTGCCGACACAGTCGGAACCCGTATCGCCACCGCCAATGACCACCACCCGCTTGCCGGTCGCCATGATCTGTGCTGGTACCTGGTCGCCGGCATTGACCTTGTTCTGTTGCGGCAGGAACTCCATGGCAAAATGGACGCCATCGAGATCCCGGCCGGGAACCGTCAGGTCCCGCGGCGACTCGGCACCTCCGGCAACGATCAGCGCATCGAACTCGGCCAGCAATCGGGATGCCGGCACCGCGTTGGCACCGCTACCGCCAACCTCCTGATTGACCCGGAACTCGACCCCCTCGGCCTGCATCTGCTCGACGCGACGATCGATATGTGACTTCTCCAGTTTGAAATCGGGGATGCCGTAGCGCAGCAGGCCGCCGATGCGGTCGTTCTTTTCAAAAACGACTACTGCATGCCCGACACGCGCCAGTTGCTGCGCAGCCGCCAAACCGGCCGGGCCAGAGCCAATCACGGCCACCTTCTTGCCCGTCTGCTGCTTCGGCCGCTGCGGAACGATCCAGCCTTGTTCCCAGCCCTTGTCAACAATCGCATGCTCGATCGACTTGATACCGACCGGGTCGGTGTTGATATTGAGGGTACAGGCTGCTTCACAAGGCGCCGGGCAGATACGGCCGGTGAAGTCCGGGAAGTTATTGGTCGAATGCAGCACGGCGAGAGCCTGCTCCCAGTTGCCGCGGTAAACGAGATCGTTCCAGTCTGGAATGATGTTATTGACCGGGCAACCCGTATTACAGAAGGGGATACCGCAATCCATGCAACGCGCACCCTGGAGGCTCGCCTGTTCGTCCGTCAGGACCCTGACAAACTCGCGGTAATGCTTGAGCCGCGAAGGCGCCGGCTCGGAGGCCTCCGCCAGACGTTGGTACTCGATGAATCCAGTTGGCTTACCCATTGCTAAGCTGCCTCCAGTTGCTTTTTCGCCGCCAGCTCGCTGAGCGCTCGCCGGTACTCGTGCGGCATGATCTTCACGAAGCGTCTGCGATACCGTTCCCAGTCATTGAGCAAGCGCAACGCCTGCCTGCTCCCGGTAAGACGATAGTGTCTGTCGACCAGTCCCTTGAGCAGGACCTCGTCGATCACCCCGAGATGGCGGACGTCCACCTGCCCGTGACTTTCCAGGTCGTCGCCGGCGTCGCTGCCCTGGCGAGCGACGATTTCTTCTTCAACCGGCTCCAGCGATACCTGCGCCAAGTTGCATCGTGACTCGAAGGTCCCTTCCTCATCGAGGACATAGGCTACGCCACCAGACATGCCGGCGGCGAAGTTCCGGCCGGTCATGCCCAGCACAACGACCGTCCCGCCCGTCATGTATTCGCAGCCGTGATCACCGACGCCCTCGACGACAGCGGTGGCCCCCGAGTTGCGGACAGCGAAGCGCTCGCCGGCTACACCGGCGAAGAAAGCTTCACCCTCGGTCGCGCCATAGAGGACGGTGTTGCCGACGATGATGTTGCTGCGGCTCTCGCCACGAAAACCAGCGTTCGGACGAACGACGATCCGGCCGCCCGACAGGCCCTTGCCAACGTAGTCGTTGGC
>ERZ761603.436-NODE-436-length-35790-cov-156.493354_pt1 | contig 35790 bp, 22 predicted proteins | sample MGYA00511879_ERZ761603 | MGnify/ENA primary metagenome ERZ761603 (study PRJEB28899, sample SAMN02850040) | bioreactor sludge metagenome | biome: EBPR Sludge; feature: EBPR Bioreactor; material: flocular biomat | place: Australia: Thorneside Wastwater Treatment... | reverse complement strand
GTAGTGCCGGTGCGCCATGCCGCAGTGCGGGCAGACCACTTGCTCCCCTTCGCCCGAGCGCAACTGGCGGAACAGGGCCAGGGCCTCATCGTCGCTCATGGCCAAGACCTGGGCCACGGAGAGTCTACGGGCTGCGGCCTTCTGCAGGAGGTGTGAACCCATCGCACTGGCTCGTGGGAGCGGTCATGAGGGTCAGTGTCGGGCTCCGCGGGCGCAGAGAGTGCGCCCAACAAGAAGAAAAGTCGTCTCCGGCGCCGCGCCCAGCAGCGGCCCTGTGGTTGCTCCATCATAGATGTGGGAAGTGTTCCCCTTGACTTTTGCCGGCATCGACTATACTGGGGTTGTTCAAATCAGTTCTCTTTATAGACCCAATGTAACACAGGAGATGTAGCAATGAGCACCATAGGGACGCCTACCAATGGCAACGACAACATTACCGTTCAACCACCGGGGGCGGATTACGTCAACGGCTTGCTGGGCAGCGACGTACTCACGATCGACTGGTCGACGCTGACCGAGGACATCCGCTTCGTCGGTGGCTGGAACAACCGCGAGTTCACGGACGACTTTTTCAGCACAGTCGGCTTCGTCAACTTCGAAAGCGTCACCTTCAAAGGCGGTTCGGGGAGTGACGATCTGAGAACGACCGACGGCAACGACCAGGTCTATGGCAACGCCGGAGACGACATCCTCCATAGCGGTCTCGGTGCGGACTTGGTCGACGGTGGCACAGGAGTAGACCGCTGGGTCGTCGATTACGGAGCTTCCGCGCTCGCCTATTCAGTGATCCTGCCGACCGGTGCGCTGACCAACGTGGTCAGCGGTAGTGGCGCGCAGATAACGGGCATTGAGGCGCTCTCGATCACCACCGGTGGGAACAGCGACACGGTCGACACCTCCGCCTACAACGAGAACGACAGTATCGTCACCGGTTCCGGCGACGATGTGGTCAAGACTGGGGGTGGCAAGGACTACGTCGATGGGGCTGCGGGTACCGACAAGCTGGTGGTCAACTGGAGCAGCACAACCAAAGGCATCGTCGTGACCGAGGAGGTATGGTGGCGTGTGATGTTCCAGAGCAGTCGCCTGAATCCCGAGTGGTCCATGGAGGCGCGCTATTTCGAAACCTTCGACATTACGGGCGGTTCGGGCGGGGATGATCTGCGCGGCGGCAACTCCAATGACCGACTGATTGGCAATGCCGGCAACGACATTCTGTATGGCAGGCAAGGCATCGACATCATCGACGGCGGCAGCGGAGCCGACAAGTGGGTGGCGGACTTCACCAACGTCTTCACGGATGTGACAGTCAACATCAATGTTGCTGCCGATGTGGCGGCGACTGTGGACTTCGCGGGTGTGGCCAGTGGCGCATCGATCAGGAACGTCGACAGCCTGGACATCGATACCGGCAACGGTGGCGACACCATCACGGCGCGGAACGGCGTGTTCAACGACGTGTTCGAAACCCGCGGCGGTAATGACACGGTGGTCACCTATCGTGGCAAGGACTATGCCGACGCGGGTGACGGCACCGATACCCTTTTGATGAACTGGTCGACAGGCGGCGCGGTCGCGGTCGAAGTCCACGACTCGTGGCGAATCATCTACGCCTCGGCGACCGCCGATCGTCTCGAAGCGCGCTACTTCGAACGTTTTCTCCTCACCGGCAGCGGCTTTGCCGACGATCTTCGGGGCGGCGCACTCAATGATTTCCTGAGCGGCGGCAACGGAAACGATCGCCTGAGTTCGGGTTCGGGCAGCGACACGGTCATCGGCGGTGCCGGTAACGACATCTGGGTCGCTGATCAGAGTGGCAACTCCAACCCGCTCCTGGTTTCTGCGGCAAGCAGCCAGGGTGCTTCGCAGGGCGTGGCGGCCGGCATCAGCATCAGCAGCATCGAGGCCATGGAACTCAGTTCCGGGAGCGGATCGGACAACCTGTCGACGGCGGGATACGCGCTCAACGACCGCATACTCGGCAATGGCGGTAACGACACGATCAATCCCGGGCGCGGATTCGACTATGTATCCGGTGATGGAGATGGGGGCGTTGCCGCGGGCACCGACAAGTTGGTGCTCGATTGGAGCGACGCAACCACTCCGATCATCGTCACCGCCGAGGATTGGTGGCGCCGCGCCATGGAAGACGAGAACGGCAGTGGTCCCGCCACGCGCAGCGTGGAAGCCCGCAACTTCGAGCAGTGGGACTTGACGGGTGGTTCCGGCAACGACGATCTGCGCGGGGGCGACAGCAACGACCGTCTCATCGGCAATGCCGGTGACGACCGGCTGTCGGGGCGAGGCGGCACCGACGTCATCGATGGCGGATTGGGCAATGACCTTTGGCAGGCGAACCTGTCCGCCCTCAGCGCGGCCGTGATCGTCAACGCGACCTCCAGCCAGACGACTGCCCAGGGGACGGGCGCGGGGCTTTCGATCAGCAAGATCGAGGCGCTCGACATCTATGGAGGTAGCGGCAATGACCAGTTTTCGACCGCTGGCTACGCGTTGAACGATGCCATCCGAGGCGGCACCGGCAATGACGTCATCAATCCGGGACGCGGCTTCGACTACGCCTCCGGAGACGGCGACGGTGGGGTCACCGCAGGCGACGACCTGCTGGTTCTCGACTGGAGCGACGCCGCTGCCTCGATCAAGGTCACCGAAGAGGACTGGTGGCGGCGCGCGATGCAGGACGACACCGGGACGAGCCCGGCAACCCGGACACTCGAAGCACGCAACTTCGAACGTTGGGACATCACGGGTGGATCGGGCAACGATGACCTGCGCGGCAGCAGTGGCAACGACCGCCTGATCGGTAATGGAGGTGATGACGTTCTCGACGGTCGTGGTGGGCTCGACACCATCGACGGTGGCGCCGGCAACGATCTGTGGCGAGCGAATCTCGGTGGCAACCTGAGCGCACTGGTCTGCAGCGCGGGGACCAGCCAGACCACTGCCCAGACGGTGGGCGGGTTCTCGATCTCCAAGGTGGAGATCATGGACATTTTCGGTGGCGCCAACAACGACGTTTTCTCGACGGCTGGTTATGCGTTCAACGATTCCATCCGGGGTGGAACGGGCGATGATCTGATCAATCCGGGGCGCGGTTTCGACTACGTCTCAGGCGATGGTGACGGCGCGGTCACCGCGGGCAATGACAAGCTCCGGCTCGACTGGAGCAATGCCACTGGCGACATCATCGTCACCAGCGAAGATTGGTGGCGCCGCAGTTTCCAGGCGGGGCCCGACGATCCCGATGGCAGCAGCCCGACGCACAGCATCGAGGCGCGCAACTTCGAACTCTGGGAACTGACCGGCGGTTCCGGCGACGATGATCTGCGCGGCGCCAACGGCAATGACCGGCTCACCGGCAATGCTGGAAACGATGTGCTCGACGGCCGAGGCGGGGTGGATACGGTCAGCGGCGGCAGCGGTATCGATCTCTTTCGTGGCAATTACAGCGGGGTCGTGGCGAACATCTCGCTGACGATGAACTCCGGTGGCAACGGCACTGTGGTCGGTGTCGGCACCACGCTAACCGAAGTCGAGCGACTTGATCTGACCACGGGGGCGGGAGCCGATACCATCAGTGCGGCCAGCCTTGCCCACGACGACAGCATCTTCACGAGCGGCGGCAATGACACGGTCGATGTCGGTGGTGGCAAGCACGACGTGGCCGACGGAGGAGACGGCTTTGACACCTTGGTCGCCAACATGGCAGCGGCGACCTCAGGGGTGCAATTCGCCGGGGAAGGCCCGTATGCCAATCGTTTCACCGATGCGCGCCGGGAGTACACCCTCGATTATCGGAACTTCGAGGTGTACAAACTGACTGGGTCGAACTTCAGCGACAAGCTGTCTGGATGGTCCAACGCGGATCTGCTCGCTGGCGGCGGGGGAACCGACATGCTTACCGGCTGGCAGGGAGACGACCAGCTTTTTGGTGGGCTCGGTCCCGATCAGTTTCGCTTTGCGCAATGGTGGACCGATGGACGCGATACCATCAACGATGCCGAAGCCGGCGACTTCATGCGCATTTCGGGCGTCACCCTGGGCGGTGCCGTCACCACCGGAACGGGTGCGTCGCTGGCGCTCGGACAGGTCCAGGTCGAAACCAACGTGGTGGGCGGACACTCCATAACGACCGTTCACGTCGGCTGCGACGGCACGCTTGGCGCCGATCTGCACATCGACCTCAAGGACGTCACCCTGGCACCGGCGGCGTTCAGCCTCAGTGGGTCGGACATCAAGATCATCAGCGGCTCGACGACCACACCGGCTGTCGGGAACGACCTCATGATCGGTACGGCTGGGAACGACAGCCTGAGCGGAGGTGCCGGCAATGATGATCTGCGGGGCGTGGGTGGCGACGACGTACTGATCGGAGGAGCCGACCTTGACATCCTTACCGGCGGGCTGGGGCTTGACAACCTGACCGGCGGAACCGGTGCCGACACCTTCGTCTACCTCAACCTGAGCGACAGCCCGCGCGGTGTCGGTCGAGACATCATCTCCGATTTCTCGCACGTCGAGGGCGACAAGATCGACGTCAGCGCGATCGATGCCAACCCGGTACTCGCCGGAGACCAGGCGTTCACGTTGGTGGCAAGCTTCACTGGTGCGGCGGGGCAACTGGTTTTTGACCCCGCAGCCCATGTCGCGCAATTCGATCAGAATGGGGATGGTTTCGCTGATCTGGAGATTCTGCTCACGGGTGTGGCATCGGTAACAGTCAGCGATTTCGTCCTCTGACCGCATCGCCCGATGGTTGAAGCGGGCGCCCACCAGGCGCTCGCTTCAGCTCATCGCGTACTCATCGGCATCGAACACCTCGTCGGATCGGCCAACGCCGACCGTCTCACCTGCGACGGCAACGCCAACAGCCTCAGCGGCGGCCTCGGCAACGACACCGTCGACGGCGGTGCCGGCGCCGATACCCTCGCTGGCGGTCTCGGTAATGACAGCCTGACGGGCGGCAGCGGCGCCGACATCTTCCGCTTCGACACCCTGCCCGATGCCGCGACCAACCGCGACGCGATCAGCGACTTCAACGTCGTCGATGACACGCTCCAGCTCGAGAACGCCGTCTTCAGCTCGCTGTTGAGCACCGGCGCCCTTGCCGCCGCGTCGTTCCGTTCGGGAGGCGGCTTCAGCAGCGCCGCCGACGCCGACCACTTTCAGGTTGGCCGCGACACCGACGACTACCTGATCTACGACAGCTCCGGCGCCCTGTACTACGACGCCAGTGGCCACACGGGCGCGGGCCCGGTGCAAATCGGCAGTCTCGGCGCAGGCCCTGCTCTCACGAGTCTCGATTTTTTCGTTACCTGAGGCATGGCAAGCCCCGACAGATCGCAGAGCGGTCTGCCGCCAGCCGCGAGCACCGCGAGCCGCAACGCCGTCGGGGCGGCGATACTGGCCCGGTTCTCGAGAGCAGGTGGCGCGGGGCACCGAAGCATTGTCGCGCACGAGGGGCCGCTACGCCCGGGCATGGCCTGAGCGCGGCGCCTTCGCGCTGACCGCCATGCAGACAGGTGCGATTCTCCCACCGATCTCCGCGCCCGCCAGCCACATGCTTCAGGACTGCTTGACTCGTTTCGAGATTGACGCACCTTGATCGAAACTCCTATAATCGCAAGCTTTTTTCCCATTTTTTGGCATCGTATCCTAGATGAAGATCCTCGTTTTCGCGGATTCACGCGGACAGCACCTTCCGGCGGGTAGCACGCACCCCATCTTCAGCGAACGCTTGCGTTTGCTCCCGGGTTTGCAGGTGGACAACTACCTGTGCCCGTTCAAGTGGACCACGACGCTCGACTTCGTCGACTCGTTTTCGGCTGAGCAGCTCCGAGCGTACGACCATGTGGTGCTTTACACTGGCATTGTCGACTGGTCGCCACGCAAGCTCTCGAATGCACGAGACGACGTCTACGATGGCCACACCGAGGCCAATCTGGGCGCCATGCAGCTGAACACGAATGACTACTCGAAGAAGATCGTCAACCGCAAGAAGAGGATCTTCGACAGCGTCTTCGGGGAAAGCGCGATGCAGGCCTACCTGAGTTCTCCCTTCGACGTCGAGTACGAGGGTGAGCCCACAATCAACATGTACAGCCTGGCGATGGCAGAGACGGGGCTGATACCCCGGCTGCGCGTGCTGCCGAACCTGCTGTTCATCAATGCCAACCGTTTCATCGCCGGTTGGCGCGGCGACTATCGACGCGAACGACCGGCCAACATCGACATCACCCATGCCTACAGTGACTTGTTCACACGAAGCCTTGGCGAAAGGGTGGTCGATCTCCGCGTTTGGGACGAGAGGGACGTCAAGCGGTTTACCTGCGACAACCTGCACCTGACGCCTGCGGGTCACGATTACATCTTCGACGCGCTCTGCAGGATGCTGGAGATCCGGCAACCAGTGACTTCGCCGACCATGAGCAAACCCCCGCCAATTGAACACGACAGCGCCAAGGCAGCGTCCTTTATTGGTCTGCTCGCGGCGAATCGCGCTCTGGCGGAAGGTGACAGCGAGAGCGCCTACGCGAAGGCGAAGAAACTGTTCGATGAGAGCGGGCGTTCCAGTCACTTCCACACCGCGTTGCTGGCGGCGACACGGACCGGGAAGCGCAGCCACCTCGAAGATCTCTTTGCCGCGAGTGAGCGGATTGGCGCCAGCAGCGTATCGACGGAGTCGGCCGAATGCGCCTATCTCAAGCGCTTCTCGTTCCTGCTGTTGCACACGGCGAAACGACGCATCGCTGAACTGGCGGCGAGGCCGCTTCTGTCATCCGGGGAACTGCTGCAGCTGGAGAAGAAGCTTTGCGATCCGGTTGCACTGCAGAACTTCGTCAAGGTGCGGACGGACATCGTCGAAGCCCGGATGCGCGACGAGTTTCGTCACGTCAGCCGCTATCCGACGGTCTTCCCGTACAACTACCTGTCCGACTACAGAGCCAGTCCGCCGCAGCCAAGACTCCCGAACTCGCCGCGAGTCAAGTCGGTCACTCTTGTCTACCCGGTCAAGAACCGGAGCCAGCGCACCCGGATTTCGCTGCTGAGTCTCGCCGCCGCTCACCGCTTCTGGTTGGAGTCTGTCTCCAGGCCGTCCCTGTCTCTGGATGCCATCGTGGTGGAGGATCAGGGGCCGGATGCCTTCGACACCAGCGTCCTTTCGTCGTTGCCTTTTGATTCGCGCCACTTGTTGCTCGATACGGGTGTCACCTGGACACGTTCAGGGCTGATCAACCAGGGATTGAGCGTTGCCAAAGGCGACTTCATCGCTTTTGTCGATGCGGACGTCCTCTTTCCCCAAGACTTCCTCGTTCGGCTCGCTTCGACGCTTGCGGGCATCGAGGTGTCAGACCGGGTGTTGGCTTTCAACATGTTCGAGACGCACTCTCACCAGAAGGAAGGGAAGCTGCATTCGGCCGGGATGCCTTACAGCTACCTCTGGGGCCTGTTGCGGAAGCATGCCTTGGCAGTTGGCGGCTTCAGCGAGGCGTTCATCGGCTGGGGCAGCGAGGATCGTGACTTCGAGTACCGCGTTTGCAAGAAGCTCGGACTCAAGACCTCTTCTTCACTTTATCTTCCCGGGCAACCCTACGTGCTGCACCTGTCGCACGACGTGCGCACGGGCAGCGAACACCGCGGCGAGAACGTCGCGCAGCTCGCCCGTGTGAAATCTGTTGCGTCACCGGACGAACTCGTCGCCAAACCGAAGCTTCAGATTCGCCAGATCCGGCAGACCAGAGTGCTGGCCACCTACGACCTCCGCGCGCAGCCAAGCTTGGTCGAGAGGGGCAAGGAGCGCCACGGCAGGACGCTCGTGATCATGGGCAACGGTCCCTCGTTGAGCGAGATCATGAACAACCCGGAGTTGCTGCAACTCCTGCGTGGCTACGATACCTTCGGGCTGAACGCGGCGTATCGTGCCTATGATCGCTATGATTTCTACCCGACGTATTTCGGCAGCTTCGACTTCCGGGTTTGCGACAGCCAGGCAGAGGCTTTCTCTCTGCTCGTGCGTGGCAACAACCCCATTCGAAAGTTCTTCTTCGCCAAGCAGTCGGTATTCGATGAGGACACGAAAGCTCAACCACGCTTCCAGTCGATTCACTTCAAGGCGGCGCCGCAGGGTGTTTCGCGGCAATCCAGTCTCAGCCCGTCTTTTGATGAATTCGACGACTGTGGCTCGTCAGGAACGAACGCCGTGCAGGCAGGATACATCATGGGCTACCGTCACTTCATTCTTCTCGGGGTGGACTGCAACTACGTCGAGATCCTGGACGGAGTCAAGGACATTGACGGCATTCGCTACGAGGTGGTCGAGGACATCAAGTCGAATCCCAACTACTGGTTCGAGGGCTATCAAATCAAGGGCGACAAGTTCCACAAGCCCAACGAGAAGGACATTCAACTTGTCTCGTGGGCCAAGCTCGATACGCTGCTGAACAACGCTGACGGCCACATCTCGAACTGCAGTCTGGTATCGAAGCTGCCCATGTTCGACATTCTGCCCTTCCGCGCGCGCAGCGCTTCGGTGCAGAATGTCTTCATCGTGATCTCGTGCGCGGCATATCGTGAGCGTATCGCCGCGCTCCGCCCCCGCTATGCGGCAAAGCTGCGTCCAGGAGACCAAGTCATTTTTGTCATTGGTGGTGGCGAACGTACCTGCCTCGGTGAGGACTCCTTGTTGCAGGTGACTGCGGGCGATCTGTACGAGGATCTGCCGCAGAAGGTGCAGGCAGCGATCGAATTCTGCGTCAAGAACATCGGCTTCGAGCGCCTCATCAAGGTCGACGACGACATTCACGTCAACTTTGATAACCTCTATGCGGTCTTGCCCGATCTCGCAGACTACCCGTACGTCGGACGGCGAACGCCGACTCGTCCAGGCATTACGCCGAGTTCGAACTGGCACTTTGGCAAGGTGGCCCCGGGCAGCCTGCACGAGGGCCTGCCACACAAGGTCGAAGGGCCTCCCGAGTTCTGGGCTGGGGGGGGAATGTATGTTGTCCGGCGTGACGCGGCAGCACACCTGGCGACGACCCTCGCACATCAAGTGGCACACTATCATCTTTACGAGGACTTCATGGTCGGCGACCTGCTGGCACGGCATGGTGTACAGGCTCAACCATGGGATGAGTTGCCGGTTGCCAACGGCCAAGACTGGTGCATCACCAATCTGCGCGACATCATGAGCGAAGACCTGAGCTCCTTGCGTGACGAAGCCAGGATGAAGCGCGCGATCTCGGTCCATTGTGGCCCATATCCGCCCTACTACAGGATCGACGATGGACAGATGCGAGAATTGTTCCGATCATTCGATGCAAGATAGCGGGTGCAGGGTCACGGCCTCCTCGCTTGCCCGAAGGAAAGCCGTCGCCGCATACAGGAGATAGCATGCACATGCTCAAGATCGTTCTAATTCTTGGGCTTGCAAGCGTGCAAGCCTGGGCTTGGTGTAGGGAGGCGTCGCCGGTCCCTGTGGGCCAACGGGGTGAGTGGCGGTTGGTCTTCTCGGACGAGTTCGACACCGACCGGCTTGATTTGAGGAAGTGGCGGCCAAACTGGCTCGGGCCGGATGACCAGAGCTTCACGAAACCAGTCAACGTGGAGGAGGTCTCTTGTTACGACCCGAGCCAGGTTCGGCTCACCGAAGGTGAATTACGCTTGGTGGCTGAATCGCGGGCCTGCGGCAAGTGGAACTACGCATCCGGTCTCATCCAGAGCAACGGCCGCTTCAATTTCACCTATGGCTACGCTGAAGCCCGAATGTGGATGCCCAAAGGTGCCGGCGTTTGGCCTGCCTTCTGGTTGAACGGACAACGCAACCCCCAGGACGGCGAAATCGACGTGGTCGAGGCCTCGGGTGACGACGCTGGCCGGTTCCACTTCCACTATCAGTGTGGGGAAAAGCGGTGTGCACCCGGCGGCAATGTTCGAGTCGACGGCGCGACCAGCGGCTGGCACACCTATGCCGTTCGGTGGACACCCGATTCAATTGTCTGGTTTTACGATGGCAAGCCGGTGTACTCCAGACATGAGGCGCTGCCGGTATCCCCACACTATCTGATCCTCAATCTTGGTTTGCGACAGGGAACGACCGACTATCCGCTCCCAGCGACGCTGCGCGTAGACTACATTCGCGTGTGGCAAGAGGACTGACGAGGCGGCGGCACACGTTTCTGGCGGCGCGAGCAATTTGGGTCGACATGGATCACGCCGAAGATCCCGTCCGTCCAGCGCATCGAACTGAATCAGTCTGGGTCGTGCAGGCAACTGCCGATTCCGCCATCCAGTGCGACGCATGCACCATGTAGAAAGTCCATTCCACCGTTCACCATTGCCAGCGCCAAGCGTGCGACTTCTCCCGGATGTCCGATTCGCTGCTGCGGATGAAAGCTCTTGAGTTGATCGTATAGTCCGGGCTTCATGCTGAAGCCGGCCTTCAACATTTCAGTTTCCACTGCCGCCGGCTCGATTGCGTTGACGCGAATTCGGGGACCAAGGTCGACCGCGAGGGCGCGAGTCATGCCGGCGAGCGCTGCTTTGCTCGTCGCGTAGGCGACGAAGCCTTTCTTTGTGAGCCGCGAGTGGATGCTCCCGATATTGACGACGGAGCCTTTGGCTGCCGCTAGTTCCGGGAGTAGCGCTTGGGTCAGGAAGAATGGGGCCAGCAGATTCACGTCGAGCGTGATGCGCCAATCGTTGCGACTGAGGCGATCGGTCCCTCCCAGCACTTGGACGGCCGCGTTGTTGAGCAGGGCGTGCAAACCGTTCCCCTGAAGCGCCTGACGTATTGCGGCAACCATTTCATCAGCGTAGACCTCATCACCGACCAGGCGGGCCAAGTCTGCGCACAGGTAGTGGGTGCAAGCCAAGTCGTCCGGTCTGGGTGTGTTGTCGATGGCTATTGTTTGGAATCCGGCAGCGTCGAAGACCTCCACCAAAACGCGACCGATACCTCCGGCGGCACCCGTGATCAGAGCCGTCTTGGGATCGGTCGCGCTCATCGGACTTTGGCACAGGCACGCGCTAAAGAGCGCTGCTCTCGGAGGTGCCCAGATGGTGGAGAGCAAGGCTGCGCTTGCTCAATTGCCACCTCATCGTGGCGCCAAGCCGAGGAACTCCATCAGCTTGCGGATTGCGGTTTCGCTGCCGCGGGTCACTGCTTCGATCGTATTCGAAGCATTGTGCGAGCCGAATACCACTCTTGGGTGCTCTCTCAATGGTGAGTCCATTTCCAGCGGTTCGACTTCAAAGACGTCGAGAGCCGCCGAATAGACCTTGCCGGAAGCGAGCGATGCTGCCAAGGCTGTCTGGTCGATCACCTGTCCGCGGCTGACATTGACGATGCGCACGCCTTGTTTGGCTCGGGAAAGAGAATCTCCGTTGATGATCTTCCGACTGCTGGGCGTCAGCGAGCACGTCAAGACGATATAGTCGGCTTCCTCCAAGCGCAGGGGCCATTCAGCACGCTCCACGCTTGGCAGTTGCGGTACTTGGCCGACGAATGGATCGTAGGCAATGACTTTCAGACCGGACGCGAGAAGACGTGCGGCAGTGTTCTTGCCGATGTCGCCAAAGCCGACCAGGGCGGCGGTCTTGCCCGCGAGCGAGATCCCCGTCGGCTTCGGCCAGTCGCCCTGGTGGACGCCTCGATCGATTTGAAAGCTCTCGCGTGCCAAGGCAATCACGTAGCCCATCGCCGTGTCACCGACCTCCGCGCCAAAGAGCCCGGGCGTATTGGTGATCGGAATGCCGAGGTCTTTGCAGGCAGCAAAATCGATGTTGTCGACACCCACTCCCCACTTGACGGCTGCCTTGAGTCTGCCTGCCTTTCCCGCTTCAAGGACACGACGGGTACACGGGTCGTCGCCAATGATCCAGCCATCGTGCTGCGGCACCAACTCAATGAGTTCTTCCTCGGAGAGCGACTGCACGACGGCCGGCGCGGTTGCCTGCGCGGCATATTTCTCAAAGGTCGGGTAGAACCGATCCATGACGCCAAGCATCAGGGGGCAGGTGACGAGGACTTTCATTGAGTGATTCCTTTCATTTCGGAATGGTAACGGGCGGCGATGACAGCAAAATCCCAATCCTGCTGATCGTCTATGTCGATCGACTCGAAGCGCGAACCTTCGTACATCATGGGCTTCCTGCCAATGCGCGCGCTGGTCCGGGCGAAACTTTCGCCGGTGAAGAGATAAAGGTTGGAATTTTCCTCGAACCACGGCTCGAGATCCTGAGTGCGGATGAGGTTGTCGGGGTCGTGGTTGACGGGAGTGCAGTCCGCACGATAGAAGCGAGTTTGAATCCGGTCTACGGTGAATAGCGAGTCAGCCGTACCGGCGGCCCGAGCCTCTTCAAACGCCTTGATCGCGCCGCGAATGGTATCGGCACTCAGCAGCGGGTTGGTCGTGTGCGTCATCAGGTAGATATCGGCAGGGATATTCGCGACATCATCCGCCAGGACCAGGTTCATGCTGACGAAATCGCCGCAGATCTCCGGCCTGCGGTCCCGAATCGTGATACGGCTGCCATCGCTCAAGCCGTTGTTCGCGAGGATCTGGCGGGCATCGGTGTTGATGATGATCCGGTCGATCTCATCGACCGCGAGGAGCGTATCTAGTATCCAGCGAAAGAGCGGTTTGCCACAGAAATTCCTGAAATTCTTGCCTTGGACGCGCTCGCTGTTCGCCTTCATGGGCAACAGGGCAACGATGTGTGGTTTCGTGGTCATGGGGAATTCGTGATCCATCGTCAATGGGGGAAGAAATACTTTTCTTTCTCGACATGCGAGAGTTTTCGGTGTTGATGGTTGCCCTTCCATGAACCCAGGTACTGATTCCAGCGATAGCTGATGATGTCGATCAGATCACGCTTGCGGGTACCCTCACGCCGGGCTGCCTGCACGTCCTTGCAAACGCTGGTGACGATATATCGCAGGACGTCGAATGGATTGATATGCACTTGCGGCATGATCTTCTGCAGGGCTATGGCTTCTCGTTCGAAGCGGCGCCGAACCTGTGGCCAGCTTTCGCTGTGATGATGTACGACGCCTGCTTCGGCAACGTAGGCGATCTTGCCGCCCGCGCGAACCAGACGTTGGGCGAGTTCCATGTCCTCGAGACCGGTCAGCTCTTCGTCAAATCGGTGCTTCTCCCAGGCTGTACGCGACAGGGCCGAATTCGCGTTGTTGCAGAAGAAGCCATCCTGCGGGATCCGCGACTCCGCGGGGTAGTACTTGGCGAAGATTCGGCACTCGCTGAAATGACTATTTGCGTCGCCGACCTGCTGACCATAGGTGTAGTCGGCTGCGCCATCGAGAATGGGCTGGCAGAGCTGCTGCAGCCAGCGTGCGTCCGTGGGAACGCAATGGCCACTGATCAGGACGAGAATCTCGCCAGTGGCCACTTCACAGCCCATGTTGAGTGAACGACCAAAAGAAAACTGGTCACGCGAGATGTGGTGGATTCGGCAGCCGTGTCGCTCGGCGATTGCCACCGTGTCGTCGGTGGATCCGGAATCGACGAGAATCACTTCATGCGCGATGCAGTCCGTTTCCTGTCTGGCGATGGCTTGCAGCAAAGATTCGAGATGGATGGCCTCGTTGAGCGTTCGAATGATGATGCTGACCTGAACGTTGCCCAGGTTGATGATGCTCGGATTGAGGAGCAGGCTGAAGCCCGGACGGGTGCGTTGATGGACGAGGCGGATTTCGTCGGGGTCCACGGCGTTGATGGCGAACATGTCCCAGTGGACGGCAATGACCTGTTTCGCGCTGATTTCCTGGGCCATCTGGAATGCTTCCCGGACGGACATGTTGCCTATGATGCCGCGCCGACCGCGAAAGAAATTGTGCTCGTTCACAGGGAGGAAAGCGGTGTCGATAGGGCCGCGGGCGATCAGTGCGTCGATGATCTCCTGGCGGGCTGAAGTGTCCCCGGCCACATAGATCCGTTGGCCGGCGTAATCGAGGAGATATCCGACACAGGTGAGGTTGCCTTGCGGGTCTCGCGTAATTTCTGGATGGGCAGCGGGGACCGCTAGAACGCGGAGATCCGGTGCCAAGTCGAGCCAGTTTTCGCTGGCGACGGCGATGCGTTCGGCGCCCACACCCCAACTGGTGAGGTTGGCAGCGACTCGAGAGGGTCCGACGAATCTGGCCTGTGGGGAGGCCTTGGCCAGCTTGGGCAGGGTGTGTGGGTCGCAATGGTCGATATGGTCGTGGGTGACCAATATCCAGTCTGCGTCGGTGACGTCCTCCGGTTGGCATGGAATGGGTACTTGGCGAGCCAGATCCGGTGCGTCCAGTTCCTGAACGGAATTCGAGAGATAGGGATCGACGTACACCGTGGCCTGAGAGAACGTCAAGCGGCAACCAGACTGCCCCAGCATGCCGACCGGGATGCGCATGCTCCTGTTCATTGCGGCAGCCCGAAGACTTGCCGGTAGTCGGCCTTCTGGAAGACTGTGCAGGCGCCGTTGACGGTGGCATCGACGATGGACCGCCCGTCCCGCTCGTACTCGGCGCGGGCAATTCGGTAGGACTCCTCGGACTTGGCGAGGTCCGGGTTGTCCCAAGTTAGTCCCCGGAAGTATTCCGGGCTGAAGTGATTGGGGTCGGGACCTTCCAGACGGCAAGCCTGGTTTGGTGCGCCCGTATATAGATAACGGTGATCCATGCCGATGATGATGACTTCCTTGAATCCGAGGTAGTGGGCGACCTGGAGCGCGGCATAGGTGACCGTCCAGCCCTCGTGGACGCCCCGGGAAATGTCCCTGCAAAAACGCGCAGGGGGATTCTGCGTTTCGATGTGGTAGGTCAGCGCATCTTCCGGCAGGAGCTCGGCGTCGCGTCGGCTGATCATCTTGACGCAGGTCATCGCCTTTATTTCCAGGACCGACTGAGCGATCACTCTCTGGTTTACGGCGATGTAGTAGCGCGGGTAGAAACAGAATTTCTTCAGGCCAAGGAAGATCTTGTTGACACCGATGACCGTTTCGCTGCGCAGGAAGCCGAGATCCATGAGATTGAGCGATGGCCCATTGGCGACGAGGACCGCGCGCTGGTCGTAGTGGCGATCCTTGAGGCGGCTGAGGACGGTTTCAACAGTCATCGGACGCTTGCCATCCGCTTGCGACCAACGGCAGTTCGCGAAAAGGATCCGAGATACTCCAAATCCGAGGTCTCTTTCAGATCGTGATCGATGAACTGCTGGACCCCTGGCCATTCTCTGGCATTGTAGTCATCAAAAATGACATAGCCACCCGGCTGGAGGATCGGGAAGTAGTTATCAAAGTCAAACTTGACACCGTCGTAGCTGTGATCGCCGTCGATGATGATGAGATTGATCGGAATCTCTTGGACCGAGACGATTGCTTCGGGATCAGTGCTGTAATGCTTGATCAACCGGAAATCCTTATCCGGGACGTTCGCGAGTCTCATGTTCCGCAGGAAAGTAAGGTCATTCACCGGCTGATTCAGCAGGGCATCAAGCGCCTGTCCGTAGTAGCCATCGAATGGGTCAAGGCAAACAATCTGAACATCCCGGTAACGCGTGATTGCATGGTTGTACAGGATGGCGAGGCTGATCCCGTATAGCGCACCAATCTCAAGGATGCCGATTTTCTCTCCGAGGACACATTCGGCGACCAGCTGACGGGCAATGCCATCCTGAACCGTTGTTGCCAGACGACCGATACAGTTACGCTCGGTCTGGATCAACTTCGTTGCCAGATAGTCCACATAGGCCGACTTGATTCCCTTGAGCCCCAGGTTCCTTTCCGCGAAGTCGCGCAGGGATTGGTTGAGTGCTGGCGTCAGAGTCCGATTGTGCGCGTACGGGTTGGGGTTGCTTGCCCTGAGGTCCGCGTTGACGGCTGCCGTGACCTCTTTCGTGATCTCTTGCTTTGCCCTGTCAATCGCGGTGCGGAAAGCCGGAGCTGGCAGAACGGCGTTCTGGCGCAAGTCCACGTCTGACGGAGTGGTGTCGGAGGTGCCGATCATGGGTAGTCCGAGCTGCGCGAGTTGCTCGCCGGTTCGGGCATGTGCAATCAGACGGGCCTCACTTCCGGGACTACCTGTCGTGATGGCGCTGTTGAAGTGTCCTAGCGCACGGGCTCGTTGCCCGGCCAAGGCGGCTGCTCGGCCGAGACTGTTATGGACTCCAGCCGCCAGTACCTGTGTCACCAGCTTCCTGCTGCAGCCCCAATCGAGAGCGAGTTGGGCAAGCTGCCTCGCAGTGCCCGTTTTCCCTGTTTGCAGGTGGCCGGCGGTGACCAGCAAGGCCAGCTTGGCGCGGTCGGGGTGGTGCTGCAGCATGTCGCGGTCGATCTGCGCAAGGCTCTCCCAGTCACCAAACTGCCATTGCGTCCGGGAACGTTCAAGGAGATTCTCGTCGTAGGGGACGTGAACCGCGCTGGTCGACACCTCGTCTGCAATGAGCTTCGTCGTCTCTGCTTGTGTTTCACGTCGAGTCGGTGCAGTGCTGACCTGACGTGGCTTGCGGGTGGGGGATCCTGCATTGCGGCGTACTGCTGCCTTGCCATGGGCTTCCGCGCCCGCCTCGGGGGCTTCGTCTTCGATGTTCCCGTTCACGATACGGTGTCTCTCAAGGAGGCCTCGCACCGACCGCTCGGCACGTCGGCAAGACGACTGGTTGCTCCGCTCAAACTCCTGAGCGACATCCTGAGTGATGAACCTCCTTGCGCTGTCCGAGGCGTGACGTGGTCGAGCAACATTAACCGGCGATAGCGAGGCCGAAGCCGGGTGGTCGAACGAGATCTCCTGCTCACAGTCCGGGCTCCCGCAAGAGGAGGTCCTTGATCAGGTCAATCTGCGCTTCGGCTCGCAGCAACTCTTCATGCATGAGTTGCTGACGTGCCGACAGTTCCGATTGGGATGATTCCTTGGCCTGCACCTGCTGTTGCAGTTCGGTCAGTAGCCTTTGCCGCTCGGTCGCCACTCTGGCCTGATCGTCGCGTGCCTGTGTCTGCGCCTTGACTTCTCCCTCAAGTCTTGCTCGGTGTTCGGTGAGCGCTGCCTTCTCCTGTTCGAGCGACTGTGTCGCCTTGGTCAGCGCTTCGATTTGTGCCAGTCGCTCTGCCGCCAGCTTGGCCTGCTCGTCGCGAACCTGGCCCACTGCCAGAACTCTCTTTTCGAATTCGTCGCGGCGAGCCGTCACCGCCGATTGCTGCTGCTCAAGTGACTGCTTCGCCTTGGTCAGCGCGTCGATCTGTGCCAGTCGCTCTGCCGCCAGGGTAGCCTGCTCGTCGCGGGCCTGGGCGATTGCCTGGATTTCTTTCTCCAATTCGTCTCGGCGAGCCGTCACTGCCGATTGCTGCTCCTCAAGTGACTGCTTCGCCTTGGTCAGCGCGTCGATCTGTGCCAGTCGCTCTGCCGCCAGGGTAGCCTGCTCGTCGCGGGCCTGGGCGATTGCCTGGATTTCTTTCTCCAATTCGTCGCGGCGAGCCGCCAGGGCCGACCGCTCCTGCTGGCGTTGGTCGCTGGCTTGGTTCAGCGCTTCGATCTGTGCCTGCCGCTCGGTTGCCAGCTTGGTCTGCTCGTCGCGGGCCTGGGCGATTGCTTGGACTTCTTTCTCCAATTCGTCTAGGCGAGCCGTCAAGGCTGACCGCTCCTGCTGGAGTCTTTCGCGGGTCTGGCTCAGTGCTTCGATCTGTGCCTGCCGCTCGGTTGCCAGCTTGGTCTGCTCGTCGCGGGCCTGGGCGAGTGCGTGAACCTCCTTCTCCAATTCGTCACGGCGAGCCGTCACGGCTGACTGCTCCTGCTGGAGCTTGTCGCAGGTCTGGGTCAGCGCTGCGATTTGTGCCTGCCGCTCGGTTGCCAGCTTGGTCTGCTCGTCGCGGGCCTGGGCGAGTGCGTGAACCTCCTTCTCCAATTCGTCACGGCGAGCCGTCACGGCTGACTGCTCCTGCTGGAGCTTGTCGCAGGTCTGGGTCAGCGCTGCGATTTGTGCCTGCCGCTCGGTTGCCAGCTTGGTCTGCTCGTCGCGGGCCTGGGCGAGTGCGTGAACCTCCCCCTCCAATTGGTCGTGGCGAGCGGTCAGGGCTGACTGCTCCTGCTGGCGCTGTTCGCTGGTCTGGGTCAGCGCTTCGATCTGCGCCTGCAACTCGGTCGCCAGCTTGGCCTGCTCGGCACGGGCCTGACCCAGTGCCTGCACTTCGCTCTCCAATTCTTCTCGGCGTGCTGCGTGGGCCGAGTGTTCTCGCCGCAACTCCTCATTCGTTTGGCTCAGGGTCTCGATCCGGGCCTTCTGCCCGGACAACAACGTTGCGTGCTCCTCTCGAGAGCGAATGAGTTGTGCCAACTGGCTTCGTTGCTGAACAAGCTGCGACTCCAGAACAAGCTTCCAGTCACGAACATAGAGCGCCAGGGCAACCGCAGGGTGCCGTTCCTGTTCCAAGGTCAGCAGGCGATAACCCGTTGGCGCAAGCAGAGCATCGACTTCATCCTTGCTCGCGCCGCTGGCGGATGAGAGAGATGCGTCGGCGATGACTCGGGCGACCACGACATCCCAGTTGGGCAGACTATTCGCGGCACCTGAGAGGATCCGCGCGGCGGGGAAACAGTCGATGACTGCCCAAGTGAAGATGCCGGCAGCCTGGGCGCTGGTCTCCAAAAAGCGGTCGACCGTGCTCGCCCGAATGCGTCTCGATTCACGTTCTTGCAGGTTGCGCCACAAGCATGACAACCTTTCTGGCTCGATCAGGCCGCTTTCGTTCTGGCTGGACGCTACGTGAAACACCTCTTCTTCGTCCGTATCCGCCAGCAGCACGGTATGAGCGCTCCAATTGGGTCTACCTTGGACGGCCGCTGACAGGCGAGCAGCGAGATGCTCGTCCGCCTCCACGAACACAGCTGCGGCAGTCTCCACTTGGTTGCACAAGGCAATGGCCCGCGTTCCGCTGCCTGCACCCACATAGAGGACGCCACGCGGAGGCATGCTCCTGCTGATCACGGTCAGCCATTGCTGCATCGATAGTTTAAGTTGCATATGTGCCTGACCTCTACGATACTCGCTTCCAGATCGCCCACCAAGGGACGGGTTTACGTCTCTCGAGCCATGGGGCTAATTGATCTTGGAGTTTGACGCACAAGGAAGCGACGCGTATGGCCAGGCGGCGCTGGTCATCGGAACCACGTTCGGCGGGCGACACGAGCTTCGGGAACCGGAAAGCGAACTCCCACACAAGCTCCACATCAGTCTCGTCGACCGTGATGTCGGCCCTGACCAGTTTGGAGTAGCGATTTCCCGGCTCAACGTCCGTGGCGAGCGGTCGGCCGTTGAGGGTCAGTACCATGCCGGACACGATCTCCGGTTCCATCGCGTCCACCACGCAGACTTCCAGAAGGTAACTCCCTGGCGCCATCGCTGGCACCCTCAGGGTGCTGCAGGCTTCCGGACCGGCCCAGCGACCGTCGTGCTCGGCATAGTACCAGTTGTCACCGTCTATTTCCCTGCGCAGGTCGTAGAGTATCTCGGCCGGCAGCGACTCGGCGATCGCCACCCGAGGTAATGGCTGAGGATCGCCGCGGGCCAGCAGTTTCTGGTTCTCGACGTAGTAGCTCTCGAGCTCTTCCTGCACCTGATGGAGCTGTAGCAGAAGGAGTTCGTTTTCCTTTGCGAGAGCATCATGCTGCGCTTGGATTTTCTCTAGGTTGGCTGCGGCGGGGGACACACCTACAGACTGCGCGGCAGCAAGCTGGACCCCACGTTCCGTTGCCAGCCGCTCTTGTTCGTCTCTCGACTGAGTCAATGACTGCACTAACCGTTCGAGGTCTCCTTTCGTTTTCGTCAGCGAGTCGACCTGCGCGATCTGTTCCTGTCTTGCCTGAGTCAGGGTCTGAGCGCTTTGCTCCAGTTCGGCGCACCGCGACGAGAGAGTGGATTTGACGCGCTCGAGCGATTCCAACTCCTGTCGCTGCTTCTGTCGTTCAAGCCAGTGTTGCTCCAGTTCTTCCTGTAGCTGATGCAGTTGCAGCAGAGTGAGTTCACTCTCCTGCTTTACTCTTGCCAGTTCGGTCGTGTTGGCGGTGGATGCGAAGTTTGCCTCCGCAAGCCGTGCTTCACGCTCCGTCGCCAGCCTCGCTTGTTCGTCTTTCGACTGAGTCAATGACTGGACTAGCCGCTCAAGGTCTCCCTTCGTTTTCGTCAGCGAATCAACCAGAGCTGCCTGTTCGTGCTGCGCCTGAGCCAAGGACTGAACACGTTGCTCCAGTTCGGCGCTGCGTAACGAAAGAACAGACTTGTCTTGCTCGAGCGTAGCCAACTCCTGTTGCTGTCTCTGCCTGTCAAGCCAGTGCTGCTCCAGTTCTTCCTGGACCTGATGTAGTTGCAGCAGGGTCGTCTCACCCTCCTGCGTCACCCTCGCCAACTCGCTGGCGGTGGCAGTGGATGCGGCGTTTGCCGCGGCAAGTTGTGCCTCCCGTTCCGCTGCCTGAGTTGCCTGTTCGTCTCTGGCCTGGGTCAAAGCCCGAACCACCTGTTCCAGTTCTGCCAGCCGGCTCGCCAGGGACGATCTTTCCAATCCCAACGCTTCAAGCCTTTCACTTTGCGACTTGAGGATCGTCGCGTGCGTCGAGACGACTTTGGCGTAATCGTTCCAGGCATGCGAAGCTGATGTCAGCGGCAAGACAAGGGGGAAGTCGGCGGCACTTTCCAGTTCTTCGTACAGGGTACGGGATTCGTCCCGTTCCCTCACCAAATCCTGAGCCAGGTACTCGCGCAAGAGAGCGTCCGTTGGCGTCGACGGAGGCGCGGTAAGGCCGGCCCGTTCGGGCAACAGGGGCAGTCCGAATGCTTTGGCGACATGCTTGGAGAAGGACTGAGGCGACTGACGCACGGCCCCGGAATTAACCAGCAGGCAACGCTCCTGATTCGCGTAGTAGAAGCGCAGCAACTCTGTGTTGAAGTCCTGCCAAATGCCCAGGATGCCTGCAATCTCATCTTCTCCGACAGTTTGGCCTTCCAATGCCCCTCCCAGTGTCACCGCTGGAGAATCGTAAGCCAGAACGAAACTGATCGTCGGGTCAAAGCTCTTCCAGAAGTCCAGCAGGTAAATAATTCGGAAGTCCACCCATCCCCAAGCCTCTACGTCGAGATTGCAGAGAAAGATGTCTGTGGCAAGATTTCGCCAGGGCTTGTCCGGCATACGTTGCTCGATGTGGGAGCAAGCCAGGTTTTCCAAGCCAGTCAGTCGATCGGCAGCGATGATTCGGTCATGCAGTACCGTTGGAGTGATGCCTTCAGCTGGCGAGCGCGCGGCGACGACAAGCCCTGCGGCCTCAAGCACCCGATGGGGCAGTTCGTACCCCGGTTGCGGAAATGCGCAGGTCAGAATTGCTTTCAAGTGTCTCTCCGTCATTCAGCCTAGGACTGTCCTTGGCACTCAGAGATGGCGAACAACTTCCGTGCTCGCCATGCGTCAAGGCGAGATCTGAAAGAAAAGGAAAACGCCCAGTTCGCCGCCATGGTCCGTGAACTCCACATGAAACCTGCGCACGCCGGCACCCTGAAGGATAAACAGTATTTCATTGAGATGGTAGGGGTTCATCTGCATCTCAGGATCTGCCCCAGGTTTCCGGATTGATCCAGTTGCCCTCCACGCGCTGGCCGCGCTTGGTACCGATTGCGGAGCAACACCATACGTCGCCGCATGACAGGTCTTGGCATACGAAAAGTGAAGCGCGCCGACGCCTCCGGCACTGATACGGGGCAACATCTGGCGAAAAATCATCCGGCCACGCTCGGGAGGGATATGCTGAAAGACGATGAAGGAATGGATCAGGTCATACCTGCCGCTCAATGTGGAAAGCTGGTCGTCGGAGAGCAGCAGTTGGGCATTGCTGACGCCGAACTCGTCGCAGTTCCTCTTCGCTTCTTCGAGCATCGACGGGGAGACGTCGAGCCCAACGACTTCTCGGGCAACTGGGGAAAAATGAACCAACAGACGCCCCACGCCACAGCCGAAATCCACAACCGACGCCGGGTCAAAAGCGGGGTTGATGTATTTCCGGATCATCTCGAACACGAATTTGACGTGGGCTCGTCCGGATTCGAAAAACTCGTTCCTCGCCTCAGTTGTCAACTCGGCTCGCCTGAACTTCTGGTTTGTGATGACGCCAAAGTACGGTTCTTTGCGCCCCCATTCTTCCCATGCGATATCGGTACTCAAGCCTGCCATCCCTTTGCTCTTGCTTGGCCCAAACGATCGACTCCTTGCAGGAAATCGCACCACTGCGGCAGGATCAGATCAGGCAGGTAGCGACGGGCGGTCGAGGCACCCTTGTGCACCAGTTCCAGCCGCCTTTCACGCTGGCTGGGATCGACTACAGCGGCGATCGCCCCAGCCGCTTCTTCAATGGAATACGGGCTGAAATACTCCGCAGCATTGCCGTAGACCTCCCGGTGTACCATGATTTCTGAGGCTACCACCGCACCTCCGCTGCGCATCGCTTCGACTCCCGAGAAATCGAATCCTTCGCCAAAGCTTGGGCATATCGTTGCTCGTGCATGCTTGTAAAGCAACCGCAGTTCAGGAGCCGGTACATCCGCGAGAACGAACATCTCGCCGCGCTCCATCCAAGGGAGAAACTTCTTGACGATGGCCTTGTGTCCCCAGCCGAGCATGCCGACTACCACGAGTTTCAGGTTTGGAAAACGCTCGGTGCGCAACTTCTCCCACGCCGCGAGCAACGTCGTGTGATTCTTTCTGGGCTCGACGGTGGAGACAATCAGGATGAAGTCAAGCTGCGCCGATCCGGTCCCGGTCGAGTGCTCCAGCGCCAAGTTTGCCCGTACGGGAATCCTGTCATTCCGTCTGGTGGCGATGATCTCGGGGATGCGCACGGGCGACGACTCTTCCGGGAAGTAATGGTGCGAAACCATATTATATATGGTCACCGAGCGTGACTCGGCCTGCGGGAAGATCGAGAGAAGGTCGCGGCGCGTGGCGTCAGAGACGCATGAGAAGAAGCCGCCGCGACTGACATTGTTCCGCAGCGCGTGGTAGTGCGATGCCTGATGGTAAACCTTGTCGGAAATCGTGTGCGGCATCAGGAGTGGGATCGCGTCGTGGTAGCGGACAACGAGTCTGGTCGATGGCGAAACGATTGCCGGGTACGGCGTTTCGACGATCATGACGTCGTAGTCGCTGGTGTCGAGGCGGGGGTAGAGCGCGTAGCCAAAGTTCCTGAACAGCAATGCGCAACGATGCATGGCAGTCCATGGCACGCGGGCGATGCGGAAGTCCGCGGATGTCACCGCCTCGAAGTTCTCGTACGGCAAGGTTCTGGCAAAGAGCATTCGCCAGATGAAATCGCGGAAATGCGTTGCATCGAATCGGCCCAGGCTTTCCCGGCCACCAAACACGCGGCGCATCGCCATTCCGACCGCAGCCAGATGCGCATTCGCCATCTTCTGCTGTAAAGAGACGACGACACGTGACAAACGGTTGACCTGCCTGTCCCGGCTCAGCGGCGCGTGCCAACGACTTTCGACCGCAGGCAGCCCTCTTGCGAGGACATGACCGGCGCTCTGGATGAGTCCCTCGACATTGATCCCGGGCAGGGTCCTGAGACCATTGAACAGGAGACGGGTTTCCTGCGGAATTCCCGCATGCCCGTCAAGAGCCGGACGCATTTCCAGAAGCACTCGCATTGGGACCTTGGCTGGTTGATCGTCGTTCACGTTACGACGGAAGCTAGAATTCCTTCTCCGGCAGCGAGAGGTGTGGCTGCTCGTGAAGAATTCTTTGGTAATAGTCATAGGCGTGCGCCACGCTGTCAAAAGCGTGCAGCTTTCCGTCATGAAGGACGTACGCGGTCTCACAATAAATCTTGATCGCATTCGCGTCATGGCTTACCAGGATGTAGGCTCGATCCTTTCGCTTGTGCAACAGTTCGTAATGGCTTTTCTCATGGAAGCGGACATCCCCTACGACCATCGCTTCGTCGATGAGGAAACAGTCAAACTCGACGGCCATAGACAGCGCAAACGCCAAACGAGTAACCATCCCATGAGAGTAATTGACGACGGGCTCGCGGAAGTAGGGACCGAGCTCGGCAAAGTCTTCCACGAACGGGATGAGGGGCTTGTAGTCAACACCGTAGACTCGGCAGACGAACTTGAGGTTATCCAGACCCGTCAGATGTGTCTGGAAGGCCCCGCCGAAGGCGAGGGGCCACGAGACACTCATGTCCCGGCGAATGGTTCCCGCTGTGGGCAGGTCCGCGCCGCTTAGGATGCGGATGAGTGTCGACTTGCCGGCGCCATTGCAGCCGAGAATGCCGAGCTTTTCTCCCGGGTGCACTGTCAGATCGATCCCGTCGAGCACGGTGTGCAAGCCGTTGCGCGTGCGATAGCTCTTGTGGATTCCGTGCAGCCTGATCATCTCGTCCGCACCCGCCGGCCGGCCTCTCGTGCAAGCGCCAGTCCAATCAGCATGAGCACGAGGTTCGCGCAGGAAAAATAGACCGGATCGCCATAGGTGGGTACGAGGTCACCAAAATAGCCATGGCGGATCATTTCGACACCGTGCACCATAGGCAGCCAAAGAACGGCTTCCCGTGCCGCTGGCGGCAGCCAATGCACCATGAATACGGCGCCCGAAAGAGGGAACAGGAGATAGGTCGCGATCGGCCATGTGCGCTCGACGGTTTCGGAGTACTCCGAGAGCGCACCAACGATCAGCCCCAGGCCGAGGGAGAACCAGGCCATCAGAAGCCAACCGCCGATGATCGGCCACGGGTCTTGAGGCCACTCCATGGCGCCGACGCTGGCAAAGAGAATGGTCAGCGCCGCGATTGAAGCGGTGGCTCCTACCCATTCGAGAAGGATTCGCGCGAGAAAGATGTCGAGGACATTCACGTTGCGGTGATACATCAACGGACGGTTCGACTCGATTGCCTTCGAGCAGCGATTGGTCGTATTGCGCCACATGAGGACTGACGAATATCCCGTGATGGCGAAAGCGACGATCGGCATGTTGGAAACAGCGTTCCCTCTTACCAGATACCACAAGCCAGCGACTCCCAAGGTGAACAGTGCCGGTTCCAGTATGATCCAGAGTACCCCAAAGCCATGTCTGCCATAGCGCGTGATCGCCTCGCGCAGCAACAGCGCTCCGATGACGCGCCGCTGGATGGCGCCTGATCGGGCCAAGCTGTTCTCGCCTAGGGTGGTCAATCCTGGTGCTCCTTGATGCCTGCGAGCATCATGGTCAGGACACCCCATGCGATCACTCCGAGGACGAAGACCGCAAGTATGGCGCGTAGGCGACGTGGTTCCATCGCCTGGTCCGGCAGACTGGGCTGCGCGATACGTTCAAGGTAAAGTGTTTGTCGCTGTGCGTCGCTGCGCGCTTGCTCCAGCGAGGCAAACGCACTGGCGAGCTGCTTGTCGGCAAACTCCTTCTCCAGCGCCAGCCGCTGGAACTCCGCCGCCTTGCTGGCAAGCGAGCGGCCACCCCCGGTAACCCGGGCGGACTCGAGTTTGACTTCGTCCTCGAGCACCTCGATGCGTTTCTTGAGTACCGGGATCTGTGGGTTGTCTTTGGTGAGCATCTGCAATTGCAGGAGCTGCGTCCTGGCAGCAATGAGCTCCTCCTGTAACCTGGCGATCTGCTGCAGGGGGATTTCTGATTGTCGCTCAGGGTCGATGACGCCTTTCTCGTTGCGGTAGCGGGCGAGGGTCAACGCCGCGAGCTTGGCTTTTTTCTCGGCCTCGATCACTTCGTTGGCTGCGAAACGAATCATGTCCTGTCGTCCACGTTCGTTGAGGCGGTTCACCAGTGTCTCGCTCATCTCGAGCAGCATCTGGTTGATCCGCAGAGCATCTTCCGCAGCGAAGGCGCGCACGGTCACGGTGGCGATTGAAGATGCTGTGTCGAATTGCGTGCTGACGACCACCTTCTGGTAATACCGGTGCAGGTTCTCGAAGCTGTCGTCCCGGTCCACGCCCGGGAAGCGCCTGAACAGGTCTCCTTGGCCAAAGGCGCGGCGCAGGTTCAATTTCTCGTCAAGTGCGCGCAACGCGTCGCGTGAGAGGATGAAATCCTGCACCGTGTAGCTGTCGTCCTGAGATCGGGTGAAGCCGGCTCCCTTGAAGATGAGACCGAGCGGCGAAGTCGTCTGTTTCTCGGGGCTGCGTACGACGAAGTGGGATTCGCTGATGTAGATGTCCGAGGCAATGGGGCCGAAATACAGAACGGCCAGAAACGTCGGCAAGACCACGGACAGCCAGAAAAGTCTGTGCGTGGTCCATGATTGCACGAAAGTCGCGCGGTTGCATTTGCTGGCGATGGAATCGATTAACGTCATCGTTGGAATGGCTAGCTGTATGGAGCCCGTCCAGCGTCCGCCCCCATCCGGTGGTCCGGGCAGTCCTCAACTCGCGGGCAAGTCGGAGCGTGATCAGGAAAAGGCGCCAATGCTACACCAATGGCGGCCTGTTTTGTTGCTCCTTTGCTCTGTTTGGCATGCAGGGCAGTAGTGCAACTCGTCGCGGCCGCCATCCAAGGGGCGAAGGGGCAGGCCTCGTCAGGGTTGCTGTGTTGGCGGTGGCATGTCGCTACCAACGCGCGCAGGCAACCACGGCAATCCCGTCTCGAGGCGGTGCACGGTCGCCGGCACTGCCGTCGCCAGAGCTTCCCGCGTGTAGTAGCCGCCGCGCACGTGCAGCGCGCCGGCTAGGAGGCGAATGAAGTCGCCCGCGAGGTCGGCATCCGGTGCTGCCGGCGCTTGCCAGAAGAGGTCCAGCGGGCCGGCGAAGCTCAGGCCGGCCACGTCGAAGATGGCGCTGCCCATCACCTTGAGCGGGCAGCCGACCAGCAGAGCGGACAGGCCGACGGTGCTGTTGACCAGCACGCAGCCCGTCGCCTGGCGCAACATGGCGACGACGTCGCCGCTGCTGACGCAATGAACACGGCTGGCGACCCCAAGTTGTGCCGCGATCTCGCCGATGACCTTCGGCCAGGGGGTGAGACCGGGGTCGAGCGGGTGCACCTTGACGACCAGGCGGGACGGTGCGGGCGAGTGCGCGGCGAAGGAAGCGATGATCTCGCGCGCAGCCGTCGGCATGTCGGGGTAGCGCGAATGGTCGCGAATCTGGTAATCGGTCGAGAGTTGCAGCGGCAGGACGAAGGTCGGCACTTCCTGCCGTTGCAGCGCGTCAAGTGTCTGCGCCGTGCGTCGTTGCTCGCCGCCGCCGCAGATCCAGCGTCGCAGCCAGCCCGCGTACTCGGCGAAGGGGTGGTGTATCGCGTGCCGACGGTAGCCCGGGTAGAGTGGTCGGGAAAGCACCTCGGCGACGTTGTAGATGACGTCCAGCATGGCCAGCCGCCAGAACGGTGTGGTGCAGCGCACGGCCAGGTCAGGCACCGGGTACTGCTGCGCCAGCGAGCGGATGAGCGCGGGATCGCGCGGCATGCGCGAGTAGGTGCCCATGCCGTCACGTTCGAGAACCAGCCAGTCCGGTCGCAGGTAGCCGAGTTCGCTGCAGATGATCTCGGCACCGCGGGCACGAGCTTCCTCGATGGCAATCCGGTGATGTGGTCGCCGGTCACCGAGCAGGAAGAGGTGCGTGATCGGGTGGTCATCCAGGAACTGGGCGATGTAGTCCCGCCAGTCGTCGATGCCGCCGCGGTAGTCGCGCGCCGGCAGGCGCCAGAACAGGCGGTCGCCGAGATGCAGATTGATGCGCGAGACGCGGTGGCCGCGCACGATCAGCTCGCGTGCGACCTCGTGCATGTAGAATGACGACGGTCCTTGGAGAAAGAGAACGTGCAATGTTCTGTCGAGCTGTTGTCGGCTGAAGTGGTGGCTGGCCATGCGGGCGACCGGTCGCCCGCCTGCGACCGGGGTCCCCGGACTGGGCCGGGCTGGCGATGATACGGCAAACACGTTGCCTCGTGGTAGCCCCGTGATGCCGCGGCGCGGAACGATGGCGCCGCGCAGCGTGCTGATCACCGGTGCCACCGGCGGCATCGGCGGTGCGTTGGCGAGAGCTTACGCCGAGCCGGGGCGGACACTCTTCCTGCAGGGGCGGGACACGCAGCGGCTCGCTGCGGTGGCGGAGGAGTGCGCGTTGCGCGGTGCGCGCGTGCTGACCAAGGTTCTCGACCTCCGTGATCGCGTCGCGCTCGTGGCATGGCTGCAATCGGTCTCGTCTGCGGAGCCGCTGGACCTCGTGATCGTCAATGCGGGCGTCAATACCAGTATCGGGGCTGACGCCGCCGGTGAGCGCTGGGCCGCCGTCGAGGAGTTGATCGCGGTCAATGTGCTCGCCGCCATGGCGACCGTTGACGCTGTGTTGCCGGCGATGCGCGCTCGCCGTTCGGGGCAACTGGCGCTGATCAGCTCGCTTGCCGCCTACTATGGTCTGCCCGTGACACCGAGCTACTGCGCCAGCAAGGCGGCCCTCAAGGCCTACGGCGAGGCCATCCGTGGCTGGCTGGCGGGCGAAGGCGTGCGCGTCAGCGTCGTCATGCCGGGCTACGTCGAGTCGCAGATGTGCCGCGAAATGCCCGGGCCGAAGCCCTTCCTGTGGTCGGCCGAGCGTGCGGCGCAGCACATCCGGCTGGGCCTGGCACGCAACCGGGCGCGCATCAGCTTCCCCTTTCCGCTCAATCTCGGCACCTGGTTGCTGGCAGTCCTGCCGCCGCCCGTGTCCGAACGGCTGCTGCGCCTGCTCGGCTATCGTGGCTGATTCGTTCTCGCCGGCCGTGCTGCCTGCCGTGGCCTTCAGTGGCGGCCTGGCGCTGCTCGTCGAACGCCTGCTCAAGCCACCGCCGCAGGCCTGCTGGCGGCGACCCGTGGCGGCGCTGGCGATCCACTTTGGCCTCTGGCTGTTGTTCTCGAGCGTTCTGCTGCTGCTTCTGCAGCGCCCGCTGTTCGCCGCCAGTTCGTTGCTTGCCGGCTTCCTGTTCGTCGTTCTGGTCAGCAACGCGAAGGTGCATTCGCTGCACGAACCCTTCATCTTCCAGGACTTCGAGTACTTCAGCGATGCCCTGCGCCACCCACGCCTCTACATGCCGTTTCTCGGCGCTGTACGGGCGCTCCTTTCTCTTTTCGCCTTTGGCCTGGCGATTGCCGCCGGGTTGACGATGGAGGAGTCGCTGCTCGGCCGGATGTCGATCGGGGAGTTTGTCACGGGTGCGGCAACATTGGCGCTGGCCGGGTTGCTGCTGCTCTGGTTCGGCGCGCGGCACAGGCTCGCCGTCAGTTTCGACCCGACCGCCGACTTGCGGCGGCTCGGTATGCTGACCGCCCTCTGGCGCTATGGCGAGGAGGAGCACGTGCGCTGCGACGCGCAATCGCCCTACGCCAAGCCCGCCTGCGCAGCCGCAGGCGCCGCCGGGCTGGCGACGCTGGTGGTCGTGCAGAGCGAGTCGTTCTTCGACCCGCGGCGGCTGTTCTCCGGCATCCGCAGCGATGTGCTGGGCGAGTTCGATTCGCTGCGCCGCGGCGCCATCTGTCACGGGCCCCTGCAGGTTGGCGCTTGGGGCGCCAATACCGTACGCACCGAGTTTGCCTTTCTCTCCGGTCTGGCTGCCGAGTCGCTTGGCGTACACCGTTTCAACCCGTATCGCCGGCTTGCGCGGCAGGGGGTGGCGACTCTCGCCACCGTTCTCCGGCGTCTTGGCTACCGGACGATCTGTGTGCACCCGTACACAGCCAGCTTCTACTCTCGCCACAAGGTATTCCCACGGCTTGGCTTCGACGAGTTCATCGACATTCGTGCCTTTGCCGGCGCCGCGCGCGACGGTCCCTACGTCAGCGATCTGGCGGTCGCCGAGCATGTCGCCGCCTTGCTGGAACAGGCTGCCGGTCAGCCGTTGTTCGTCTTCGTCATCACGATGGAAAACCACGGTCCGCTGCATCTCGAGAAGATCGCTCCGGGTGACGAGGAGCGGCTCTACTCGGCTGTGCCGCCGGCTGGCTGCGAAGACTTGACGATCTATCTGCGGCACCTGGTCAACGCCGACCGGATGGCCGGCCGGCTGCGTGCAGCGATCGATGGACTGCCTGGCCCCGCCTGCCTGTGCTGGTTCGGTGACCACGTGCCGATCATGCCTCGCGCCTACCGTGCCCTCGGCGTCCCGGACGGGCGCACCGATTACCTCATCTGGCGCAAGGGGGATCGCCCGGCCACGGCAGAGCCGCGCGAACTGCCGGTCGACGAACTGGGTGGACTCATCCTGCAACACATGGGTGTGCTGGCATCGCACGAGTGAACGAGGGCCTGGTGCGGCGGCACCTCGTCACCGCTACAGCCGCTGCAACTCGGCGGCGAGGGCACTGACGGTTTCGCGAATCTGCTCCTCGCTGTGCTCGCAGGACACGAAGAAGCGCAGCCGGGCCGCTTTCTCGGGAACGGCAGGGTAGACGATCGGTTGTACGTTGATGCCGCGGGCGAAGAGGGCGGCGGCCAGGCGGGCGGCCCGGACCGACCCGCCGGTGATCGCCGGGATCACCGCCAGACCGGCGCTGGTCCCGGTGTCGATGCCGGCTGCACGGGCCAGCGCGAGAAAGAGCTGGCCACGTGCCTGCAGGGTTCGCACGCGCTGCGGCTCGCGTTGCAGGCAGCGCAGCGCCGCCAGCGAAGCGGCGGCGACCGGCGGTGGCATGCCGACGCTGTAGAGAAAGCCGGGCGCCAGGTAGCGCAGGTGCTCGACGAGAGCGCTCTCCCCGGCAACATAGCCGCCACATCCGGCGAGGGCCTTGCTCAGGGTGCCCATCCAGATGTCGACGTCGCTGCTGTCGACGCCGAAGTGCTCCCTGATGCCGAGCCCGTTGTTTCCCATGACGCCGAAGGAGTGTGCCTCGTCGATCATCAGGAAGGCGCGGTACTTGCGCTTGATGTCGATGAAGCGCGGCAGGTCGGGGTAGTCGCCGTCCATGCTGTAGATCCCTTCGAGCACGATCAGCACGCGCTGAAAGTGTGGTCGCTGCTCGGCCAGCAGGGAATCGAGGGCAGCCCAGTCGTTGTGCGAAAAGGGCAGGCGGCGGGCACCGGCAAGGCCGATTCCCTGCAGGACGCTGTTGTGTACCAGTTCGTCATGGACGATCAGGTCGCGTGCGCCGAACAGGTAGCCGATCGTCGTCACGTTGGTCGCGTGGCCGCTGACGAAGGTGACGGCGCTCTGGCTGCCGTAGGCCGCGGCAATCGCCTGTTCGAGTTCGCGGTGGACCGGGCGCTCGCCGGCAACCAGTCTGCTCGCTGAGACGGAGGTGCCGAAGCGATCGATCGCCTTTTTCGCCGCCTCGCAGACTTCCGCATGGCCCGACAGGCCGAGATAGTTGTAGCTGGCGAAATTGACGTATTCGCGACCGCCGATGCGCGTGCAGGCGCCGGCAATGCCCTCATGCAGCATGAAGAAGGGGCTGTCGATCTCGAGCCGTGCGGCGCCTTCGGTAATGATCCGCAGCTGCTGGTAGCCGGGGTGGAGATCAAAGCGCCAGTGCTGCTCGGGTGTGCTCTCCGCCGCCAGTGCGGCGCCGGTCGGCGGCTTCAGATCACTGTCCTGCGCCGCCTGACGCAGCCGTCTTTCGAGTGCCTGCTGGATCAGCCGGTCCTTGATCTGCGCCGTGAGGCCGGGAAGTCCCTTACGCGCCACGGCCATCTCTCGCGGACTTGTCGTCGCTCGGTCTGGTGGTGTTGAAGTCGGCGGCGAAACGCGCAATCTCCTCGTCCGAGACCTCGACTCCCTGCTGTCTGGCGATCAGTTCCGTCTGCGCCAGCAGCTCTTCCTGGGCTGCTGCACCTCCCCGCGCACCGTCTTCGGTCTCGCGCAACTGCAGCAGCAGGCGCTCGGCGAGCCTGCTGATCGTCGGGGTCTGACTGAGTGCCAGCACTGGCAGCCGAATGCCGAAACGTGCATCGAGGGCGACCGCCAGTTCGACGCCCATCAGCGAATCGAGGCCCATGTCGAAGAGCGATCGGTTGGCATCGATCTTTTCCGGCGCCATGCGCAGGATCTCGCCAATCTCGCTGCGGAGCATGTCGCCTATGACGACCAGCAACTCGTCGTCGGAGAGTTCGGCCAGCAGCCGCCTGATGTCCTGCGACTGATCATCGTCGTCGCCGCCTCCGCACTGCTGTGCCAGTTCACCAAACTTCGGGCTGCCGGCGGACGGCAGGACACGGCTCAGCGCCTGCCACTCGAAGTCGAGTGCCGCCAGACCAGAGCGGTCGGCAAGCAGCATTTCCTCGAGGACGTCGAGCGCCAGTTCTGACTTCAGTGCCGACCCACCCAGGCGATTCTCGAGCGCCTCGCGCACTTTCTCGTTGCGTGCGAGGAAGCCGCAGTCGGCAATCGGACCCCAGCCGACAGCGGTCGCGCACAAGCCCTGTGAGCGACGGTGCGCGGCGAGTGCCTCGAGCCAGGTGTTGGCCGCGACGTAAGCTGCCTGCCCCGGGTTGCCGAAGGCAGCCGTCGCCGACGAGAAGAGTACGAACAGGTCGAGCGCTTGCGGGCGTGTCAGTTCATCCAGGTGGCGGGCGCCCAGCACCTTCGCTGCCAGCACTTGGCGAATCTGGGTGTCGTCGAGATTGCGCACCAGCGCGTCGTCGATCGCCGTCGCCGCGTGCAGGACGCCCTTCAACGGCGGCAGATCGTCGCCCGTCGCGTCGAGCAGTGCGGCCAGAGCGTCCCGACTGGTGACGTCGCAGGCTGCCGCGTGCACCCGCACCCCCTGCTCTTCGAGGCGCTCGATTGCGGCCTTGGCGGCGGCGGAGGCGGGACCGCTGCGGCTGATCAGGATCAGATGGCGGGCACCCTTGCTCGCCAGCCACTCGGCGGCGCGCAGACCGAAGCCGCTGAGGCCGCCGGTGACCAGGTAGGAAGCGTCGGCCGCCAGTTGCAGCCGCCTGCGCGCGCCGGGCTGTGGTGGCTGCACGCGCTTGATGCCGTGGTGGTAGGTGATGACGATCTTGCCGATCTGGCGTGCCTGCTGCATGTAACGGAAGGCTTCGACGACGTCCTCGGCTTCGAAGCTGCGGTAGGGCAGGGGATGCAGGATGCCGGCGCTGAACAGCTCCATCAACTCGGCAAAAAGCCTGCGCGTCAGCTCCGGATGGAGCAGCATCAACTGGTCGGCGTCGATGCCGAAGTAACTGACATTGTTGCGGAAGGGACGCAGACCGATGCGGGTGTTCTCGTAGAAATCCCGCTTGCCGAGTTCGAGGAAGCGGCCGAAGGGGCGCAGCACGCGGAAGTTGCGATTGATCGCTTCGCCGGCGAGCGAGTTGAGGACGACATCGACGCCGTGGCCACCGCTTTGCTCGAGGATCTGGTCGGCGAAAGCCAGCGAACGCGAGTCGAAGATCTGGACAACGCCCAGCAGGCGAAGGAAGTCGCGTTTCTCGTCCGAGCCGGCGGTGGCGTAGATCTCGGCACCCAGCCAACGGGCGATCTGGATCGCCGCGATGCCGACGCCCCCCGCCGCGCCATGGATGAGGACCCGCTCACCCGCCTGCAGGCGGGCCAGGTGGTGGAGCGCATAGTAGACGGTGAAGAAGGTGCTCGGAATCGTCGCTGCGGCTTCACAGGAAATTCCCGGCGGGATATGGGCGACGGCGCTGCCCTGGGTGAGTACGCGGTTGCCGAAGCTCGACGGTGCGAAGCCGACCACCTCGTCGCCGGGGCTGAAGCCGGTACAGTTGCTGCCGACACGGGAGATGACGCCGGCGAACTCGAAACCGAGCGTCGGTCCGGCAAAGCCGTTCTCGATCGCCTCGTCGGAGAGCAGCCCCAGTGCGTACATGACGTCGCGGAAGTTGAGGCCGCTCGCCTGTACCTCGACTTCCACCTGATCCGGCGCAGGCGCCAGCCGTGGATGTGTCTCCCAGCGCAGATTGCGCAGCTGCCCGGCGAACTGGAAGCCGAGTGAGACGGTCGGTGATTCGAGGATCTGCGGCGTACGGGCATCCGGGCGCGGTTCGTCGCGCAGGCGCGGGACGTAGCGCTGGCCAGCGGCCGTCAGGATGATCTCCAGTTCGCCATCGGGCTGCTCGAACTCCCTGTCGAGCAGGCAGGCGGCAGCTTGTGCGGACATCGGCAACGCCAGGTCGATCAGGCGAACGCTGCCGGGCTCTGCCTCGTTGAGCATCGTTCGCGCGAATCCGCAAAAAGCCGCGTCGTCGCTGGGACCGGCACGCGAACCGTCGTCCTCTGCTGCGACGGGAGGCAGCAGGGCCGCCGCGGCGTTGCCAGTGATCAGCCAGCAAGTCGTTCGTGTGCCCGACTGCTCGCACGCCTGCGTGATGCGCGCCGCCAGCGCACAGCGCTCGACCTGATGCGTCAATGTCTCGTCGGCGGACACGGTGGGCGACGCCGGCGCCAGGCCGGCGAGCATGACGAGGCCGTCCAGTGCGCCGTAGCTGGTGGTGGTTTGCCGCAGCAGCGCGGCGAGTGCGGCCGTGTCGGTGGTGCTGGCCTGTATCACCAGGTCCTTTCTGGCCTGCAGCGTCCTGGCGAGTTCGTCGGCAAGGCGGGCGGAATAGCCCACTGGGTCAGCGAGCAGGATCCAGCTGCGCACACTGGCTTCTGCTGCCACGACGGGCGCTGCGGCAGCTTCATCGACCTCGGCCAGCAGCAGATAGGGGCCCGAGAGGGTGTCGGGCGAAAACTCGCAGGGGTCGGTGCAGCGGCAGCCCAGATCCTGGAGTTGCCGTTGCCAGAAAGAGCCCGGTCGCTGGCTCGAGATCCAGCGCCCGCTTTCGCTCTGCGACCAGCCGTCGCGTCGGGCACCGAAGACGAAATCGATCCAGCGTGACGGATGCTGGCCGAGAACGATCAACGAGGCGCCGCCGGCGAGGCAGCGGCGTGCATGGCGGAGGGCCTGCAGCGCCCGCTCGGTGGTCGGGAAATCCAGCATGACGATCGCCATCATGCACGATCCTGCTGCGGGCTCCTGACTCCCGTCGGCCCGGTGGGCGTCATCGATCAGGCTGGTCCGGATCGTCGGGAAGAATTCACCAAGGCGCACCTGTGCCTCCTCGAGCGCGGTTGTCGAGGTGCTGGCAAAGCAGTAGTCCGAGCGCGTGAAGTCGAGGGCGAAGCAGATGTCCATGGCCAGCGCCGGCGCGCCTTCGCTGATCTCGACGATGCCGAGGCGTTGTCCTGCAGGCAACGTGGCGAGCGCCTCCGTCACCAGGGCACTCAGCGCCTGTCCGAGCTTCATCCTGCCACGGGCGCCGATGACCTGCAGCAGCAGTGTCGCCAATGACGATTCCTGCGGGCAGATCTCGGACAGGGTGGAACTGCCGGCGAGGATCTCCGGCAGGTGCAGGCCGACCCGTCCGACCGAATGGATGATCTGGAAGTAGTCCGGGTAGTCGGCGAGCAGGCTGTTCCAGATGTCCTCCGCCGACGACTCCTCCCGGGGATCCGGGACAATCGCCCAGCCATCGGCCGCTGCCGCGAGCGAGCGCTCATCGCTCGCGAGCCGCAGGAGATCGGCGAGAAAAGGCGCACTGTCGGGACTGGCGGACTGGCACGACAGGATCGCCGCCGCCGACAACGTGCCGTCTTCAGTCGCGATCTGCTGCAGGGCTCGGCGCGTGAAGCGGCTGCACAGGCTGTCCAGGAGGGGATCGACTTCTTCCGTGTAGCGGCGGTGCGTTCCCTTGAGGGCCGCCCGTTGCGTGACGGCGGCGAGCGCCGAGCGGACACGCTCGAAGCCCAGGGCCGGCGGGCCGGCAAGATCGGAAGAGCACACGTCTGAACTCCAGTCACCTTGTAATATCGTAT
>ERZ761603.435-NODE-435-length-35812-cov-75.286210_pt1 | contig 35812 bp, 24 predicted proteins | sample MGYA00511879_ERZ761603 | MGnify/ENA primary metagenome ERZ761603 (study PRJEB28899, sample SAMN02850040) | bioreactor sludge metagenome | biome: EBPR Sludge; feature: EBPR Bioreactor; material: flocular biomat | place: Australia: Thorneside Wastwater Treatment... | reverse complement strand
CTCGCCGACCAGGCTGGTGACCCTCTTCTGCGTCTCGGAAGCCGCCTCGATGGCCGGCTTCGCGCTGGTACCGTCGCTGCTCCCGCAGCTCTCGGAGCAATGGTCGCTATCGGCAACCGAAGCTGGCTGGCTTGGCGGCATTTTCTTTCTCGGCTACATCCTGGCCGTTCCGCTTCTGGTCGGCTGGACCGATCGCATCGACGCGCGGCGCATCTACCTGGCCGGCGCCGCCTTGAGTGGCGCCGCGCTGGCCGGCTTTGCCAGCTTTGCGGACAGTCTTGCCGCCGCCATGTTCTGGTGGTGGCTCGCCGGGCTTGGCCTGGCCGGCACCTACATGCCAGGCCTGAAAGCGCTGACCGATCGGCTGCCGGTCGCCGTGCAGGCGCGCGGCACAGCGTTCTACACCGCCACCTTCGGCGTCGGCGCAGGACTATCGTACCTGTGGATCGAACTGCTGCGAGGGCTGCTGCCATGGCCCGCGCTGTTCGCCGCCGCGGCCGGCGGCACGGCGCTGTCGCTCGCGCTGGTCTGGCGCGGGGTCTCGCCGGGCCAGCGGCCAGCGCCGGTTGCGGTCGCTCACCGCCGTTGGCGCAGCGTCCTGCGCGACCGCCGCATCCTGGCCTTCTGCGGCGGCTACTTCGGTCACAACTGGGAGCTTTTCGGCTTCCGCGGCTGGCTGGTCGCATACCTGACCTGGACCCATGCCAGCAGCGCCCACCCCTGGACCAGCATGCCTGGGCTGATCGCGGCGCTGGCGACTTTTCTCGCCGTCCCGGCGAGCATCCTCGGCAACGAAGGAGCGCAGCGCTGGGGACGCAGTCGGTGGCTGAACGGCGTGATGCCCTTGTCGTGCGCTCTGGCGCTCGTCGTCGCCTTTTCGAGCGGCCAGTCGAGCCGGCTGCTGGTGCCGCTGGTGCTCGTTTACGCGTTGAGCATGAATCTCGATTCAGCCGCGCTGACCGCCGGTCTGCTCACCGAAACGGCGCCCGAAATCCGCGGCACGGCGCTCGCGCTGTACTCGTCGATCGGCTTCGCCGGCGGCTTCTTCGGGCCCGTGGCATTTGGCGTCGCGCTCGACGCCTTCGGTCGTGCCAGCGATGCGGGCTGGGCGGCCGGCTTCGTGACGCTGGCCTGCGGCGTCGCTTTCGGGCGTTGGGCGATCGGCAAGATCGGCACCATGCCGGCCACAGCGAGTCACCAATGAGCCCGCAAGCCGGCCGCGACGGCGCTTGCACTGGTAGCCCGTGCCGACCAGACGCTGGCTCGTTCCCTGGCCTTGTCTTGTCTTGCCCGGCGAAGTCTTGCAGTATTGCCCGATGACATCCGTTGCTTCTCTCGCCACCATCCGTAGCCAACGCCGAACGCTGCGGATGGCGGTCGCCGTGCTGCTCCTGGTAGTCCTGCTGCTGCTGCCTTACCAGCTCTGGTTGAGCTACCAGGAGCAGGTTCACGCTGCCGAAACAACCACGCGCAACTATGCTGCGATCTTCGAGACCCGCCTCGAAGCAACGCTGCGGCGCACCGATAGCGTCCTGCAGGAACTGGCATGGCACATCCCCGCGGCAGCACTGAACCCGCGGCAGGCCGCCCGCTACCGCAGCGAAGTAGACGGCGAACTCGACGAACACCTGCACAACTTTGAGGAACTGGCTGGTCTGCGGGTTTTCGACCGCAATGGCGACCTGCAGTACAGCTCGGACGCGGCCGCGACGCCGCGGATCAATGTCGTCGACCGGGACTATTTCCGGATGCTGCGCGAGACGCCGCTGGCCGGACCGGTGTTCTCGGAGGTCCTGTTGTCGCGCGTCATCGACCGACCCAGCCTGATCGTCGCCCGCGCCCTGGTCGGCGAGCAAGGCACTTTTCTTGGCATCGTCACCGCAGCGCTCGACCTCGCACGCTACCAGCGGATCTTCCGGTCGGTCGATCTCGGCAGGACCGGGTCGATCGCACTGCGTCGGAGTGACGACCAACGCCTGGTCGTCCGCTGGCCGGATCTCGCCGGGCTGGTGAACCAGCCGCTCGATCCACGGCATCCGTTTAGCCTGCAGATGAGCGCCAGCGAGCCGACGGCAACGCTGCGCCTTGCCGACCCGACCGACCCGCAGGAGCGCATCTACAGCCTGCACCGGCTGCAGCGTTATCCCTTCTATTTCGTCATCGGCGTCAGCGTCGACGAGGTTCTGGCTGGCTGGCGGACGCGCGTGCTGGTGGTCGGTGTTTCCGGCTTGCTGCTGCTGGTCCTGCTGAGCACGCTGCTGCTGCGCCTGCAACGCAGCGAACGGCGCCAGGCACAGCTGATCAGCGAGCTGGTCGAGGGCGAGCGGCAGCTGCGCGCCAACGCCGAGCGACTGAACATCTTCCAGCTCCTGGTGGACAACGCCGGGCAGGGCATCGGCATGGCGTATCCGGACGGAAAGCTCATTTACGTCAACCCGGCAGCGCGCCGAATGCTGCAGCTGCCGCCGGCGGCAGAGAGCAGCGACTACTCGTTCACGCAGTTCTACAGCGACGAGAACCTGCACAGGATGCAGCAGGAGGTGCTGCCGGCTGCTCTGGAGACCGGCCACTGGACTGGCGAGATTGAATTGAAGGCGCTCGACGGCCGCAGCATTCCGACCATCCACGCGGTCTTCGTGGTCCATCACGTTCCGGGAGAACGGCCGATCATCGCCAATGTCCTGGCCGACCTGAGCGAACGCCAGGAAATGGAAGAGCGCAACCGGCAGCTGCTGGCCGAGATGCACACCTTGCTGGCCAACGCCATGGTCGGCATCGTGCACCTCCGGCAGCGACGTGTCATCTACTGCAACCGGCGCACCGAGGAAATCTTCGGTTACCAGCCGGGCGAACTGGTCGGCGAGTCGTCGGAGTGCTTCTACGCGTCGCGCGAGATCTTCGAACAGGTCGGTGCCAGAGCCTACGCCACGGTCGCCACGGGCAGCGCCTTCAGCACTGAAATGATGCTCAGGCGCAAGGACGGCAGCCTGTTCTGGGGCGCGTTGACCGGCCGGGCGATCGACCCGCAAGCGCCACAGGCAGGAAGTATCTGGATTTTCGCCGACATCTCGGAACGCCGGCAGGCCGAGGAAGAGTCCCAAAAGCTCCTGCAGGCGGTGGAACAAACGCCGGTGGCGATCATGATGACCAGCCGCGACGGTGAAATCGAGTACGTCAACCCGAGTTTTACCCGCGTCACCGGCTATTCGCGGCTTGAAGCGATCGGCCGCAACCCGCGCTTCCTCCAGTCCGGCGAGACGCCCGCCGAAACCTACCGCAGCCTGTGGCGCAGCCTGCTCGACGGCCGGGTGTGGAGCGGTCTGCTTCACAACCGGCGCAAGAACGGCGAACTGTTCTGGGAAAATGCGTCGATTTCGCCGGTTCTTGGCGATCACGGCGAGGTCACCCACTACCTGGCGGTCAAAGAGGACGTTACCGACCGACTACGCGCCGAGCAGCAGCTACGCGAGAGTGAGGAGGCTTTTCGCCGTCTTTTCGAAGACGCCAAGGACCCGCTGCTGCTGCTCAAGAATGGCCGCTTCATCGACTGCAACGCGGCCACCGTGACCCTCCTGGGCTACGGCTCCAAGGCCGAGTTCCTCGGTCACCGTCCGGCCGACATCTCGCCGGCCTGCCAGCCCGACGGCCAGGCCTCAGACCAGAAAGCAGCGGCAATGATTGCCGCCGCGCGTCGTTTCGGCTATCACCGCTTCGAGTGGACGCACCAGCGCGCGAACGGCTCGCTGGTCGCGGTCGAGGTCACGCTGACGCCGATCACGCTGCGTGGGGACGTGATTCTGCATACGCTCTGGCGCGATATCAGCGAACGCCGGGTCACCGAGACGCGATTGCGTCTGCTGGCCGGGGTTTTCGAGCACAGCGCCGAGGCGATCATGGTCAGCGACCGTGACAACCGCATCCTGGAGGTGAACCATTCGTTCTGCCGCCTCACCGGCTATGACGCCGACGAAGTCCGCGGCAGGGATCCCGGGCTGCTGTCGTCGGGGCGATCATCCGCCGACGACTATCGGCAGATGTGGCAGGCGATCAATACCACCGGTCACTGGCAAGGCGAAGTCTGGGACCGCCGCAAGGATGGCAGCTGCTACCCGAAATGGCTGGCAATCTCGACCATTCGCGGCGCCGACGGCGCCATCGAGTACTACATCGGCAGCTTCGTCGACATCTCCGAGCGCAAGGCCGCCGAAGAGAGGATCAGCCATCTTGCGCACTTCGACACGCTGACCGACCTGCCCAACCGCTCCAGCCTGCAGTCGCGGCTGGACCAGGCGCTGGCCAACGCGCGGCGTGACCGCCCGAGCAGCCCGCTGGCGGTGATGTTCCTTGATCTCGATCGCTTCAAGAACATCAACGACACGCTCGGTCACCACATTGGCGACGCCCTGTTGCTGGAAGTCTCGCAGCGCTTGCGCGCCAGTGTCCGCCAGAGCGATGTGGTGGCGCGGCTGGGCGGTGACGAGTTCGTCGTCGTGCTGACCGGTGCCGACGCCGCGGCGGCCGAGCGGGTGGCGGCCAAGGTCCTCAAGGCGCTGTCGCAGCCCTACCAATTCGACGGACACACCGTGCACACCACGTCGAGCATCGGCATTACGGTCTTCCCGGGCGACGGCGAGACCGCCGACCTGCTGATGCGCAACGCCGACGCCGCGATGTATCACGCCAAGGCCGCCGGACGCAACAACGTGCAGTTCTTCACCGCGAGCATGAACGAGCTGGCCAGAGACCGGCGACAACTCGAGGAGGGTCTGCATCTGGCTTTGCAGCGGGGTCAGTTCATCGTCCATTACCAGCCACAGGTTGACGCCACGCGACGCGTATTTGCGGCCGAAGCGCTGCTGCGCTGGCTGCATCCCGAACGTGGCCTGGTGTCGCCAGCCCAGTTCATCCCGCTGGCCGAGGACACCGGTCTGATCGTGCCGATCGGTCAGTGGGTCCTGGCAAGCGCCTGCGCGCAGCTCAAGGAGTGGTCACTGGAAGAGCGGACTCGCGAGTTGCAAGTGGCGGTAAACGTCAGCGCCCGCCAATTCCGCCAGGCGGATTTCGTCGACCAGCTGGCGGCGATACTGCGGCACAGCGGTGCCGAGCCAACACGCCTGAAGCTCGAACTGACCGAGAGTCTGGTGCTCGACAACGTCGCCGATACGATCACCAAGATGAACGCCATCAAGCGGCTTGGCGTCACCTTCTCGATGGACGATTTCGGTACCGGCTACTCCTCGCTCTCGTACCTGACGCGCCTGCCGCTGGACCAGATCAAGATCGACCGCGCCTTCGTCAACCGACTCCCCGACAACCAGAGCGACGCGGTGATCGCCCAGACCATCGTCACCATGGGCCGTAGTCTCGGGCTGAAGGTCGTTGCCGAGGGAGTGGAAAACGAGGCTCAATACCGGTTTCTCGACAGCCACGGCTGCGACGGCTATCAGGGCTATCTGTTCAGCCGCCCCTTGGCCAGCGACGATTTTGCCCGGTTTCTGAAACAAAGATCATCCTGACCGGACCGCCGCTGCGCGGCACGACCGTGCCGCTGGCATCAGACGGCGGCGCCCAGCAGGAGCTTCTTGATCGGCGCCGGCAAGGCCGCCGCTGCGATCTGGTCGACCGGCAGCCATTCGAGAACGGCCTCGCTTGCGCCGCCGAGCACTTCGACGTCACAGCGCAACGCCTCGATACGCAGGCGAAAATGGCTGAAGACGTGCGCGATCGGCGGCAGCGCCCGGGCACTCAGCAACCGGCAGCCGTGGCGCAGAACGAAAGCGTCCGGGGCTTCGCCGCGCAGTTCGGGCAAGCTCAGCAGCCCGCCCCAGATACCGATCGGCGGACGGCGTTCGAGCAGCACCCGCTGGCCGTCGGTGAGTAATAGCACACTGGCCGACCGCTGTGGCAGCGCCGCCCTGCTCCGCCGCTCCGGCAGTTCGGCTTGGCGGCCGTCGCGGCGGGCGACACAGATCTCCCGCAGCGGACAGCTAGCGCAGGCGGGCTGGCGGACCGTGCACACCGTCGCCCCCAGGTCCATCATGCCCTGGGTGTAACTTTGCACGCCGCGCTCCGGCAGCAGCGATTCGGCGAGCGCCCACAGCGCACGCTGATCCTGCGCCGCTGAGGAGCCGGCGGTGACCGCAAAGCAGCGCGCCAGGACGCGTTTGACATTGCCATCGAGAATGGCGGCGCGGCGGCCGAAGGCAAAGACGCTGATCGCCGCGGCCGTAGACCGACCGATCCCCGGCAAATCCACGTTTTCCCGGGGATCGGCAGAGAACTTCCCCGCCCGCTCGACGACCAGCATTTGCGCGCAGCGGTGCAGATTGCGCGCGCGTGCGTAATATCCGAGCCCGGACCACAGCTCAAGGACACTGCCGAGCGGCGCGCCAGCGAGTGCTTCAAGGGTTGGAAAACGTGCCAGAAAACGCCCGTAATAGGGAATCACGGTGGGCACCTGCGTTTGCTGCAGCATGATTTCAGACAGCCAGATGCGGTACGGGTCGGCCGTCTGCTGCCATGGCAGGTCGTGACGGCCATTGGCTTTCTGCCAGCCAATCACGCGTCGGGAAAAGCCGCGTCGGACGGCGGGACTGGAGTCAAGCATGTGCCGAACGGTTGCTCGCCGTGGCTGGAAAATGCCCGCTTGCACAACGGCCCGGACGAGGATTCGCCCGGCGCTCTTGAACGCACGCCGCAGGGCGATGTCTGATCGAGTCCAGATAATGGATTATCAAAATCGTCTCGACATCGAAGCGCAGTGCGGCGATAATCGCGCTTTTCGTCTACTTGCCGGCACGACGAGGAATGGCAAGCCCGGCAAGCAGAATGGCAAATCTGCCGAAGTTTGCATTGGCCTTATCGTCAGGTGTTTATTATTATCGGTAGCTGTCACCGGATTTCCATTTGCCTTGCCGCAGTCATGCGGATCTCGCCAACCATTTTGCCAACAGTGAATTCTAGCATGCCCGCAGCACGACCCCGGACGGCGTGATGGACCGGCTTTCTGGATCGCCCGAATGCCCGGCCGCCTCCGCCGCACTTGCCGACCTGCCGTGCGAGACCTGTGACACGGGCCGCGCGCTGGCGGCGCGAGACCTTGTCTGTCGGGACTTCCGCGATGCTCTGGGCAGCTTTGCCACCGGCGTCACGGTGCTTACGGCGCTGGCCCCGGACGGCAAACCGATCGCGGTGACGATCAATTCCTTCAACGCCGTTTCGCTGGAGCCGCCGCTGATCCTCTGGAGCCTGTCGTGCACTTCACCGCGACTCGACGCTTTCCGTCGCGCCAGCCATTACGCCGTCAATGTATTGGCCGCCGACCAGCAGTGGATCTCGGACTATTTTGCCGGCCGGGACAACGATCGTTTCGATCCGGTCGCGACCACCCGGGGACTGGCTGGCGCACCGCTCATCGAGGGCTGCTCGGCGTGGTTCGAGTGCGTCAATGAGGTACAACATCCCGGTGGCGACCATCTCGTTTTCATTGGTCGGGTGCAGCGCTTTGCGCGGGGAGAAGCCAGCGAGCCGCTGATTTTCCATGCCGGTGTCTATCGGCAGCTACGCGGGACCGCGGAGCGATAGCCATGACCAGACGATCGGATAGCGTCGGCAAGGAGTACTGCCAATGCCGGGGCGGTCGACGTCGAGCAGCGAGCACTTGTTTTTCCAGCTGCGTTCTCGGCGTCATGGCGGCAGCGCGACACAACTTGATGACTTGATGCGTCGCGTGCTGCCTGTTGTAAATGGCAGTTTTTTTGTGTAGCAGAACAATTTACTTTCGGGAGAAGTGCATGGCGACGTACAAGGAACTACTGGAACAACGTGAGGCCTTGGAGCAACAAATCGCCGAAGCTCGGCAGACAGAAGTGGCGTCGGCTATCGTGAAAGCGAAGCAGCTGATCGCCGAGTACGGTTTGACCGCCGCCGATTGCGGCTTCAGGGGCGTGGCTGCCTTTGCCGGCAAGACCAAGACCACGGTCGCCGTCAAGTTTCGCGGCCCCAACGGCGAGACCTGGTCGGGCCGCGGCAAGGCGCCAAACTGGCTGACAAGTCTGGAGGCGCAAGGACGGCACAAGGACGAGTTCCTGGTTGCACGGTAGTCGCGCGCCGGCAATGATCTCAGCCCGGCCCTCCTCGCCGGCACGGCAGGAGTGGCCAGCTTGCGGACTTCTTCGTGGCGTGACCTGCGCAGGCAGGCCGTTCGCGGTCCGTGGCCGGTCGTTGCGCTGTCGCCGCCGGGCAGGCGTGCCAGCGCCGTAGCGGATCCACCAAGAGGCTAGAGAATGAACATCCTGGTAACCGGCGGCTGCGGCTACATCGGCTCGCACGCCTGCGTCGCGCTGCTCGCCGCAGGCCATACGGTGACCGTCGTCGACGATTTCTCCAACAGCCGGCCCGAGGTCCTCGACCGCGTCGCCAGGATTGCCGGCCAACGGCCGCTCTTGGTCGAGGGCGATGTCCGTGACCGCGCCTTGCTGCGCCGCGTCTTCACGGATTCGCCGATCGACGCGGTGATTCACTTCGCCGGCCTGAAAGCCGTCGGCGAATCGGTAGCCCAGCCCTTGCGATACTACGACTGCAACGTCGGCGGGACGATCGCCCTGTGCGAGCTGATGGCCGAAGCCTCGGTCAAGACCCTGATCTTCAGTTCCTCGGCGACGGTCTATGGCGACCCGGCTTCGGTGCCGATCCGCGAAGATTTCCCGCGCTCGGCGACCAATCCGTATGGTGCCAGCAAGCTGATGATCGAAGACATCCTGGCCGACCTGGTGCACGCCGACCGGCAATGGCGGATCGCGCGCCTGCGCTATTTCAACCCCGTCGGCGCGCACCCCAGCGGCCTGATCGGCGAGGAACCCAATGGCGTGCCCAACAACCTGCTGCCCTACGTGGCGCAGGTGGCGGCCGGCACGCGCCAGCAGCTGAGCGTCTTCGGCAGCGATTATCCGACCCCCGACGGCACCGGCGTCCGTGACTACATTCACGTCATGGACCTCGTTGAGGGCCACCTGGCGGCGCTTGACCATCTGCTCGCCAGGGGCGGCCTGCTGACGGTCAATCTGGGCACTGGTTGCGGCTACTCGGTACTCGACATGGTTCGCGCCTTCGCCGCCGTCAGCGGTCGACCGGTGCCCTACGCGCTGGTGCCACGCCGCCCGGGCGATGTCGCGAGCTGTTACGCCGACCCGGCATTGGCCCAGCAGCTGCTCGGCTGGCAAGCCCGGCGCGGCATCGAGCAAATGTGCAGCGACGCCTGGCGCTGGCAGCAGCAGCGCGCCTCGACCTGAACGGAAAGCATGGCAACGTACGCTATTGGCGATATTCAGGGCTGTTTCGATTCGCTGCTGCAGCTCCTGGACAAGTGCCGTTTCGATCCGGCGTGCGACCGTCTGTGGCTGGTCGGCGACATCGTCAACCGTGGCCCGCGCTCCCTGGAAACGCTGCGTTTCGTTCGCGATCTGGGCCCGGCCGCAACGACCGTACTGGGCAATCACGACCTCTACCTGCTGATGGTCGCGGCCGGATTTGACCGGCGGGGCAAGGGCGACACGCTCGACGAAATCCTTGCTGCACCCGACTGCCAGGAATTGATGGATTGGCTGCGGCATCGGCCGCTATGCCATCAGGAAGGCGAATTCTGCCTGGTCCATGCCGGCCTGTTGCCGCAGTGGACGGTGGCCCGAGCGCGCGCGCTGGCCGCAGAGGTCGAAGCGGTGCTCGCTGGCCCGAGCTATCTGGATTTCATGGCCAACATGTGGGGTAGCGAGCCGGCAGCTTGGAGCGACGACCTGGAAGGCTGGGCGCGCTTGCGGGTGATCGTCAACGCGATGACCAGGATGCGCCTCTGTTCAGCTGACGGCGTGATGGAGTTCAAGACCAAAGGCGAGCTGGCGAGCGCGCCGGCCGACCTGCTGCCATGGTTCGAGGTCCCGGGCAGACTGAGCGCCGGCGACGTTCTGGTCACCGGCCACTGGTCGGCACTCGGGCTGAGGATCGAGCCCAACTTGCTGGCGCTCGATTCGGGTTGCCTGTGGGGCCGCCATCTGACGGCCGTTCGCCTTGACGACCGCGAGGTTTTCCAGGTCGATTGCTCGCCCGGCGAAGCACAGGGATGAGCTGAAACCCTGCCGGCGCGAGAAAGACAGCAGCCCGCAAGCGCCCGCCTGCTAGAATCGCCGCAGCACATTCCCGGAGAATGCCATGCGCAGCGGACGGCACATCAGGCAGCGCGGGCGGGCAGCGATACACGCCGCGCTGGCAGCAGTGGCGCTGGCGATCGCCGGTTTCCTGGCCATCGGCAACCTGCCGCAGCAGGCCAAGGACCAGGCGGCGACCGCTGGCGTCCGTTTCGAAGTGGTCGACGGCGCGAATCGCGAGCTCGATGGTTCGCCAGCGCTGGCGCTGTCGTTCAGCCTGCCACTCGATAGCAAGCAAAACTACGACCAGTTTGTCCAGGTCCTCGAAATGCCGCCCGCCGCGACGACGGCGACCGCCAGGCACGACGACGAGCAAGGCGACGACCAGCAAGGCGACGAGGAGAGGCCGACGACCGGGGCCAGCACCAGCAGTGCGCCGGAGGACACCCGTCTCGACGGTGGCCAGCCGGTCTCAGGCGCCTGGGTGGTCGGCGACAACCCGCACCTGCTGTTCTTCCCGCGGATCAAGCCGCAGGCGCGCTACGTGGTACGCGTCCAGCCCGGGCTGATGGCCCTGAACGGCAACCAACTTGATCAGGAAGCGCGCTTCTCGATCCGCACCGCCGCCGTCGCGCCGGCGTTCTACTTCGCCAGCCGCGGCATGGTCCTGCCAGCCGCACAGAACGGCGGCCTGCCGGTGACCACGGTCAATGTGCCGGAGGTGGACATCCAGTTCCTCAAGGTCAAGCCGGATCAGCTCGCGGCGTTTCTCGAAAAGGTCGTCGCCAGGGGCAAGCCCACAGCGGTGGCGGCGACCGGCGAGCAGGGGGCAGCTGATGACGAAGAGGGCGATGGTAACGGTTATTACGGCAGCGGCACGCGTCTGAAGGGCGCCGTCAGCTACTGGGAGCTCGACCAGTTGCAGCAGCTGACGACCAGCGCCTTCGTCGGCCGTTTCCTCACCGAACAGCAGGCCAATCGCCGCCGCGTGACCTTCATCCCGGTCGAGAGCATCGCCGCGCTGCGCGAGCCGGGGATCTACGTGGCCGTGATGTCGCAGCCGAATCGCTTCCGTGGCGATTACCAGACCACCTACTTCTACGTCAGCGACCTCGGCCTGCATCTGCGCCAGTACGCCAATGGCGGTGCCGACGCCTACCTCAGCTCACTGACCGACGGCAAGCCGCGCGCCGGCGTCGAAGTGAGCTGGGTGGATCGTCTTGGCAAGACGCTGGCGCGTGCCGAGACCGACGGCGACGGTCGCGCGAGCTTCGCCGAGAAGCCGCCCGGCGCGCGCGTTCTGGTCGCCAGGAAGGGTGAGCAGATGTCGCTGATCGCCCTGCGCGAACCGGCGCTCGACCTCGCCGAATTCGACGTCGCCGGCATGCCCTACGTGCCGGTGCGCCTCTTTGCCTACAGCGGTCGCAACCTCTATCGGCCGGGCGAGCGCTTCGACGTGTCGGTGATCGCGCGTGACGCCGATGGCCATCCGGTGCCGCCGCAGCCGATTCAGGCGACCCTTCGCCGTCCCGACGGCAAGGCGCAGTGGACCGCGACCTGGCAGCCCGAACCAGCTTTCGCGGGTTACTACCGGCGCGCCATCGACCTGCCGATCGACGCCGCCACCGGTTCCTGGCAGCTCGAACTGCGTGCCGACCCGGCGGCCAGGGTCGCCGGCAGCAGCATGCCGTTCGCCGTCGAGGAGTTCCTCCCGGAGCGAATGAAACTCGACCTGAGCAGCGCCAGCGAGCGCCTGGCCGGCGAATCGGCCTGGCAGATCGAGGTCAGCGGCCTTTACCTGTACGGCGCGCCGGCGGCGGGCAATACCCTGGTTGGCGTGGTGACCAGCGAGCGCAACCGTAATCCGCTGGCACAGAAGCTGCCCGGATTCGTTTTCGGCGACGCCGACGAGGAGCAGCTCAAGTCGCGCAGCGAACTCCCCGGACGGGAAATGGACGACCAGGGCCGGGCCACCGTCGAGGTCGACCTGACGACGGTGGCCAAGCACCGTTCGCCGTTCACCGTGCGTGCGACGCTGAGCCTGCTCGAAAGCGGTGGACGACCGGTGGTGCGCAGCATTGAGCGCGTCTTCTGGCCGGCGCCGGTATTGGTCGGGCTGCGGCCGCTGTTCGTCGGCGCCTACGCGCGCGAAGGCGCCCCGGCCGATTTCGAGGTCGTGCGGACCGACGCCAGCGGCGCACTGCAAGCCGCCAACGCGCTACCGGTGCGACTGTTCAGGGAAGACCGTCACTACTACTGGCGCTTCGACGATCAGCGTGGCTGGCATTCGGGTTTCAGCGAGACCGACGAACTGGTGGCGACGACGCAGGTCTCGGTTGCCGCCGGTGGCCGCGGCAAGTTGAGCCTGCCGCTGCGCTACGGCCGCTACCGGGTCGAAGTCTTCGACCCGGAGACCCGTCAGACGACGCGCTACCGCTTCTACGCCGGCTGGTCGGCCAAGGACGACGAGACGCAGGGCGTACGCCCCGACCGGGTGGCGCTCAAACTCGACAAAGCAAGCTACCGGGCCGGCGACACGGCGCGTCTGACGATCACTCCGCCACACGCCGGCGAAGCACTGGTCACCGTCGAAGGCGACCGCGGGCTGTGGGTGCGCCGGCTGACCGTCGGCGCCGACAGCAAGACCATCGACATTCCGCTCGACAAGGCCTGGCAGCGCCATGACCTGTACGCGACGGTGATGGTCCTGCGTCCCGGCGACAGCAGCGAGAAGGTGACGCCGGCGCGCGCCCTGGGCGTGGCCTACCTGCCACTCGACCGCGACCAGCGCAAGCTGGCGGTGAGCATCGACGCGCCCCGGAAAATGGAGCCCGAACAGCCGCTCAAAGTCAGGGTCAAGGTTCCCGAAGCGAAAGGGCGGCAGGCGATGGTGACCGTGTCGGCGGTCGATCTCGGGATCCTCAACATCACGCGTTTTGCCAGTCCTGATCCCTTCGCGTTCTTCTTCGCCAAGCTGCGTTACGGCACCGACGCCTACGACATCTACGGCCGGCTGATCGAGAAGATGGACGGCAGCAAGGGCAAGCTCAAGTTCGGCGGCGACCAGGCGCCCAAACCAACGCGCAGCATGCCGAAGAAGGTGCGCCTGGTCGACCTGTTCAGCGGCCCGCTGCTGCTCGACCAGCAGGGCGAAGCCGAAGTCTCGCTGGCGGTTCCGGACTTCAACGGCAGCCTGCGGCTGATGGCCGTGGTCGCCAGCGGCGAGCGCTTCGGGATGCAGGAGGCCGAGCTGACGGTGGTCGCCCCGCTGGTCGTCGAGCTGGCGACGCCGCGTTTCCTGTCGATCGGCGACAGCGCGGTGCTGGCGCTCGACGTGCAGAATCTGGCCGGCAGCACGCAGGAGATCAGGCTGCTGGTCAGCAACAGCGATGGCCTGCTGGTCAAGGACGGCGAGCAGCGGTTCACGCTCAAGGACCAGCAGAAGCGGACCCTGCGGATCCCGATCGAAGCCGGAACGGCGATCGGGTTGACCGAGGTGCAGGTGCGCGTCGACAGCCCGCGGATCCGGATCAACCGCAGCTTCGCGCTGCAGGTGCAGGCGCCGACGCCCCGGCAGTCGGTGATCAAGCGCCTGCTGGTTGGCGCCGGCGAAAGCGTCGAACTGCGCGAGGCCGAGCTGGGCGGCTTCGTTCGCCAGAGCGTCGCGGCGACGCTGGCGGTGTCGAACCGCGCGCCGATCGACGTCCGCAGCGCCGTGCAGGGGCTGCTGAGCTACCCCTACGGTTGCGCCGAACAGACCACCAGCGGCGCCTACCCGTACGTCTTGATCGACGAAGCGGCAGCCAGGGACTTCGCGCTCAAGCCCTTCACCAAGGCCCAGCGCGCCGCGATGGTCGACCAGGCGATCGCGCGCCTGGCCGGGATGCAGGCCGCCAACGGCGGCTTCAGCCTGTGGGGCAATCTTGGCGAGTACCAGTACTGGCTCTCGGCCTACGTCACCAACTTCCTGCTCGACGCCCGCGAGCAGGGCTTCAGCGTTCCGCCGGAGGTCGAGAAGCGCGCCGTCGAGTTCCTGCTCAAGGGGCTACAGGAGGGCGTCGCCGGGCTGCCCCGCGGCGCCGTCACATATAACCAGAACTCGGTCTGGAACGACCACCGCTACGCCGGTTCCGGCCGCTTCGCGGTGCTCGCCTACGGCGCCTACGTGCTGGCGCGCCAGAGCAAGGCACCGCTATCGACCCTGCGCCAGCTGCACGAGTCGCAGGCCGCCGCGCATTCAGGGCTGGCGCTGGTTCATCTCGGCCTGGCACTGAAGCTGATGGGCGACGAGACGCGCGCAACCAGCGCCATCGAAGCGGGTCTGATCAAGCCGCGCGTTGGCCCGAGCCACGCCTGGTGGGGTGATTACGGCAGCAGTCTGCGCGACTGGGCGCTGACCTACGTCCTGCTCGACAAGCACCGGCTGACGCCCGCAGGGCGCGAGAACCTGCTGGCCCAGGTCGCCGGCGAAATGCAGGGCAAGCGCTACTACAGCACGCAGGAGAAACTGGCGCTGTTTCTGATGGGGCGCAGTTTCCTCGGCGAGCCTGGCCGGGAGTGGACCGCCGAAACGGTATCGGCCGGCAGGACGCAGGCAATCGGCGGCACGGGAACGCAGTTCCTGCCCTTGTCTGCAGAGCAGCTGGCAGCCGGCGTCAGGATCGGCAACACCAGCAAGGAGCGCCTGTATATCGAACTGCAGGTCGCCGGCAACCCGGTCAACATGCCTGCCGCACGACGCGAGGCCTTCGACCTCAAGCGCGACTGGTTTGCCGCCGACGGCAAACCGCTCGGCGGTCGCCCGCTGCGCGTCGGCGAAACGGCGATCGTTCGTCTGCAGGTCAAGACGCCAGGCCGTTACGCCAACGGCCTGGTGGTCGACCACATCCCGGCGGGTCTGGAAATCGAAAACGCCAACATCGTCCAGGGCGAGCAGTCGGTGGTCACCGTCGACGGCGTCGATCCGCGGCAGGCGATGCTGCATGGCGACATCCGGCACGTCGAGTTCCGCGACGACCGCTTCGTCGTCGCCGCCCGGATCGCCGGTCAGATGCAGTTCTTCTACCGCGTTCGCGTCGTCACCCCGGGACGCTTCGTGGTCCCGCCGAGCTACGCCGAAGACATGTACCAGCCGGAGATTTTCGGGCTGGCCGGCGGTGGCGAGACGCTGGTGATTGGCGATGGGCGCGAAGCCGGCACTGGCCAGAAATGAGGCGTCGAGGCGGCGCGTAGCCGGGGCGAAGACGCGTGGCTCCGGTGCCGCACGAGTCGTTTCGGGCGGTGCAGGGATGAGGCCTGGCACGCGCTGATGGCGTCCACGCTACGGCAGTCGACAGGCGCTCTGCGGCTATCGCTCGCCGCCGTGCTTGCCGCGCTCCTGGTCGCCGACCAACTCCTGCCACCGCCGCTGCCCGGGCGCTCCGCGGCGCACGCCCAGGTCGTTCTCGCGCGTGACGGCACACCGCTGCGCGCCTTCCCCGACCACGCACACGTCTGGCGCCACCCGGTACCCATCGAAGAGGTCTCGCCGCGCTACATCGAGGCGCTGGTCGCCTACGAGGACCGCGGTTTCTGGTGGCATCCGGGGGTCAATCCGTGGGCGCTGCTGCGCGCTGGCGGGCAATGGCTGCGGCACGGGCAGATCGTCTCCGGCGGCTCGACCTTGACCATGCAGGTGGCACGCCTGCTCGAACCGACGCCCCATACCCTCGCCGGCAAGCTGCGGCAGGTCGCACGCGCCGTGCAGCTCGAACTGCGGCTCTCGAAACGCGAGATTCTCGAACTGTACCTCGGCTACGCACCGATGGGCGGCGTCCTCGAAGGCGTCGAGGCCGCGAGCCGCGCGTATCTCGGCAAACCGGCGCAACGGCTGAGCGAATCGGAAGCGGCACTGCTGGCCGTGCTGCCGCAGGCGCCGTCACGATTACGGCCGGATCGCTACCCGGAACGGGCCCGCCAGGCCCGCGACAAGGTACTCGATCGCCTGCAGTCGCGCTGGAGCGCCGCGGCGATCGCCGACGCACGCCAGGAACCGGTGATCGCCCAGGCCATCCGTGAGCCGCTGCTGGCGCCGCTGCTGGCAGAACGCCTGCGACGGCTGCAGCCGCACGCCGCGCTCGTCCACTCGACCCTCGATGCAGGGATGCAGCAGACCGTCGAACAACTGCTCTCGGGCCGCCTGGCGGTGCTGCCACCGCGGGTATCGATGGCCGCGCTGGTGGTCGACAACGCCACCCTGGAGGTTCGCGCCTACGCCGGCTCAGCCGATTTCTCCGACGATGACCGCTTTGCGCACGTGGACATGGTGCAGGCGGCGCGTTCACCGGGTTCGACGCTGAAACCCTTCCTCTACGGACTGGCGCTCGACGAGGGGCTGACGCATTCCGAGTCGCTGCTGGCTGACGTACCGCAGTCGTTCTCGGGCTATCAGCCCGGCAACTTCCAGGCCAACTTCAGTGGCCCGGTCAGCGCCTCGGAGGCCTTGCGCAAATCGCTCAACGTGCCGGCGGTGGAAGTGCTCGAACAGCTCGGCGCGGCGCGCTTCGTCTCGCTGCTGCGCCGCGGCGGCCTGAAGCTGGAGTTGCCGCGCGGCGCCACGCCAAATCTCAGCGTCATCCTCGGTGGCACGGCGGTCACCCTCGAAGGGCTGGTCGGCGCCTACACCGCGCTGGCCCGCGCCGGGGTCAGCGGCCAGCCGCGCTACTTTACCGATGCCCCGCGCGAAGAAGCACGGATGATGAGCGCCGGCGCCGCCTTCATCATCCGCGACGTCCTCGAAGCCGGCGGGCCGCTGGCTCGCCTGGTAGACGAGGGGGTCGGCGAACGCCGCGGCATTGCCTGGAAAACCGGCACCAGCTTCGGCTTCCGCGACGCCTGGGCGGTCGGCGTCAGCGACCAGTTCACCGTCGGCGTCTGGATCGGCCGGCCCGATGGCACGCCGAATCCCGGTTTCTTCGGCGCCAACATCGCCGCGCCGCTGCTGGTCGACATCTTCTCGGTGATCGACGAGGCGCCGCCGCGGCCGCGAACTCCACCAGCCAGCGTCTCGGCGGCAAGCATCTGCTGGCCGCTGGGTGCGCGCAGCGATTCGACCCCGCCCGAACTGTGCCATCAGCAAAGGACGGCCTGGATCCTCAACGGCACCACCCCACCGACCTTCCCCGATCGCCTGCGCGGCGGCGGCTCGCGCTATACCGACTACCGCGATGCGGCGAGCGGCCTGCGCGTCCGCGCCGCATGCGCCAGCGGCGAGATGCTGGCCGTCAGCATGGCTCGCTGGCCGGCGGCCCTCGAACCATGGCTCGACGCGGCTACCCGCCAACGCGCACTACCTCCGGCATGGACTCCAGCTTGCAGTAGCGCGAGCGGTCCCGACGGCGGCTTGCGAATCGTCGGCGTCAGCGACGGCGAAACCATCCGCCGCGCCGGCAACGGCCCGGCGCCCGAGCTGCGTCTCGAAGCGCGCGGCGGCCAGCAGGAACTGATCTGGCTGCTGAACGGCCGCCAGATTGGCCGGGTGCCGGCCGGGCACGCGCTGCAACAGCGATTCCGCGACGCCGGGCGCTACCAGATCACGGTGATGGACGACGCCGGTCGCTACGACCGGGTCGAAATCAGCGTCCGCTGAGCGCCAGGCCGACGCGGGGGCAGCGTCGGCACCGCACCCTGTGCGCGGGTGCACCCGTTTTCCTCGGTTGACCTGCGGTGCGGTTCGTTGATCGTCCACCCCGCATCGCCAGCGTGCTGCTTGCCACGTCCGGACAAATCGCCCGCACGCTTGACCGACTACGGTCTCCACGTACTGATCATCGTGGGGGTGCGCCCTGTACTCCGACGGCCGCTCACCCGGAGTCGTCTCGCCCGACAAGGCCGCCATCGCCACTTGCGCTGTGAACTGCGCACGGTGTTGCTTGCGTACCGTGCTCATCGTTCACGTCCCTTCGGTCCGGTCGGGCTTCGCGTAAGCAACTGTCCAATAGGGCGGTACCGCCGCATCGGGCACGGGGTGACGCGCATCCGACAACTGGCCGATCATTCCGACGAAACCCGCACCGGGAAGGTGAGCGGCCAGATAAACGTCGCAATCGTCGAAGCTGGTGCTTGTCAACGGCAACGAGTCGATCGGCCAGCCCCCCTTACGACCGGAAGCCAGGGTCGGTGCGATCGACCTTGCGCAGCAGCGCCGGCCACGCCAGCCCGCCGCCCGCGCCCTTGGTGACCTGCTGCCACTGCAGTTGCGCACCCTCGACGATGTGGGGGCTGATTAGTGTGAGTTCTCCGCCCGCTTGAGCGCGCACCTGCATCATGCAGCTGGTCTCGAAAAAATACATGGCGACGAAAGCTTCGGAAACCGATTCGCCGACCGTGAGCAGGCCATGATTGCGGAGCATGAGAAAGCGCTTGTCGCCAAGGTCGCGCACCAGCCGCGGCTTTTCGTCCTGGTTGAGCGCGACGCCTTCGTAGTCGTGGTAGGCGAGTGACGACAAGACGAAAATCGAGTGCTGCGAGATCGGCAGGACGCCGCGCGCTTGTGCCGATACGGCGACACCATTGACGCTGTGCACGTGCAGGACGCACTGGGCGTCCTCGCGCGCCGCATGAATGGCGCTGTGAATGGTGAATCCGGCGGGGTTGATCTCGTAGGGGCTGTCCATCACCTTTTTCCCCTCCAGGTCCACCTTGACCAGTCCCGACGCGGTGATCTCGCTGAACATCAGCCCGTAGGGATTGATCAGAAAGTGGTGTTCCGGTCCCGGTACGCGGGCCGAAATGTGGGTGAAAATCAGATCATCCCAGCCGAACAGCGCGACCAGCCGGTAACAGGCCGCGAGATTGACACGTTGCTCCCATTCGGCCTCGCTGACGAGGGCTTGAACGTCGGTCCTTGGCTTGCTCATGGCGGATTTCCTTTCGGGCAAGTGTGGCGGAGGGTGAAGAGTCGTCACTGCGTCCGGTCGCGCGGCGAAACCGAAGCGACGAAGCTCGGAAGAGAGATTCTAATCCGTCGCCGCGGACTGCGGCCCGCGCACCAGCCGTCCCGGCAGCGCACCGGTTGGCACTCCGCAACGATGGACGATGCTACCACCAACGATGGTCGCGGCGTAGCCATCGGCACGCTGCACCAAGCGCCTCCCGCCGGCCGGCAGGTCGTATACCGCCTCGGGAGCATGCAGACGCAGATGGTCGAGGTCAATCACGTTCAGATCGGCCTTGTAACCGGCAGCAATGCGGCCGCGGTCGAGCAGTCCCACCGCACGCGCGGTATCCTGGCTGAGCCATTTGACGACCTGCGGCAGCGGCAGGCGCTCGCCACGGGTGCGGTCGCGAACCCAGTGCGTCAGCATGAAAGTCGGATAACTGCCGTCGCAGATGGTGCCGCAGTGCGCACCGCCGTCCCCGAGTCCGAGAACTGCCCCCGGGTGTCGCATCATCGCCAGCGACGAGTCGAGCGATCCGTGCTCGTAGTTGCACAAGGTGACGTAGAGGTTGTTCTTGCCGTCGCGCTCGAGCATCAGGTCGTAGACCAGCTCTTCGGGCGTCACCCCGGCGCGCTCGGCCCGCGCGGCGATACTCTGATCGAAAGGCTGCTCGTAGTCGGGCGGGTCGCCAAGGATGAACATATGCTCGAACTCGCGCGCCAGGCGCCCGAGGACGATAGTCGGGTTGGGGTCTGCCGACTCGGCCAGGATGCGCGCCTTCACCTCCGGAAGGCCGAGCAGGCGAATCCGTTCCGCGAACGGCAGGCCGGCCAGTTTCACGTAGGACTCGCAGGTATAGAAGGTATTGAGCGTCAGTTCGTGTCCAAGCATCACGCCGATCGCCCGGCTCAGCACCTGCGCCTTGATCGGCAGACCGGCAGACGTCGACTCGGCCGCCCAGTCGAGCACCTCGCGCCAGCGCAGCGTCATCGGGCCGTAACCGCCTTCGAGCAGCGAGACCGACAAGGGCCTTCCCGAGCGCTCGACCATCCGGCGCAGCAAGGCCAGCGTCCGATCCGGATCGTCGAAGTCGGTGATCAGCTGCATCGCGCCCTTGCCGCACTCCTTCAGCGCCAGCGCCAGTGCCCGCAATTCGTCCTCGGCGGCGGCGAAACTTGGTGTCGACTTGCCGTCACTGGATCGATGGAAGAAGGTGCGCGAGGTCGACACGCCCATTGCGCCCGCCTCCACGGCCTCGCGCACAATGCGCGCCATCTGCTGCAGTTCCTCGACGGTCGCCGGCTCGCGGTCGGCTCCGCGCTGCCCCATCACGTAGACCCGGACCGGTGCATGCGGAATGTAGGCGCAGACATCCATGTCGTAGTGGCGACTGGCCAGGAGATCAAGGTACTGGGGATAGGTCTCCCAGGTCCAGGGCAAACCCTCCACCAGAACCGGATGCGGGATGTCCTCGACACCTTCCATCAGGCCGATCAGCATCTCGTGCTGATCGGGTCGGCATGGCGCGAAGCCAACACCGCAGTTGCCCATCACTACCGTCGTCACCCCGTGATACGACGACGGCACCAGCCGATTCTCCCAAGTGACCTGCCCGTCGTAGTGGGTGTGGATGTCGACGAAACCGGGGGTGACCACCTGACCGCGGGCGTCGATCTCGTCACGCGCGCGGCCGACGACTTCGCCGACCTCGACGATCCGCCCGGCCGCAATACCGACATCCGCCTTGAAGGCCTCTGCGCCCGCTCCGTCAACCACCAGGCCACCCCTGATTGCCAGATCCATTGCGTGTGCCATCGCCCGCCCTCCTTCGCTGCGCTCATCCCTGTCGCTTCGACTCGCCAAGGCGTGACTGCGTTCAGGACCGGGTGAGGCCGCTGCGACCGAGACCAGCGACACACGCTCGGACACCGCCCGGGCTGATGTTAGGCGAAGCACCCTACTTTCTCCGGCGCATCGAGTCCATACTCTCGAACTCCCCCACCATCACGAGGAATGATCATGACTCTTTGCCCAATTGCGATCGTCGCTGGCTGCCAGAAATGCCCCGCGTTCAAGGTCTGTCCGCTCAAGGGAGTGATCGGCGACTACCAGGCCCCCGAGCCCGACACCAAGAAACCCGCGTCCCCGAACGCAGGCAGCAGCCGGAAGTAGGAAACGAGTCGATGCCATCGAACGCAACCGGCGGCGCCGAGGAACCGGATGCAGCCGCCGCGGTGAACGAGCCGCGACTATGGATCAACAACGGCTGGACTGCCCGCATCATCAAGAACGAAGACGATGAGGGATGGGCCGTGGCGATGATCAAGGAAGGCGAATCCGAGCCGGCGCTGGTTGGTCCGTGGACCATGGGTCGCGACAAGAAGAACCCGAAACCGCTCGACGTGTCGGCGTTCAACACGCTGGTCAAGACCGCCTCGGAAGTCCTGCGCCGTCACCAGCAACAGCTGCACGCGCTATACCACAAGAGCGTCACGGTCGACGCGCCGTCCGGACGCATCACGGTGACGCTGGACATCGTTCCCGACGAATACGACCCGCATGCCCTGTTGGCGGCAAACGACGCGCTTGGCGAACCATTGGCGCAGGTGCGCGTACCGCCGGGTTTCAAACTGAGCGTCAGCAGCGCCGGCGCATGGATCGACGATGACTTCCGCAAGCCGCGCTGACTTTGGGCGCGGCTTCGGCCGACATGGCGAAACCTGAAAACGGCTGAAGACGGGCTCGAAAGGGCCGGCGCAGGAGAAACGAATGACAACAAGGCTTTTCGGCCTGATCAGGCTCGTCGATGCAGCGGCCTTCGACGAATACCGAAGCAGGGTCGGGACGACAGTGGAAAAATACGGGGGAATGGTCGTTCATCGGGGAACGCTGGCGCACTGCTACTGGAATGAACTCGGTTGCGGCGCTTTCGATACTTTTGTCGAGCTTCAATTTCCGACGCTGGCAGACGCCACCCGCTGGGCTAGCAGCGAGGATTACCAGAACTTGCTGCAAGTCCGCGAGCAAGCCATGCAGCTGACCCTGTTTGCAATCAACTAGGCTGCGTTTGCCTGGCGCACCAGTTCGCACTCCACCTTCGCTGGCGACCACGCGCTCTTGCCGGAGCCGCTCCTCCTGGCCACTCGAGATGCGATCTGCCGGGGCTTCCCGCGCTCGAACCGGAGCGGTACCAAAAGCCAATCGACGCCGCCGACATCGGCAAGCCTGACGAGCGGGTGCCGGAAGACCAGCAGGCGCATGTGACGGAGCAGGCGCGGTCATCGATCGTTCCCGACCCGGATCCGCATGAGCAGTTTCGCCACCTGAGCAGCCAACTGTTCGCCACGCAGAAGCGACGAGGCTGCGACTGGCGCCCGCTCGAATAAAGCTGTATACCCAATTGCATTCGCTATCCACGCAACACCCGCAGGAGCAGCCCGTTGGTCAGACTACTGCACACAGCCGACTGGCAGATCGGCAAGCTGTTCGGACAGTTCGACCGCGACGAGGCGGCGCTGCTCGCCGATGCGCGATTCAAGGCGGTCGAGCGACTGGCGAATCTGGCCAACGAGCAGCGTGTTGACCTGGTGCTGGTCGCCGGCGACATCTTCGACGCGCAGGCGGTTGCCGACCGGACCATCCACCGCCTGTTCAACGCCATGGCGGGTTTTTCGGGGCGCTGGGTTCTGCTGCCGGGGAACCACGACGCCGCCCTGGCGGAATCGGTATGGACGCGCGCCGCGCGCCTGCAAGCGATCGCCGGCAATGTCTCGCTGTGCCTGACACCCGAAACCCTGTTTCTGACCTCGCTCGGCGTCGCGATCCTGCCGGCGCCGCTGACCCAGCGCAACACCTTCAGCGATCTGACCGAGTGGTTCGCCAGCGCCCGGACACCGGCGGGAATGCTGCGAATCGGATTGGCGCACGGCAGCGTCCAGGGCATCCTCGCCGAAGCCGTCGACTCGGCCAATCCGATCGCCGCCGGCCGCGCCGAGCAGGCTGGCCTCGACTACCTCGCGCTTGGCGACTGGCACGGCACCCGGCGGGTGGACGCACGCTGCTGGTACAGCGGCACTCCCGAGACCGACCGCTTCCGGGCCAACGACTCCGGCCAGGCGCTGCTCGTCGAACTGAACGAGCCGCGAGCGCTGCCAACGGTAAGAGCGATCGGCACCGGACGCCATCGCTGGCGCTCGGACAGCCAGGCACTCCAGGTGCCCAGCGACCTCGAAGCGCTGCTGCAGCGCATCGCCGGCTATGCCGCGAATGACGTCGTGCAGCTCAGTCTCTCCGGGCAAACCGACCTGGCCGGCCAGCGGCGTCTTCGCGACGCCATCGGGCAAGCTCAGGGACGAGTCCATAGCCTGCTGGCCGACGTCTCGGCGCTGCGCCTCGAACCAACGTCCGAGGACATCGACGCGCTGCAGGCCGACGGTTATCTCGCCGAGGTCGTCGCCGAACTGCGCGCGGCGCAGGAAGTGTCCGACGCGCAGACCGCCCGCGACGCGCTCAGCCTGCTCGCCGGAATCCTCGACGACCGGCGCCGCGGCGTCGGTGCCGGAGGCGCACCGTGAAGCTCACCCGGATTCGCCTCGAACAGTTCAGGCAGTTCCGCCAGGCGCTGGAAATCGGCGATCTGCAAGCCGGCATCAACGTGTTCACCGGCCCCAATGAGGCCGGCAAGAGCACCATCGTCGCGGCGATTCGCGCCGCCTTCTTCGAGCGGCATCGGTCGAGCTGCGTCGACGACTTCCGCCCGTGGGGCGACTCGGCGGCGTCGCCGACCGTCGAACTGGATTTCACGATCGGCGGCGAAGATTACCGGCTCACCAAGAGCTTCCTCGGCAAGAAGCGTTGCGAATTGAGTGTCGGCACACAGGCGCTGGACGGCGACGACGCCGAAGACCATCTCGCCCGGCTGCTGGGATTCCAGCATGCGGCCAGAGGCGCCAGCAAGGCCGAGCACTGGGGCATCCCAGGCCTGCTGTGGATCGAGCAGGGCAGTGGGCAGGAAGTCGGGGAAGCGGTCAAGAACGCCACCGACCACCTGCGAACGGCCCTGAACGACTCGCTCGGCGAAGTCGCCGGCGGTGGCGGCGACGAGGTGATGGCGGCGGTCGAAGCGGCGCGCAACGAACTGCTGACGGTGGCGAGAGCTGCGCCGCGGGGACCGTACGACGAAGCGCTCAAGCAGGCGAACTCGCTGGCGGGCGAACTCCGGGGCGTCGAAGCCGAGGTCGCCACTTACCGCCAGAAAGTCGATGCGCTCGGATTGCTGCGCCGTGAACACGCGCGCGATCAAGCCGAAAAACCGTCGACGCGCTTCCGCGAACAGCAGCAGGCGGCAAGCGACCAGCTCGCAGCCATCCAGCGCATCGAAGAAGCGCGCGCCGCCGAAAAACTGCGTGCCGGCGAGATCGAAGAGCGAATCAAGCTGCTGCGCGGCCAGCTCGACGCCTTCGCCAGCCAGCGGCAGGCGGCACAGACGCGCGCCACCGAGCTGGAGAGCGCCAGACAGGCACAGTCTGCCGCCGCCGCGCTGGTCGGACAGTGGATGGCCCAACGCACCGAGGCGATTGCTCGTTACGAAGGCGCGCGCGAGACGCTGCGCCTGGCTCGCCAGGAAGACACCCGCCGCGGCCTGACCCGGCAGTTCGACGAACTGCGCCTGAAGATCGACGGCAGCGCCGGCGCGCTGGCCAGAGCCGACGCCGAACAGGCGACGGTGATCGAATTGCGGCGACAGGCGGTGGCCTGCGAGATCGGGCCAGCAGATCTGGAGGCGCTGCGCGAGCAGTATCGGCAAATCAGGGAACTGCGAATCCGCCAGCAGGCCGCCGCGACCCGGCTGCATTTCACGCTCGACGACGGTCGCCGCATCGAGGTCGGCGGCGAGTCGCTCGCCGGCACCGGCGAGTTGTTGCTGGTCGAAGCGACAACCGTCATCGTGCCCGGATTCGGCACGCTGGTCATTGAGCCGGGTGGCACCGACCTCGCGCAACTCGGTCGCCAGGAGAGCGAACTCGGCGACCGCCATGCCGCGCTGCTGCAGCGGCTGGGCCTGCCCTCACTGGACGCCGCCGAAGCCCGGCAGCAGACGCACACGCAGCGGCTGGCCGAAATCACGACCGCGGCGGCAACGCTGAAAGCGCTCGCCCCTCAAGGCGTCGACTCGTTGCGCAGCGACCTGGCCGCGCTGCAGGCGCGCGGTGGTGAAATCGAAGCCACGCTGCGGCGGCTGCCGCCAGCCGTCGACTGTACGGCAGCGCCGGCGCCAGTCTCCGAAGCGGAGGCGTCCGAAGAAGCCGCCGAAAAATCGCTCACCGCGATCAACGACAGCCTGCACAGCGCGCAACTGGCCGCTGGCAACGCGCAAACCACGTTCGAAGGCGCGACGCGCGAACTGGCCAGCGCCAGAGCCCTGCTCGACGCCCCGGACCGCGCCGAACGTGAAGCGACGGCAAATCGCGATCTGACCGACGCGCGCGCCGAACGATACACCCTGAGCGGCCGGATCGAAGCGCTGCGCCAGCAGGTCAGCGAAGCGCGTCCCGAGATCCTCAAGCAGGACGTCGAGCGCTTTCGCAAGAGCGCCGAGCAACACGAAAAGAGTTTCAGCGAACGCCGCGACACGCTGATCCGGCTGGAAGTCGAACTCCAGGCGGCCGGTGCGCAAGGGCTCGAGGAACGCCGCGCCGAGCTGACTCGCGACCTGGCGCAGGCGCAACGCCGCGCCGAGGAACTGCGTCGCCGCGCGACGGCGCTCGACCACCTGCTGACGCTGTTGCGCGACAAGCGTCGGGCGCTGACCAGAAGGCTGCAGGCGCCGCTGCAGAAACACCTGAACCGCTACCTGCAGCTGTTGTTCCCGCAGGCCAGCCTGGAAATCGACGAGAATCTCAGCCCGGGGCCGCTGACGCGGATCGGCGCCAGCGGCAGCGAGTCGAGCGCCTTCGACAACCTGAGCTTCGGTGCGCGCGAGCAGATGGGCCTGATCAGCCGGCTGGCGTACGCCGACCTGCTGCAGGAAGCCGGCCGCCCGACACTGATCATCCTCGACGATGCGCTGGTGCACAGCGACGACGATCGCCGGGCGCAGATGAAGCGCGTGCTCTTCGACGCCGCAACGCGGCACCAGATCCTGCTGTTCACCTGCCATCCGGCCAACTGGCGAGACCTTGGCGTTGGCGCGCGGTCGCTGCAGGCGATCGGGGCGGCGAGCTGACTGCGGCCGGCCTCGTCCGTTAAGGCGATCTACAGGCGGTCGCCTGAAGATCAACGCGGCCGCGTCCCAGCAGCAGGGACAGCGGGCGCGTCGGCCGGATCGGAGCGCAGCGAAGCAAAAAACGCTCTGCCGACGACCCCAGCTTCCCGATCGCCAGACAGCCGCCAGTTGACGGCCAAGGCCGGTACAATGAGCACGCGACAATCGAAGCACGAAAATTGTCGTCACATGATGCTATTCTCGGCGAGCTGGCAAGAAGGAGAAGCCCATGCGGACCACCCTGGCACTCGATGATGAATGGCTCGCCCGTGCCCGATCAGGCCTTGGGCATGCGTCACGATCTGACCCCAGCGTCGTGACCAGCAACGCAGGGCGCTCCTGATGCGGATCGCCTGGCGTGTTCTCGCGCTTTCGCTCAGCCTCATTTCGGCGAGCGCCCAGGCCAGCATTTATGGTTACGTCGACGAGCAAGGCGTGGCGCATCTTGCCACCGAGAAGATCGATTCGCGCTACAAGCTGTTTTCGCGCGGCAATGCACTGCAGGCGTCGTCATCGCTGGAAATCGGTGCCGAAACGCCCGAACTGTTGCGCTATTTGTCCAAACATCCAAACCTGAAGAAGTTCGAACCCTTGCTCAAAGCGGCGGGCAACGAATTCGCCGTCGATTCCGCCTTGCTCAAGGCAGTCATGGCGGCGGAATCGGGTTTCAAACCCGACGCGATTTCCGCCAAGGGGGCCATTGGCCTGATGCAAGTCATGCCGACCACTGCCGAGCGCTATGGCTTGCGCGGCGACAAGCAGAAGACCCTTGAGCAAAAGCTGGCCGACCCCGAAACCAATATCCGTTTGGGCGCACGTTACCTGCGTGACCTTCAGCGCATGTTTCCAAATCAGCAAGATTTGGTGCTGGCTTCCTACAATGCCGGCGAAGGCGCCGTCCAGCAATACAACAACACCATTCCGCCGTATCCAGAGACTCGCAGTTACGTGAAACTGGTCACGCAGATCTACCAGTTGTATCAACCCAGGGCTCCGACAACAGGACTCCAAACCATCAGGCTCTCCAGTGCTGGAAGCACGGGCAGGCGCCTTTACATGACCATTCCCGGACAAACGGCACCAGAGGCCAGGCTTGACTAAACCCTAGCGACAGTTCGCGCCGTTCGGCTTCCGGAAGCGGATCTTCTCCCCCTCGTCACGGGGACGGGTCGCCCTGGGTGAGAAATGGGATTTTGTCACTTATTGCAGAAGCCCTGACCAAGAAGGCGAAAGTCGAGAGCTGACACCACTCGTCGGGACAGTTGGCCGAGCGCTTTGCCTGGTTGGCGCATTCGCCCGAGGTCGGCTGGATATCTACCGCGGTCGTGTACAAGGTTGAGGCGATTGCCCTGAAGATCACGTTTCGTTACAAATCCAAGCCATGCAAAGGCGATATAATCGCGAATTCTGAACCGCTGAACCGGACTCTCGCCATGTTAAGAATGCTGCTTGAACTCGGTCGCATCAGCCTGTTGGCGGTCGTCCTGGCCTTGCTGCAGGTTCCGGCGCACGCCGAACTGACCATCGAAATCACCGGCGCCGGCGCCAACCGCATTCCGGTGGCGATCGCCGATTTTGGTGGTGATCCGGCTGCGGCACGGATCGTGACTTCGGTGGTGCGTGCGGACCTTGAACGTAGCGGTCTGTTCAAGATGGTCGACGCCAGCGGTCTGCCGATGACCGAAACCTCGACTCCTCCGTTCGAAGACTGGAAAAGCAGGGGCGCCGACGCGCTGGCCGCCGGCAGCATCGGCACCAGCCCCGACGGCCGCCAGGAGGCCCGCTTCCGACTGTACGACGTCAACAAGCAGAGCGTACTGGGCGGTTCTGCCTTCGTCACTTCGCGGACGATGCTGCGCGCCGCCGGCCACCGAATTGCCGACATGATCTACGAAAAGCTGACCGGCGAGCCCGGGGTCTTCTCGACGCGTATCGCCTACGTGGTCCGGGTCAGCGGCACGCGCTACGAACTGCACATTGCCGACGCGGACGGGCAGAACTCCCAGGCCGCGCTGATTTCCAAGGAACCGATCATCTCGCCTTCCTGGTCACCGGATGGCAGCCGCCTGGCTTACGTCTCCTTCGAGAACAAGAAGCCGGTAGTCTACGTACACTCGCTGGCCTCCGGGAAACGGATCGTCGTCGCGAACTTCAAGGGCTCGAATTCGGCACCGACGTGGTCGCCCGACGGCCGCCGACTGGCGGTGGTCCTGAGCAAGGATGGTGGCTCGCAGATCTTCACGGTCAGCGCCGATGGCTCGGGAGCGCAACGCCTGACCACCGCCAACGCGATCAATACCGAGCCGCAGTATTCGCCGGACGGACAATCGGTCTACTTCACCTCGGACCGTGGTGGCAGCCCGCAGATCTACCGCGTTGGTGTCGGCGGTGGCGACCCGCAGCGAGTGAGTTTCGAAGGCAGCTACAACGTAACGCCACGGATCTCGCCCGACGGCAAGACGATGGCCTTCATCAGCCGGCGTGATGGCGGTTTTCGCCTGAGCGTGATGGATCTGGCCAGCAGGCAGGTGCAAGTGATTACCGATTCGCAAAAGGACGAATCGCCGACCTTCGCCCCGAACGGGCGGATGATTCTGATCGCCACAGAAGCCGGTGGCCGCGGAGTGCTCTCGGCGGTCTCGGTCGATGGTCGTATCAAGCAACGGCTTTCGGTGACGGCGGGTGACGTCCGCGAGCCGGCGTGGGGACCCTTCAACAAATAAGGCTGCGTTCTTAATGCCAATTTTCTGCAGGAGATTTTGCTAATGAAACAACTCTTTATTCCGGCCGCTCTGGCCCTTCTGCTGGCCGCCTGCAGTTCCACGCCCGACAAGGATCAAGCCGGCGGTGCGCCGGTCGAGACGCGAGGGGGGCCAGGCGTGGCGACGGTCACCGCGCAAGGCGTCGACAGCCGCAACCTGCCTGCGGTCCTCACGGACCCGAAGAGCATCCTGTCGAAGCGCAGCGTCTACTTCGACTACGACAACTACGAAGTGAAGGCCGAGTACAAGGATCTGGTGGCGGCGCACGGCAAATTCCTCTCCGAGAACCGTCAGTTCAAGATGCTGATCCAGGGTAACACCGACGAACGCGGCAGTCGCGAATACAACCTCGCCCTGGGCCAGAAGCGCGCCGACGCGGTCAAGAACATGCTGGCCTTGCTCGGCGCCCGCGAGGACCAGCTTGAGGCAGTCAGCCTCGGCGAGGAAAAACCGAAGAATGAAGGCCACCACGAGTCCGCATGGGGCGAGAACCGGCGCGCCGACATGCTGTACAACGGCGAGTTCTAGGGTGTCGGGGACGGTGACCGCTCGCTGGCCGGGGAGACCTCGCGTTCTCGGAATTGCCCTGCTGCTCGGCGCGCTCGGCGCACAGCAGGCGAATGCCGGGCTGTTCGACGACGAAGAGGCTCGGCGCCAGATCAACGATCTGACGATCAAGAGCAACGAACGCCTTGACACCACCGCCAAGGCACAGATGGAACTGGCCAACCAGATTCAGGCGCTGCGCGACGAAACCGCTCGCCTGCGCGGACAGGTCGAAACCCTGAGCTACGAGCTAGAGGCGGCCAAAAAGCGGCAACAGGACTTCTACGTCGACCTCGACGGCCGTCTGCGCAAGATCGAAACGCCTGCGCCGGCCAGGGTGGACGCCAAGCCGGTCGACGAAGGCAGTCCCGCGCCGGCCACCGAGGCACCCCGGAAAGTCGCCAGCGACCCCGCAGCCGAGACGCGTGAGTACGAGGCGGCGCTCAACCTGTTCAGGGCCAACAAGCTCAAGGAAGCTGCGACGGCTTTCGAAGCCTTCGCCAAGGCGCATCCGGACAGCACCCTGACGCCGAACGCGTACTATTGGCTGGGCAACGCCCATTACGCGCTGCGTGACTGCCGCAAGACGATTGACGCGCAGCGGGTGGTGGTCGGCAAATGGCCGACACACGCCAAGGCCCCCGATGCGCTGCTCAATGTCGCGACCTGCCAGCAGGAACTGGGCGACAGCAAGAGCGCACGGACGACGCTGGAAGCGCTGCTGGCCAAGTATCCGGAGAGCTCGGCGGCGACCGCGGCCAGGCAGCGACTGAAAAAATAGGCGGGTGGAGACCTCGGCCCGAGCGTTTTCGCTGAAGGTCAGCGAGATCTTCCTGTCGCTGCAAGGTGAGAGCTCGCGTGTCGGCCTGCCAACCGTCTTCGTTCGCCTGACGGGTTGCCCGCTGCGCTGCGGCTGGTGCGATACGGCCTACGCCTTCAGCGGTGGCCAGACGATGTTGCTGCCTGAAATCGTCGACGAGGTCGCCGCGCACGGCGTGCGCCACGTGTGTGTAACCGGCGGTGAGCCACTCGCCCAGCCAGCGTGCCTGCAACTGCTGAGCACACTCGCTGACGCGGGCCACGCGGTGTCGCTGGAGACCTCCGGCGCACTCGATATCGGCCGGGTTGACGCCCGCGTTGCGCGCGTGGTCGACCTCAAGGCGCCCGGTTCCGGCGAGAGCGGCAGGAATCACTGGCAGAACCTGGCCCTGCTGACGGCCAATGATGAACTGAAATTCGTCCTCAAGGACCGTGCCGATTACGACTGGGCATGCCGCCTGATCGACGACAGGCAGCTCGCCGCACTCTGCCCGCTGCTCTTCTCGCCCGTTGACGGCGAGTTGCCGGCGGCGATGCTGGCCGAATGGATCGTCGCCGATCGTCTGCCGGTGCGCTTTCAGTTGCAACTGCACAAGGTTCTTTGGGGTAAGCTGCGGGGCAAGTGAGTCCTGCGAGCAAACGGCCGTGAATGAACAACGTCGCCACTTTTCCAGAATAGGATTTGATTGTCCCGCGCGGCTTTCGCTAGCTGACCGCCAGTTCGCGGTGCAGGTGATGGACCTTTCGCTGCGCGGCGCGCTGCTCCGCCTGCCGCACGGCGCCGATGTTCAAGCCGGGGCAGCTGCCCGGTTGCACGTCGATCTCGACCAGGCGGCTGGCTCCGAGATCTTGATGCAGGGCACCGTCGCGCACGCCGAAGGCCGCTGCGCAGGCGTGGTCTGCCGCAGCATGGACCTCGACAGCGTCACCCATCTGCGCCGTCTGGTCGAACTCAACCTCGGCAGCGCCGACCTGCTGCGGCGCGAGCTGTCGGCCCTGCTGGGCGAATAGACGGGTGCCTGCCGACTGGCGAGTGACCGCGAAAAGGGGAAGGAAGATGCCGGGAAAATGCGACCAAGGTGGTCTCCGGGTGCGCTTCGGGGCCACCCTGCTGCTCGCTGCCGTGGCCCTTGGCGGCTCCGCCGCTGCAGCGCCGGCACTCGAAGACGTGGCCCGCGGAGTCACCATTGACAGCAGCCGGGTCTCGGTTTCGGGCATTTCATCGGGTGGGTTCATGGCTCACCAGTTTCATGTGGCCCATTCCGAGCACATCATGGGCGCAGGCATCGTCGCTGGCGGCCCCTACTACTGCGCTCACGGCAAAATCCTCGACGCCGTCACCCGCTGCAGCCAGTTCGTGATGCTCGATTGCCTTGCCCTGAAGCTGGATCCCAAGCTTTGCGGCAGGACGGACCTGGCGCCAAAGAACCGGAAGGAGGTCGAGCGGGCGGCCCGCGCGTCCTTCGACGAAGCCCGGAAGCAGGAAACAGCCGGGAAGATCAGCCCTCTGGCCAAACTGCAGGATGCCAAGATCTACCTGTTCAGCGGCGCCTACGACGAAATAGTCCCGCACGGGGTAATGGATGCGCTGTTCCACTTCTATGCCGACCCTGACAAGGCCGCTGTCCGACAGGGCAACATCGACTACAACGGCACTTTCCCCGCCCGCCACACGATGGTCCGCGACAGTTTCGCCAAACCCGCCGGCAGCGTCGTCGGCAACTGCGCGCTGCCGCCCGCGCCACCACCGCCGTCAGACAGCAACGCCTACATCGACGACTGTCAAGCGGTGGCCACGATGCACGAGGCGCGGAATCACTGCCGCTGCCCGCCCGCGGCAACACCCGGGGCGGGCAGCGGCGCGACCTGCCCGCCGGCCGACAAGCTGGCGGTGTGCAAGGATCTGAAGGACGTCGATCTGGCTGGCGCGATCATCGAACGGATCTACGGCCCGCAGACGCTGCAAGGCGGACGCCAGCCGGTGGACGAGAGCGAGTTGCAGGCCTTTGACCAGCGGCAGGTATTCAGTCTGTTCTCGAATATCCCCTACAATGCCCTGCAGAATGCATCGATGGCCAGGGAAGGCTACGTCTTCATCCCCGCGAGCTGCAAGCAGGAAGGGCGCCAGTGCGCGCTGCATGTCGCTTTTCATGGCTGCCGCCAGGGGGGAATGACGGACTATCGCAGTGGCCACACCGGCAATCTGTTCGCCAAGTATGCCGGCTACAACGAATGGGCGAAGGCCAACGGGATCGTTGTCCTCTATCCGCAGATTCAGGCGCGCAGCGCATCGGTCCCGCTCAATCCGCGCGGCTGCTGGGACTGGTGGGGACAGAACTACACCCACACCGGCTACCACACCCGTGACGGCAAGCAGATCAAGGCGGTTGCGCAGATGATCAACATCCTGGCTGGCGGGCAAGAATTGCTGCGGATCCCGCCCGAGTGAGCGAACGAGCGCGCTCAGCAACTGAGGTAGCGGGCAGCGTGCCGAAAGGCAAGCCGATCGATGGTCGATGCCGAACGAGTGCGGATGGGCAGCTTACATGGCAAGTCAACCGGAGGAGTGAGAAATGGCAGACGTATCCCAACTGATGCAGGAGTGGAGCAAGGTGATTTCGAGCATCGATGCGACCAAAGGCAGCGAACAACTGTTGAACACCCTGGCCAGCCTCAAGGTGCCGGGCGTCAATATGGACGCGCTGGTGGCCAGCCAGCGCGACAACCTCGAAGCGCTGAGCGCTTCCAACCGCGCCGCGCTCGAAGGCATGAAAGCGGTCGGCGCGTGGCAGGTCAAGCTGATGCAGGAAACCATGCGCGAGCTGACCTCGGCGATTGGTGGGCTGGCCAGCGCCGGTTCCCCACAGCAACTGGTGTTGGCCGAAACCGAACTCGCCAGGAAGGCTTTCGCGACTGCGGTCAGCCAGATGCAGGAACTCACCGCGATCGTCGTCAATGCCAATCAGCAAGCGACGGCCGCGATCGCCAAGCGCCTCCCGGAGAGCGTCGGCGAAATCGGGGACGTGCTGAAACTGCCGCAGTCACCGACGAAGTCCTGAGCAGATCTGCCGGGGAGTCGGCGCGGTCCGGGCCGGAGATGACCGCCGGCGACGGGAGTTCCAGCGGCCGCGGTGCCGCTCCCGGCCAAGACGGGTGAGAACCGCGAAAGACGAGCCCAAGGCGCTCGAAAACGGTTAATCTTGGATCCGATGAAGACGCTACTTCGCTCTCGCGGCCAACGCGCCGTCGTCCTCCTCTCGGGTGGCCTGGATTCGGCAACGACCTTGGCCACCGCCCGCGCCGCCGGCTTCGCATGCCATTGTCTTTCGGTCGACTATGGCCAGCGTCACCGCGCCGAATTGAAGGCGGCGGCGGCGCTGGCGCTAGCGCTCGGCGCCAGCGAGCACCGCATCTTGCGCCTGCCGCTGGCCGACTTCGGCGGCTCGGCGCTCACCGACAACGCCATCGACATCCCGGTCGCGGGCATCGAACCGGGAATTCCGGTCACTTACGTGCCGGCGCGCAATACCATCATGCTCTCGCTGGCCCTGGCCTGGGCCGAGGTGCTGGCCAGCAGCGACATCTTTGTCGGGGTCAATGCCGTCGACTACTCCGGCTATCCCGATTGTCGGCCCGAGTTCATCGAGGCATTCGAAAGAATGGCCAACGTCGCCACCAAAGCCGCGGTCGAAGGCGGCTGCCTGCGCATTCACGCGCCACTGATCAACCTTGGCAAGGCGCAGATCATCCGGCGTGGCGCCGAACTCGGGGTGGACTTCGGTCTCACTGTTTCGTGCTACCAGGCCGACAACCTTGGCCGCGCCTGCGGGGTCTGCGACTCGTGCCGCCTGCGGCGGGAGGGATTCGTCGCTGCCGGCGTCGCCGATCCAACGCGCTACATCGGCTGATCGCTGCCCGGCGGCGGGGTCAAGTCAGACCTTTCGCGCCGGCGACTTCAGGAAGCTCTTCCCGTGGCTACCTGTGGCGGTTTGATCGTTTGCGAAATCAAGACCTTATCGACTCGGTTGTGGTCCATGTCGACGACTTCGAAGCGTAACCCGGCGAGTTCGAAGTGATCGGATGGAACGGGGATACGACCGAGCAGGTACATCATCAGGCCGCCCAGCGTGTGGAACGTCTTCTCGTCCTCGCCGGGAAGAACGCCACTGAACCCGAGGACGGTCCGCAGGCGCTCGATGGAGACCGCACCATCGACCAGCCATGACCCGTCCTCGCGAACGACGATTTCCTGGACTTCGGGGGTATCGTAGACCGGCAGATCACCGACGATCGAAGTCAGCACGTCAGTGAGGGTGACCAGGCCTTGCAGCTCGCCGTATTCATCGACCATCAGCGCGCACTGCTGCCGCGCGCGGCGGAAGGTTTCCAGCAGCTGGGTGGTGGTCACGCTCGCCGGCACGTAGAGCGCTGGCCTGACGAAGGCCTCGATCGACAAGGCCTCGCCCAGCAACGCACCCTTCAGCAGATCTCCGGTTCGCAAGACACCAACTATCTGCTCAAGCCCATCGCGGCAGACGACGATACGTTTGAACGGGCTCGCCGCCAGGCAGTCGCGAATTGCCGCTTCGCTGTCGTTGAGATCCAGCAGGTAGATATCCTTGCGGTGGGTCATGATCTCGCGGATGTGCTGCTGATCGAGGCGCAGGACATTGGAAACGATGTCCTGCTCGCTGGCGTGGAAGGTGCCGGCCATGGCGCCCTGGCCCATCAGCAGCTTGATTTCCTCGTCGGTCACTGACGACCCCTGCGCGCGCGGCGCACCGAGCAGGCGCAGGAACAGGCTGGACGACGACGAAAGCAGCCAGACCAGTGGCCGTGCCAGGGCTGCGAGCAGGTCCAGCGGACGGGCGACCAGTGCGGCAACTCGTTCGGGCGCCAGCAGGCCCAGGCGCTTCGGTACCAGCTCACCGACTACGACAGCGAAATAGGTCAGCCCGACCACCACCAGGGTCAGCGCGAGACCCTGCGCATAGGGCGCCAGCGGTGAGAAGGAGGCCAACCAGCCGGCCAGCGGCACCGCCAGCGTCGCCTCGCCAATGGCGCCGCTCAGAATGCCGACGGTGGTAATCCCAACCTGGATCGTAGACAGGAAGTTCGCTGGCTCGCGGCTGATCCCCAGCGCCGAGCGGGCGCCCGCGTTGCCGTCGTCGGCCAGCTTCTGCAGACGCGACTGCCGTGACGAAACAACCGCGATTTCCGACATCGCCAGGGCGCCGTTGAGCAGAATGAGAAATACCAGTAGGGCGATGTCCATGCGGGTGAAAGTGTGATCAGGCAAGCAGCCGGCTGCCCGGCGGCTGGTAGCAGCATTATATAGACCATGGAGCGTGCCGCAGTGCGCCG
>ERZ761603.433-NODE-433-length-35864-cov-17.178112_pt1 | contig 35864 bp, 52 predicted proteins | sample MGYA00511879_ERZ761603 | MGnify/ENA primary metagenome ERZ761603 (study PRJEB28899, sample SAMN02850040) | bioreactor sludge metagenome | biome: EBPR Sludge; feature: EBPR Bioreactor; material: flocular biomat | place: Australia: Thorneside Wastwater Treatment... | reverse complement strand
CCGTCCGGGGACTGGGACAAAGCTGGGGACAGAGGGAGGGACAGATCAGGACTTAAAAGACGAGATTCCCCTTGCTTTTTAAGGTCTAACTGGTTAAAACCCGCCCATCTCTCACGCAGGGCTGGGCGGCAGCGCAAGCTTCCAACCTTTCCGGTGTTCGGGCAATGGTGCCCGGATCACTTCCCTGCGGCGGCACAACCGGAAGAAGGAGTCCGTACGATCATGATGCCCACGTTCACCATGCGCCAGCTGCTTGAGGCTGGTATTCACTTTGGTCACCACACCCGTCGCTGGAACCCCAAGATGAAGCCCTTCATCTTCGGTGTTCGCAATGGCATTCATATTCTCGATCTCGACCAGACCGCGCCGATGCTGGGCACCGCCCTGCAGGCCATCCGCGAAACCGTGGCCAATGGTGGCCGCGTGCTGTTTGTCGGCACCAAGCGCCAGGCACAGGAGCAGATTGCCGCCGCCGCCGAGAAGTGTGGTCAGTATTACGTCAATCATCGCTGGCTGGGCGGTATGCTCACCAACTGGAAGACCATCAGCCAGTCGATCAAGCGTCTGCGCGACTACGAGCACAAGCTGGCGACCGAGCGTGACGGCTTCACCAAGCGTGAACTGCTCGATATGGAACGCGATGTGGAGAAGCTTCAGCGCGCGCTCGGCGGCATCAAGGAGATGGGCGGTCTGCCCGCGATCCTGTTCGTGATCGATACGGTCAAGGAAAAGCTGGCCATTGAGGAAGCCCGCGTACTGGGCATTCCGGTGGTGGCCGTCGTGGACAGTAACTCGGACCCCGAAGGCGTCACCTATCCGATCCCCGGTAACGATGACGCTCTGCGTGCCATTGAGTTCTATTGCCAGATGGTGAGCGATGCCGTCATCGACGGTCTGCAGACCGAGCTGGGCGACAAGAACGGCACCGGTGCTCCCGCCGCCGAAACTGCGGCCTAAACCAACCCACGGAGAGTAACATGGCTGAACTGAGTGCTGCTCTGGTTAAAGAGCTGCGTGAAAAAACCGGCGCCGGTATGATGGATTGCAAAAAGGCGCTGAACGAAACCAATGGCGATCTGGAAGCCGCGGTTGACTGGCTGCGCAAGAAGGGCCTCGCCGCCGCCGCCAAGAAGGCGGGCCGCGTGGCCGCTGAAGGTCTGGTTGCCGCTACCGCCAAGGGCAATGTGGGCACGGTGCTGGAGGTAAACTCCGAGACCGATTTTGTCGCCCGCAACGATCAGTTCCAGGCCTTTGCCAAAGCCGGGGCCGAGCTGGCGCTGGCCGGTGCAATGAACGACATCGAGCAGCTCAAGACCGCCACCCTGAACGGCAAGAGCGTAGCGGATACCATCACCGGCCTGATCGCCACCATTGGCGAAAACATGAGCCTGCGCCGTGTGCAGACCCTCAAGGTCTCGCAAGGTGTGGTTGCCAGCTATGTGCACAGTGCCGTGGCTCCCGGCCTTGGCAAGATCGGTGTGCTGGTGGCGCTGGAGAGCGCAGGCGATCCCGCCAAGCTCGCCGAGCTGGGCAAGCTGCTGGCCATGCATATTGCCGCTGCCAAGCCGGAAGCGCTGACCGTAGCCGAGCTGGATCCGACCAAGATCGCCCGTGAAAAGGCCGTGGTGGAGGAGCAGACCAAGGCCAGCGGCAAGCCCGCCGAGATCGTCGCCAAGATGGTCGAAGGCCGCATGCGCAAATACTATGAAGAAGTCGTGCTCATGGAGCAGGTCTACATCATGGACAACAGCAGCCGCATCAGCGCGGTGATCGAGCAGGCGGCCAAGACCGTCGGTGCACCGGTCAAGCTGGTGGGCTTTGTGCGCTATGGTCTGGGCGAGGGCATCGAGAAGCAGCAGAGCGATTTTGCTGCCGAAGTTGCTGCACAAGCTAAACTGGCGAGCTAAGCAGTACCCATTTCGAAGAAATAAAAGCCCGGCTTCATCGGCCGGGCTTTTTACTTTCAGCGTAGTGTCGAATTATTCAGGCTTAGGGATGACAACCGGGCGGCGGAAGTCGTAATGATAGCCAACACCGAGAGCCCGCGCGTGGACAATCAATTCCGGGAAAGCCAGCAAGTGGACGCGCGAGATACGGTCGAATGTCGAAACACAGGGCGACAGCTCATTCGTCTTGGCGAAAGACGTAATCTCTGACTGAACCGCCATGAGCGCTGCCGCACATTCAGTGGGGGACTTATAGTGTACCGTGAGCTGAGGGATCTGCTCATAGCCAACGCCAGCTCCGCTCGTCAGGCGATAGCTATGTACCCAGCCATCAAAGCCGGGCTGCACTTTCGCCCATTTTCCCAGATGGCGATCAAAGGCAATGTTGCCCTCTTCAGACTCCGTTGCCCAGGAGATCACGAAATTATCACCCTGTGGAGCGCCGGGAGTGAAAACCGCTGCTTCCCTGCATTGCTGCATACGTTTCTTAAGAGCATCAAGATGCAGTTTATCCATCTCATGCGGTAGGTGATGTAGATGGTTGACAGCACTACTTGCTACTACCTTTTCTTCTTCTGTAGCACCAAAGATTAATTGAAGGAGTGGATGCATAACCGGTGCCTTTCATAAGTGTGATTATTTGAGTTCCTTTACGGAAGTAGCAATTCGGGTGTAGCGAAGTCAATCTTATTCGATGTTCCTATAAATCGTTAATTCACGGCGAGAATCGAGCGCCGTAGGCTAAAATCAGGCATAGGAAAGGGGTTAAATCCTTCAAAAGTCATGCTATAACCCCGCCATGCCTAAGCCCAAAGCCTCCCCAAAAAAGTCCGCGAAACGAGCCAAGCCGCTCTATAAGCGCGTGCTGCTAAAAATCTCCGGCGAAGCCCTGATGGGCAACCGCGATTTCGGTTTTGATCCCCCCACGCTGGCGCGGGTGGCGGCAGAGATCAAGTCGGTGGTCGATCTGGGCGTTGAGGTGTGTCTGGTCGTGGGCGGTGGCAACATCTATCGTGGCGCAACCGGTGTTGAGCTGGGGATGGAGCGTGTGGCGGGCGACTATATGGGTATGCTCGGCACCGTCATCAACGCGCTGGCGCTGCAAGCCACGCTCGAGAAGGTGGGCATTGCTACACGTGTGCAGTCAGCCCTCAAGATGGAGCAGGTGTGCGAGCCGTACATCCGCCGCAAAGCCATTCGCCATATGGAAAAGGGGCGGGTGGTGATTTTCGCCGCGGGTCTGGGCAGTCCGTATTTCACGACCGATACTGTGTCGGTGCTGCGCGGCAGCGAGATGGGTTGCAACGTGCTGCTGAAGGCCACCAATGTCGATGGCGTTTATGATAGCGACCCGAAGAAAAATCCCAAGGCCAAGCGCTATGACAAACTCACCTTTACCGAAGCCATAACCAAGCACCTGAAGGTGATGGATGCCACCGCCTTTACGCTGGCGCGCGATAACCATCTGCCCATTGGGGTCTTCTCCATCGCCAAACATGGCGCCTTTGCCGATGTGGTACAGGGCAGAGGCAAATATACACTGATTAGCAACGAGGTCTGACATGGTAAAAGCATTGGTTGATGATTTGTCCCGTCGCATGGACAGCACCTTGGAATCCCTGCGCAAGGATTTTGCCGGGCTGCGCACCGGTCGGGCTAATGCCGCAATGCTCGACGGCATCATGGTCGATGTGTATGGCAGCGTGATGCCGCTCAATCAGGTGGGCACCGTGGCGGTGCCGGAGCCGCGTATGATCAGCGTACAGGTGTGGGACAAAGGCAGCGTGAAGGCGGTGGAGAAAGCCATTGCCGAAGCCAATCTGGGCCTCAACCCGCAGGCTGATGGCAATCTGGTACGTATTCCCGTGCCGCCCTTAAGCGAGGAGCGCCGCAACGAAATCGCCAAGATCGCCGCCAAATATGCCGAACAGGCTCGCGTGGCCATTCGCAACGTGCGCCGCGATGGCATGGATGGCCTCAAAAAAGCCGAGAAGGATAGCCAGATCACCGAGGATGAGCACAAGAGCTGGTCGGACAAAATCCAGAAGATGACCGACGAGCACATCAAGAAGGTGGACGAGCTGCTCGCCACCAAAGAAAAAGATCTCAGGCAGGTTTAAGCTCGTGACTGCCCAACGCCGCATCCCTGAGCATGTCGCCATCATCATGGATGGTAACGGCCGCTGGGCGCAAAGCCGCGGGCTGCCGCGTACGGCTGGCCACAAGGAAGGGGCTGAGACGGTCAAGCGGGTGGTGGAAGCCGCGGCCGAGCTGGGCATCAAGTATATCACCCTGTTTGGTTTCTCGACCGAGAACTGGAACCGTCCGGCAGATGAAGTATCGGCCCTGATGGGTCTGATGCGCCACTACGTGCGCGGCAACATCGCCGAGCTGCACGAGGCTGGGGTGCGTTTGCGTATCATTGGCGAGCGGCATCGCCTTGAGCCGGACATCCTCAAGATCGTCGAGAATGCCGAGCAGCTGACCCATGGCAATGAGCGCATCCACCTTACCATTGCGTTTAGCTATGGTGCTCGGCAGGAGCTGGTAGCCGCTGCGCAGAAATTGGCCTTCGAGGTAGAGGCGGGGCGTCTGCACCCGGATGAAATCGATCAGACCCGCCTGAGCCATGCCCTGATGACCGCCGACATGCCCGACCCTGACCTGCTCATTCGGACCAGTGGCGAGAAGCGGATCAGCAATTTCCTGCTCTGGCAGCTGGCCTATACCGAGCTGGTGTTTCTGGACACGCTATGGCCGGATTTCAGCAAGGCCGATCTTGATGCCGCCATTAATGAATTTAACGGCCGTCAGCGCCGGTTTGGTGGACTGACCAACAGCGCCTCGGCCTGATATGGGTAACCTCGGCAAGCGTATTCTGGCAGGACTGATACTGGCCCCACTGGTACTGGCATGTATCTGGTGGGGTGGTATGCCCTATCAGGTTCTTATTGCTGTCGGGCTTCTGCTCACCTTGCGGGAGTGGATGGTCATCACGACGCCAGCCGCTTCGTACCGCACGCTTGTTATCGCCACTCTGCTGGTACTCTTTGTCGCCGAGTTGGCGGATGCCTCTGGCTCGGTTCTTTGGCCACTGGCCATTTTGGCGCTGTCCTTTCCCGGATTATGGCTACTGGCACGCCGGGCCGGATGCCAGTTACCAGTTGTCAGCGCCTTGGGGCCACTCTACCTCGGTGCTTGTTTTCAGGCGCTGAGCTGGCTACGTGGCGCTCCGGACGATCTTGAGGGACGGAACATCCTGCTTTACCTCTTTCTGGCAATTTGGGCCGTCGATACCGGGGCCTATGCTCTAGGCAAAGCAATTGGCGGTCCTAAGCTGGCACCTCGCCTTAGCCCCAAAAAGACCTGGGCCGGGTTAGTGGGAGGCATTTTGGCTGCCGCAGCGGTTGGGTACGGTTGGGCGGTAGTAACCGCTGCACCGGCCCCTGTACTTATTGCGCTGGTGGGTTTGCCACTGGCGGTAGTGGCGCAGGCAGGCGACTTGTTGGAATCGGCGATCAAACGCCGGTTTGGGGTCAAGGACAGCGGCAGCCTGATTCCCGGTCATGGCGGACTACTCGACCGGATTGACGGTTTTTTGCTCGCCAGTCCCGTCTTTCTGTTGTTTTATGAGTTTACCCATCACTTTTGGCACGGGTGATAAGGTGACGCATTGCCGGGAGGCCAAATAGGCTTATCTTCAAGAAAGACATTCGAAAGGATATTTCGTGGATCAGCTGCTTGGTTTCTCGCACACCTTGGGGGCGTTTATTGTGGTGGTGGGCGTACTCGTCTTTATTCACGAGTTTGGCCATTACTACGTTGCGATCCGCAATAAAGTAAAAGTCGAGGTTTTTTCCATTGGCTTCGGGCCGGAGCTGTTTGGCTGGAACGACAAGCGCGGCACCCGTTGGAAGGTGTGCCTGCTGCCGCTCGGCGGTTATGTGAAAATGTTTGGCGATGTCGATCCCGCCAGCGTGCAGACGGACGCGGCACAGGTGGCCGCCATGTCGGCGCAGGAGCGTGAGCAGGCTTTCTTCGCGAAATCGGTTGGTGCCCGTGCGGCTATTGTGGCGGCAGGTCCGGGGATCAACTTCCTGTTCTGTATTCTGGCTTTGTTTGCCCTTTATATCAGTATCGGTCAGGCGCACATCCCAGCGGTTGTCAGCAGCGTGGTGCCCGATAAACCCGCGGCGCTAGCCGGGATCAGGGAGGGCGACCTTATCACAGCCATTGACGATACGCCGATTGAGGATTTTTCCGATATTCGCCGTTCGCTGGCCATGTCGTTGGGTGATACCGTCACCGTGCACCTTGAGCGTGACGGTGAGGCCCTTAGCGTGACGCTAACGCCCGAAGTGGAAGAAGTTGAAAACAATATCGGCATGAAACACCGCACCGGTCGTCTTGGGATTGTGAGTGGCGGTATGCCCGTTTATGAAAAGCTCGGTCCGGTTGAAGCACTTGGTGCCGCTTTGAGTGACACCTGGGGTCTGATCAAGGGGACCTTCGTGGGTCTGTACCAGATCATCATGGGTGAGCGCAGCTCCAAGGAGCTGGGCGGTGTCATTACCATCGCCAAGATGTCCGGGGATATGTCGCAGAGCATCGCCTCGTTTGTCTGGTTTATGGCTATGCTCTCGGCCAATCTGGGGCTTATTAACCTTTTCCCGATCCCGGTGCTCGACGGGGGCCATTTGGTCTTTTATGCCGCTGAGGCGATTCGGGGTCGCCCGTTGTCTGACCGGGCGCAGGAATACAGTTTGCGCTTTGGGCTGGCTCTGGTATTAACGCTAACGATATTCGCCTTATGGAACGATCTCAACAACTTCGGGGTCGTTGGCTTTCTGACCAGTCTGTTCTAGTCTGGCGGGTGCCCCATCAGGCTGAACCGTCCGTCAGGAGCAGATAGAGCGATGCGTGCGTCTCAGGTTTTCTTTTTCGTACTCACCCTGCTGATCGGGAGTGTGGCTCCGGCTCTGGCTGAGGATCGCATCGCCAAGGTTGATGTGCAGGGCAGCAAGCGTATCGAAAGCGCGACGGTGACCAGCTACCTCACCCTGAAGGAGGGCGATCTGTTCGATCAGGCGCAGGTAGACCGGTCTCTCAAGAATCTCTATGGGACTGGCTTGTTTGCCGACGTTACGTTGAGCCGTAAAGGCTCGACCCTGATCGTCAAGGTGGTGGAAAACCCCATCATCAATGAAATTGCCTTTGAGGGTAACCAGCAGCTCAAGGACGAAAATCTTCAGGCCGAGGTTCAATCCAAGTCACGCGCCATCTATACCCGGACCCGGGTGCAGAGTGATGTGCAGCGCTTACAGGAAATTTATCGCCGTTCCGGCTATTTTGCGGCCACGGTTGCACCCAAGATCATTTCACTGAGCGACAACCGGGTTAATCTGGTGTTTGAGATCAATGAAGGCGGCCGCACCATGGTGCGCAGCCTCAAGTTTATTGGTAACGCCAAATTCAGCGACAGTCGTCTGGCGGAAGAAATTTCAACCCGTGAAAGCCGCTGGTACCGCTTTTTAAGCTCATCCGACGTTTATGATCCTGACCGCGTTGAGGTGGATAAAGAGCTGCTCCGCCGCTTCTATCTTTCTAAGGGATATGCTGATTTTCGTGTTACCTCGGCGGTGGCCGAGCTGGCACCGGACAATAAGGGCTTTCATGTCACCTATACAGTGGAGGAAGGCGAGCGCTACAAGTTCGGCAAGGTCGATATCAAGACCCAGCTGCGCAATCTCGACCCGGAAACCTTGCGGGCGGACGTTAGCACCGTTGAGGGTAACTGGTACGATGCCGGGCTGGTGGATAGCTCGATTGAAGCACTGACCCGAGCACTCAATGATCGCCAGTATGCCTTTGTCGATATCCGTCCGCAGGTTGAGCGTGCAAAAGAGGACAGGGTGGTTAACCTAACCTATGCGATTAACGAAGGTCAGCGTGTGTTTGTCGACCGTATCAACATCAACGGCAACCTGCGCACACAGGATCGCGTGATCCGCCGCGAGATGGAGCTGGTGGAGGGCGACCCCTTCAATCGCTCCAAGCTGCAGAAGTCCGAGCAGAACATCAAGGACCTAGGCTACTTTGAGACTGTGGATATCAATATCAATGAAGGATCCAGCCCGGACCGCGCCAGTATTGATGTCAACGTGGCCGAGCAGTCGACGGGTGAAATCAGCATTGGCGCTGGCTACTCCACTACAGATGGCCCACTGGCTGATTTCGGTATTTCGGAGCGCAATTTCCTTGGCCGCGGACAGGATCTGCGCTTCTCGACCACGCTGTCAGGCAAGTCGCAGGAGTTTAATCTCAGCTTTACCGAGCCGTATTTTCTGGAGCGCGATTTGTCGGCGGGTGTCGATCTGTTCCACGACCGTCGCGAGAATGACGAGAGTTCGTATGACGAGCAGTTGACCGGCTTTGCCCTGCGTATGGGCTACCCGCTGGCAGAAAATCTACGGCAACGTCTGACCTATAGCCTTAAGAACACCAGTATCGAGAATGTACCGAGCACAGCGTCCCGCTTTGTCCGTGAGCAGGAGGGGGATCGCATCACGTCATCCATTGGGCAGGAGCTGACCTATGATCGGCGCGATAGCAAAATCTCCCCGACTGAAGGATACATCCTGCGCCTGAATACTGATGTGGCTGGTTTGGGTGGTGATGCCAAGTTTGTGCGCGTGCGCTCGGGCGGCAGTGTCTATTACCCGGTGCTTGGCCCGGACGTGGTGTTCAGTCTGCTCGGTGAGGGCGGAGCAATCTATGGCTTGGCTAGCGAAGATGTGGCGATTAACGATCGCTTCTTCCTCGGGGGCGATTCACTGCGCGGCTTCAAGACGTCGGGCATCGGTCCGCGTGATCTGACGACCAGTGCGGATGATGCCTTGGGTGGCAATTACTTTGCTCGTAGCAGCGCCGAGCTGAGCTTCCCGCTCGGTCTGCCGGAAGAGCTGGGCATCAAGGGGCATGGGTTTGTTGATGGCGGTATGCTGTGGAACGCTGATGCGACCCCGCTGCCGGGTGAAACCTTTGTCGATGATAATACTATTCGCGCCGCGGCTGGTGCGGGTGTGTCGTGGCGCTCGCCACTGGGTCCGCTGCGTGTGGATATGGCGTTTCCTTTCCAGAAGGAATCCTATGACCAGACCCAGCAGTTTCGTCTTAGCTTCGGTACGAGGTTCTAATTATGCTTAAGTCACTCCTGATTGTTCCTGCTCTGGTTCTAGCTCTGCTGTCGCCGGCTCAAGCGCAGGAAAAATCGGCTGCGCCAGCCGATGGCAAGTTTCCCGCTGCGGTTGTTGCCGTGGTGGACATCCAGAAAATTCTGCAGGATTCACTGGCTGCCAAATCTGTGCGGGAGCAGTTGGCGACCCGTCGTGACGGCTACCAGAAGGAAGTGACCGCCGACGAACAAAAGCTCCGCTCGACCGAAAAAACTCTGTCTGAAGAGCGCGCCAAACTGAGCGAAGACGACTTCAAGAAGAAGCGCCAAGCTTTTGAAGAGCAGGTCAAGGCAATCCAGAAAAAAGTGCAGGAACGCGCCCACACACTTGATAAGTCCTTCAACGACTCCCTCAACGTCATTCGCCAGACTCTTGGCCAGATCGTAGCTGAAGCTGCACAAAAGCGTGGGGTGACTGTCGTACTCGATAAGGGGCAGGTTGTGGTCGTGGAATCCACGCTGGACCTGACCGCGCTGGTTCTTGACGAGCTGAACAAGAAGCTTCCCAAGGTTGTTGTTAAGTAACCCGTACAAGGCAGGTTCTCGCGATGCCACCGGATCCGCGGTTCTATACAGCAGCTGGCCCGTTGCCGCTCAAAAATCTGGTCTTGCTGACCGGAGCCAAGCTGCACAATCAGGTCGACGCCCTGCGTGAGGTCAAGAGCGTCGCCCCGGTTGAAAATGCCGGCCCGGACGATCTGAGCTTTTTTGATAACCGCAAGTACAAGGATGCATTCCGTAATAGCGGAGCCGGAGCCTGCTTTATCCGCCCGACGGATATTGATCTGGCACCGGCGGGTATGGCGCTGCTCCTGCACGACGCGCCTTATCATGCCTATGCCATTGCCGCCGACGCGCTCTTCCCACGTCCGGTTATCAAGAACAAAATTTCGGAGCATGCCTTTATTCATGACAGTGCGTCGATTGGTGCCGGGTGCGAAATCCGGGCTGGTGCGGTGATCGGCCCCAAGGTCGAGATCGGCGCCCGCTGCCTGATTGAGGCCAATGCCGTGATTGATCGTGCTGTGAAAATTGGCAACGACTGCCGCATTGGCGCTGGCAGCTCGATCAGCCATGCCCTGATCGGTCATCGTGTCAGCCTGTATCCCGGTGTGCGTATTGGGCAGGACGGGTTTGGTTACGCCCTCTCGCCTAAAGGGCATGTCAAAGTTCCACAACTCGGTCGCGTCGTCATTGAAGATGATGTCGAGATTGGCTCCAACACCACAATTGATCGCGGCAGCAATCAAGATACCGTGATTGGCCGTGGCAGCGTGATTGATAATCTGGTGATGATCGCCCACAATGTAAAAATAGGGCCTATGTGCGTAATCGTAGCTCAATCGGGTATCGCGGGTAGTACCCAGCTGGAGCCGGGAGTCGTCCTCGCGGCGCAAACCGGCATCGCCGGGCACCTCACAATCGGGGCAGGGGCCCGCATTGCTGCGCAATCCGGCGTCATGCGCGATGTGCCCTCCGCCAAGGAGTATATGGGCTCACCAGCCATGCCGATCCGGCAGTATTTCCGGCAGGTAGCCTGGTTGGAAAAAATGGCCGCATATGTAGGAGACAAGACAGACCATGAGTGAGGTTATTGATATCGAACGCATCATGCAGATGATCCCGCATCGCTACCCGATGCTGATGATTGATCGCGTGATTGATGTGGTGCCGGATGACAGCGCGACAGGTATCAAGAACGTAACGATTAACGAGCCGTTCTTTACCGGCCATTTTCCACAGCGCCCGGTGATGCCCGGCGTTCTGATTATTGAAGCCATGGCGCAAACGGCAGCGGTTCTGGTGGTGCATACGCTGGGGCAGGAGTCCGAGGGTCGGCTGGTCTATTTCATGACGATTGACGAAGCCCGCTTCCGTAAGCCGGTAGTGCCGGGCGACCAGTTGCGGATCTACATCAAGAAAGAGCGGCAAAAAGCCAACGTATGGAAATTCAGTGCGCAGGCCAAAGTTGGCGAAACCTTGTGCGCAGAAGCCACCTATTCAGCCATGATTATGGCTAAATAAACGTTTGTAACAATCCGCAAGCGGACGTGACTTGAGCCTGACGCTACCGCCCACTACAGCATAAGGCGAAGAGGAAGTGTAATGCCAAAGCCGTCTATTCATGCCACTGCCATCGTTAGTGAGACTGCCCGGATCGCCGATGATGTTGTCATTGGTCCCTTTTGCGTGGTTGGCCCCAAGGTCAGCCTGGGCAAGGGTGTCCATCTGCATAGTCATGTAGTGGTGGATGGCCTGACCGAGATAGGTGAGGGGACGCATGTGTATCCTTTCGCCGTTCTGGGCACACCGCCGCAGGATTTGAAATTTGGCGGGGAAGAAACCCGTCTGGTCATTGGGGAACGCAACCGCATTCGCGAGCATGTCACCATGAATCCCGGCACGGCAGGCGGCGGCGGGATTACCCGTATCGGGCATGATGGCCTGTTCATGGTCAATGCCCATGTGGCGCATGACTGTCAGGTTGGCAACCGCGTTATTCTGGCTAACAATGCCACGCTGGCTGGCCATGTTCATGTTGGCGATTATGCTATTCTGGGTGGCTTGTCGGCCGTACATCAATTTGTCCGCATTGGTGCTCATGCCATGGTGGGGGGGATGTCGGGCGTTGAGAGCGATGTTATTCCTTACGGTCTGGTCAAGGGTGAGCGCGCCAGTCTGCACGGCCTGAACCTGATCGGCATGGAACGCCGGGGGTACACCCGTGCCGATGTCATGAGCGCACGCGATGCTTATAAGCACCTGTTTGGCGATCAGGGAACTCTGGCCGAGCGGGTCGAGAATACGGCGGCTGATTATTCAGACAATCCGGTCGTTGGCGAGATGATCGGTTTTCTGCGTGATAAATCCAAGCATGGCGTCTGCCAACCGCGGCTGCAGGATGCCGCGTAAACTCGGCCTGATTGCGGGTGGTGGTATTCTCCCTCGCCGACTCTACGAGTCAGCTTGCTACAGCGGACGTGACGTTTTCATTCTCGCTCTTCAGGAGCAGGCTCACCCCGATTGGCTCCATAACTTACCGCACCACTGGGTTCGTCTTGGTGCCGTAGGCGAAGCGATTGAGCAGCTTAAAGCTAACGGGTGTCAGGATGTTGTCATGGCCGGGCAGGTTAAACGTCCCGGCTTGCTGGAACTCCGCCCGGATTGGCGCGGCGCCAGACTTCTGGCCCGGACCGGGGCCGGATTACTCGGTGATGATGGTCTGCTGCGCGCTATTCGTCAGGAGCTGGAAAGTGAAGGATTTACTGTACTCGGGCCACAGGATGTTCTGGGCGATCTGCTGATGCCTGCAGAAACGCTGACGCAGCGCGTGCCGACCGCTGAGGAGCTACAGGACATTGATCGAGGCTTAGCCATCCTGCGGCATATGGGTCAACTTGATATCGGTCAATCCGTTATTGTGCAGCAGGGCTTGGTATTAGGGGTTGAAGCTATCGAAGGTACAGCCGCCCTGATTCAGCGGTGCGCCGCTTACGCCCGGCCGGGACGTGGCGGTGTGCTGGTGAAAATCAGCAAGCCTGAACAAGACAAGCAACTGGACACCCCGGCCATCGGCCCGGATACCATCGCCCAGTGCCAGCAGGCCGGGCTGGTGGGGATAGCTCTTGAGGCGGGTGGAGCCTTGCTGCTGGAGCGCGAGCAAACACTCAAGCGAGCCGATGCAGCTAACCTGTTTATTACCGGGCTGGCTCCCGGATGAAGAAGATTTTTATCATTGCCGGTGAGCCATCTGGCGATTTGCTGGGTGCGCGTCTGATTGCCGCCTTGCGCGCGCAAATGGGACCGGACCTGCAGGTTAGCGGGATTGGGGGCGAACGCATGACCGGGCAGGGGCTGCAAAGCCTGTTTCCCATGAGTGAGCTGACTCTTTTTGGTGTCGCGGAGGTCGTGCCTAAGATACCATTGGTGTTGCGTCGCATCCGCGAGACGGTTGCCGCTATACGTGCGGCCAAGCCGGATCTGGTCATTACGATTGACTCTCCCGATTTCTGCTTCCGTGTTACCCGCCGCCTTGCTGGCGCTGGCCTTCGGTGTGTCCACTACGTGGCGCCGACGGTGTGGGCTTGGCGCCCCGGACGGGCCAAAGCCATTCAACCACTGTATCAGCATCTTTTGGCCTTGTTCCCCTTCGAGCCGCCTTATTTTGAACGGGTTGGGTTGCCCTGCACATTCGTTGGGCACCCGCTGGTTGAGGCCGGAATCGAGACAGCGTCGGGCCAGCGCTTTCGTCAGGCGCATAGGCTGGCTGAGAGTGAAGAGCTCTTGGTTGTATTACCGGGCAGCCGTTCGTCCGAACTGGCGCGCTTGCTGCCGGTTTTTAGCGCTGTTGTCGCACAGCTGGCGCAGCAGCGCCCCGGTCTGCGCATTGTAGTCCCAACACTGCCTCATCTACTGGAGCGGCTACAACAGGCGACAGCAAGCTGGCTTGTTCCGCCCATATTTGTTACCAACGACACTGATAAATACGATGCGCTGAAAGCCGGCACGGTCGGCTTAGCCGCCTCAGGGACAGTAGCCTTGGAGCTGGCGCTTGCGGGCTTACCGTCGGTTATTGCCTATAAAATCCACCCGCTAACATACTACCTGTATCGCCGTTTCATCCGCGTTCGCTATGTCAATCTGGTGAACATCATGGCGGGCCAGCTTGTTGTCCCTGAATATCTTCAAAACGACTGCACGGCTGACAGGATTACAGATGGCGTGTCCAGTCTCCTCAATAGCCAGGAGCGTCGAGAGCAACAAAAGAGCTATTTAGAGCGAGTGAGTCAGCAGTTGCGCCCGAATTCGGATCAAACGCCCAGTCAGGCGGCCGCGCAATGCATTACCAAATTGCTAGAAACTATTTAAGCGCACCAGGACTCTGAACCTGCTGAACATTGACTGTGCTGGCACGTTCTTCAATTTCTTTAGGAATGGAGGGCGGGCCACCGACAGGTGCACCGATTTCGGCTTGAGCAGCACCCGCAGCCGCAGCGACCTGTGAACTTTTCGGAGCCTGCGCTGCTTGCGGGGCTGCCTCTGGGGCTATTGCTACACCATAGCGGCGTGTATTTTCCATAACTTTGGGGTCAAGCATACCATTGCTCTCGCTGGTCGCCTGCGGGCCAAAGCTCTGCGTATGGCCATCAGCAAGTGTTACCATCAGAGGCTTGATGGTTTTGGTTGAACTCGTGCCCATGAGGCGTCCGAGCACGGTGACGCTATCGCGTGGCTTCAGGCCAAGATCAAAGCTGGTGTATGGACGAACATCAACGGTAATCGTACCCGTTCCATCATCAAGCAAAAAACTGTCATCCCAGATCGTCTGAACCGTACCTTCAAGCAGGTAGTCTCGGTCGCTGCTGCGAACACCGGCAACGATGTCAGCTTGGGCGTAATTGACGCCAAGTGAGAAAAAAAGGGCTAGGGCAGGCAGGAAGAATTTTGACATAGCTGTACACTAGCACAAGCTTAGGTGATTGCTAATGCCGTCTTGCTGTAGCAGGCTACATGGGTTTTATGGGGAGCCTTAGTCATCTGGCTCAACCGCCAAAGTTTAAAAGCTACACTGCTATGCATTATTTTCCATAATATACATTATGCGGCTTTCGACTTAATCTTAAATCTGACCGCCGACATGGGCCTGATTTGGCCCGCTTCGCCTGTCTTTTTAGGCGTTTTCTTCAAAGTATAGGTTTTACTTGTCAATATGCTTGATTATTTGGGAGGACTCATGGACTGGAATAGTGGAAATAATCATCATTCTTGGGTTGGCGGCTATACTAGAGCGCAGGCATACGCCCGGCTATCCCCGCCCCAGCTTGAGCATATCGAGCCGCACCTTGCCGGGCCTCTTGGTGTCATGTTTTTGGCTTTGGCAGAGTGTTTAATCAGAAAGGCCAGCGACGACTCCCGCCAGCGTCAGCTGATCGAAAAATCAGAGGCGCAATTTCGCTCTAGAGCGCTGCAAGAGCGCATTTCCGGTGCCTTAAAAGCCGTAGCTGATCGGGTTAATTGTGGGTCAGGCCGCGCCGCAGCAATCAAAGGGGTTGCCGAGCATTTTAACGTATCTGCCGGGACGCTTGAGCAAGCTATCCATCTGGCCGCAGCCTATAACAAATCCCTCCGCCGGATCGAAATAGATCGACTTATTCAAGAGGGTTGGCCGGATGCGCGAATTGCTGATTATCTCAAGTGCCACAGATCCACGATCCACAATCATAAAAAGCGGATCACCCACGCCGGACAGCTTTCACGGCCAGCACTGCCGCAGCCCCAGCCGCGATAATCAGGCCGATCTTGGCCCAGTTGGTGCTACCGGGCACGTCGCCCAGTGACAGCGCCGACCCGGTGGCCAGCCCTGCGCCCAGATTTGTACGGATCAGCCCGGTTAGGGGTTGGCTGTCCTGATAGGCGATCATTTCGTTATAGCGTACCAGAGAGGCCGGGAGCGCGGCGGCCGCACTGGAGGCATTGGAGGCCCGCGCCGCTGCCGTGCTCACTGTTGGCACCTTCTGAATCGGCTTTGGCGCCGGAATTGTCACCACCTGCCCGCCACGGTTGGCAGGTAGCCCCATCCCGCTACTGACGGCGGGAGGCGTTACCCGCCCCCCGCCACCGCCAGAGCCTGCCAGCGGGGTCGGAAGTGTGGAGGAGCCACGACCACCCGCCAGAGTGCTCCCGCCACTGTACGACCCGCTTTGCGGCACCGTAGCGTCATAAGCCGTCTTACCTAGCCCAAACCAGCTAAGCGCCCGTCCGGCGACACTGCCAAGAGCCGTAAAAGCCCCGCGCAGCCCGGCGACTATGCCAGTGCGGGCCACCGCCGACGCTGCAACAGGGATTAAGGCTCCAGCCATGGGTTACTCCTTTGTCAGCTCGGCCTCGGCCTTGGCCTTGGCCGCTTCTTCCTCGGCGCGAAGTTTCTCGGTTTCGACCGTCTCGCGCTCATTTTGCAGCTTCACAATTTGCTGGTCGATCTCCTCCAGTTTTTTCTGGTGATCCTCGGGATCGACGGGCTTGGGTGCCTCCAGTGCGGCGCGGGCCTGTTCGGCCTCACGCTCGGCAATCTCGGCTCCAATATCCTGCTGTTCGCGGCTATAGCGGAAATTAACGCGCATCTTTCTTCCCCTTCTCACTCTTGAAAGTGGCGAACAGGCCAAAAGCCAGCATCAGGGCATTTTGCCAGCTCAGGTTTTGGCTCAGTTGGTCGAGCGCGTGCGCCACGGGCACCGCCTCGTTAACGTCAAAGATTCGATCGACACCCAGCGCCATCAGGCCAAGGCCTGCATAGGTGCTCGGCTCGTCCAAGCGATCCTTGATTTTTGCGATAAACTTCATGCTACTGCTCCCTTCTTCATGTTGAAACGCACCAAAATGCTGTCATGCTCCCGCACCGTGCGGGTCAGCTCGCGCATGTCGCGATGAATCACGAACAAGAGCACGATCACCGCGCCCTTAAACGCTTCATCAGTCATTCCGGACAAGAGCGAAACCCACTCCATCAGATCACCTTGAAGTACTTGGCGCCAATAAACAGCGCCCCGCCCGCCAGCGCGATCTTGCCAACGTCTGCGGCCTCTTTACTCACCCAAAGGGCACCGACTGCCCCGATACCTAAACCGATCAAAAAAGGCATTATGCTAACCTCCGCTTGGCCTGTTGATATTTTGCCCAGTGGTTCGCCGTCATGCTCACCGCCTTGGCGCTTTTCTGCCAGCCCGGCCCGCCATTGTAGGCCCGGACAAGCCATTCCTCTGTCGGGTTGCTGCCACGGTTGCTCCGGTGCCATTTCTGTAACCAATCGACATAAGCAGCCCCAAAATACATACTGACTTCGGCCTTGGTCAGATCGGCATAATCCGGGCGGTTAAATGCCCGATAGCCCTTATCAAACATATCTCGGGCAGTGCCCAACAGCGTTTGCATCAGGCCCACGCTCGCGTCACCTATCTGCGGCTCCAGCCTGAAGGCATAAGGGTTAAAACCGCTCTCGATTGACGCCATCGCGACCAGCATGGTCGGATTGACCGCAAGCCCGTAATTGGCGGCGGTTGTTTCGGCAATCTGGCGCACCGTCGCGGGCAGCTGCTTAAGGCCGGGCACACTGCGCAGCCCGTCCCACATGGCGAGAGCCAAACCAGCAAACCCAACAGCGGCGACGGCCTGAATGTTCATGCGACGCTCGATTTCTCGCGCCAGATAAAGCAACAGCGCAGCGGATTGTTAACGGCGCTGGTCGAAAACCACAGAGAGCTTCCGGGCGGAATGATGATTGGCGTCTCGGTATAGTCGAGCGTATCCATGACGCCGGCGGCAACGAAATACCGCTCTAGATCGACCTTACCCGCTGCCGGTAGGGTTGGGCTTGAGCTACTTGAACGTACCAGCGCCGAGCTAGCACCACCGCCGAGCACCCGATTAATTCCATTACTACCGCCAGAAAGCGGATAATTGGCTTCGTCATAGCTGTGCATCGTAATGTTTTGGCCGGATGACAGCGACCCAAGCCGCACCTTGTGAACTAGTAAAATCTTGTTATTCGCAGCCGGATTGATGATGCCACCAAAACTGATATTCGGCGCACTAGAGGGCTCGGAAAAATCACGCGCATAGACGTTCCCGCGGTAAGTCTCGATTTGCAAAGGTGTGTAACTGGTCATCTCAGCCTCACGCGTTGTTAATGGAGTGACTGGCAATGGTCACAGGGTAAGCGTTGGGATTGTGCGCGAAACAGCTGGACTGGCACGGCCAATCGACCGTTTCACCGGGTGCTAACTCGACACCCTTAGTTGCATCGACCGCACTCAGGCCGATGCGCACGATGCCAAGGTTAGCGATCGGGTTGCAGATTTTTGAAACGCGGCGGTTGGATGATCCCGGATTAACGTTTACCGTCGCGGCTGCACCAACAGTTACCTCGGTGACGTTTAAGCCCGTATTCGCGGCAAGATCACCAAACCAAGTGTTACTGATTGCGACCGACCCGATCAGTGCCAGGCGTGCGTCGGTAAAGTCGCCCTTACCCCACATGATGCGGATGGTGTTCGACGCGCCGCTGCTATTGCGGATAACGAATTTCTGGATCGTCCGTCCCGGCAAGGCGTTGTATTTCAGGCCCGCGAACACCTCGCAAAATGGCTGATCGTCAAGCGCGATCTCAAAGTTTGCCGTTGCGGCAAGCACAGAGAATCCCGTGCAGTTATTGCCAGCTAAGACGATTGATTCACCTGCCGCAAGTGTCCATTGGCGGTTGCTGATATCCAGCGGTGTATTACTAAGCTCGGGCACGTTTTAACCCCCACGTTAGAAGAAAAACAACAGCAACGATCCCGGCCCATTGTGTGGTAAGGCGCGTGATCCGTTCCTCGGTATCAGTGCGCAGGTCATTGATAATGCTCTGCGTCTGCCCCTGATTTGTTTTGATCGACTCAAAGGCCCCCGTTTGCGCCTTTTGGGTCAGGTCGAGCACTTCCAGCACGATTTCGCGCGCCCCATCCAGCGCCCCGTAGTCGGTCGGGGTGATATTAATTGCCGCGCTCTCGCCTTCGTTCATGACCACTAAAGCGTTGTCGGTCGCACCAATGCGCTTATCGACCTGACTGGTCGATGTGCTCTGACTGGAGGAGCTTGAGGATTTACCGCCCATCATGCCCCCGCGAAGCTGATAAACTCGCCATCTTGGCGAATTTGATTGGTGAAACCGATTGAACGGTGCAGGCGCGCCATGGCGGCGCTCTTGGTGTGCGCCCGGATTGTGTCCGCTCCCCAGTGCTTTGCCAGCGCCCGGATCGGCTTTTCAATCGCGGTCAGCATTCCGTGGCCATAGGCCCCAGCGGCGACGACGACCAATTCCCGACCTTCTGGCCGATCCTCTAGGCGAATTGCCAGCGTACCAGCCGCCCGGTCAGTTTTTACGCGGTAGAGGCGCAGCGCCCCCTTGGCGACCTCAGCCATGACTGCGCCAATATCCGGCCCACAGGCACGGCTAAGGTGCACCATTCCGGTTAGGTCGAGAATTTGCAGCGGTGCCAAGATCACACTCATTTCTTGACCAGCCCTTTCAGGACAGCGACAAGCCCGATCACGCCGAGCGCAATAACCACCCACGGGATTAAGTCACCTGCGGCACTGGATGCTCCGCCCCCCTGCCCGCTATTCTCAGCTGTTGCAGATGCCCCCTCGCCAACAGCGAAGCTGTTGCCAAAGGAAACGCTATTAGACAGCGATCCATCAGCTCGGCTAGGCCCGGCTGTGCCCCCAGTAAATGAGGGCAAGCCGCTCAACATACCCAGCGGACTTGTCGCGGCTGCATCGGCCATTTATTCCCCTCATTTCCGCAAAACCACCATCGCCACCAGCGCAAGGCCACCGATTGCCAGCCAAGGCAGGTATTTATCGACCTCACTTGTGGGTGCGGTCTGGTATCCTGCCGAGCTGCCAACGGTCTGATACCCCTCATCGCCATCATTGAAGCGACGCCACTTTTCGGCGTTGCTGAAAAATGTATCAGCGACACCTTGGGCATTGCTCAACAGGGTCTGAAACCAGTTATTTGGCACCACCTGCGCGGTGCTATTGGTTGCCACACTGTCGAGCGTGCGGGGAATGCTCAGAACGGCCACGATTCACCTCTAGGCTACGCCCGCAGGCTCCGGTTGGATGCCAAACGGGGCATACAGGGTGTCGATCACAATGTTGACGTTGCCGCCAGCCGACGCGGTTGGCAGGGCGCGGAAGTCTTTGCCCTGAGGCGTCACCAGCTCGATCCGCGAATTGTAGTTATCGCGGGCACAGGGATCAACGTGCACCCAGTTGGTTTGTGGGGTGCGGCCACCTGCCACGATCAACTGACGATGCGCCAGTGTTGCCGGGGTTGCCTGGATGATCGGGCGACCGTTCAACTCGGCGTCAATACCCGTCACAACTGACCCATTGAAGTGCAGGCCGATCAGGGCACCATTGTCAACCGGGAGGTTGGTAATGGTATTCTGGCCGGACTGGAGCGCCACGTTACGCGACACCTGACGGCGGATGATGTAATTGACCGGGCGGCGCACGTCCGACACCTCAGCTTCGCAGCTGATTGACGGGTTGGCCGTGGCAGGCAAGTCGATTTCGAGCGTCAACTGCGAAACATTGCTATTCCCGGTGCCAATGGCTGTCAGCGTATCCATGGAAGGCGTGCGGGCAGTCGGGCGGCTGAACAGGATCGGCAAAACGCCATCAACATGCGCGTGGCCATAGTAGGCGTTTAGCGGGCGCTCAAGGCTGCCGACGATCTCATAGATCACCGTGCCATTGAGTTTGAGGCGACCGACCAGCGAATCAATCTGCGCCGAAGTCGCCGGGGTACCACCAAAGGCTACGTTCAGGAAAAGAGAATGATAGGTCGGGCCACCAACGGGAAGCTGGAGCACGGCGGTTTGAGAAGCGGCTACACCCGAGAAACCGGGCATCCGCATCATGCGGGGTGTGAGGGGATTCACGCTCATAGCGTTGTACCTTTCTGGCTTACAGGCCGCTGTCGAAGCCCGCGTGTACCTGCTCAACCAGCGGGTAGTCCTTGCGCAGCTTGCCAATGAGATAACCGGCCAGCATCACGCCGACCGCTACAACTGCCGCCTGTGCGGCAAAGCCCTGAATCTTGCTCACGCTCATGATTAACCTTCCTTCTTGACGAAACGGTCATAGACAAACGCCCCAGCCACCGTCACGATGACGCCGATCACGATTGCCCGTAATGTGCTCTTGTTTGCACTCATGCCCGCATCAGGCGCAGAGTTTGACCGATCAGAAAAGCAGTATTTTCGGGCCTAACCCTTAGGGTGCATTTTACCTTCGCAAGTAAATTCCATTTTTGCCGGGGGTAATAACCCCTAAGGCAAAATGCAGGTAATGGTGGGTTGGTAGCGCCTTAAGCGTCACTTTGGCCTGCGGCCCGAGCATCGCCCCGGCTGTTTGTAAGTCGCGATAATCGGCCTGCCGAAACCAGTAGCTTTCCGACGTATTGCCGCGCCAGCGGGTGGACACCTCTGCCGGGCGCTGGGTAATCCCGATAATTTCAATGCCATAGTGACGCCCACGGCTGCAAAGCTCGCCAAACCCGTTACGGTCAGGGGGTAGCATCATGTTCGGATAACCAAGGTTCAACTCCTCGACCAGCAAAGTGATCTCGGTTTTGCTGGCCCCGGTGGCATAGCCCGACTGGATGCGTTTAAGCAAAAGGGACAATTCGTGCAGCGCGGCTAGCTCTCCTTGCGCCGGGGGCACGAAAGCCAGCCGGAAACCAGTGCGCCAGCGGTTTTTAAGCTCCTTGACCAGTTGCGGCATGGTGTGAACACTGACAGCCCCGCCCCGCCCGCCATATTCGGCCATAGGGTCAAAAATAACCACCCGGTCGCGGGCCTTAAGCAATTCCTTGGCCTTGGTGCTCTTGCCCGACCCAGACGCGCCGTAAATGCCGATCCGACCGACTGACTTCATTGCAGTATCATCGGGATCACGCCCTCGGGTGGAGCGTCTTTGTCGGTTTTTTGGCTGGGTGCAGCTGGAGCCGGGCGCGGTGCGCGGCGCATCTGCATTTCCAGCGCCACGGCCTGCGCTTTGGGTATCACAAAGGCCCCTATCACCATGGCCCTGCCTAGATACTTGGTATCCTTGCTAATCAGCCAATGGAAGGTCGGATATTCCAAAATCGTGTCATAAATCGCGCCCCCTGCCTCCAGTGCCTTGGTGTGCTCGGGATCAGGCCCCACGGCCAGCGATTTATACCCGGTAAGCGCCGAGCTGATATTCAGGCCACCAATGAAAAAATGCTCGGCAAATTCTGTCCGATCAAACAGGCGCGACGTGTCGGCCTGCGGCGTTGGTTCTGGCCCCAGCTCGCGCTGAATCGCGTCAAAGTCAGGCTCCGGCCCCTGCGCCGACTGACTCGGTGCTTCCGGTTGGCTCTGCGGCTCCGGTTCCATCGGTTGGTGATCCAGCGATTTCCCGTCCTGTGTCAGCAGTTCCACGTCCATTGATTTTCTCCAGCAGTTGTGCGGTCGGGCGGCGACCGAATTTAATCATCGAATTGCAGTACTGCGTTGGCTCCGCGCGGCCATCGCAGGTGTAATATACCAGCCCTGTCGTCGCGCTTTGGCGCAGCTCGACCTTGGCCCCGCATCCATGGCAGCGGCAATGACTGATAACGGGATTATTGGCTTTAGGCACTTTTCCCCTCCAGTTCCCGCACCCGAAGCGCCAGAGTTCGTTGCTGTCCGGCCAGTGCGATGATGCAAGCTATCGCTGTCTCAGCGATTTTATCCGCCATCGCCATGCGCTGCATGGTGTTGGCTGATTTCAGGTAATCGCGCAGCTTAACCATCTCCTCGATCATGTCGAATGGGTGCGTTTTTTCTGTGACTTCGCTCATTTTGCTTCCTCAACAAACTTATACCGCTCTCGCGCGGCCTCGGCCTTGCGTTCACCCTCACGATCCGTCAGCATCAGCTTGACGGTTTCGCTAGCAAGCTTTTCGGCATCAGCCTCGCTGATCGTGCCATTGTTCAAAACCAGCCCCGATCGCAGGGTGCCCGCAACCTGACGCTTGAGGCGGTCAAACAACACGCTACGGACGCCAGAGACATACCGCCCGAGCGGCATCATGGCTTTGGCTGATATGGCCCTGTAGGCCACGGCATAGAGCGGGTGGAGCGGCCAGCGGCGGCGGTTGCTGTCGCATTGATCCGGCTGGGTAAGACGATGAGTTAAAAGCGCCTCTGCAATCAATTTTTCAAGGTGTGTATGCAGCTGCTCTGGCGTGTTAGTCTGGCGATCTTTCAGCCAGTCCCCACCCATGCGAATTTCCAGCCGCCAGACGTTGGCAATCTCGCCATAGCGCGGTTCCCAACCGTTTCTGATCCACAGATCAATCATCCAGCTCTTGCCGCTCGCCTCGGTTATCTCGCGGGTTTTATCGTAAATCTGAATTTGAAGGCCGCTGCGGTTCAAGCCCAGCGTCAATGTCTCCAGTCGCTCAGCATTTCCGATTTGAGCTACCTTCACGCTGCTATGACAAACCACCTGCGCGATTAGGTTCGGTTTCATGTCCTCAGAAAATTCCGGGCTGTAAATATCAAAGGCCCAGTCTGCGCGGCTTACCCGCTCGCCGTCGATCTTGTTAATCACGCAGCCAATGGCCATTAAAAGCGCCCGCACCCGGTCGCGAAGTGCGCGAATACCATGTTCCCAGATACCAGCTGACAGATAGCGCACCGACAGGCACCAATCATGCTCCGGTGCCCGCCAGAACAGCATAAAATCATCGCTTTCGAGTACCCAGCGCACCCCGCCCTTGCTGCCACAGGGCCAGACCTGCAAATCTTCATCCCCTAGGCGTACTGACACCGCCTGCCCCGCCCGCGTGTCCAGCGCCTTCGCCTGCTCCTGCCACTGCTCAAACTGCTCGATTATCGCAGGGGGCACCTTGAGATTGATTGCCTCTTGGTAGCTGTCAAACCCCTGCGCCAGCAAAGAGGCGTACCCTTCCGCTGAATCAGCCAGCCTTACCTTTGGAAGCGCTCTCTCTTGGAGGCTTGTACGCCCACCACCCCCTATTAGAGGGGGGGTGGCGGACACACTCTTAGGGCGTAAATTGGAAACTGCCCCTAAGGGCGCGTTATTGGCGACCTCGGGGGCAGCCATCTTAGGCGGCCTCTTGCTGAACTTGGCGCGGGCGACGCCATACAATGTCCCAGCCGGACTGCGACTGGAAAGCGCTCAGGTTGATCGGGTTATCAAAACTTGGATCGTCAATGCTCAGGCTATAGAAAATCTGGCCAGCATCGCGGGTAGACTTCTCCCAGGCTGCGCCAATGCGCACACCGCCTGAATAGACCTCATATGCGGGTTGATCTCCATTCTTGCCCGTGGGGATCATCTCTAATGGCAGGTCGATTTTGAGCGTCTTAAATCGCCCTACCAGCTTACCGTTGACGTTGCTCAGTGTGTTAACAGTGCTCATCTTCTCACTCCTCAGTTGTTGCCCGGCGACCGCCCACTATTGGGTTGCCTTCCGGTGCGCTCCGCGCAGGGGAAACATGGGTTTTAGGGGCGGGCTCGCGCCCGCCCCCTGTTGCGGAATTACCCGCCCCTAAAATCCCCGCAGGCGTTTCCAATTCCGGCGGGGCAAAACTGCTGTGTGTGTAGTAGCTAGCGCCGCCCATTAAGCGGCCTCGACAAAGCGGACTTTGAAACTGGAGACGTACCCGGCTGCCTGCATCTTCTCCAGTGCGCCACGGATCGACCGCTCGGCCTGACGGCTGCACCGCTCAATAGCCTTGCGACCAGAGCGATAGTTAACGTGGAACTCGACTATCCATTTTGGCTGAATATACGGCATCTTAGCTCTCCGTGGCTGGGTTGGCTGGATGGGCGGGAGCTGCCAGCCAGCTACTCCCGCCCTAACCCCTGTGACGGGGTATTAGCTATTTGCTAACATGGTGAGTGCATACTAATAGCTAATAGTTGTCAATCGGGGTGTTAGCTAATAGTATTCACTCGAAACCAGCCGGAGTAATCAAATGATCAATCAGTATTTGGACAGTGCTAAAGCATTTTTGAAAACAAACTCTGACGGTAAATTATCAAAAGAGCTTGGCCTCTCTCGCGCTTATGTTTCGCAACTTAGAAACGGGATTCGTTTACCATCAGATGAGGTGATGTTGCGCCTCGCAGAATTAACCAACAACAGTAAAGAGGAAGCGCTGCTTGATCTGGCCGCCGCTCGAGCTGCATCTGACGGCGCCCGCGATGTTTATTTAAGGCTGAAAAAGCTGGTCTTATCTGCGTTTTTGGCTTTCGCATTTTTGGGCTTCTCCGCGCCCGCTCACGCCGCCTATTTTTCTGTCAATATGGTTAAGGAAACTTACCGACCGATTTATACGTTATGCGACTAATATGTTAGTTATTGGGCTTATATCTGCCCGTCAGTAATTGAGCTGTCTCGCCCTCGCCAAAACTGGTGTTTTGCACTATTTCATCAGTCCCGGCGTTACAATCGCCCCCGGCCAGATTCTGAGGAGTATCTCAATGGACAGCAAAATTCCCGTGACCGTTCTCACCGGCTATCTAGGTGCAGGTAAGACCACCCTGCTCAACCGTATCCTGACCGAGCCGCACGGCAAGAAGTACGCCGTCGTCATTAACGAATTTGGTGAGGTTGGCATCGATAACGATCTGGTCGTTGGCGCAGACGAAGAAGTGTTTGAGATGAACAACGGCTGCATCTGCTGCCGAGTGCGTGGTGATCTGATCCGCATTCTTGGTAACCTGCTTAAGCGCAAGGGCAAGTTTGACGGCATTATTATTGAAACAACCGGTCTGGCCGACCCCGGCCCGGTAGCGCAGACCTTCTTTGTCGATGACGATATCCAGAAAGGTGCCAAGCTCGACAGCATCGTGACGGTGGTGGATGCCCGCCATCTCGCTCAGAGGTTACATGATGCACCCGAAGCGGAAGAGCAGGTGGCCTTCGCTGATGTGCTACTGCTCAACAAAACCGATCTGGTCACGCCAACTGAGCTGGCATTGCTGGAAACCCGCATCCGTCTCATTAATCCCTATGCCAAGCTACTTAAGACACAGCGCTGTGCCGTAGATCTTAACGAAGTTCTTAATCAGGGTGCGTTTGATCTAAGCCGTATCATTGAACGGGATCCTCATTTTCTAGACGCAGAGGATGACCACGCGCATCATCATGAGCATGATGAGCATTGCCATGACGAACACTGCACGCATGAGCATCACCACCATCATCACGATCACGACCATGGCCGCCATGATGTGACGATCCACTCGGTATCCCTCACCTCGGATAAGCCGATTGATCCCGAAAAATTCAACAGCTGGATGAACGAGGTGATCGCCACCAAGGGGCAGGATCTGCTGCGCTATAAGGGTATTCTCAACATGAAAGGTCTGGAGCAGCGCTTTGTCCTGCAAGGCGTGCATATGCTGATGGAGGGCCAACCCAGCGCCCCCTGGCCTGCCACTGACAAACGCAACAGCCGCCTCGTATTCATCGGCCGCAAATTGGATGAGAAGGCCCTGAAGGACGGTTTTGCCACCTGCACGGCTTGACTTTCAGGAAAGACGCCCCATCTCTCCTGCTAGAAAAAGGAGAGAACATGCCCCTGCTCGTCAGCCCGATCGATAACAAAACTCCCATGCAGCGCCTCGTCCGCGATGGTATTGAAATTGACCGTTGCCCAGTTTCAGGCGGCGTCTGGCTGGATGCGGGCGAACTTGAGCAGCTGCTGAGCCGTGTCAGTACTGCCATGCGCGAGGATCGGGATGAATATCTGCAGTACCGCCAGCAACACCCCTACCCGCACGGATATCAGCAGGGCCATTATGCCCCGCCGCCACAGTATGCGGGCAAGCCGTATAAGTATGACGACGACTATGATCATTATCACTACAAGAAATACGGCAAGAAAAGCAAGTTGAAGAGTATTCTTGACCTGTTCGATTAAGTGGCGATACTGCGCGTATGCACGCGCAGACCACATATGCCAAGCAGCTGGCGCTTAATGAAAATGTTCTGACTGTTCTCTTTAACGAGAGCGGGACTATTGCCGCTATTGTATTGCTGGATGGCACGGCACTCCTGCTGAACTTGGAGTCAGGTGAGGAAAAGCGCCTGACCCTGCACGCGATGGGCAGCCCCCTCGCCGCCTGTGTCGATTGTGATGGCGAAGGCTTTCTGAGCACGGGGGATGATGGACGATTAGTACGCTTTGCGTGGTTTGATGAGCCGACTGCGCTAGCGGAACACAAAGGCAAATGGCTTGACCATGTAGCAGCCAGTGCTAACGGGGCATTACGCGCCTACAGTGTTGGTAAAGAGGTTTATCTTTTAGGGCGCGACAAGCCCCTAGCCCAACCCAGTAGCGTGGGCGGTTTGGCGTTTTCGCCTAACGGCAAACGCCTCGCGGTTAGCCATTACAATGGCGTGTCACTGTGGTGGACCAATGCCAGAGACAGCACGCCACAAACCCTGCTCTGGAAAGGCTCGCACCTTGGCGTACGCTGGCATCCGGCGGGGGACTATGTCATGACCAGTATGCAGGAAAACTCCCTGCATGGCTGGCGCATGAAGGATATGGGCGAATTGCGCATGGCGGGATATCCCGGCAAAATTCACAGCTTTGAGTTTTCAGCTAAAGGCAAATGGCTGGTGACCTCAGGGGCTGACCAGATTATCTGCTGGCCCTTCACCGGCAGCGGTCCTCAAGGCAAGCCGCCTATGGCGCTCGGTATCCCTGAGCCATTACCATGTACGGTAGTCGCCCCGCACCCGCGCGATGAAATGACCGCAGCAGGGTTTGCATCAGGCCGCGTGATCCTTGCCTTACTGGAGGATCGACTGCCGGTTGAATTACTCCCGCCTGACTCGATTCCGGTTGTCGCGCTGCGCTGGGCACCCGATGGCCGCACGTTGCTCAGTGCTAAAGAAAATGGGCAGGTGCATCTCTATACGACTGAGAGCATCATGCGGGCGACGGCACAGCTATCGTAATCAGCGATGTAACAGATCTTTGCCGACCTTGTAGGCGGCGAGGCCCGTTACTGTATTAAGAAGGCAGAGACCAGCCTGCTGCACGATAAACTGTTTTGATTGAGCGGGCAGCGAAACCACTTCGGCAAAAATGGATGTTACTTCGGCAAAACAGCTATGCCCGAGCGCCCGGCAGCATTCCCCTAAATTTTGCAAAGGAGTCGGATGCCCGGCTTGCCTTTCATCGCTCATTTCAGCACGAATAGCCGCGAGCATAGAAAAGCTGTTGGACACTGTTTGATGCAAGGCATACAGCTGATAGGCCCCACTACTAAGAGTTAATGGATTGGGGAGGTGGTAGGCCAGCACTCCGGCCGTGACCGTTCTCAGGCCAGTGATACCAAGACCCAGCACATTAAAGGCCGCTGCTACATACCAGAGTGGATCGGGCGGACGCATGGGCTTGCGTCTGGGTAGGGCTATCGTTGAACTCATCCATCGTGCATAGCGCAGAATGGACTCAGACTTCAAGCAAATTGCGAAAAACAGAGGCTTGCTGCGCGGTCGTATTCACCTAAAATAATCAAGCCATTAAGGAGATTTCTATGCCCAAGCCCGGTGTGTTGACAGGTCAGGATTATCAGGCGCTGGTACAAGCCGCCAAGGCCGGCGGTTATGCCCTGCCAGCCGTGAATGTGGTGGGCACCAGCACCATTAACGCGGTGATGGAAGCCGCCGCCAAAAACAAGGCCGACGTTATTATTCAACTGAGTAATGGTGGCGCCGAGTTTTATGCAGGCAAAGGCTGCCCGGATAAATTTCAAGCTAAAGTTCTGGGAGCGGTGAGCGCAGCAAAGCATGTCCATACCCTTGCCGCGGCCTATGGCATTGGCGTGGTACTGCACACCGACCATGCCAACAAAGAGCTGATCCCGTGGGTGGAAGCACTGCTTACCCATGGAGAGGAGCATTTCCGGACAACGGGCCGTCCCCTCTTCTCCTCGCATATGCTGGATCTTTCAGAAGAGAGTATCGACTTTAATCTTGGCGAATGTGCACGGTTACTCCCCCGCATGGCAAAGATGGGGATGAGCCTTGAAATTGAACTGGGCGTCACTGGCGGCGAGGAAGATGGTGTAGGCAGCGACCATATCGATAATGCCAAGCTCTACACTCAGCCTGCGGACTGCCTGCTGGCCTATGAAAAGCTCTCTCCACTGGGGCATTTCTCGCTCGCGGCCAGCTTTGGTAACGTGCATGGCGTTTATGCCCCCGGTAACGTGAAGCTGCGGCCAGAGATTTTGCAAAACGCCCAAGCTCTGGTGCAGCAGACGCACAACACTGGCCCTAACCCGCTCAATCTGGTGTTCCATGGCGGCAGTGGCAGCGAAAAAGACAAAATTTCGGAATCGCTACGCTACGGTGTGTTCAAGATGAATATCGATACCGACACCCAATTTGCCTTCGCCGAGCCGGTTGGTAAATTTGTTAACGCTAACCCCAAAGCCTTTTTGCACCAGATCGACCCTGAATCCGCGGCTCCTTACAAGAAAATTTATGATCCGCGCAAATGGCTACGCGCAGGTGAAGAAGGTGTTATCGCGCGTTTGTCTGAAGCCTATGCTGACTTGAAATCGGCCGGACGTAGTATCGTTGGTTAGGTTCCTACTGCTTCTACTGCTGTGTCTCCTTGGCAATAGCGCTCACGCGGCTGAGCGCCTCTCCTTCCGCAACTGTACTCCCGAACAAACGGAGCATCTGTCACAGCTGGCCGAGCAAACTCAAACAGTAGTCGCGCGCGCCATCACCGACCTTGAAGAGGGGAGTGCTCAACCTCACCTGCTCAGCTGGTTTGGTGTGACAAACCCGGCGAGGGTTCAAGCCGTACTCTCCGCAGTACTGGAACGATTTACTCGCCCGCCCGCTCTGATCTTTAATTGTACGACGGCCGGGTGTCGGCCCGGATTGATGGGGTATGCAGGTGCACATGAATTTTTTCTCTGTCCGGCTTTTTTTACGCATTTGCCAACACTAGGATTTGATACCCAGATGGGCATGCTGGTTCATGAGTTAACCCATTTGACTGCTGATACAGCGGACTTTGCCTATGGCCCGGCCCGCGCCCGCCACTTGGCCGCACGCACCCCCACATTGGCTCTGCGCAATGCCGATAGCTACCAGTTTTTTATTGAAAGCCTCTGGAGCCCCTCTCTCTATGGTGCACAGCCCTTTACTCTAAGCAATTCCTGTCCGTATGCATATGATGGCGTGTGTGACGAGGGCTTGGCTGGAGGCTATATTTGCCCGTTATTCACCGATCAGGCCGATTGCCAGCCACTTCCGGCCAATAGCTGCCGTGCGGTTCTGCTTGCCTCCCCTTAGGGAATGAGCCGCCCAGGCATCGACAAATAGGCAAATCCCTGACGTTAAGTGTGTTTTTACATGCCTGATATTATTGCAATGCAGCACCCAACCTGTTAAATTCCCTGCGTTTTCATCGTGAAAGGCTTGTTCGTTTAATGTCCACCCGCTCCGCCACCCTCAACGTCATGATTAAAGCTGCTGAAAAGGCAGCCCGTGGTCTGCGGCGTGATTTTAACGAAGTTGAACATCTGCAAGTTTCCAAAAAGGGACCGGGTGATTTTGTCTCAATCGCCGACAAGCGTGCTGAGGAAACTCTGTATGAGGAGCTGATGAAGGCCCGTCCGGACTTTGCCTTCCTCGGTGAAGAAGGCGGCCACCAAGGTAAAACAGATGCACAGGAGCGCTGGATCGTTGATCCGCTGGATGGCACGGCCAACTTTCTGCACGGGCTGCCGCATTGGGCAATTTCAATCGGATATGAGTGCAAGGGTGAATTGAGGGCCGGCGTCGTTTATGACCCGATCAAGGACGAACTGTTTTATGCTGAGAAGGGGTGCGGTGCCTTTCTCAACAGTCGCCGCTTGAAAGTCTCGGCCCGCAAAGACCTGAGTATGGCGGCGGTTGCCACTGGCATCTGGATCAAGGAAAAGGAAACGCACAAGCCGTGGCTGGGTCAGATGGAGGCCTTGCTGGCTGCTGGCTCCAACATTCGCCGCTGGGGCGCCGCGTCGTTGGATATCTGCTATGTTGCAGCAGGCCGTTACGAGGGCTTCTTTGAATCAATCCTGCATCCGTGGGATGTTGCCGCAGGGATTGTCATTCTGCGCGAAGCCAAAGGCATGGTGACCCGCATGGATGGACGAAAGTATGAGCTCGGCAGTCATGACATCCTCGTCAGTAACGAGTTGCTGCACACACCACTAACCAAGATCTTGCGCACGGGCGCGGCGGACGCCAAACCCCGTAAGGCCGCTGGCTGATGCGCGCCCTAGCACTCCTCTGTTTGGGTGTGCTGCTGCTGTCCTCCCCCGCGCGGGCGGATTTTTTTGGCGACCTTGGGGCTGCCCTCAATAAGCTTGGCAAGTCAGTTGAAGAAGCCTTTACCTCAGAACCCAAAGAGAGTGCGGATGACAGTGCAGTACCTGCGCCTCAGCCGCCGCTAGTGATTCACTGGAATCCGCCGCCGCCGGATTTGGTGCTGCCGGTCAAACTTCCGCCGCTCCCCCGCCCGAAACCAAGCGCTGATCGTACCCCACAGTTTGCTGTTATTGAGGCTCCACCAGCCCCAACCTACGCATATCAGGTGCGCAGCAGTAAAGATGATGCGCCGCAGCCCAAGGCTCAGCCGGTGCGACCGGTTCAGACGGTTGCCATGCTGACACCCCCACCGGGCTTTCAGCTTGCCCCTGCCCTGACACCAAGGCCTATGGCTGCGCCTGCTCCGGATCAGCTGAATAGGGCTGCGCCGCAAGCGGGACTAAAAACATCGGCACAAGCTCAGCCGCCATCAACACCTGTGGCTATCGCCAGTGGCTACAGGTTACGCTTTGGCCTTCAAAGCGCCATGATCCCTGACACGGGAGCCGGCTCAAGCCCGTCCGTCATTAAGGCGGCGGCACGCGCCGTGACTACGCAGAAGGATATGCGCCTGCGCCTGATTGCAGAAACGACACAGCCTCAAGGGGCGCGCAGTCTCAGCCTCAAGCGGGCGCTGCAGGTCAAACAATGGCTTGAAGCTGAGGGGGTACGCCCGACACAGATTGACCTTGATGTTCGCGGACAGGGGAGCGCAGAGCTGGTAAACCTGACGCCCTATCAGGCGCGCTAATGAGTGCGCGGGTGCGCCTTACCGACCGCTGCCTTCTCCGGCTGAGTGGTGATGGTGGTCCGGATTTTCTCAATAGTTTGCTGACCAACAGCATAAACCCCAAGGGCATATGCTACGCAGCACTGCTCACACCGCAAGGGCGTGTCCTGTATGACCTGTTTGTTGTTGATACACCGACAGGCTTAGTGCTTGATGTGGCTCGAACGACTAGTCAGGAGTTGCAGCAGACGCTACAGCGCTACATCCTGCGGCGGCCACTTGTTATCACGGCTATAGATGAATTAGCTGTCTTTTCCAGCTTCACGCCGCCGCAAGAGCTCGCGTACCAGGATCCACGCCACCCCGACCTAGGTTGGCGTCTCTATGCCCCGAGCACTCCGGAGGATGAAGACCTATCTTCCTATTCTCACCGCCGGATTGCCCTAGGTATCCCGGATCCGTTCTATGACAGTAAACCCGGACAGGACTTTGCGCTCGATCTCAACCTTGATCTGATTGCGGGCGTCAGCTTCAGCAAAGGCTGCTACATCGGTCAGGAAGTCACCGCACGCATGAAACACCGAGGCCTGATTAAGCGGCGTCTGGTCCGCCTATATTTTCCTGAAAAAGCCCCTGCTGCGGGTAGCCCTATCTCCGGCCCCGATGGTGAGGCCGTCTTGCGCAGTCAGGATGGTGGCCACTTGGCGCTTGCGGTTTTGCCAGTTCATTGGCGAGGACAGAGTGTCTGTTGTGATGGACAGATGCCCGAGATTAAGTGGATTGATTAGAATATGACTGAACCATTTATTAATTTTGCGAACATTATTGTCGGGCCACAACGTCGGATTGTCATTGCCGTCCCCGCCAGCGCCTTAGTCCCAGATATACAGATTGAGCTGCAGCTGCGCCTGGATGGCAGTTTTGACGTTTTTCAAGGACTCAATCACGTCGGACATGTTCAGTGTACGCCGCCTGAAGCTCTGGCGGCACTGGCCAATGCTGTTCACACCACACTGATTGAAGTCGCTGAGTTCAGCCCTCTAGTCATTCATCACGATGTGATCATCCGGGCCGCATAAGGCCCAATGGATGCTGGTCATCTCACATATGTCGAGTATAGTCAGACCATGACACCGACCACACTGCCCACCTCCTCTGCGCTTGAGGAACTTCTGGATATTCTGGCGCGCTTACGCCATCCCGTTACCGGTTCGCCGTGGGAGCGTGAACAAACCTACGCCTCGATTGCTCCCAATACACTGGAAGAAGCATATGAAGTGGTCGATGCCATTCGCCGGGATGATATGGCAGACTTGAAAAGTGAGTTGGGTGACCTTCTCCTGCAAGTTGTTTTTCATAGCCAGATAGCCCGTGAAGGTGGGCACTTTACCTTTAACGAGGTGGCACAATCGATTGTGGACAAGATCAAGTCCCGGCTGCCGCATTTCTTCGCTGGGCGCGATGTTACTGTCGATCGCCAACTTGCCGACTGGGAAGCTATCAAACAGGCCGAGCGGGACAGCAAAGGGTATTCCAGTGTTCTCGATGGAATTGCCATCACCCTTCCGGCTCTGGTTCGCGCCCAGAAAATTCAGTCCCGCGTAGCCAGAGTTGGGTTCAAGTGGAAAACGGTTTCAGAGGTTATTGGCAAAATTGATGAGGAACTAGATGAAGTACGGCAGGCCGTAGCCGAAAACGATCCCGATCACATAACCGAAGAATTGGGCGATCTGCTTGGCTCGGTTGCAATTTTATGTGATCGGCTGAATATTGATGCGGAGACGGCGCTGCGGAACTTTAACACAAAATTCGAAACCCGCTTTCATCATATCGAACAGCGCGTGACTGAGTCCGGAAAGCGGGTTGAGAATGTAGAGCTGGATGAGTTATTAAGCTACTGGCGAGAAGCCAAACACCTTAAGTCAGCATAAGGAGACAAATATGGAAAAGCAAAATTTGTCAGCCGCATCAGTTTTGGCTGTGGGTCTTGTCCTCGGATGTTTCCTGCTGGCTGGAGCGCTCACAGATCGGCACTCCGAGCGGGTAGTGACGGTCAAGGGACTGGTTGAGAAAACTGTGCGCGCTGATTATGTCAGCTGGCCACTATACTTTACAGCCTCGGCATCTGAGCTGGCCGACGCTTATGCCAAGGTTAAAGCTTCACAAAAATTGATACAGGATTTTCTATTAGCGAATGGCTTATCTCGAGAGGATATCAGTATTAACCAATGGCGCGTTGTCGATCAAAATGCCAATGAGTATGGCAATGGAGCTGGAAAAGACCGCTACATTATTTACGCCGGAATACTGGTCAGCACTAACAAGATTGATCAGGTATTGGATTTGACCATGCGCACCGCCGAGCTGGTCGAGCAGGGAATTGTCCTCAGCAACAGCACCGCCAGCTTCCGTTTTAACGGCCTGAATGCGATCAAACCTGAACTGATCGCCCAAGCAACCAAGAATGCCCGCGCCTCTGCCGAGCAGTTTGCCAGCGATTCCGGTAGCCGGGTTGGTGAGATTGCCCGCGCCAATCAGGGAGTTATCAGCATTCTCAGCAAGGGCAGCGATATGGATGATCCGGCAGCTCCGGATAAAACGGTACGTGTTGTCACCACTATTGATTATTTCCTCAAGGACTAGACCATGCCCATCGCTCTCATCACAGGTGCCTCCGGCGGGTTGGGAAGCGCATTTGCCAAGCGCTTTGCGCTTATGGGCTATTCACTCATACTGTGCGGGCGGCGACAGGAGCGATTGACCGAACTGGCTGCAACACTTAAGACTTCCTGCCACCTCGCGGTATTTGATGTCCGCGATCGCGCGGCCTGCGAGGCTGCACTGTCTTCGCTGCCGGCCTCGTTTGCTCCAGTTGATGTTCTGGTTAACAATGCCGGGCTCGCGCTGGGAACAGAGCCAGCGCCCCAAGCCAATCTCGATGACTGGCTGGAAATGATCGATGCAAACTGCAAGGGTCTGGTGGTACTTAGCCGCCTGTTATTGCCCGGCATGGTGTCACGTGGGCGGGGTCATATCCTTAATATCGGCTCAACAGCCGGCACCTATCCGTATCCCGGTGGCCATGTCTACTGTGCCAGCAAGGCGTTTGTGAAACAATTCAGTCTCGCGCTTCGGGCTGATCTTTACCAAACTCCGGTGCGTGTCACCAACATTGAACCCGGCATGGTTGAGACGGACTTTTCACTGGTTCGCTATAAGGGTGATGCCGAAAAGGCGGGGAAAGTCTATGCCAATACAACACCACTTCGGGCCGAGGATGTGGCTGAGGCTGTCGTGTGGGCTGTGCAGCAGCCTGCGCATGTCAACATCAACCGGATTGAGCTGATGCCTACGGTTCAGGCCCCCGGCCCCCTGAGTGTGAACCGCACAAGCTAGTGGCGCTGCACATGCTCCAGCAGCGTCTGCGTCATTACGCTTTTGATGTTCCCCAGATCGCGCGCGATTTCAGCATGAGCCTGTAGCTGCCGCTTGCTATCGGGATACTGCATCACCAGGACCTGTGCTGTCCCCCCGACTGCACTCAGCTTGTCTGCGAGTGACTTGTTTGTTGCTATGGCGTCAGGTCGGTTTGATACGGCTGCCATAATAAAGGGCGGATAACGACGACCAGCATGTACGTTATAGAGCGGTGACGCCTCTCGAAGAATTGCGCGGTCGGTACCAAATGCATCACGCACCATATTGCGCACGAACGGATTAACCTGAGTGAGATCATGACTAGCCGTATCAATTGGAAAAACCCCGGCTAGTTGTGCAGGATCAAGACCCTGCTGTGCCAAATAGATAGGCGATGTACCCGCTAGCGCCACCAGATGGGCACCCGCTGAGTGCCCCATTAGGAAGATGCGGCGGGGTGAGCCACCATAGGTCTGGATATTTCGACTCACCCAGCCTGTCGCTGCCGCTACATCCTGAATATGCGCCGGGTGTACCACATCTGGAGTCAGG